>Ga0233432_10001300_pt1 | contig 24161 bp, 22 predicted proteins | sample SI_122_August201_6_FD_179870 | JGI IMG/M metagenome (GOLD analysis project Ga0233432, IMG submission 179870) | Seawater microbial communities from Saanich Inlet, British Columbia, Canada - SI_122_August2016_10_MG | ecosystem: Environmental > Aquatic > Marine > Inlet | place: Canada: British... | reverse complement strand
TTGGTTATGGAAGAGCATCCAGACCCAGATTTTCCACAATCAGCAGAACTCATTGTTCATATTCCTCAGAAAAGCTTAACGGCGAAAAGCGCCAAAACTACCTATGAAAAAGCCGTTCACGATGTAGTCGAAAATATGAAGCGACAACTCAAACGCTACAAAGAAAAAAAACTTCAATACTGAGTATCTCTACTTAGTAAATAAACTACCTAACCTACCGGTATATGCCCTTTTCAACCCACTCACCCATACCAATAAACGAAAAATTAACCGTCGAGGAGCTTATTACAAAGCTGCGAAAACGAGTTAACATAAACCTTATTGCTTGTGCGGCTGAAGAGAAATGCCGTGATAAATTTGTCCGTGAAGCTGAGTTAAACCGACCTGGCTTAGCTCTCACGGGGTATTTAGATGTATTTTCTTGGCAACGGGTACAAATTATTGGTAATACTGAAACCGATTATCTTGAAAAACTACCCGAGGACAAACAAATCGAGGCCTTCGGAAATATTACCAAATTTGACTTACCCATTATTTTTCTAACGAATGGGAACACACTACCCAAAGCATTGCTAGAAAACGCCACCCAACGGGGTATTCCTATATTTACCACCCCTTATGAGACCACTCGTTTCATGTTATTACTAAAAGATTTTTTAGACGATCAGTTTGCCTTACAAACTATGGTACATGGAGCAATGGTAGATGTCTATGGAGTAGGTATACTCATTGTTGGTAAATCTGGTATAGGTAAAAGTGAAGTCGCTTTGGATTTAGTTGAACGAGGCCACCGTTTAGTGGCCGATGATGTGGTAATGATCACCAAAAAAGGCAGTGTCCTTATGGCTTCTGCCACGACGATGAGTAAACACTTCATGGAAATACGCGGATTGGGTATTGTGGATGTGATGTCAATGTTTGGTATTCGATCCGTTCGTTATCAAAAAAGATTGGAAATTGTAACTGAATTATCACTTTGGGATGATGCCCGTGAAATTAACAGAACGGGTTTGGATCATGATCAAGTAAGTATATTAGATAATGAAATTCCTTACATACAGTTACCCATAACTCCAGGTAAAAACATAACGGTGATTGCTGAAGTCATTGCCATGAATCATTTACTTAAACATTATGGTTATGATGCTGCCGAAGCTTTTCAAGAAAGAATAAAATCTTCCATAGCTGAAAAAACAAAAGGCATTAACCCAAGCATGAAACGAGCTATTGAATATTTCGAAGGTGATATAGAATGACAGTTAGAACGTTTACGAGCCTCTTATCGTTGGATATCTATGTGAATATCCCTAATTTACTTTAAATATTAGCTTTATATGCACATTCATAACCATTATTTCTACGATAAAGAAAGGTGCGAGTTTATACCGATAGAATATAATATCTATCAACAAGTGGTATATAATCTATCTATTTGGATTTTGACAGGAATTACGCTGGCTAGCATCGGGATGATTGTTTTGAGTAATTTTGTTGGTACTCCATCCGAATTAGCCCTAAGCACAGAAAATAAAATTCTTCTTGAAAAATTAGAGGAAACCAAGCAATCTATAACAAGCTTAGATCAACAAATTCAAGAGTTGAGCCAACGGGATGCCGAAATATACCGTTCCATTCTGGGCTTAGATATGGCCATGGACGAAGAAGCTTTACTTGGTGTTGGAGGATCAAATTTGTACGAGAATTATGAAATATACAGTGATAATGCTTTCGAGATCTTATCCTGGACCAGTCAAAAAATAGACGAACTTGAGCGGCGGATAAATGTTCAAGACCTTAGTCTAGAAGAAATAAAAGCTCAATACAACGAAAATAAGGTAGCTTTAAGGAATATCCCTGCTATTAAGCCAGGCAGTGGCATTTTATTAAGTGGGTTTGGGATGAGGCGTCATCCTGTACTTGGATACGTTCGCCCTCACGATGGATTGGATTTCAGGGCTGATATTGGATCAGATGTCTATGCTACAGGTGATGGTGAAGTCATTCTCGCGAAACGATACGGCACCTTTGGTCGGACATTGATTATTGATCACGGATTTGGCTATAAAACGCTATATGCGCATTTAAGTATCTTTGAAGACGATATAAAAGTTGGAGCGAAAGTTAAACGTGGCCAAGTGATTGCTAAATCAGGGAATACTGGACTAACCGAAGGTCCACACCTCCACTATGAGGTTCACTTTAACGACAAACCCGTCGATCCTCTGTCATACCTTTTTGCAGATATTTCGCCAGAAGAGTATCTCTTATTCAAGCAAATCGCTGAATCCAACAACAAGTCATACTAATGACGATAAGTGCCCCTTCTCTCTTATTTGCCCGAATCATAACTCCCTTAATAGGCTTGCTGTTTTTCCTGAGCCTTTCTATTCAAGCACAAACCAATGATTCAACTGTATATGTAAGCACAAGCACGAAACAAGCCAACTCTTTACTTATTCAACGTGCACTTTCATCAACACTTGGCTTTGAACGACTCGCTCACTTAAGTGATTACTATGGCCATCGATTAAGTGGATCGGAAGAATTAGAGCATGCAATAGATTGGATAGTTGGTGAAATGACCAAGGACGGTTTTGATAGAGTTTGGAAACAAGAGGTGATGGTGCCTCATTGGGAACGAGGCCATGAGTATGCTACATTGAACGCCCCCATACAAAAAGACTTAGCTATGCTAGGTTTAGGTGGAAGTATTGGAACCGGTGGTAAGCCCATCACTGGTGAAGTCATCATGGTTCACTCTTTTGAGGATCTTGAATCTAAAAAGGATTCGGTCCCTGGAAAGATTGTTTTGTTTAATGTCCCATTTAGTACATATGGGCAAACCGTACAGTATCGGGTTAATGGAGCTATAGAAGCCGCTAAGCATGGAGCAATAGCAAGTATCATTGCCTCTGTTGCATCTTATTCAATGCAAACACCTCATACTGGGGTAATGTACTATGAAGAAGGAATCCCAAAAATTCCGCATGCCGCTATTACGGTAGAAGATGCCTTACTCATTGAACGATTCCTACAACGCGGCGAAACCATAGAGATTAGCTTATATATGGAAGCAGAACAATTTGAGGATGCGATCTCACATAATGTTATAGCTGAAATCAAAGGTTCAGTTTTTCCCGATGAATTAATCGTACTCGGTGGTCATATAGATTCATGGGATGTTGGTCAAGGTGCAATGGATGATGGTGGTGGTTGTGTGGCGGCGTGGGAAGCAGCTAGACTCATTATTGAATCAGGTATTCGCCCAAAAAGAACCGTTAGAGTGGTTCTCTGGACCAATGAGGAAAATGGTTTGCGTGGGGCCAATCACTATGCAGACTGGGCTGAAAAAGTAGAGCAATCTATCCATAATCATCTTTTAGCCATGGAGTCAGATGCGGGTGTGTTTGATCCTATTGGTTTTGGATTTTCCGGCAGTGAACAAGCTTATGATCAATTAGGTGAAATTGCTCAACTACTAGTTGAGATAGATGCCGCAGAGCTTAGAAAAGGTGGCGGTGGTGCTGATATAGGCCCGCTCATGAACAAGGGCGTACCAGGCATGGGGCTAAACGTGGATGCAGAAAAATACTTCTGGTATCACCATTCTGCTGCAGATACCTTTGACAAGCTTAATCATGAGGATTTTAACGAGTGTGTAGCGACCATGGCTGCATATGCATTTGGTGTTGCCGACGCTGAAGTACGCCTAGCCCGCTAAATTCTTTGGCGCAAGTCTCTCATTCCCTTCGATAGCACCTCTCTAATTTTATTGGATTACATTTATGATTAGAGTACTTAATCCTGGTTTTGTTTATTCTTAAGATATCTTTGCCAAATACGTTTACCATGCTGTATGGATTTTATCATCCAGTCTTTTCGCAATTCTAAGCTCTCCTGCTGACTTAACTGCCATTCACTCTTGGGTAAATGCATAAGCTTTGTTCGTAAACTGTGTAGGCAGATTGCGGCACTAACCGACAAATTATAACTCTCTACAAAGCCGAACATAGGAATACTTACAAGGCCATCTGCCAAGTGCAGTACCTCGTCACTTACCCCATCTAATTCGGTTCCGAAGACCAAGGCTGTTTTCCTACTTACATCTACTTCTGAAATATGAGTATTCCCATGGTGTGGTGAGGTAGCTAATATGGTATAGTTATTACTTTTTAATGTTTTAAAACACTGCATTACATTAGATTCATGAGCAGAATACTTATGTAAAGTTAACCATTTATGACTCCCAAGCGAGGTGGTTGAACTAGACTCAAACCTATTTTTGTTTTCAATGATGTGCACATCCTGAACACCAAACCCATCACAACTTCGTAGAACAGCATTGGCATTATGAGTTTTGTGTATATCCTCAAGTACAACGGTTAACTGCCTAGTTCTACTTCCAAGTACTTCATCGATCCGACTTAAACGGTCTTCATTGATAAATTGTGATAGATAGGTTATTTCTTCTTGTAATCGAATTAACTCTTCCAAACTTACAAATTATTGATATAGCGTAAAGCAGATTCGATATTTTGGATAGGCGTTTCTGTACGCTCATCTTCTACAAATAGATAATCAACTCCAGATATCTCATTTAATGCAAAAATTTCGGGAAAAGGGATAATACCCTCACCTACCGTTGTTTGATCTAAATTGTTATTCGAATCCTTGACGTGATAAGACATGAAACGTCCAGGGTATTTTTGAACAAATTCTAAGGGATCAACACCTGCTTTACGAACCCAATACAAATCTGCTTGAAAAGAAACTTTGTCTGCATCGGTTTCATTTATCAGTATTTCCATCGGAACTCTTTCATCCGAGGTTAATAAGAACTCGAAATCATGATTATGATAACCAAAACGTAAACCAGCAGATGTACTTAGTTCACCCACTCTATTTAAATTTTCAGCAACGGATCCATAATCTCCTCTCATCCCTTCATCTAAATAAGGTATTACGACATGCTTGGTATTCATTGCTAAGGCAGCGTTGATAAAAACATCGGCTTGCTCATGAGTAAAATATCCTGTGTGCACCGAAGCGATGTACATTCCTGTATCGCTTACTATAGCATTAAAATCCTCAGGGCTATACTGTCCAAAGAATTTTCCATCAAGACCTAGACCGTAGGCTTCAATACATGAATATCCCAGGTTTGCAATAGCCGATATGGTTCCTTCAAGATCTTGGTTGAGTTCATTTCTCACTGAGTATATTTGCACTCCGATGTCCTTGGCCAGATTGTTGATGGGCATTGAAGCCACTTCAGAAGATGTATTCTTAGAGTTACAACCTGTTGTCAGATAAGGTAAGCCAACCAAACCCGCTCCAACAACCCCAAGTTGTTGTAAAAAATGTCGCCTGCCTTTTGTGTTGTTTTGATTCATAAATTCCTAAGTATGTACATTAACAATGAAAAGTAAAGTGCGGGATATTTCTCTTTTATACAATTAATTTTCTGACTTTTGAACAAAGCTGAGGCTTTGATGCGACGCAAGGTAGCCTATCATAGCAGCTAGTAAATATTATTTTTATCTTAATGCTATGTTGAAAACGGTAGCATTTGAAACCCTGGGGTGTAAACTCAATTTCTCAGAAACCTCTTCGATGAGAAGAGACTTTCTTGAAGCAGGCTATATCGAAAAAGAGTTTCAAGAGCCAGCAGATATATATATTATCAATACCTGCTCGGTAACCTTAGATGCGAACAGCACCTGTAGAAAAACGGTTCGTAGAGCCAGAAGAACCAATCCTGATGCTTTTGTAGCGGTAGTTGGTTGTTATGCCCAACTAAAACCAGAAGAAATTGCATCTATTGAAGGGGTTGACGTGGTATTAGGGGCAAAAGAAAAATTTGAATTACTTCATTTGTTCGACGATTTTGTTAAACAAGAGAAAACAATTATTCATCGAAAAGATGTAAACGAGGCAGCTGAATTTCATCATGCCTTTTCCTCTGATGATCGAACTAGAGCATTTTTGAAGGTACAAGATGGGTGCAACTATAAATGCTCATTTTGTACCATACCACTGGCTCGAGGAATAAGCCGAAGCCCTTCTATAGAGTCGGTAATTCTTCATGCCAAACGTCTGATCGAGGATGGATTTAAAGAAATCATACTAACTGGGGTGAATACAGGCGATTTTGGTTATGGCCGAGAAGACTCTTTTTTAGACTTACTTACCGAACTTCACGAAATTGAGGGATTGAATAGACTCCGTATTTCCTCTATTGAGCCTAATTTGTTACATCCTGAAATAATCGATTTAGTAGCCTCATCTAATACTCTTCAGCCTCATTTTCACATGCCCTTACAATCTGGTTCTGATACTGTGCTTAGACTAATGAAACGTAGGTACGATTCCCATTTATACCGTAGCAGAGTTGAGTATATTCGAGCGCATATTCCCGATGCTTGTATCGGGGTAGATATAATTACCGGTCACCCTGGAGAGACTATGAAGTTATTTGAAGAATCCGTCCATTTCTTAAACGATCTTGACGTAAGCTACTTACATGTTTTTACCTACTCAGAACGACCGGATACCCATGCATTGAAACTTTCACCTATGGTACCTAAAACTGAGCGAAAACGAAGAACGGCTATATATCGCCTTTTGTCAGAAAAAAAACGCCATAAATTTAACGAACAGTTTAAGCAGACTACACGTCCTGTTCTTTTTGAAACAAACTCGAAAGATGGGTTACTAATGGGATGGACGGATAATTATATACGAGTAGGAGTCCCCTATAACCCATCATTAGAAAACAGTTTGGTTTCTATACCATTGAAGAACTATACTAACCATGGTCATTACGAAGAAGAAGTTAAACATGAAATTTTGCACGAACTTAGTGTAATGGAGTCTCTTTTAAATGAAAAGTGAGATACTTGAAAAAGAACTAGCACTATTTTTAGACGAACAAACCAGATACCTAGCTCCAATTCCAATAGGAAAGCTACAAAGACATATCTACGAGTTAGAAAAATATAACTCAGTCGCTCAAGATTCGACTACCACTGATACATCTGCTGATCATGTAGTAAACACACAAAGCCCTACTGATCATGTCGTATCAAAAAAGGAACATACAAACCCAATTACTGAAAAGATCGATTTACTCGTCGTAGTTACCAAAGAAGATGCCTTTCACATAGCTAAAAGCAATGAAACGGAGGACTCAGAAGCTAGTTTGCTCATTAAAAATTTGTTAAAAGCTGTAGGCTTGGATCATAAAAAAAGACGTATACATGCCTTGGATGTACCTGAAAGACGAGTCCAATCTACCGCTGTTACCCCGGATACGAAATCTAATGATGAGTTAGCATCAAAGATCACTGCAAGTTTACTAGATGCCATTAGAAATATGAGACCTAGCTTTATTCTAGTGTTTGATGAATCGTTAGCCCCCATCCTGAATCGTTCTACTTTTCAAAATGAATCTATCCAAAGCACTGCCAAAATGGGTGAATTATTTGAAATAGAACGCATTAATTGTCTCATCACACACAGCATTAATGCTCTGGTACACAACAAATCACTTAAACGCGAAACTTGGGAACACGTCCAAAAAATTCCATCCAATTTTTAAAGTTACTCGAAACTTTCATTACATTATGGATTACAAGTTGAATTGGTTCAAAGGAAAAAATTTTACGTGGAGAACAGCAAAGAAACCTTACAGGGACGTGTCCCACCCCAAGCGGTAGAAATAGAGCAAGCAGTACTTGGCGCTATGCTAATAGAACATGGAGCAGCTACAATAGCTCTTCAAATGCTGAAAATGGAAGATTTCTATCAGCATTCGCACCAACATATCTTCCAAACACTTTCAAGACTCTATGAGAGGGATAATCCATTAGATTTATTGACCGTCGAAAACGAACTAAAGGACCAAAATTTGCTCGATGCAGTTGGAGGTCCCTCCTATCTCTCGGACCTCACAAGGATGGTCAGTTCATCTGCAAATATAGAGTATCACGCTCAAATTATCACAGAAAAAGCAATTAAACGAAACCTAATAAAAAACTGCACTGAGGTTATCACTGAATCATATGACTCCAGTTCAGATGCCTATGATGTCTTAGACGATGCTGAGCAAAGAATTTTCGATTTAGCTAATCAGAAAAGTAAAAGTAGTGCTAAGCCTGTTGCAGATGTGTTAAAGGATACACTGGCCTACTTAGAAGATATGAGAGGCAAAAAGTATGGCATAACCGGTGTGCCTTCTGGGTTACAAGTAGATCAGATGACAGCGGGTTGGCAGAAAGGCGACCTAGTTATCATTGCTGCTCGACCCTCAATGGGTAAAACGGCTTTTGTACTGACTGCTGCTCGAAATGCTGCCATGCACCCTGATGAGAGTCTGAAAACGAATGTGGCTATATTTTCCCTTGAGATGTCCAATCAATCTCTAGTTCAACGTCTGTTAACGATGGAAGCGCGGGTAAGAGCAGATGAAGCTAGAAAGGGTACGCTTAATGATGAACACTTTAAAGACCTAATTGAAGCGGCAGGTAGACTTTTTGCTTCTCAAATTTTTATTGATGATACCCCTGCCATAACGCTAATGGAACTGAGAACCAAGGCTCGTAGATTAAAGTCAGAACATGATATTGGGTTAATCATAATAGATTATCTACAGCTCATGCAAGGATCTAATCGAGAAAATGGAAATCGTGAGCAGGAAATTGCCTCTATTTCAAGAGGGTTAAAATCATTAGCTAAAGAACTCGATGTTCCCGTCATCGCACTCTCTCAGCTCTCACGAGCAGTTGAGCAGCGAGGGGGCGACAAAAGACCCCAATTAAGTGATCTTAGGGAGTCTGGCTCCATTGAACAAGATGCAGACGTCGTAATGTTTTTATATCGCCCGGAATATTATGGCATAACAACCACCAATGAAGGACAATCTACCGCTGGTATGGCAGAGGTTATCATTGGTAAGCAGAGGAATGGCCCAGTAGGATCAAAGATGCTTTATTTTGTGAAAGACTACGCCCGATTTGAAAATTTAACCGTTAATGACGCCAAAGGGGATTTTGTTGGTGTCCCACTAGAGGATAACCTTCTTTCATCCTCGGGTGATTTTTCTACCCCTAATCCTGGGGATGCCCTTCTTCCGAATAGTCCGTTGCCATCGGACGATGAAGCACCATTTTAGTAGTCTAACTGTTCACCACTTCTTCGAAAAGAGCATCAAATTCAAGAGATCTAACCCTCCAATCTAAATGCTTATTTATTGATTGTAAACTATTCTTAGGTAATGCTTTAGATTTATTAGTTAATAAATTTTTTAGCAAATAGAACAACTCGTCTTCATCTTCATACAATACTTTAGAATGTAACAATGGGTTGTGTAAACTCTCTGGTATGAGCTCCGGATAATGCAATGTTGAGGGGACCAATGGATGGCATCCGCAATAAATGGCCTCCATAATGGACACGCAGAAAAATTCATAGCTCGCCGTGGAAACTACAATATCACCAGAGTGAAGTAACTTACTGTAACTCTCTTTATCATCAACATAACCAAAATGGCGAATCTGATCACCAAATCGTTGCCAAGCTTTTGTGAATTCTTCTGGTTTATCATGCTTGCTATCTCCAGCTAAAATAAGATCAAAAGCGATATCTATATCATTTAATCGGTTTAACACCCTAAAAAACATGGCAGGGTTACGGTCAAACTGCCAACGCTGATTCCACACTATAACAGGGCGCGCATTAGATGCACGGGTATCTGGATGATTATTAAAATAGCTTAAATCTAAACCAGGATATAAAACCACACTTTTAGCCCTTATTTCATCTACCGTTACGTAATGTTTATCGCCTGGAAAATGATCTAGAAATCCTGGGAGAGCCTGCAATAAATCTTCTAAATGAAATTGTGACGAAAATATCAGTTTATCGGCCACCAACATACTCAAATAGTTAATATAGCAGTAGGTCATATCTCGCTGTTCACCATTGGGAATGGGTCGGGTGAACTGATTATCATGCATGTACATAATCTTCGGGGTGTGAGCAAACCGAGGATTCGTTAGCGCAATAAATGCCGGCAGATTCATCATGCTACTGCTGAGCAACAGGTCTATATCATCAGGGATGTTTTTCGTCATTTCGGCAAGAGTCATCGAATCCCCATGCATACGCCATTTCCAGCCTTTATAATTAAGTTTGACAGGGATGATTTCATGGGCGGAATGCCTAGCAAGACCTTTAAGAAAAGCGCGATGGGATCCACTGTAATATGGCTCAACTGCTAAGACGTTCATTAACGGAACCTCTGTTGAATTTCACTCATCGACATAAATAAAATAGTTGGGTGTTTTAAAGGATCATAATAAGGTTCTTCACAAGCAAATAATTCATCAACCAGTGCTTCCATTTGCTCTTGTTCTAATTTTTGACCTTTTTGTATAGCAGCCCTAGTGGCAAAAGCTAAGGCTAAACGCTCTCTAGCATTAAAACTAACCACTTTATCGAGTTCTCGGTAGGTTTGTAACAAATCGGTAATCATACGAGCCTCATCACCTTTGGTAATATCGGAAGGCACCCCGTCAATCAAAATCGAATAACCGCTTAACAAACTTACTGAAAAACCAATTTTTTGAATGAGTGGGTGTATCTCTTTGAGCAACACATAATCACTCGCTGACAAATCTATTTGTTGTGAAAAAAGTAATTGCTGTGTGCTTGGAAGAGCTAAATCAGCTGCTTTTAATGTTTTCTCAAATAATATTCGCTTATGAGCATAATATTGGTCAATTAAACACAAGCCGGTACGTGTTTGAGTGACGATATAACTAGAATGTAGTTGCCAATAAAAACCGTTGGTAAATCGATCTTCATCCCCTTCTACTAGCGTTGTTTGACTATTCTGCTCCCAAGGTTCATTTGCATAAAGTTGGCGTGCAATTTCACCGCCATGTGTATCGAGCTTAGTAGTCGATTTGGCTGCGTTTAAAAAGTTTAATCCCTTAGCTTTTGTACCAAAAGGATGCTGCTCCTCTACGATTGCTTGGTTTTGTTCAGAATTAAATCCGGCACCCTCTAATATCGACCCACTCGGTATAATTGGAACATGAAGGTGTTCATTTAATGCTCTTTTCATTACAGAAAGGCTCAATTGAATGACTGAACGCTCGTCTTCAAATTTAATTTCCGCCTTCGCAGGATGAACATTTATGTCAATTTTAGCGGGTTCTATTTCGATAAACAGGATAAAAAAAGGATACTCGTTTGCATGCGTCCAATTATCGTATAAACTTAATAAAACATGCATAAGGTAGCGATGCTGGAATGGCCGACCATTAACAAATAAAAACTGTTCCCCTCGAGATTTTTTGCTCAGCTTTGGATCTCCAGCAACTCCTTGAACAGTAACATAGCTAGTTTGTTCACTAAAAGGAATTAAGCTAGCTTTGTAACGTTTCCCAAACATACCTACAATGCGATCTTCTAAGGATTGAGCAGGTAGTTGGTATACGGTATCAGCATCTGAAACAAAGGTGAAGGAAATTTTCGGATGACTAATGGCTGCATGTTGTACGGTTTTTAGGATATGCCGGAATTCAGTTGCATCCGTTTTTAAAAATTGTCTCCGGGCGGGTACATTAAAAAATAAATTACGGACCGTTACTTGAGTCCCATTTGTGGTAGCAACGGGACTTTTTTGCTGAATCTCTCCACCATGTAACCGTATAGACCAACCAGCATCCTGATTATGCAACTTTGATTTTGCATCCACTTGAGATATCGCCGAAATTGAAGACATAGCTTCCCCTCTAAATCCCATCGTACGGATTGCATACAAATCATCTATTCCTTGGATTTTCGACGTAGCATGCCTAGTAAAGCAACGCTCTAGATCAACTTCACTCATACCACAGCCATTATCTGTTACTTGAATGAGGGTTCTGCCAGATTGCTCTATAACCAATTGGATATGATCAGCACCGGCATCAATAGCATTATCCAGTAATTCCTTAACTACAGAGGCTGGACGTTGAATAACCTCTCCAGCCGCGATTTTATCAATAATGGCGTCTGGTAATAAGCGAATGTAACTCTCAGGTTCTTTCACCTCTCTCATAAAACACCAATAAGATAAACGACTAATGATAGCAGAATAAACAGAAAGAATACCCGAACAAACTGCTTCGGCTGTACACGATTATGGGTCTGGAATTTTATACGCTTTTTCCTGTTTTCTTTTTCATCTTCTTCTGGATTATAGTACCTCAAAGGTAAATCGAACTGCTTGGGTTTTGGTCGATGACCAAACATTGGTTTCATCATAGCTTACATCATTTTATTCTGTTTGAATAATACCGAATACAGAGTCAAATTTCAGCATTAGCAACAAAGGATGTATAATTAAACAAAAGCGCTCATTTTTCGCATCTAAGAAACCTCTGGTTCGTGTGTATACACTTTTACCTACTAAATTATTTATACGGGCAGATAACCTAGCTATTTGGTCGAAAAAAACGAATTAACCGGACCAATTCATCATTTTTAAAAGGCTTCTTTAGCTGATGCTTCACTAAAGACTGGATAGGGCTACCCATAAGCATATCATGAGTCCGCATATGATCGGCACTCAGTAAAATAATTGAACTGTTATTGGCCACTAAATCCTGGGAAACTGAATTAAGCCATTGGATTCCCGAAACGGTTGGTAAGAACAAATCACATATAATTAACTCTGGAATGTACTCTTCTAACCAATCATTGGCCTCTGAACTATCCCCGACGGTTTTGACTTTGATTTGATGAATATTTAGTAGGTCTTCAATCACTTCGCGAAGTAATTGATCATCCTCAACAACTAAAACAGTGTCTTTTGACATATATCATTATTGGAAAGAATTAACTCAGCAGTGGTTCCTGCCATATTTTCATTATTATAGAGTAATAATTGAGCTTGGATTCGTTGCGCAGCAGCATGCGCAATACTCAAGCCAAGGCCGCTACCCTCAATGTGTTCTACCTTTTGCCCACGCTGGAATGCTTTTATTAAGTTTTCAGATGAATTAACCCCCAAACCAACCCCATTATCTATTACTTTTATCCGTAGGAATTCTTGGCTGTGTTCAAGAAAGATGTCAATTCTAGCATTACCCGGTGAATACTTAGAAGCGTTCTCAACTAAAGTGCCTAATATGATACTCAGCAGGTGATAGTCTGTGGTATACTCAAATGACTCATCCAGCATTTGAAACTCCAAATCGAGTATTTGTGAGCTTTTAATTAACTCACCAAGGCTTTTTCTTTCATTCGTTAACCAGCTTGTTAATTTTCTAGTTTGCCTTCCCACAGATTGCGTTGAATAATCGTTGTTATGTAATTGCTTCATATTCTCTAACAAGAACTCCATACGAGTACTTAACTTTACTAATCGATCGCACCACTTTTGTAACGAATCAGGCAGCTCAGCTTCATGTGCTTCCAGCTGAGCTTGAAGAAGCTGTACGGTACTTACTATGCCCGCTAAAGGAGTTCTGAGTTCATGTTCAAGCACAGAGCTTACAAAATGATCATAGGACAGATGGGCATTTATTTGTGTAAGCAAATACTTAGTATTCTGATTTAGTTGAATTTGAGTGAAATCTAAGGGTACAGAAGTACTATCTCGCACTTTATTCCCCTCGTTGAGAAATTCCTCAACCAACGTCGTCAATAATGGGTGTAATTCATTCACTGAAATGTGTTAGAGCCTAATTGTGTAACCGAGTAACCAATCCCGATGTTCTATTATATATTTATTGTCTAAAAATTGTCTAAAATAGGAAATCCATAGGTATATTTCCTATTTTAGTGTGTTAACTACATCAATTTAACATAGCCATTAAAATATTTTGGCTTGATCTAACATACCTGTTGAACATGGCACCAAGTAAAGAAAAAATTATATACACCTACACAGATGAAGCTCCAGCCCTAGCTACCCACTCTTTTTTACCTATAGTAGAGGCCATAACAAGAGCAGCTAAGGTCGAACTAGAACTCCGAGACATTTCCCTAGCTGCTAGAGTTCTTTCTCAATTCCCAGAATTTGTCACACCAGAACAGGTGGTGAATGATGACCTAGCTGAATTAGGTGAGCTAGCAAAGACACCTGAAGCTAATATAATCAAGCTACCCAATATTAGCGCCTCTATCCCTCAACTTTTGGCGACTATAAAGGAGCTCCAAGAGGCTGGTTTCGCTATACCTGACTACCCTACCAATGCGAACTCACCGGAAGAAATGGATATAAAAAACAGATACGACCGTGTTAAAGGGAGCGCGGTAAATCCTGTGTTGCGCGAAGGTAATTCTGATAGACGTGCACCAAAAGCGGTAAAAGAATATGCACAGAATAACCCTCATAGAATGGGTGAATGGTCCAGTGATTCGAAAACTTCTGTAGCAACAATGACCAACGATGATTTTGCTCATAATGAAAAATCAGTGACTGTTTTTGAAGATGGAAATTTCCGTATTGAACATGTGAATGAGGACATGGAGGTTACCGTACTTAAGTCTAGAACACCTATTCAAAAAGGTGACATTCTGGATGGAACCTTCATGAGTGTAAAAGCACTAAGAACTTTTTTACGAGAACAAATTCAAGCAGCAAAAGAACAAAATGTGTTGTTCTCTATTCACATGAAAGCCACTATGATGAAGGTTTCTGATCCCATTATTTTTGGACATGCTGTGGATGTTTTTTTCAACGAGGTATTCCAAGATCATTCTTCACTACTCGATAAAATTAATTTCAATCCCAACAATGGGTTAGGTGATTTATATAACAATATAAATGAACTATCTTCAGAGGAACAACTCGTTCTACAAGAGGCCCTCGAAAAAGCTCTTGAGCATGGCCCTGAAGTAGCTATGGTGGATTCTGATAAAGGTATTACCAATCTACATGTTCCTAGTGATGTAATCATTGATGCCTCTATGCCTGCAATGATTCGTACATCTGGAAAAATGTGGGATAAAAATGGGGAAACACAAGATACATTAGCGGTTATTCCCGATAGCAGTTATGCCTGCGTTTACCATGAAGTGATAGAGGATTGTAAACGAAACGGTGCCTTCAACCCATCTACTATGGGAAGTGTGCCAAACGTGGGATTAATGGCTCAGAAAGCAGAAGAATATGGCTCACATGATAAGACCTTTGAGATTCATCAATCGGGTACCGTTAGAGTGGTTACTGACGATGGCCAGGTAATGATGGAACATCAGGTAGAAAAGGGGGATATATGGAGAGCTTGCCTAGTTAAAGATGCCGCCATCCAAAATTGGGTCCAGTTGGCCGTACATCGTTCTAAAGATTCCAACACTCCTGCTGTATTTTGGTTAAATGAAGAGCGAGCACATGATGGGCAACTAATTAGTAAGGTTCGTACATACCTCAAAAATTATGATACTACAGGACTTGAACTAAGCATACTGTCCCCTAGCCAGGCGACTTCATATACTCTAAAGCGACTTCGTCAGGGTCTTGATACTATTTCAGTAACTGGAAATGTGTTACGGGATTACCTAACTGATCTCTTCCCAATTCTTGAATTAGGAACAAGTGCAAAAATGCTTTCTATTGTTCCCCTGATGAATGGCGGCGGGTTATTTGAAACCGGTGCCGGTGGATCAGCTCCAAAACACGTACAACAATTTAAAAAAGAAAATTATTTACGTTGGGATTCTTTGGGTGAATTTCTTGCATTAGCAGAGTCCTTAGCCCATTTAGCTAAAACGTTTTCTAATGAACGTGCTTTGATTTTATCTGAAAGTTTACACATTGCTAACAGTACCTTTCTTCGCGAAAACAAGTCTCCAACACGTAAGCTTGGCGGCATTGATAACCGTGGTAGTCACTTCTATTTAGCTATGTATTGGATTGAGGAATTAGCTAAACAAAAAACGGATACTGCTTTGGCCTCTATGTTTGCTAATATACATCAGGAACTAAAGGATAAAGAGGAAATAATTGTCTCAGAATTAATCGATGTACAAGGTCAAAAACAAGACATTAAAGGGTACTATTTCATGGAAAAAAGCGTTCTAGATGTAGCCATGCGCCCAAGCAGCACGTTTAACTCCATACTTGATAAAATTGAAATTCACTAACAAACTACCTTTCAAAACGTGTATTTATATGAATAAACCAAGTTGTGATAAGCCCAAAAGAGGTCTTAGCGAACCGCTTGGTAATGGATCAAAATTTCTGTTCGTTTTATTTCTAGGTCTTACCAGTATTCTAGACTTAAAGGCTCAAACAATTGATTCCTATCGATATTTAGCACAAAGTAAGATTCAGAAAGGTTTTGATGTAGATTTTCAATGGATTCAAGCGAAAAAGGATTCTGCTCTTTTAACCGTTTTCTTAACTATACCCCATCAACAATTATCCTTTGAGAGACAGGCTGATAGTAGCTATGCCGCTCGCTATCAGTTAAATGTAGAAATCTACAAAGGATTTTATGAAGACGAGAATACCAGAGAATTGGCTGAAAGAATGTTCATTGGGGATACGGTTATTGTGAATCATTACGACCAAACTCAGGACCCCAACGAGTTTACCGAGGTCTTAACGACACTATTACTACCTTTAGATGAGTACACCATTCACATGGATTATAACTATTTAAAAGGTTGGCCAGCGATTACAGGAGTACAAATCGATTCAAAAAAACTTGAACGGCTCAATCCAAACAGGCGGAGAACTAAAAACCCCAATTCTAACAACACCACTTTCAAACAATATATTCCAAAAGAAATTCTACGAGAAGTTGGGTTACAATTACATTCCCCTAAAACCCAACTTCCCCTCTACTTGTTTAACGCCTCAGAAGGTACCGCTACATATGCTAACATAGCATTTTTGACAAAAGAAGAAACGAAAATTACTAAGTGGATTGGTTCTACCAACCGGGTGACCTTTAGCGAAAAATCCTACCTTGGAATTCCAATTTTTGCACTAGATTCCCTATCCAGTTTTGACTTATCTATTTCCACAAAATCAACTCCCGCGTCTTTATTAGGTACGAAGACTATTCAGCGCTCTGAACTACCCGTCTTTGAGGTGGACCTTCCATTAAACAATCAACTCCTTGAGAACACTTCGATATTTCATGCACAATTCTACCTGATTGAACTAGAGACAGAAATTTTAGAGAACAGGAGCTATGGTTTAGAGCTAAAATCGAATAATGAAGTAATTTATTCATTGAATTTCGAGACCTACTGGCAAGATATGCCGATTAGCCTTTTACAACTCGATGTTGCTATAGAAATGCTTCGCTATATAATACATGAGAAGATGATTGAAGATGTTTTAAAGAAAAATGAAGAAGAAAAACTGAGTTGGTTTAATTCATTTTGGGAATCAAAAGATCCTATACCGACGACTGCTAAAAATGAATTAATGAGCGAATACTATCGTAGGATTGATTACGCTTTTGACCAATACTCGACTACAAGTAAACCCGAAGGGTACGATTCTGACCAAGGTCAGATCTACATTAAAATCGGACCACCTAAAGAAATTGTGCGTAGTTTTCCTACCAACGGAAGGGTTATTGAAGAATGGATTTACCCAAACAGAACCTTTGTTTTCACAGCAAGTTCAGGCTTTGGAGATTTCACTTTAATTAACGCAAATCAGGAGAATTAATATTGAGCACTAAGCCTCGTTTAGTTGTCTCAATTGGTGATCCAAATGGAATTGGTCCTGAGGTTAGCTTAAAAACGCTCTTACACATTGATTTATCTCAATCCACTCCAATCCTAGCTGCCCCTCACCGCCTTGTTAATAGACTTCTCAAGGATCAAAAAAGTTATTTCTCAACGTCATCTAATCTACTGCCAAACCTACATTATATAAAAGATGAAACTGAGATAGTTGATGGCGCTATTAATGTGCTTGAATCCTTTGACTCTTGGTCAGACTTAGACTTTTCTAGTAATAACTATGGGCAAAACAATTCGTTGGCTGGTATGTTAAGCATGCAATCGGTAGATACAGGGATTAAACTCTGCCTAAACAAACATGCACAAGCCCTGGTAACCGCTCCTATTTCAAAAGAGAGCATTCACCTTGCGGGATATTCTGCACCAGGTCATACCGAATATTTGATGGAACAAACGGGCGCGGATGATGTGGTCATGATGCTTTCTGGTAAGGGGTTAAATGTGTGCTTACTTACCACTCATGTGCCATTAAAATCGGTGGTTGAACATATTGATCAAACAACCATACACTCAAAAATTAGGGTGATCTGTTCTCATTATAACACTTACTATGCAGACCGAATACCGAAGATTGCTTTATTAGGTATAAACCCTCATGCAGGGGACGGTGGGGTACTTGGTACAGAAGAGCAGGAAATCATGGCGCCCGTTCTGCGATTCTTTCAAGATGACCCAACTGTCGAGCTAACAGGTCCCTTCCCCGCTGATGCTTTTTTTGGCAGAAAACAATTTTTAGAGGTTGATGTTGTTCTTGCCGCATACCATGATCAAGGCTTAGCCCCATTTAAATTATGGTCTATGGGAAAAGGGGTAAATTGCACCCTAGGATTACCATTTATTCGTACTTCTCCGGATCACGGAACCGCCTTTGATATTGCAGGGAAATGGATTGCCGAACACGACTCCATGTTAGAAGCATATGATGTTGCATTAGCTTACCTAACACGTGCAACGAAACCAAGACAAGCATAATGAACGAAATCCAAAAAAAGCCTATCTACTCAAAACTTGCTGAGATTTATGATCATATTATGAGTGATGTAGACTATGCTTATTGGGCAGAATATATAGATGATCTATTGCATCAACATCATCCAGAACCAACTACGATAACCGAGCTCTCTTGTGGTACGGCATCCTTGACCTTAGAATTGAGTAAATTAGGTGATTATGACTTACAAGCTTGTGATGCATCCCGAGATATGGTTCGAGTTGGTAGTAAAAAGCTTGATGCTTTAACTCAACCTATTCCCTGTTTTGAGGCATCATTTGATGATTTATTGTCAATTAGAGAACAAGATGCCCTAATAAGTGTGTTTGACAGCGTTAATTATTTGTTACAACCGGAAGAAATTGAACATTTTTTTTATGAAGCAGCAAAATGTTTAACAATAAATGGCCTGCTAATTTTTGATTTCTCAACTCCAAAAAATTCTATTGAAGCCGTACAACATTTGAATGAAATCGAAGGTGACTATCATAATATTCGTTACTATAGAACAAGTTCCTTCGACCCTAAACACAACATCCATACCAATTCTTTTGAAATTATTGATCGTAGTCAAACAGCTAATCAGGTATGGATTGAGGTGCATCAACAAAGAGCGTATGAACTGGTGCAGATAAAGAAACTACTGGATAAAAGTCCCCTAAAAGCATTAGCTTTTTATGATGCCTTTTCCTTTAATGAAGCAAGGTCCACATCAACCCGAATAACCGTTGTAGCAAGATGTCAGAAGCCATAGTTCAATTAAAAAACGTTTCGTTGAATTACGACCACCGAAGTATTTTAATCGATGCGAATTTCAAATTAGTTCAGCAAGAGTTTGTGTATTTAATTGGCCCAACAGGTGTGGGAAAGAGCAGTATTTTAAAATTATTATACCGCGATGTAATTGCACAATCAGGTGAAGTTGTGGTGAATGGTTATCAATTAAATAGTCTGAAAGGCAAAAAAATACCTGAACTTCGGCGCAGTATGGGCATTGTTTTTCAAGACTTCCAATTGCTCATGGATCGTAATATTTTTGAAAATGTGGCTTTTACTCTACATGTCACAGGCTTTCCTTCGTCAAAGATACCTGCAAAAGTAAATGAATTGCTGGCTCTAGTCGGTCTTAGCCATCGCTTTAAACAAATGCCACAAGATCTTTCGGGTGGAGAGCAACAACGAGTAGTTATCGCTCGTGCTTTGGCAAATGAACCTCGACTATTACTGGCCGATGAACCTACTGGGAATTTAGACCCCGATGCCTCAAAAGAAATTATGGATATTCTATTGGGAATACACAAAAGAGGCACTGCCATTCTAATGGTTACCCACGATCATAGCCTTGTGAAAAAATACCCAAGTCGAACGGTCATGCTCAAGGACGGAAAGATTAATGATTTGGATATCTAGGCGTCTAGTATCATATTCATGAAATTAAGTAGTTAGAACTATTACTTTTTGAATCTCTGCATTCCAATAGTGCCTATAGCGACAAATAAAAGCTTAGCAAAATAAAGCCATAATTCAGAGCTAAATAAACCCAACCATGATTACCCAAGAACAAGAGCGATGGACTCAGTTTATTCGGAACACTGCCCTTGATTTAGGCTTTGATGCCATTGGATTTGCTCAGGCAACCTATTTAGAAGATGACGATAGGCGACTTAGCACATGGCTTGAACAAGGACGTAATGGGACCATGTCATGGATGGAAAACAATCATGATAAACGTGTTGATCCACGTCTACTTGTCCCAGGTACTCAAAGCGTTATTTCCCTATTGGTGAGTTATCATAGAAAAGATGACCATTCTAAATCAAACAAAGGTGTCTCTTTCGCTCGATATGCTCAGGGACGAGATTATCACCGGGTAATTAAAAAGAAACTCAAGCTTCTTTACCAACGAATTCAACAAGAAATACCATTGGTAGAGGGGCGCTATTTTGTGGATTCAGCACCGCTACTCGAAAGAAGTTGGGCCCAACGGTCGGGCCTGGGATGGATTGGTAAAAATGGCAACTTACTTAACAAACAGTTAGGCTCGTACTTCTTTATCGCTGACATGCTGTTGAATATACCCTTGTTATATGATCATCCTACCACCGATCATTGTGGCACATGTAGGCGTTGTATCGACGCCTGTCCTACCAATGCTATCTACGAGCCCCAAAAAATTGATGGAGCTAAGTGTATTTCTCACTGGAATATTGAACATGATGGAGAAATACCGTCTTTCTTTCAGGAAAAAATAGGGAATTGGATTTTTGGCTGTGATATCTGCCAGGAAGTATGCCCTTGGAATAGAAAGGCGCTTTTGGGGCATTGGCCCGAATTCCAGCCCAACGATAATTGGAAGTCTCTTACTCCACTAGAGTGGACCCGTATTGGAGAAGAAGAATACGAGGAATATTTTAATGGAACAGCGGTTCGTCGTGTCAAATACAAGGATTTCCTACGAAATGCTACCATCGTGTTAAAGAACCATCAATAATCTTGGATGGTATCCTTCATGTACTTATACAATAATTCTCTGGCTCTAAATATGTGAGCCTTCACCGTGCCTAGTGGTATATCCATCTCCTCGGAAATTTCTTGATAGCTTTTCTCCTCGATATGCCGTTTTAATATAACTTCTCTATATTTTTCAGGTAATTGATCAATAGCCTCGTGTACTTTATTTTTCCGCTCCCGCTTTATGATGGGCTCATCAGTAAAACTATCTTCATCGGCTAGCTGAATAGTAGCATGTGTATCATCGGTATCATCTGCATGAATACTAAAAGTTTCAAGCTTTTTCTTTCGCAAATAATCGATGGTATGATTCGTTGCTATTCGATAAAGCCAAGTCGAAAATGCGTAATCGTTCTTGTAATTTTTCAAGCTTTTAAATGCTTTTAAGAAAATATCTTGAACTAAATCCTCCGCAAAATCGGGATTCCGAATCATTTTACGAACATGAAAATAAAGAGGTTTTTGATATTTTTGAGTTAACTCAGAATAGGCTTTTTCATTTCCCTTAACAGCCAATACTACCCAATGATCATCTTGTAATGAGCTACTAGAGGCATCTTGACGGGTGGTATGTTCGGGGTTATTACTGGACATAGTACTTAACTTAGCAGTATACCGTGTCTAATTCCACCACTAGACACAATGAATTCCTCAACGCTTGCGTATCGAAGTACCCCTTCTAGTATAAGTAAGCCAGCTAAAAATACGTCTGCTCTACCCCGCATTACTTCGGGATGTAATTCGATCAATTGTTCATAAGTATGCAAACTGAAAATCTCAATACTCTTGGCTAATTTATCGGTGTTTAATCGGTAATTATTTATTCGGGATAATTGATAAGGAAACAGCTGTTGATCAATAGCTGCTAACGAGGTAGCTGTACCAGAGACTGCAACTACCTGTGTATTAGGAGGGAATCGTAGTTTCGTTGACTCCAATAATGCTTCTATTGAACGCCTGCACTCTCCTATCTCTTCTTGATAAGGGGGATTGTGAAACAAATAACGTTCATTGAACCTAACACATCCCATATCAACTGAAATTCCACGTAACCATTGAGCTGAGTCGCCCATTGCTAATTCGGTACTACCCCCACCAATATCTACTACTAATATGGATTTTGATTCTACCTGCGTTTGACTGATCGCTCCTAAATAGGTGTATTTCGCTTCTTCTTCCCCACTTAGTATCTGAATTTCAAAGCCTACAAACTCCTTGACTAGAGACAAAAATTCGTTTTTATTGGCCGCATCTCGAACAGCACTTGTCGCCGTGACTCGTGTTTTTTTGAGTACTCCATCACCATAGGTTTGGATCATCTCGGCAAACTCCTTTAATACCTCAAGAACCCTATCTATACTCTGCCTCGCGAGAACACCATTAGAATCTACCATAGCACCCAATCTAGGCAAACGCTGGACATCTTCATGTACCTGCAGTCCTAGTTCTGTTTGCTCGCCAATGAGCAGCAAAACAGAATTAGTACCTATATCAATTGATGCTGTATACAATAGTTTATCCTATTAAAGAAAAGCTTTATGGTTAGAGAAAGCTAGAACTAACATGATTGAAAATGCTACTGAATTTAGTAAACCACAGGCTTTAACCAAAGTGCAGACCACTCGCCTAACTCATTTTGCTTACGTATAGTGAACTCGTCTCGAATGACCTGATCTGTGAACAAATCTATGTCTATGCTCAGCAAGCCAGATATTAGTAATGAACCATCTTGCTTTAGGTATTTTTTAAATACAGGAACTAATTCCCTAAGGGCAATGGTATTAATATTAGCTAAGATAATATCAAATTGTTGAGCTGGATTAATTTGTTCCATACTTCCAAAATGAGCTTTGAAGTTAACTACCTCATTTTTCTCAATGTTTTCGGCTACATTTTCAACACTCCAAGGATCTATATCAAAACCCTCTATAGTGCTCGCTCCAAGCTTACTGGCTGCTATTCCTAAAATACCCGTTCCGGTGCCAGCATCTAAAACCGTATCCATTTTTTTTACGGCTGATGGTAACCAAGATAGCAATAGCCTCGTTGTTTCATGGGTGCCTGTACCAAAAGCCATTTTAGGATCAATCATGATCGGAATAGACGCTGAGGGAATTACTTTTTTATTCCAACTAGGATACACGTAAAAGGGTCCAATTACCTGGGGCTGAATACTCTTTTCCCATTCCTCATTCCAATTCTTTTGCTGTATGATTTGCTCAGCGACTATAGTTAACTCCGGTAGGGTCGCCAAAAAAATCTTTAGCTCTTTTTGTACATTAGACCAGACAGAATATTCAATATATGCCTTAAGTAGGTCTTCAGTTTCATCGAAGCCCGAAAATCCCCACTCGTTAAGCTCAGCAATAATGAATGAGGGGTCTGTATTGTGCAACTGAAGCTGAAGCTCTAGATAGGCTTGATTCATGTAAGTAATCCTACGCCTGAAGGCGCTCTATTAGTCTGGCTGAGGCAATCAACCTTTCTTCTTTGCATGCAGGTGCCATAAATTGTACTCCCATGGGCAATCCATTAGTATGAAATCCAATCGGCACATTAATCCCACCAATACCCGCTAAATTAGCCGAAATAGTATATATGTCATTGAGATACATTTGCACCGGATCATCTAATTTACTTCCAACAGGGAATGCGGTTGTAGGTGCAGTTGGACTTACAATAACATGTACCTGTTCAAACGCTTCTAGGAAGTCTTGTTGGATTAAGCGTCGCACTTTCTGTGCCTTAGCGTAATAAGCATCATAATACCCAGAACTCAGAACATAGGTACCGAGCATAATGCGACGTTTCACCTCCATTCCGAAGCCCTCAGTCCGGCTTAGTTTATACATCTTATTCAAAGCTGTATCTTCACTATCAAGCTTTTTAATTT
>Ga0233432_10001298_pt1 | contig 24171 bp, 13 predicted proteins | sample SI_122_August201_6_FD_179870 | JGI IMG/M metagenome (GOLD analysis project Ga0233432, IMG submission 179870) | Seawater microbial communities from Saanich Inlet, British Columbia, Canada - SI_122_August2016_10_MG | ecosystem: Environmental > Aquatic > Marine > Inlet | place: Canada: British... | reverse complement strand
TTGAGCGCTCACACTACGAATCTCCTTGAGTCGATCAAGAAACTCACAGCAAGGCTGACGGCACAATACGGCGAAAGAGTGAACCTCGAATTACAAGACCTCGACAGCCAGATTGAGGTTATTGAGAATCAGCTCCAGGAATGGGAAAGCAGCCGACAAAGCTTTGCGGAATTCACTACAGCGATTGATCAACTGACTCGTGTTTCAAACAGCCTCCAGCGAGGCGTACTCAACACTCGAATGGTCCCAGTCGGACCACTCTTCAATCGATTTAGACGTTCGATACGAGATATCACACAGGAACTCAAAAAACAGGTTAACTTGAAGATTGAAGGTGAGAAAACAGAACTCGACAAGCGAATGATTGATGAAATCGGTGACCCGCTGAACCATCTTATCCGTAACTGCGTGGACCACGGCATTGAACCCTCTCATGTACGAACCGAAAACGGCAAGGCCGAAATTGCAACCGTAACATTGGCAGCCTCTCACCGCGGCAATAATGTTTTCATTACGGTGCAAGATGATGGTGGAGGCATTGATATCAATCGCGTGAAACAGACCGCTGTCGCACGAGGCATTATTCCACAGAGCGATGCTGACTACCTCACTGATGATGAGACTGCGGAACTCATTTTTAAACCGGGATTCAGTACCGCGAAAGAAGTCTCAGATATATCCGGCCGAGGAGTTGGCATGGATATCGTTAGAACTAAAATTGGACAACTCAATGGTACTGTTGAGGTCTCCTCAAAGAGTGGAGTCGGAACAAAATTCATCATTCGGTTACCACTGACTCTCACCATCACTCGCTGCATGCTCTTCCGGCTACCCCACGGCGTTCTTGCTGTACCCATCGAAAACGTACGAGAAATAGTCTCGGTAGCTGGCTACCAGCGGGTCACAGCCAATGGCAGGCAGATGTGCGACATCCGTGGTGAATTCCTACCTCTTCTGTCAATCGAAGATCTCTTTGATTTTCACGCGATCACTGGCAATAGTGATGACTCCGGTCCAACTAATGGAAGTATGCAGGACAATAACCATGTTGTGATCCTGCATGCTGCGAATAAATCTCTGGGGCTTCGCGTTGATGGCTTACTCGGTGGACAGGACATTGTTGTAAAATCACTCGATGAGAATTTTGCACATATCAAAGGCCTTGGTGGTGCAAGCATCCTCGGAGACGGCTCTGTATGCCTTCTTCTTGATGCAGCTACCTGCATCGAAATTGCTGCTGTGGGATCGAGCAATCTCAGAGATGAAATCAGCTCTGAATAACGCCACCCGAGGTGGCCGCAATGTGACTTTGAATCAAAATATCGGAATTTCAACGCCCCGAGCATCTCTTTAGATCTGGTAACGTCTGGACAGCCTCGTTCCTGAAAAAACGTACTAAGGCGATCTCATATTCCCACAAAGCCCCCGAAAATGTGATCAACTCATCATTCGTATAAGAAATTCAGTGCGTGATGCGTAATGCCGACGTCAAAGCCACATCGTATCTAAAGAAAGCCTGATGACGAAAGTAAGACCTGATGACGAAAGTAAGACCTGGTGACGAAAGTAAGACATGGTGACGAGCACCTTGTTTATTGGTGTAATACCAAAAGAAATCGCAAGGAAACACTCTACCGATACAATACCAATGTCGAAGAGAATGAAAGTTCCGTTTTCGCGAGGCCAGAAATCTCATTTCCTGCAATGAAAACTCCGGAGCGTTCGTAGGCCCTCCTGCCTGGCGGTAGAATAACAATAGAATTTTGTTAAACACTTCTTTAAAAAAAACCGTGACCTCAAAACAAAAGCAATCTTTTCACGATGCTATTGGCATGGGACAGATTGCTGTCGCAGCACGCTCGGGGACACTACGAACACTGGTCGGCTCATGTGTGAGCGTGGCACTATGCGACCCAAATCTCCATGTTGCTGGACTGGCACATGTTCTTCTTCCCGATTCACATGGAGCAACTGATGAACCTGGGAAATTTGCTGATACGGCAATCACCGAACTCCTTCACCAACTTCGAAAACTACCAGGCAAGAAAAACCCTTGTTGGGTTGCAAAAATTGCTGGCGGGGCAGCAATGTTCCCTGGCCACAATGAAATGACTGTTGGTAGGCAGAATATCACGGCGGTAGAAAATGCATTACGTCAAAATGATATACCCGTAGTCATGAAGTCATGCGGTGGAGAACTGGGCCGTAGAGTCACGATTGATGTGGCAACTGGCTCCATGGATGTTGAGTTCACGGGTGACTCAAAGCGTGCCAATTCGACACTAGAACAAAAGCAACACCGCAAACCATATCTGTCCTAAAACACGCACGCGTCACACACCTTCGAGCCAAGGCGACCGCCCATTGAGTGTGATTTCAGCATCAAGAGCCTTCATTTTCTCTTGAAGGTCCGACACGACTTCAGGATATTCTGTAGCAAGATTTTCTTTTTCACCAAGATCCTCTTCAAGATTGAAAAGGAGCACCTCCGGTGTGGGCGACGTCGTCTTCTTGCCTTTTCTCCTTGGTACTTTTACAAGCAATTTCCAAGGGCCTTTCCGAATCCCTTCCAACACTCCATGAGATGTATAATAAAGGAATTCTTCCCGTGGAGCCGCATCATCCTTACCCTCCCACAACGCTGACATATCAACGCCATCGATACGGTGATCAGACGGCAAACTGCTCCCAAGTAAAGCAGCAAGTGTCGGCAGGACATCAATCGTACCGGTTAATGCATGAGAAACTGAGCCAGCCGGAATACCCGGACCACGCAAAACACACGGTACTCTCTGTCCGCCTTCGAAGGTTGTTCCTTTCCCGTCCCGAAGCGGTCCAGCCGATCCACCGTGATGCTTAAACTGAAGCCATGGGCCGTTATCCGTTGTGTAAAGCACATAGGTGTTCTCACTGAGATTCAATTCGTCAAGCGTATCGAGTAATCTCCCTACTTCAGAATCGATATGCTCAATCGTATTGACATACGCATACAACGGATCAGGATTTCGAACATCCTCAGGCACGTAAAGTGGAATATGTGGCATGGAGTGCGGCAAGTACACGAAGAAAGGCTTGGCTTTGTTTTTCTGTATAAAATCAATTGCTTTCTGTGTGTAGCGGCGTGTCACTGTACGTTGATCAACAGGCAGCTCAACAATCTCTTCATTCTCGATAAGTGGCGTCTTCCATTGTGTCAGTGTTGATTCGGGGTCAGCCCACAACACATCCATTCCGTCAGCGCCGCCTTTTGGTTTTCCTTTGTTGTCAGGATAATTCATGTCATTCGAGTATGGGATTCCAAAGTAGGTATCGAATCCATGAGCCCGTGGCAAAACTTCAGGCTGATACCCAAGATGCCATTTCCCAAAGCAGGCAGTGGCGTACCCTAATGTCTTCAGGTGGTCTGCAATGGTGTGTTCTGTAGGATTCAAACCCTTTTTTGAGGTCGGGAAAAGGACATGCTGATGAAGACCTACACGTTTGGGATAGCAACCAGTCATTAAAGCAGCTCGTGAGGGCGTGCAGACTGGAGATGCCACCATAAAGTTTGTGAACTTTCGGCCCTGTTCTGCAAGCCGGTCGATATTTGGAGTGTTGATCGTTTGAGAACCAAAACAACTGAGATCACCGTACCCTTGATCATCAGCAAAAATTATGACAACGTTCGGCTGACTAGCGTCTATTCGCGAAACGCATAGCAGTGCACACAATGCGTACCCACACAAAACCCGAAGACATCGATAAAACATGTATTGTTCCCTTAAAACGAACGTTGCTTTTGAACACAACCACAATTCAGTTGAGCATCTTCGACACACGAAAACAAGATTTTACCGCGATGAATTTTGCTATATCGCCTACTCAACTGCATAAAACTCTTGATCACTCACTGTCCGCTCTAACCTCTGACCGAGGAACGGAATAAAAACCAAGGCGGGACAAGCCCCGTTTGATATACACACTTCGATGCAGATATTTCCATATGAGCTGTGTTGCATGATTTTCAAACATCAGTGCGACGATACCCTTGTCGATGGCGAGATATGACTTCCCGACCCAAGGCACATCTCCCTGCGACTTGGTCTGGAAATTATATGCGTCAAAAAGACCGTACTTTCCAGTAAGCCCTGGAATTGTCCGCATATGCTCAAGGGCTTCCTGCGAGTATTCCGGAGTGAATACGACAAAGCCTAGAGCACCATACGGTGCGACTGTTCCATCCATACGCAGGAAACTCTTATCAGCCGGCATCGATCCATAATGCCCTGAGTAGCCATCAGTCGGACTCATGCTTGCAGACATTCCCCATGAGTTCGGCCCCAAACCTTTTACAGTTGTTGATGAATCTATTGCGAACTGACGCGCCGCGAGGGCCGCTTGGCGAGAATTCTCAAACCAGTCACGACCGTTCTGATCCACGATGTGTCGAAAATCAATAAAGCAATGACTCCATTGATATACGAACGCGGACCCTGTCCTACAGTAAACAAACGGCTCACTCTTATACGAGCCAATTGGTGTCCGCATGGCTGCATATGGACGGCCGTCAGTGGCATAACGAGGTCGCTTCGCACCAGCAGCCAGCACATACATGAGAAGGTGCTCTGAGTAGGCTCCCCAATGTCCAAACATTCCTCGTTCATCAACACGCTTTCCCTCCGGCACCTTCTCTGGATGGCAGGCCATATAAAAATGCTGCTGTGTCTCATCAAGAAACCAGGTCCAGTCAATACGATCATAAAGCTTTTCGACCCGATCACGAACTTCGCCACCAAAATATTCGGCAGCAACAATCGCGCCGGCAATCATGGTTGCAGTCGACATGTTTGAAACCTCGACATTTTTACTCCGCCACCCGGGACCACCAGTCTTGATGTCGATAAAGTGATAGTAAAAGCCATTGAAATGCCGCAGCTTGCTGAGCGAATCCAGTGCAGCAAGGACTCTCTGCCTGCCGGCCTCTCGATCGATCCAACCGCGCTCCACACCGAGCACAATGACAGGAAAATAAAACCCCTGGCTTTCGATAGCAAGTGGGACATATCGATGAATGCCTATGTAGTCTCCTGCGTTCAGACCATACGTTGGCAGTGTTTTATCGCGGACCCACTCATTCCAAAAAAAGTTGAAACACCCTCGCAACTCCTCCTCCATATGAGAGGTGAGCTGCTGCGGATCGGTGACGACAGGAAACGAATCCGTTATAGCACTAGCTTCAGTAGAATCTGCCTGGACATACCCAGAGCAGAACAAGACTTCACAGGTGCACACGAGTAGAAAAAATCTGACAAAAACATCTACGTGCCCCAGAAAACAACGAGCATTGCACGCCTTCATCTTCTACCACCCTTGATCGAGGTGTCTTCGTTTTGGGGTACATCATATTCCCTACGAAGTTCTGCCAACTGCACCTTGAGACGCTCCCTGACGCTACGGTATGACGGCTCCTGATACACACTCTGAAGCTCATCAGGATCTTCTTCCAGGTCGAACAGTTCCCATTCCTGATGCGGCTTATAGTAACTGATCAATTTGTAACGCTCAGTCCGCACACCTTCGAATCGTGGCAGATTGTATGCCTTGTCCATGTAGTAGTGGTAATAAATATCTTTTCGCCACGTGCGTGATGCTTGATCACGAAGTAATGGCAGCAGCGAACGCCCCTGCACATCATCAGGAATGGCAAGCCCTGCCACATCAAGCAAGGTTGGGGCATAGTCAATATTCTGGACCATCTGACTAATGCGGGTGCCTGGCTTAATCACGGCAGGCCATCGCATAAGGAGTGGCATTGCCAAGCTTTGCTCGTACATCCAACGCTTGTCATTCCAGCCATGCTCACCGGTAAAAAATCCTTGGTCGGAGCTATAGACGACCAGGGTATTCTCGGCAAGCTCGTGCTCATCAAGCCAATTCAGTATTCGACCAACGTTGTCATCAATTGCAGCCACGCAGGCGAGGTAATCTTTTATGAACCGCTGATATTTATACCGGTCAATCGCTTTTCCTTTGAACTCTCCTTGTGACACGAGCCGTCGATAGCGTTCGTTCTCTGGGTCATATGCTCGATGGAACAATGCTCGTTGCTCTTCTGTCATTCTTGCCAGAAATTCATAAGGATGTTCATCAATACTATAGTTGCCAGCCAACGGCGTAATATTGAGCACATGTTCAGCCATGCCAGAAAGCCGCATCCAGCATTTCTTCGCATACGACGATCGACCCTTGTAGGTATCAAAAAGCGTTTCTGGTTCGGCCAACTGTTTTCCATCAAACATATTCATATGTCTCGGTGGTGGAATCCGATGAATATGCGGCGCTTTAAACTGGCACATCAGCAGAAAGGGCTGTTCGTTCTGAGACTGTCGATCCATCCACTGAATTGATGCATCGGTGATCACATCTGCTGAATACCCTTCGACCTGCAACGACCGGCCATCCGAACAGCGAAACTGTGGATTGTAGTAATGGCCCTGCCCTCCAGCGCCTTCGAGCACCTGCCAGTCATCAAATTCATCTGTTGGCCATCCTCGTAAATGCCATTTTCCAAAAAGTGCTGTCTTGTATCCGGCTGATGATAAGGCACGAGGAAAAACAAATTGATCACCGTCCCACCTTGAACCATTCTGCAGAACACCATTCTTATGGCTGTGCTTGCCAGTGAGAATCGTTGCCCGAGAAGGACAGCAGATTGAGTTGGCACAATAACTCCGTGTAAAGATCGCTCCCTCAAGAGCAATCCTATCTATCTGAGGCGTCTGGTTCAGGCCACTACCATACGCGCTCAGAGTCCGTAGAGCATGGTCGTCACTAAAGAGGAAGACAATATTTGGTGGAGCCGAAACCGCGTTGCTACCCAGAAAAATGCCAGCCCATGTAAGCGTGACAACGCCCCCGCACCAAACAGCACCAAGAAAAGGAAAGCCTGAATGTTTCATACCGTTCATTTAATATTCAAAGTGATTCAAATGACATTCGTCTTGTACACTCAATATGTTTCAGCACTCTATCACTATCAGCCAGCACTCTATCACTATCAGCCAGCACTCTAAATAGAGACGGGGTATTGTCGCATTCCTGACACATCCGTAGATAGTAACCACAAAACCATTGAGTGATTTCGAAGTGTACCGACCACCGAACTATCCTGCTTTTCACGAGCCCTGTTTCTCTGTCAGTAAACTGAACCAAACTATGTACATTCACAGATTTTTCCTACATGGACGGAGATTCTCCGTACAGCGATTCTCCAGCCTCTTTATCGCCATTCTCTTATGCTGCTGTGCTGGCAGTGCACGTGCGACTTCCCCCAATGTCATTATCTTTTTTGTTGATGACCTTGGGTACGGAGATGTGGGATATCAAGGCGGTGACATGCCGACACCACACATCGACTCAATAGCCAACAACGGCGTTCAGTTCACTGATGGTTACGTCACCTGCCCCGTGTGTGCACCATCTCGCGCTGGCTTACTCACAGGCCGCTATCAACAGCGTTTCGGATTTGGTGACAACCCTGGGCCTTACCAACGAGAAAAATCTGCACATATTGGCATTCCACCAACAGAGCCAATTCTTTCAGATCGGCTTCAGGCGCTCGGTTATACAACAGGGCTCTTTGGTAAAACGCATGATGGCATTGCTGAAGAACAAATGGCGTTCTCTCGTTGGGATGAATTCTTTGGTTTTAATAACGGTGCCTCGAATTACCTTGCAGACTTGAACCGGCCGCATAATCCTATTTTCCGAAACCGGACTCCTCTCCAGAAATCACAGTCTCGTCAGAACACACCTCGAACTGAACTCATTGACAACGGCGTGATTCCTTCAGGTGCATCCGATTACCTTACTGACAGCATCGGTGATGCTGCTGTGAGGTTTATTGATGCCAACAAACAAAAGCCGTTCCTCTGCTATGTCCCCTTTAATGCAATTCATGGACCGTTTCAGGCGCCGCAACGTCTTGTGCAACGATTCCACGATGAGCCGAACCAGAAGCGTCGGCTTGTCAAAGCCATGCTCCACGCTCTTGATCAGAATGTCGGCAAGATACTCAAGTGCGTACGAAACCATCGTCTTCAAGAACAGACGCTTATCATTTTCCTCAGTGATAACGGCGGCCACGACCACTCGCCTAATACGCCGCTACGCGGTCAAAAAGGCACAATGTGGGAAGGTGGCATTCGTGTTCCGTTTTGTATGCAATGGCAGGGAGTCATTCCTGCGGCAAGCATCTATCACTTTCCCGTGAGTTCGCTCGACATTCTTCCCACAGCAGTTGCCGCAGCCGGCGCCGCCGTACCACCGAAATGGAATCTTGATGGCGTCAACCTCTTGCCGTATCTCTGTAAAAAAACAATAGCGAAAGAACGTCCACACAACGAGCTCTATTGGAGCCTAGGCACCCGCATGGCAATCCGCGACCTCGACTATAAATTAGCAACTGATGATGGAAAGATGTACCGCCTGTTCGATTTAGCAACCGACAATGGTGAGAAAACAAACCTCATTGAGTCCAAACCGGCAGTAGCCAATCGCCTTCGCGAAAAACTTGATATCTGGAAAGACACTCTTCCGCCAAACAATGCCGGTTGGAATCCGGCGATTGGACCAAAGCGGACCGACTTTGGAACACCACAACCCTACCACCAGTTACCACCAGCATCCTCACCTTAACACTGCACACACATTCCAACCCCAGGAAATTTAAACATGCCAAACACCAAACCTCCTTTCCGTTATTCAGATGTGCTGCCCATAGCCCTTTTGTGGCTAACCTCGTCGTTTGTACTAAGTGCTGAGATAGACCCACCAAAGGCTACAGAGAGTGAGTTAGCCAAGGCCTCATACACGGAGGAAAAAAAACTTGAAGACCTGTCGACTGCATTTATTGACACAAGCCCAAATGCAGAGGATGGGCTTGCAGCAGGCACGCTTGGCATTGATGGTGGCCAGGTTGATCCCATTCTTCAATTTGCGAATGAGATTGCTGCCGGAACGCATGGCGAAGTTGACAGCTTGTTGATTTCGCACCGCGGCAAACTGCTCTTTGAATCATATTTCAGAAGGGGTCGAGTGAACTATCCTCACTACCAGATGTCCATTACCAAGTCGTACACCGCCCTTGCCGTTGGCCGAGCGATCCAGTGTGGCTATCTCACGATGGATGATCTGAACCGTCCTGCTTGTGAATTTCTTACAGAACTTGACCCATCACGATTCGCCAAGGGGGCTGCAACAATCACACTGGCTGATGTAATGACGATGCGTTCTGGCATTCGTATTCCACAAGATATTCAGCAACAAATCAGATCAGGCACCACAAAGAATCAGGGTCAGTATCAAGTGCAGATGTTTTTTGAACGCACTGCACCAATTCCATCTGCACCTCGTGAGTTTAAATACCAGGGCATTGACCCCGCGATCACCATGCAAGTGCTTGAGGCTGTGGTACCCGGATCAGCTGAAAACTTTCTGAAAGAAGAACTCCTTGAGAAACTAAAACTAACTCAGTCCCACTGGCCGGAGGACATCAACGGCCTCCCAAAGAGCGCGGCAGGAAGCAGCATGTGTTCTCGTGACATGGTGAAGTGGGGACTTCTTGTTCGCCAACAGGGGCAATTCAATGGAGAACAGCTGATACCAGCTGAATACATTGAGCAGGCAACAAGTCAGCTGTGCGCGCCATCAGACACAAACTCATACGGGTTCTTTTTTTGGCAGAGCGTCGCTGAGGTTGGTGAAACGAAAATAGAGTGCGTTACGTGTCGCGGGGCTGGCGGCCAGTTTATCTTTTTCTTTCCGAAGCTAGACGTGATCGCTATTGTCACGTCACACAACAAAGGAATGGGGCCGCTTCTCAAGACACTGCCGGAAAGAATTCTTCCCTCTTTTGAACAGGCACAATAAGGTAGGTTTTGCGATGAAAAAAAGGGAATAGTGCCGGCCTCTTCCAAGGCCCGCAGCGACGTGCCGAGCAAGCATCCACAACGAAAGACCTCTGAAACGAGTCAATCAATATTACTTTCCCAGTAACGCTTCGCATGAAACCGATTTCATGCCTCGCGACGAATTAAATCTTGAGTTCTCACAATACCGAATCTTGTGATATTCCGCGTCTCGCGTTACAGTTTATTTGTACGAGGGCTTGGGGTTTTGGTATTTTTCATCCATTTTTTTTGATGGGCTCAAGCTATACCGTACATCTTTTGTTTCTTTATCTAATTTGTTTCTCTACCTAATTGATCTGGAGTGTTCATCATGTGTTTACACGATAAGTCTCGCACACGCGGGTTCACGCTCATTGAGCTGCTCGTTGTTATTGCAATCATTGGCGTCCTTGTTGGGCTTCTTCTGCCTGCCGTTCAGCAGGCCCGTGAAGCTGCTCGTCGATCAAGTTGCCAAAACAACATCAAGCAACTTGGTCTTGCAATGCATACGCTTGCAGATCAAAACGCACGCAAAAGTGACAACTTTTTTCCACCGATCCACTATCTCAACAACAGCTCTGGTGTTTCTGCCCTCAATGTAACCAATACGCACGGAACGAACTCATGGACCTGGGCTACAAAACTTCTGCCTACAATCGAACAGCAACCGATGTACGACGCGATCGGGGCGATTGATAACAACAATTTCCTTTCACCAAAACCAGCAAACTGGAAAATATCTGGCTTGAACCCAGTCCGACCAGCACATCGGATCATCAGTGCATTCTCATGCCCTTCTTGGACTAGTGATCTAAAAGACAAAGAAGGCACTGACTACATGGGACGTATCTTAGAAACGAGAGACGCTAGAGGTACAATCAATTATCGTGGAAGTACAGGTTCTGTGTACTGGAAGCAGGCATACAGCACTCAGGAGCCGAAATACGGTGCTTCTCACGCGAGAGCTGGACAAATTCAAGATTGGTTTTGGAAGCAGCAAGGTGCACTCCGCTTGGGTGCATGGCCGGGAAGCCCAGCCAACAGTGGTGATACAGGCCTGTCAGAATTCACTGATGGTCTCGCCCAAACAATTTTGTTGATTGAAAATGCGGCAGCGACCCAGTGGTGCTCAAACGCACCACCTGTTGTTGCCTGGATCAATGAAACCAGTTGGAAGCCATCAAGCGCTGGAGGCAACGGAAAAGAACAGACTATGAACAAGGCTTCTGAAGCCGGACTGCCATGGCAGAAGAATTTTTATGCTGGAAGTTCCGGGCACACTGGTGGTGTCATCGGTCATGCATTTGCAGATGGTTCAGTGCACTTTATCAATGAGAACGTTGCAATGGAGACATATATGTCTTTGCTAAGCAGACGTGAAAACACACCGGTAACTGGTGATTATTAAACAGGACGTCGGCTAATTTGCTCAAAAGATCGGTGTGACGGCCACAAAACCGTTGCACCGATCTGTTTCAAATCTCAGACAATGAAGCACTTGAACATTGTCATTATTCCTCTTTTTTTAATAAGGATTCTCAATGAAGCAATATTTCATCACCCTTCTGGCAGGAGTGGCTATTCTTTCTGGATGTGCGGGTGAGAGCACGAGCGGTTCGCCCGAAATGGAAAACATCCAAATTCGTCTTGATACCCTTTCGAATCTTCAGGAAATTTTTGATCTCGAGGAACTTGGGCAAAATGTTCCATCGCAAATCTCTGAATTAGCCGATCGTCTTACTGATTCTGAATCCGACAAAGAATCGTTAATTGCGTTGTGTAAAAAACTGAAGAAAAGCGCAAAAGACAAAGAAGAGATGAAAGTTATTGTCAGTGACATGGCTAAACTCATTAACGTCCCTGAGAAATTTAACGAACATATCCCCCTTAAGAAATAACTTCTTCCAGAGTACTTTGTTCAGTAAACGCAACACGTGCATGTTAGCTTCATGCACGTGTTGCTATTTACAAGGACGGCTATTGTGCAATTTTTCTAAAAAACCCCGGTGCTGCTACGAACACACCCTCAAAACAAAGTGATTTCGAGATATTACTTGAGGCGATGCAACCTCGGCTTTACGGATTCATTTTGAAGCGCCTTGCTGACAGAGACCAAACGCTTGAAGTTCTCCAGCGGACAAACCTTGTCATCTGGCAAAAAGCTACGGATTACAGGCCAGGAACGAGCTTCGAGGCCTGGACATTTACGATCGCTCGATTCCAACTCATGGCCTGGAGAAAAAACCAATCAAGAAATCGGTTAGTTTTCTCTGACACGGTCTATGAACAGATAGACAACGAAACAGATTCATCTCAAGTCGATGACGATGCGCGGGTGAGTGCCCTTAAGGACTGCGTCAAGCAACTGAACGTTGATGAAAGCAAACTTATTGAACAGCGATACCGAGAAGACATACCACTCGCCACCATCGCCTCCACAATGAACATGAGCCTTGATGCGATTGGTATGCGATTGTCACGAATTCGAAAAAAACTTGGACAATGCATCCAGCGAAAAATTCAAAAATAACACAACTCATTACGATCAAAAGTGAACATCATGCGTGACAACATTGATTCAGCTGAACTTGATCGCCTGATCTCCTTATCGACTGACCAGTCTCTTAGCCACAGCGATGCACAAAAACTGGATTCGATACTGGAAAACTCAGCAGAAGCACAACAGCGTTACAACGAGCTTCACAAAACACACACGGCACTTTGTGAGGTTTTCCCAAGCAGAATGCTCCGTGATTTCGCCAGCCCTCAGGCACAGGATGTCTTTTCCCCATCAAGAATGGTGGCACATTCATCTTCGAGGCAACCAGGCAGACTCGTGCCAAGAATTCAATTGGCAGCCGCCTTGAGCATTTGTTTACTCATCGGTTTGACGGGCTACATGATCGGCAAAAATGGCGGTGAGCCATACGTCGCAACGCCGGACCTTACTCACACTGACACAACGCCTATTCCTAAGAATACACCTACCAAAAAGAAGACCTGGGGAGGAGTGGAATCAACTCTCACAGGACACGCTGTCCTTCGGAAGACGATTGATGTGTCATGGCCAAACGATGAGCAAAAAATCACTGACGGCAGCCTCCTCCCGCCTGGTGGCTTTGCATTTTCTGGCGGTGTCGCTGTGATTGATTTTTTCTGCGGGGCAACGCTGGTTGTAGAAGGTCCGGCTCAACTTGATGTCATTTCTGACTGGGCCGTTTCAGTAAAAAATGGTCGTATTGAAGCGACAGTACCCCCAGCGGCTCAAGGGTTTATTGTCAAGGCTGCCGGCACTGACATCATTGACCTCGGCACACGGTTTGCGCTCGATATGAGTGAAGGGAGGGCGCAGGTTGCCGTGATCGATGGCGAGGTTCTTTTGCGGGGCAAGCAGTTCGATGACGACCTTTTGCAGGCCGGGGAGCAGACTTCTCTCGATCGCGAAGCGGTCGACTCCGAATTTCTCAGTCGGATTCCGCAACTCGATGCAATCGAACAACAATCGAGAGACGACTTAAAAAAACAGCACGCCTCATATCGCCACTTCATGAAGGAACTTGCTGCCGACCCTCGACTGATTGCATTATTTCCGGCAGAAAAAAAATTCACTGGCCGTCGCTATCCAAATATTGCCAAGACTGACTTTGCAAGCGCAGGGCAACTTCTTGGTTTAGTCGAGACTGTTCCGGGACGGTTCGAGAAGGAATCCGTTGGCGTTCTTATGAGTCGACCAGGGAGCCGCATCAGGACAAAAATTAACGGAACGTTTTCTGCCTATACATTTTCCTGCTGGGCAAAAATAAATAGCTTGAAGCACAAATACAATGCACTGTTTTTATCTGACGGATATGAAAACGGTGAACCTCACTGGCAAATTCGACATGATGGAAAACTCATGTTTTCGGTGATGGTCGACGACTCACAAGAACTCTTTTATTCAACTGGCCCAAACTCACCGCCAATTCAAGACAAGGGGCTCCACCACGTCTACTTCTCTGATGCGGTCTGGATGCCTTCCATGACTGGTCAGTGGGTTCACCTTGCAGCCGTCTACGACCCCGCAGCACGGCTAGTCACACAATATGTAAACGGCACAGTTACTTGCCAGGAGAAAATTTTAAATGAGTTTGTCATTGATACTCTTCAAATTGGTGCTGCAGAAATTGGCAACTGGGGGCAGCCGTTCCGAAAAACACCGGACTTTGCTGTCCGTAACCTTGACGGCGTTATTGACGAAATGATTATCTTGAACGCTGCCTTGTCATCTGATGAAATTCATGACATCTACGTAGTCGGACGGGTTCACTAGAAATAATTGGAAGGCCTTATGCATCGCTCTGTATCAACCCACTCGTGGCTTTTGTTTGCCTGCGGTACCATCGTCATGGCGATGGGCACCATCTGTGTGGCTGCAGCAAAACAAAATGACGGAACAGACCGTCCAAATGTAGTCTTCATTATTTGTGATGATTTAAATGACTACATTGAAGGGTTTAATGGACACCCACAAACAGTGACACCGAACATGGTGAGACTTGCTGATTCAGGCGTTCGATTTACGCAGGCACATTGCAACATTCCAATCTGCGGTCCGTCTCGGGCATGCCTGTTCTCCGGCATCTACCCGCACAACTCAGGCTGCTACGGGTTTACAAAATGGGACACCTATGAAGTCCTGAAAAACTCCCGAACACTCATGGATTATTTCCGTCAGAACAAATACTACACCGTGGGAACCGGGAAGCTTCTGCACCATATGGTTCGTGGAGAATGGAAAAACTTTGGCAATCGCGCTGACTACGGACCATTCGCCTACGACGGGAAAGACAATCAGCCGCATCCTGACACGCCCACTCCATATAGCGAAATTGGTCCAGTTGATGGTTCTTTTGGTCCACTTGTGAATATTGAAGGAAGAACCACAAAGGATGGCAGGCCGCTTATGTGGAGAACAGGCGGGTGGCAGAAAGTCGACGAACTCAAAATCCATCGCTCGGGTGAAAATGATCCTACTCCCGATGAAAAAAATGGAGACTGGGCCGTTGAACAACTTCGAGCACTCGCTGCAACAAAGGCAAAGAATCGTAAACCGTTCTTTATGGGTGTCGGGTTCATTCGGCCCCATACGCCGCTTATTGTTCCGCAGAAGTTTTTTAACATGTTCCCCGTGGATGAAATCTCATTGCCTGAAATTCTTGACGGTGATATCGACGACACCTTCGCGCAGACAATCCGGGGGCTTCCTGAAGGCAAGGAACCAAACTCCGAGCGAACCGAAGACATGGGCGGAAAGCTCTTCCACAAGCTTGTGGAATCTTACGAGTCGCGTGATGACGCACTTCGGCATTTTATTCAAGCATACCTTGCCAGCATTGCCTCTGTTGATGAGCAGGTTGGTCGAATTCTTGATGTAATTGATACCACCGAACTGAAAGACAGTACAATTATTGTGCTCACAAGCGACCATGGCTGGGGAATGGGTGAAAAAGACTATCTCTACAAAAATTCACTGTGGCAGGAGAGCACACGAATCCCGTTAATTGTACGAGCCCCAGGAATTGCTCTGGCTGACACAACATGCGATCGACCTGTGTCACTCGTTGACATCTACCCAACACTCTGTGACCTCTGTGACCTCGAAGGCGACACGATGAAAAATGAAAAAGGGCATCCACTCGATGGTCACAGCTTTCGGCCACTCTTAAAGGACCCGACTAGCGGGACCTGGACGGGTCCAGATGAAGCCCTCACCGCGCTCTACAAGTGGCGGATGAAATATGACCCACACAAAGAAAGCTATTCGCTTCGCAGCAGTGGTTGGCGATACATTCGCTACGAGAACGGAAAAGAAGAGCTCTACAACACTGCATCGGACCCAAATGAATGGGAAAACCTTGCAACCAAAACAAAACATCAAGACCGGATTCAACGCTTCCGGCAGACACTTGCGTCGCGTCTTCCAGAAAAAGGTGTTGCCCCCCCACAGCCACAGTGGAAGGCTCCCGGGAAACCTGAACCAAAAAGTAATGAATATTGGAAAGATCTTTATTTTAAAAAGAATCCTGATGCAGACGCGGACAAAGACGGAACCCTTAGCTGGCCAGAACTTCAAGCACACAAAAAAGTCGTTGCCGAAGAAGCCACACAATAAGGCAATCTGGCCGTACCGGCCTAGAATAAATTAATCCTCTGTAAGATATCACGTGAGACAGGTCACCATGATTCAACACGCCGCTCCAACACACCGTTCCAACTTCTGTTCAGCGAGACTTATTCTCCTGTGCTGCCTGGCAACGCTTTATCTGCAAGCAACTCAAATCACAGAAGCAGCCATCGATTTCGAAAAGGATATCCAGCCGATACTCGAAGAGAACTGCTGGCACTGCCACGGCGAAGACGAGCAGGAGTCTGGCCTGCGACTAGACAAACGAGCAATGATGCTCAGAGGTGGCGACTACGGACTCCCAACACTTGTTCCAGGACATCCCGAAAAAAGTTATCTCATTGAAGTCGTGGAACATCGCGACCCAGACATGGCGATGCCAACGGATGGCGACAAGCTACCGGAACAGCAGATTGAACTCTTACGGCAGTGGATCACTGATGGTGCGCAGTGGCCGGGGCAAATGAATGACAAAATAGCCTATACTGCCGAAGAGGTGCCGTGGTCGTTTCAGCCAGTTGCCTGTCCTTCCGTACCAGACGAGCACGAGCAAAACCCAATCGATGCTTTTCTTCTAAGAAAACTCCGTCAAAAATCTCTCCATTTTTCAAAGCCGGCGAATCCCGCAACCCTGATTCGCCGTGCATCGATCGTACTTACCGGCCTCCCACCAACACCCGAGGACGTTCTTAGCTTTCAAAAATCCTGTGAGACAGATGCAGACGGTGCGTACATCACACTTATAGAACAACTTCTTGAATCACCCCATTTTGGTGAACGCTGGGCACAGCACTGGCTTGACGTGATTCGCTGGGCTGAGACGAACGGCTCCGAAAGTAACATGTATCGGAAAAATGCCTGGATCTATCGTGATTATGTCATCAGGGCATTTAATGAAGACAAGCCCTATAACGAATTTCTCACCGAGCAAATCGCTGGGGACGTGGTTGGTCATGGAGATGCAACTGGCTTTTTGGTCTCCGGACCGCATGTTCCTGTTGCAACTGTCGGCCAAGAACCGTCTGCCCGCCGGCAGGCTCGAGCAGATCGCATGGATGAGATTCTTCAGACCGTTGGTGCATCTGCTCTCGGTGTGACCATTGGGTGTGCCCGCTGCCACAATCACAAATTTGATCCAATTACGATTCGTGACTACTACTCACTTTCTGCAGTATTCCAAGATGTTGAATTTGGAAGCCGCTACCCGGAACTCGACGAACGCCATCCTCGTCGTGAAGCCGCACAGAAACTCAATAAAGAGATCGCAAAGCAACGGTATCGACTTCGTGATGCTGGCACATGGCAAGAAGACTGGGCTGGCTATGGCGAAATCCATTTCCCAAGTGCAACAACAAACGCTGTTCGGATAACCTTTCTCAGTCGATATATCGGGCTTGATGAACTTGAAATCTTCGGTCTTCACGATCTTCAAGACAATGTGGCCAGTTCCGAAAGTGGTGCAACTGTAATAGCAGCACCGGGCATGGAGGTGCTACGCAATGAGCTCTGGAAAGTGAACGACGGTGAGTACGGAACTGAGCGGTGGGCTGCGCGTGTACCACAAGGAGAAAAGGGGAATCCTTGGCTGGAGTTTCAATTCACAAAGCCAACTGAAATCGACCGTATTCGCTTGAGCACAAACAGGGAGAACTTCTTCGATACTGACTACCTAACAGACTTGAAGCCGTTCAACTTTCCAAAATATCGTATTGAAACCCAGACTGCGGATGGCACGTGGCAGACTGTCGCTGAATCTGAAAAAAACTCACAACTCAACAAAAAGTTTTCTTTCCGACAAGATGCCTTACAAAAGCTTCAACGCCTGATTGCTCAATTCAATACGGAAGGGCCTCGGCCAAGTTTTGTTGGCAGATTCAAAACCCCCGGGCCAACACATGTCTTCCATCGTGGAAGTCCCGAAAACCCGCGAGATGAAGTCGCACCAGCAGCTCCTCTTGTTCTTGTTGGTGATTTGCAACTCGACAGTAATGCGTCTGGCCAGGCACGAAGAGAGGCTTTTGCCGACTGGCTCACAGGGCCAACAAACCCACTCCCGGCTCGGGTCATGGTGAATCGAATGTGGCATCATGTCTTTGGACAAGGCATTGTCACAACAACGGGTGACTTTGGTTTCGCTGGTGCCAAACCAACACACCCAGAACTGCTTGACTGGCTAGCTTCAGAATTCACAGAACCAACGATAATGGCCAGTGCCCACTCAGTAAGACCTTGGTCCGTCAAACATATCCTGAGGCTACTTGTCACCTCTCGTGCCTTTACACAGGAAAGCAAGCCCGACGAAGAGGCTCTCTCTATTGATGGAACAAGCAGTCTCCTTTGGCGATTCCCTCCACGGCGACTTGAGGCTGAAGTCATTCGGGACGCCATTCTTGTTGCCTCAGATTCACTCCGACCAGAACTCGGGGGCCCAAGCTACAGAATCCATAATGTCAAAAAGCGGTATGCACAGTGGCAAGTCCTCGACAATTACAGTGAAGAGACATGGCGGCGGATGATCTACCAGGAACGAATGCGTCGGGTAGACGACTGCATGTTTACTGCGTTTGACTTTCCTGACTGCGGTCAGGTTCGAGCGAAGCGACCGGTTTCAACAACACCACTTCAGGCACTCAATTTAATGAACAGTCCATTTGTGATGTCACAGTCGAAACTCATTGCTGAACGATCACTTGAAAACACCGATAACAATCTACCGGCAGCGCTCGATCGCTGTTTTGAACTCCTTCTTACTCGCCAGCCAACCGCTGATGAAAAGGCGGCGGTACAGAGTATCACCAATCCAAAAGATCTTTTCCTCGTGTGTCGAGCAATTCTTAACTCGAATGCATTCACCTTTCTTGAGTAAGCCATCATGAACAACGCTGAACACCTGTTGCCGCAGGGTCGACATTTCCTGGACCGCCGCTCATTTCTCAAAACGGCTGGGCTCTCCACCTCCAGCCTCGCACTTCTCCAGATGCTACAAGGGGATGGTCTTCTGGCTGAGACGGTCCGTACTGCGGGCGGAAAAGAACCTATTCGCCCAAAGATCGATCCCAACGATCCATATGCAGCACGCCAACCTCACTTCACAATGCCTGCAAAACAAGTCCTTGTTATCTATTGTCCTGGTGCTGTCAGTCATGTTGACACCTTTGACTACAAACCCGCCCTCGAAAAGTTTCACGGCAAGAAGCCACCTGGAATTCCAGATGTGACATTTGAAGGGCCAACCGGAAACATTGCAAAGCCCTTTTGGAAGTTTCGTCCACGTGGAGAAACCGGCAAGATGGTTTCTGACCTTCTTCCCAATTTAGCCAAACAGACTGACGAACTCTGTTTCGTTCACTCTCTCCATACCGAGTCAAGTGCTCACCCTCAAGGTGAGAACTTCATGAACACTGGATTTACAATGGAGGGTTTTCCGTCTTTCGGTGCATGGACAACCTATGCCCTCGGCACCGAAAACGAGAACCTGCCAGCGTTTGTTGCCATAAATGATCCTCGCGGACTCGCACGCAGTGGAAAAAACAACTTTGGAAATGGTTTTCTACCAGCAGCGTTTCAGGGCACGGACTTTAGTGCTACAAGCCCCCCCAAAAACCTCGGCCGTCCAGAACAACTTACGGGGAAAGATGATGCGACGACGCGTGATATTATTCAGCGACTCAATGCACATCATCTCGAGCAATACCCTGGTGATGCCGATCTTGCTGGACGAATCGCCAGCTACGAGCTTGCCGGTCGCATGCAAATGTCTATTCCAGACGTCATGAATCTCGCTGGAGAATCCGCAGCAACACTCGCGTCGTATGGCGTTGAAGGTGGAAGTGAGCTACGAGGCTCATATGCACAGAATTGTATTCTTGCCCGGCGACTCCTTGAACGTGGCGTACGGGTTGTCCAGCTTTTCAATGGCAGTGATCCTTCTGGTGGAAATGGCATTACAAACTGGGACTCCCACCAGAACATTCTGAAAACCCACGCGATGCAGGCCGAGATTATGGATCAGCCAACAGCCGCGTTACTGGCTGACCTACGGGAGCGGGGCATGCTTGACCACACACTTGTCGTTTGGGCGACAGAGTTTGGCCGAATGCCGTTCCTTCAGGCCAATGGAACAGGGCGTGACCACAACCCGGATGCATTCACGTGCTTTCTTACTGGAGCAGGTGTGAAACGAGCGACCAGCTATGGGACAAGTGATGAGTTTGGCTTTAAGGCTGCGGAGAACCCCGCATCAGTCTATGACTTCAACGCCACACTACTCCATCTCATGGGCCTCGATCACGAACGGCTTACCTTCTATCACAATGGATTAGAAAGACGTCTTACGAACGTTCATGGGCATGTGCTCCGCGACCTGATAGCCTAGCCTATTCTCAAAATTGCCTATTCTCAATTTCGTCTGCTTTCCAAGAAGCCAACAGACGATTTGATCCTTTCACTTTTCTTTGGGGAATTCTGTAATGCGGTTCGTCGCACTTCTTCTTCTGTTATCAGCAACTCCTAACGTATTTGCTGCGACTTCTCATGAAAAACCAAACGTCATCATTTTCTTCATGGATGACATGGGATATGGCGACTGCCGCGCATACAACCCAGAAAGTAAAGTGACATTACCAAACATTGAGAGCCTCTGTGCCAACGGCATTCGATTTACAGATGCGCACAGCCCTTCGGCAGTTTGTGCACCATCTCGCTACAGTGTGATGACAGGAAACTATCCATGGCGGGGCCGGCTCGAAAATGGCACGTGGATGTTCCATCAGCGATCCCAAATCCTTGACGGCCAAACAACACTCGGTCAGCTCATGAAGCACGCTGGCTACCACACGGCATTTCTTGGCAAAGTGCATCTTGGTGGCACGGTGTACAGCAAAACAACCAGAAAACCAGTCACTTGGAAGTTTGATTTTCATGACATTGACTTCAGCCGAAAATGGAAAGATGGCCCATCCGACTTGGGGTTTGATTTCACCTACAGCCTGCCGCAGGGGATCCAGGGGTCGCCCTACATTGCCTTCCGGAACGGCATGCTTGATGGTGCCCCAGAAGACCTCATTGAATGGGAACCTGGTATTTATGGATCGTCTGAAATTCCAACCAAAGGATTTGGATTCAAACACTGGAATTCATCTGAAGCGGGACCACAATTAATTAGTGAGGCAACGGCTTTCATTGACCGTCATGTAAAAGATCACGTCGACACGCCGTTTTTCATGCACTACTGCACGGAATCATGTCATGTTCCTCACACACCACCAAAAACGCTAGCAGGAAAAGACATCAAAGGTGCCGCTGGAGACGCGCATCTCGATATGATTTATGAAGCAGACGTTCAACTTGGAATACTTGTCGATCACCTCAAAACACACGGACTCCTCAAAAACACGCTGATTCTATTTGCCAGTGACAACGGTGGCCTTGCACGAGGAAAACCGGGAAACCACCGGCTTGATCACAACTCGAATGCACCGCTTCGCGGAAGCAAAGCCACAGTCTGGGAAGGTGGTCACAGAGTTCCACTCATTGCTCGATGGGGAGATGGAACACAGCCTGGTTCGACGATTGCACAAGCGGTAACCTCATCTGCACTTGTCGGACTCCAGGATATTTTCGCGACGCTTGCTGAGTTGACGGGGCAAACACTCGACCCAAAGCATGATGGGCTTGATAGCCAGTCTTTCTTACCAGCACTTCTGCAGCAGGATTCCTCTCGGCTTCGACACGAACTTCTCATCCAGGCGAATGATGGAGATGGCTGGGGACAAAAACTGGCAAAAGCTTTCCGGAAAAATCAATGGAAGCTCATTACCACCAAAGAAAAAAAGCCACTTCATCTCTTTAATCTACATGAGGATCTGGCGGAAAAGCACGACCTCATTGAAAGCGGGGATCAAAAGCATCGCGTTGCAATGATGCTGAGTGGTCTGGCCTCCATCCTTGATAGTGAACGCAGCACACCAATTTTCCAGACTGTGCATAAACCAATTCCGGATCACAACACGACTGAGCACAGAAAAGTATCTTTGGACAGAAAAACATCTTCAGAAGAACTCTTTCAACCTGTTTGCACTTTCAAGATGAAGCCCATAAACATCCCAGAGGATGTCCGTGTCGAAGCAAGGGGGCCAGACACGTGGCGTATTCAGGGCAAAGCTCCTTTCACCATTTCGTTTACACCGAAAAACAATACTCCGTGGAATGCATCATCGTACCGGTTACTCGGCCTGCCCGTCTGCAACAAGAACCCCGGAGTCACAACCATCTCAGCTCGACTCAATAACAGCAAACCTCTCGGATGGGGCCGTCACTGCGTTGGTTCTGCAGTGGCCCTTCACGATGAACATGCAACTGTCGGCTTTGTCTTTCCGATAACAGCACCTCAATATGACGGACCGGATATTTTCAAAGACCAACTCGGCAAGCCAAATGGACACCGACATCACTGGCGACAATTTTTCCCGGCTGACATTGTTAGCATTGTTCTTGATATCGACTCATCAAATGATCGTGTCGACCTTGAAATTTCAGATATTTTTGCAGCGTGGGAAGCAACTCCCCAACGGGACCGTCTACTCCACGAACTTCCGTACCTTGATCAGTTCGGGCAGGTCCGGGCTGTCGAGTGGCCTGGGAAACTTCACTCCCGTGAACAGCTTCAAAAGGAACTTCCCGAAGAACTTTCCAAAGCAGCAAATGGTCACACACAAAACACCAGCACATATGGTGGCTGGAAAAATGGCCCCCACCTCGAATCCACTGGAAGATTCCGTACCGAAAAAGTTGGCAGTCAGTGGTGGCTTGTTGACCCGGAAGGATATCTCTTTTTTTCTACAGGCGCATGTCTTGCTGGCACGGAAGCAATGACACCTGTCACTGCGACTCGAATTAAGGAGCATTACTTTGAACGCCTACCAACCAAAGACGCTCCTTCCTATTGGCTCTCGATGCTTAAACGAGGAGACAAAAATTACGTCAACTTTCCTGCCCTGAACGCATTTTACGGCTTGGGGAACCGCTGGCAAAAAAGGAGCCGAGATGGAATTCATGATCGAATGAAAATGTGGGGGCTCAACACGCTGGCTGCTTGGAGTAGTACCGACATCCGAAAAGACAGAAAAACGCCCTATACGCTCCTCGCCTCTATCTGGTGGCTTACAGGAAAAAAAACTCCTTCACCATTTCGGGACGACTATGTCAACGACTTATGCAAAGCACTCAAACAATCTTCCTGGGCAAAAGATGACCCTTACTGCCTTGGCATTTTTATCGGAAATGAATTTGAATGGCCGGATCGTTTTTCTCAGCTTGTTTTCGAACTTCCAGACGGTGATACAACAAAAGAATGGGTTCTAAGGCAGATCCGTCAGAAATACGCTTCACTCAATCAACTGAACGAGGCCTGGAGCGCATCTTTTTCTAACTGGGACCAGATTCTTCAACATGGTGACACCACATATCGTGCATCTGCAGCAAAAGACATAGATCCTCTTTATTTTGAGTTCGCCCAAGCGTTTTTCAAAAAATCGAAAGAAGCCATTGAAAAGACACTCCCTGGCACACTTTTTCTTGGATGCCGCTGCCATCGTGGTCCAAATGTTCTTGGCCGTGCAGCTGTTGGGCACGCAGACGTGTTTTCTGTCAATGTGTACGACAATGAGGTTCGATCATGGCAGGTTCCCGATAATGCTGAGATCCCGATCATCGCAAGTGAGTTTCATATTGGAGCAGCAGATCGCGGTGTGCCAAGCCCTGGTCTTTCCTCTGCATGGGACCAGCGGCAGAGGGGCCTCGCATACGCCCGCTATCTTGCTTCGGCTCTTGCAAACCCAAAGTTTGTCGGCGTGCACTGGTTTCAATGGAACGATCAATCTGCTGGCGGCAGGCGAGATCGTGAAAACCATCAGGTTGGGCTTGTTGACGTAACCGGCCGATCACATGTTCCCTTTGTTGATATCGTCAGCCATGTGGCAAACAAAAAAGCCGCCGTTCGCCATGCAAAACCGTCCTCACCCATTCATGCCCTTGAAAAGCTTCTTGAAGACTTTCCCTCAGAAACCAAAGGCGCAACTA
>Ga0233432_10001294_pt1 | contig 24232 bp, 17 predicted proteins | sample SI_122_August201_6_FD_179870 | JGI IMG/M metagenome (GOLD analysis project Ga0233432, IMG submission 179870) | Seawater microbial communities from Saanich Inlet, British Columbia, Canada - SI_122_August2016_10_MG | ecosystem: Environmental > Aquatic > Marine > Inlet | place: Canada: British... | reverse complement strand
TAAACTAATCCTAAGTCTTTTAAGAGAATCACCCATTATTCCGTCACCCCCATTGCAACCATCGCCCCCCCTTTGGGAGCGGCTTCCGGCCTGCATGCTCCGTTCGCCCTACGCGTCATTTTGGAATTCGCCTGCGAAGATGGACTGATGTGGGTTTTCCTAAATACCTTGCACCAATGGCGTAGTCGAATCCCTGAATCACATTTGCAAGCATTTGCTCGGAGAGGATCCGCTTCAACTTACAAGATTGTTGGAAAAAGCCAAAGCCAGCCTGGTATCGCTGAAGCGAGAAGACGAAGCGCGTGGCGACACTCCATGGGATCAACGGATCTGGGTTCATGCTCGGAGCACCTTGGAAGTGGCCTGTCTGCACTATCTCGGAAAACGATTCGAAGTACGTGTTTGCGACTTGCTCGGTTGCGCTGTTCGAGAAGGGGTTCCTTTCGGAACGTGTTTGTTCTATCAGGAACCGGGCGCAGGTGGAGACTTGACCATAGGCACCACCGGAAATGCCCTCGGGATGTGCATGAGCGACATCATGACCCGTAGAGCCAAAGATAAAGTCAATTTGGCTTACACATACACCAATGTTCTCACTTTCGGAGCCCCTTTGGTAGGGAAGATTCCGATGATCGCCGACAACGATCTCAAGGGAATCCAGATGGCCCATAGCTTGTGTATCGTAAATCCAAACGCGCCATTGTGAATAGCCCATATCCGAAACACGAAAGACCTTGAGAACATCTTGCTCTCTACAGCTTACCTGCAAGAGATCGAAAACAATCCCGACCTCAGGCTAAGTAGCGAGCCACGTCCTTACGAATTCAATAAACAAGGAGACCTAATCTGGCCGACACCTCGCTAAATACCGGTAGAACAAAAGCGTCCCGCTCCGTCGCGTATTCAAAAATGATACCCTCTCAGTATCAGCCCCCAGCGAATACAACTCTGAACCTAGCCTTTTCCAAAATTGCCTTAACGTCGTCTCGCTTGTCGCCTTGGATTTCAATCACGCCGCCCTTAAGGGAACCGCCAACGCCGCAGCGTTTTTGAATCTGCTTTTTCAGATCGTTTTTCTCCTCGTTGGATATTCCAACGAAATTCTTAACTATGGTCGTCCACCCGGCGCCGCCTGCAGAACGTTGGCGCACCACATCGACTCGACCGCGGTTCTTCTTCGTTTCGGCCTTCGGCGTAGCGACCTTATCGATTGGCGATACCTTCGCTTCAGTCAAACCGCCAAGATCCAAACCTCCAAACGGATTGTTCGCCAAGTTTTCTCCGTCGCCTTCCGTACTAATTCGTTTGTTTCGCTTCCCCATGACTCATGCATTCTTTTTGCTACACAAACCCTTCGGGATATCCCCTTCCGCATTTAGGAACATCAATGCCTTGGCATAGCTTCTTCGCGTGAGATAGTGCTTCAGTTGCGGGTCCAGCACTCGCTTGTTTTCGTTCACCAAACTATCCAAGCAAATCAAGCATTTCGAAACGGTTGATCCATCAGAACTGCTAATGGCATCCTCCAACGAAATAAGCGCTTCTTTGAGTTCATCTTCAATCATAACTCTTCCTTTCATACCCGGGGAAAAACCGAGAACAAGCCTCAAGGAGGATCTTTATGATAAGAGTGACTAAAATTAGTAAAAAGAGGTCCACTTTCACTCGTTTTGCTTTACTCGCAAATCGCTGAGCTCTAACGCTTCTTTCAGAGTGCTTTAATTGTTAAGGTGTTCGGGAAACCAGGTTAACAATCAATTCCATAAACGAGGACCAATATCCAATGGTAACGATCGCCACACGTTCCAACTTAGACCTAATCGACGAGTACTATGAGAAATGGAAACTCGATCCGACTTCGGTCGACGAAAAGTGGAATGCATTCTTCGAGGGCTTCGAACTAGGTCTTACCACACCGTCCAAGAGCGCGAACGCTACTGAGGGACATACTATCGCTTCGAAACAGATGAATGTTTCGAGCTTGATCTACCGATACCGAAGTGTCGGCCACACCCAGGCAAATCTCGATCCCCTATCAGGCCCGCCTCCTGCCAATCCCGACCTCAACCTTGAAGAATTCGGCCTATTGGAAAGCGATCTCGATCAGGAATTCGACTCTGGTCACTTCCTCAACGGGAGTAAAATCAAACTTAAAAGCCTAATCGAAGCGCTTGAAAAAACCTACTGCGGCACAATTGGCTACGAATACATTCACATGCAGAACACCGAAGCTCGTCGGTGGATTCAGCAAAAGATCGAACCACTCCAAGGTGGTATTGAATTTTCGGACAAAATCAAAAATCGCGTTCTCCGCAAAGTCTACGCGGCGGAAACCTTCGAGCGTTTTCTCCACACCCGCTACACTGGACAAAAACGTTTTTCACTGGAAGGCGGCGAGACCCTTATCCCCTGTCTCGATAACGTCCTTGAGCATTGTGGACGTCTAGGCATCAAGGAAGTCGTCATGGGCATGGCTCATCGCGGTCGCCTAAACGTGCTAGCGAATACGCTCAAGAAATCCTACGAATTCGTTTTCGAGGAGTTCGGCGACAACTACGTACCCAACACCGTGGCGGGCGACGGCGACGTTAAGTACCACCTCGGATACAAAAAGGTTATCGAAACCAAAGAAAGCCACATCGTCGAAATTCGCCTAGCATCGAATCCTTCCCATCTCGAAGCGGTCAATCCCATAGTCCAAGGCAAGGCCCGAGCGCGGCAGCGCATCCTCAACGACAAGGAACGCAGGCAAGTCCTGCCGCTCCTCATACACGGAGATGCCGCATTCGCTGGCCAAGGCATGGTGTCGGAAGTTCTCAACTTTTCTCAATTGCCCGGCTATCGGACCGGCGGTACCTTGCACGTCATCGTGAACAACCAAATCGGCTTCACGACAACCCCCAAAGAAGCGCGCTCAACTCGCTACTGCACCGATATCGCCAAGATGATCGAGGCACCGATATTCCACGTCAATGGCGACGACCCTCTGGCTGTGGTATTCGTGACGATGCTCGCTGTCGAATACCGCAACACGTTCCAAAGCGACGTCGTGATCGACATGTATTGCTACCGTAAGCACGGTCACAATGAAGCCGACGAGCCGATGTTTACTAATCCCGAGCTCTACGATCGGATCGCAAAGCACCCTCCGGTCAGCGCCAAACTCTCGGATGCTCTCATAAAAGACGGCACCTTCACCAAGGAAGAGACTCAAGCGATCCTGAAGGAATACGAGACATCGCTGGAATCTTCATTGGATCGAGTAAAAAAAGCTGCCGAGGCCAAAATCCGCGGCCGCAATCAATTTGCAGGTTCCACGGCGATCTTTCAGCCGAAGTATTCCTTCGATCCGGTCGAGACAAATATAAGTAAACAGAAACTGGAAACGCTAGTTCGTGGACTTTCGACCATTCCCGAGACGGTTAAGGCGAACCGAAAAATCAAACGCTTCTTGAATCAGCGTCGAAAGGCCTTCGAGGAACGCACGCCGATCGATTGGTCTTATGCGGAAGCGCTCGCATTCGGTTCCCTCCTCGTCGACGGCACTCCCGTTCGCCTTTCCGGCCAAGATAGCGAGCGTGGCACATTCAGTCAGCGCCATGCTGTCGTCCATAACGAAGAGACCGGCGAACGCTATGTCCCCTTGCTCAACTTAGCCGAAGACCAAGCACGGTTTTGCGTTTACAACTCCCTACTCTCCGAAGTCGGCGTTTTAGGATTCGATTTCGGCTACTCGATCGACTACCCCAAAATGCTCTGCATCTGGGAAGCTCAATTCGGCGATTTCGTCAATGGTGCCCAGGTAATCATCGACCAGTTCATAACTTCGAGCGAATCTAAATGGGGACGAGTCAGCGGCATTGTAATGCTTCTACCCCACGGATACGAAGGACAAGGTCCCGAGCACTCTTCCGCCCGCCTCGAACGTTTCCTTCAAGCCGGCGCCGAGGATAACATCCAAGTCTGCAACATGACTACGCCCGCCCAGTATTTCCATGTATTGAGGCGGCAGATGATGCGCGAATTCAAAAAGCCATTAATCATTATGGCTCCAAAATCGATTTTGCGTAACAAGGAAGCCGTATCTTCCTGGGAGACTCTTCAGGATGACGTTTTTCATGAAATTCTGGATGACGATAATCAGGATCCTGAAAAGATCGAACGCGTGATTCTATGCTCAGGTAAAGTCTACTACGATCTCATTAACTATCGGCAATTGAACAAAGTTCAAGATACGGCAATCGTCCGAGTCGAGCAATTGTATCCGCTCCACAAAGACCTACTCAAGGAAACCGTTTCGAAATACACGAAAACGAAATCCATAGTCTGGTGCCAGGAGGAATCCGAAAACATGGGGGCGTGGACATACATTTCTCCGCAACTGGAATCCATCCTCGGCATAAGGCCAATCTATGCCGGACGCGACGCGAGCGCCAGCCCAGCCGTCGGAACCATGGCCCTCCACAAAAGCGAACTGGAGACCTTTCTCAGCGAAGCGTTTTCTTCTTGAACCTTAATTCCTCAATAACCTGACCATAGCTCATCATGGCAACCGAAATTAAAGTACCCGCCCTCGGCGAATCGATCACAAGCGGGATCATAGCCGCATGGAACGTGAAGGACGGAGATTACGTCCAACGAGATCAAGCGATCTACGAACTCGAAACCGATAAGATAACCTCCGAGGGACTCGCTGAAGTAGCCGGTAGGATCAGTTTGAAAGCTGCCGAAGGCGATGAAGTTGAAATTGGCCAAGCAATCGCCGAGATCGACGAAACCGCGACCGCTCCTGAGAATTCTAAAGCCGAGACTCCTGGCAAAACCGAGTCCATATGCGAAACAGCTTACAGCGATGCCGTCTCCCCCGCCGTGCGGCACATCGCTTCGGAGCAAGACCTCGACCTCCAAAATGTCGACGGTACTGGCAACGCTGGACGCGTTACCAAGGGCGATATGCTCGCAGCCCTGGAATCTCCGACTAAGACCTCCGATTCCCCTTCCGCCACACCGACTGAGACACCCGCCGCAAGTACCTTAAAACGAGCCCGTTCGACTCGCAAACGCATGACTCCCCTCCGTCGAAAGATAGCGGAACGCCTAGTCTCCGCCCAGCAGGAAACCGCCATGCTGACTACTTTCAACGAGATCGACCTCACAGCCATCAAAGCGATCCGATCCAAGCACCAAGAAGCTTTCGTCGAAAAACACGGTATTAAGCTCGGCTTTATGTCTTTCTTCGTCAAAGCGGTTGTACGTGCACTCCAAGAGGTGCCCGCTGTCAATACGATGCTTGAAGGTGACGAGATTGTCCAAAATAACTATTTCGATATTGGAATAGCCGTATCCACTAAAAAAGGACTTATTGTTCCGGTCGTACGCGATTGCGAACAACTCGGACTTGTCGGAATAGAAAAGGAAATTATCAATTATGCAGGTAAAGCCCGTGACGGAAAAATCGCCCTCGATGATATACAGGGCGGCGTATTCACGATCACTAACGGCGGTATTTTTGGATCCATGCTTTCGACCCCGATCCTCAACCCACCGCAAAGTGCGATTCTCGGAATGCACGCCATTCAAGATCGTCCTATCGCAGTCAATGGTGAGGTGGTCGTCAGACCAATGATGTATTTGGCGCTATCCTACGATCACCGAATAATCGACGGCAAAGAAGCGGTAACCTTCCTCGCTCAAGTTAAGCAACTCCTCGAAGTTCCTTATCGCCTACTTCTCGAAATCTAATTTTGTAAATAATACCACAAGATTCCCAATTCGATCTTGCCATAATCGGTGCTGGACCTGACGGCTATGTCGCCGCCATTCGTTGTGCTCGACTAGGGCTAAGAACGGTTCTTATCGACAAGTGCAAAGCACTCGTCGGTACCTGCCTCAACTTCGGATGCATTCCCAGTAAAGCCCTGCTTCACTCAAGCGGACATTATGCATTCGCAGGCAGTCACGCGGCTGCCGAGGGCATAGAATTGGGCGAAGTAGGCCTGAATCTAAAAACGGTTCTGAAAAAGAAAAACCAGGTTGTCGCTCAGCTAACCGGTGGCGTGAATATACTCGTCAAGAGACGTGGCATCGAGCACATTACCGGGCATGCGACGCTTCAAGGCGACAGATCCATACTAGTACAAACGGAAACAGTTGAAACTCGCATCCAGACAACCAATACAATTCTTGCCACAGGTTCAGCAGTTGTGGAACCCCTTTCTTCCCTATGATACCGAAACCGTCGTCTCCAGCGACGAAGCCATCGCCTTCGACTCAGTCCCTGAGAAACTAGTCGTCATAGGAGCAGGAGCAATTGGCCTCGAACTTGGTTCGGTATGGAGCCGCTACGGAAGCGATGTCACTGTAGTCGAATTCTCGCCGAAGATAGCGGCTGGTTACGATGATGACGTATCTAGTCAATTGGAACGTTCCCTAACAAAGCAAGGCCTCAATTTCCACACCAAATCCAAAGTGACCGACATAAGAAAAGCCGATGGTGTACCAACCGTTATCGCCGAAATGCTAGCCGGTATAGCGGGACACGTGAATTACGACGTCATCCCTAATGTCATCTACACAGAACCCGAAGTAGCCAGTGTCGGCTTAACCGAAGCAGTCGCTAAAGAACAGATGATCTAAAATGCAATCGTCACGGGAACTGCAATCGCGCTGCCCCGAAATAGACTTTCCGCAACCTACTCAGCTGGATAACTCCCCAACCACTTGACGAATGGGCAGCTCTGCTTAAGCTCTGCAATCGCCTCAGCTACAGGGGCTTCTTCATAGTGGCCAATCACGTCGACGAAAAAGCAATACTCCCAAGCGGCTTTCCCGCTAGGACGCGATTCAATCTTACTCAGGTTCAGTCCGCGTTTAGCGAAAACGACTAACGCGTTTTCGAGAGCGCCTACTTCGTCCCTGATGGAAACCAGAAAGCTACTTTTAAATTGAATGCTAGGAATGTAGCCGCTCGACTTTTTCCCGATTACCAAAAACCGCGTTGTATTACCCGTACGATCTTGAATGCTCTCGGCCACTACGGGCACTTTATAGAGATCCGCCGCGATAGAGCTAGCGATCGCCGCGCAGTCTTCGTTTTCCGATGCGATCTGAACCGCCTTCGTAGTACTGTCGCAATTGTGCAGCGATGCTTGGGGCATATGCGCGTGCAACCAATTACGACACTGCAGGATACCTTGATCTTTCGAGTACACCCTCTTGACCTTATCGAGAGGCGATTGCGAAATCAGGTTTTGGGTGATTGTGAGAAATATCTGGGCGGAAATCTTTAGATCGGAATCGAAGAACATATCCATTGAATCCAATACGGATCCGCCAGTCGAATTTTCGATCGGAATCACTCCGTAGTCGGCCTCGCCATTCGCGACCGTGTGGAAAACATCGGGAATTGTTAGCGTAGCCAGATAATCGATACTTTGGCCGAACTTGCGCATTGCAGCCTGGTGCGTAAAAGTCGCCTCCGGTCCGAGGTAAGCGATCAGCATCGGTTTCTCCAATGCAATTGCAGCCGACATGACCTCGCGGTAGATCGCTCGAATAGCCGGACTATCGAGTGGTCCCTCGTTCAAGGCCTCGAGCTTACGGAAGACTTGCTGCTCGCGACTGGCTACGTAAATTTGACCACCGTTTCCGCGTTTGATCGCACCGATTTCCGCAGCGCAGCGAATACGTTCATTGAGCAGTTTTAAAATTTGCTCGTCGAGCACGTCGATTCGATTACGGAGATCTTCTAGGTTCATAACGTTCAGCTTACTGGATTTACACGCTTCTCGGATTCGTCTTCAACTTCTTCTCGAACGTCTTCAGTGACCCCCTCTTCGGAAACCGTTTCCTCACCAGCGTTTTCCGCTTCGATTTTGGGTGATACGACTTCGGTCTCCAAAGATTCCACTTCGCTCTCGCCATCCGCGGCAACTTCGCTATCAGGAATCGTCTCGCCAACGCTTTCTTCAACCGCCACCTCTTTTTCCCTGTCCACGCGTTCGCCTTCGGGCAAACCCATTTCCTTTTCAGTCACATCGTGCTGATTGGAAACTTCATGCAGCCATTCATCTATCTGGCGCGGCGAAAGTACATCCGACGCAGGCAATTCCTCAATCGATCTCACTCCGACGAACTCCAAGAAAGTCTCGCTCGTTCCGTACTGGATCGGCCTTCCTGGCAAATCCGCACGCCCTACTACTTGTACGAACTCGCGCTCCAACAATCGGCTCAAGGCGCTGTCAATTGAGACGCCTCGAATCTTTTCAACCTCTGATCGAATCACAGGTTGACGGTAGGCTATAACTGCAAGAGTCTCCAATGCTGATTGGCTTAGTTTCATCGGCCTTGGCTCATCGCGTAGGAGACGAATCCATTCCCCTATATTCGGAGCCGTCACTAACACGAAACCATTGTGCCTTTCCATCAGGCGATAAACCTCGTCGTGCTCTTCCAATCCTGCCGAAATTCGATCAACTGCCTCGCGAATCTGACTCGCGGTAACCAAAGAAGGCACGTCGGACGTAGGCATTCCCTCCGCTTCGAGAAACGGAGCTTCCACACATTCGGAGCCCTCTTCCTCCTCTACCGCAGGTTCCTCTTCGGGCAAGGTCTCGCTTTGCTCGTGAAACTTGGTGAATACCTTTTGAATGTCCTTAATACTCAAAGGACCCGACGCTCCGAAAAGAAGCGCTTTCAATACTCTGTCTAAACTGAATGCCATGAAAAATTAGAAACCGGAAATTGTATGATTCGAGCGAGGGAATAACTTGATCGCAACTAAAACCTCTGATGTAAAGGGTCTCTTTTTCAGGAAAACATCCGCGATTGTGGCAACGGAGGTACAAGCTCTCAGCCAGAACGCAACGCAAAGTTATCAACAAACAACTATACGTGACCTCGGAAAACCAAGATAGTAAACGTCCTCACTCAGCAGTCGTTGTCGACGGCAACGATCGCGCCGCTGCCCGTTCTATGCTACGTGCCGTCGGATTCGACGATGACGATTTCAAAAAGCCACAAATCGCGATCGCCTCTACTGGCAGCGACCTCACGCCTTGCAATATGCACATCGACGAGCTTGCGACTCATGCGACGCGCGGGGCCAATTTGGCTGGCGGTAAAGCCGTCAACTTCAGCACGATCACTATTTCCGACGGAATCAGCATGGGCACGCAAGGCATGCGCTTTAGCCTAGTTTCCCGCGAGGTCATCGCCGACAGCATCGAAACGGTTGTCGCCGGTGAAGGTATGGATGGCCTGGTAGCAATCGGCGGTTGCGACAAGAATATGCCTGGTTGCATGATGGCGATCGCTCGCCTCGATCGGCCTGCTGTTTTTGTATATGGAGGCAGTATCCTCCCTGGTATTCACCGAGATAAACCAGTCGATATCGTTAGCGTTTTCGAAGCGGTAGGCCGTCATGCTCGTGGCGACATTGACGACGAAGAGCTGAAGGAAATCGAAAAATGCGCGATACCCGGCCCTGGATCCTGCGGCGGTATGTACACAGCCAATTCCATGGCGAGTGCGATCGAAGTGCTCGGGATGAGCTTGCCCGGAAGCAGCGCTCAACTTGCGGTCAGCCAAGACAAGCGAGACGACTGCGAAAACGCGGGCAAAGCTGTTTGCAATCTTCTGCAAAAAAACATCAAGCCAAGCGACATCCTCACGCGGAAATCATTCGAAAACGCGATCACCACGTGTATCACCCTCGGAGGCTCGACGAACATCGTTCTCCACCTGCTGGCCATCGCTCACAGCGCCAGTATCGACATCACGATCGATGACTTCGCTCGCATCGGCGAAACCGTTCCACTTCTCAGCGATGTGAAACCATTCGGAAAATACAACATGTCCCACCTGATCCGCATCGGCGGTATTCAACCAATGATGAAGATGCTCCTCGATCGCGGATTACTCCACGGGGATTGCATGACCGTCACCGGTAAAACCATCGCGGAAAATCTATCAGACGTTCAACCCTACCCGGAAGGACAAGACATCATCCGCGACTGGGACGATCCGATTAAGGAAACCAGTCACCTACGCGTATTGCGCGGTAATTTGGCTCCTACTGGAGCAATCGGAAAAATCACCGGCAAGGAAGGGCTCCACTTTAAAGGAACTGCCAAGGTCTACGAAGGGGAAGAAGATGCTCTCGAAGGCATCCTCGCTGGGGATGTGGTCAAAGGCGACGTCGTCGTCATTCGCAACGAAGGGCCTGTTGGCGGACCAGGAATGCGCGAGATGCTCTCGCCAACTTCAGCCGTTGCTGGACGTGGGTTGATCAATGACGTTGCTCTCATCACTGACGGCCGTTTCTCCGGTGGCAGTCACGGTTTCGACGTAGGCCACATCACCCCAGAAGCCGCTAAAGGTGGACCGATCGGCATCGTTAAGACGGGAGATGAGATCGAAATCGATGCTATCAAGAATTCGATTTCGGTCAATATTCACGAAGACGATTACAAAAACCGTATGGATGCCTTCCAACCCAAAGGTGCCGGCGAAAAACGCGGCGTCCTCGGTAAATACGCCAAACTCGTAGCCTCCGCATCCGAAGGAGCCGTCACAGACAAGTACCTGTAACCAATTGAAGGATCGAGAATGCAGAGCGAAGAAGCCGCCAAACTTGAGCCGCTTCATCGCCCTGCCGCCTCACTATTCTTCTGCCTTAAAAAATGTCCTGGGACCAATTCACTCGCTACAACTTCAGTTTTCCTGAAGTAGACCTCGATCTCGATCTAAGCCGACTTGGTTTGAAAGACGGAGACATCGAATCATTCGAACCTAAATTCACTAATGCTTTCGAGAAAATGGACGCTCTCGAAAAAGGCTCGATCGCCAATCCCGACGAAAACCGCATGGTCGGTCACTACTGGTTGCGTGATCCAGATCTAGCTCCTACCGCAGACCTCGCCCGCGAAATCCGCTCGACCATCGAAAACATCAAATCGTTCGCAACTCAAGTGCACGAAGGAGGTATTCAAGGAGATGGCGGTCTCTTCACTGACGTATTAGTCATCGGAATCGGTGGATCAGCATTAGGTCCTCAGTTCATCTCTCACGCTCTCGGACAACCTAGCACCGACAAAGCACGTATTCATTTCTTCGATAACACCGATCCCGATGGCATGGATCTCGTTCTCGACGAAATCGGAGACAATCTCAATCGAACACTCTCACTAGTCGTTTCGAAATCCGGCGGCACCGCTGAAACGCGTAACGGAATGTTGGAAGCGAAAAAGGCCTACGAGGCGAATGGCTTAAACTTCGGCCGTCATGCTGTCGCTATCACTGGCGAAGGCAGCAAGCTGGATCAAGTTGCCAAAACCGAAGATTGGCTGAGCGGATTTCCCATGTGGGACTGGGTCGGTGGACGCACCTCCGTGCTAGGCGCCGTCGGTCTCGTACCAGCCGCGCTTCAAGGGATCGACATCGACGCCCTATTGCATGGAGCCAAAGCAATCGACGCCCTCACACGAAAGCATTGCCTAAAAGAAAACCCCGCCGCTCTACTCGCGCTCGCCTGGTTTCATGCCACCAGCGGCAAGGGGCGCAAGGACATGGTAGTCCTTCCTTACAAAGACCGCCTCTTGCTGTTCTCCCGCTATTTGCAGCAGTTGATAATGGAGAGCCTGGGAAAGGAGTTCGATCTGCAAGGTAACGTAGTCAATCAAGGCATCACCGTTTACGGTAACAAAGGATCCACCGATCAACATGCCTACGTACAGCAGCTACGGGAAGGCGTCCCCAATTTTTTCGTTACGTTTATCGAAATCCTGAAAGATCGAACCGGCGAATCCATGCAAGTCGAGGACGCCATAACCTCGGGTGACTTCCTCCAAGGCTTTTACTTGGGAACGCGCGAAGCTCTAAGCGAAAAATGCCGGACTTCAATCACAATCACCACAGACGCAATAACTCCGGAATCAGTAAGCCGACTCATCGGCCTCTACGAGCGGGCTGTCGGTTTCTACGCCACCTTGGTCGGAATTAATGCCTATCACCAACCCGGGGTCGAAGCTGGTAAAAAAGCAGCCGGAGTGGCAATCGAACTTTGTCGATCAATCTTATCCACACTGAAGGCAAACCGAGGCCAAAGCTTTGACGCTCCGACCCTGGCAGCTGCAATTGGACAAAGCGACAGCGCAGAAATGATCTATAAACTAGCCACCCACATGGCAGCAAATGGAACCGCCGGGGTCTCGAAAACCGAAACCGGCCATTGGCATGCGGCCACGTTCTCAATGAGCGCCTAAGCCCTCAAAAAGCCAGTAAATCGTGCTTTAATATCTCGGGAAGCGGATTCTGGTCGAGAATCGCAACCTGGCAGTTATACGCCAACAATTCCTCAGCAACTAGTGAGCCGAAAAATCTAGCGTCTCCTATGATTAAGCACTTCATTTAGCAATTGATACATATTATATTCCCTTTGACCGACGCACTCCCTTGAGCCTCATACGCTTTTAGCAACGTTAGCGATTCCTTTACCGGAACGAGCACCAGCAAAGGCCCTTACCCTAGATTAAACGATTAATTTCATTAAACACTATCCACGAGCAAGGTCTATGCTAGCAAAGCAATCGCACAAGACCAGGATTCATGAAGCGTCGTTAGGCCTTGCCCCGATTCTATGCGATCGTCGCCTTCTCATGGCATGATATTGGAAACCGGTAATTAAGATGGCTAAAGCGGACTCGGAAAGGAGCTTTTTTAGATTATTCCCTCTACAATAGTTCGCCCTCAAAAGTGTAGAGGGAATGCGACAATAAACTGCACTGCAGACAGAACAACTACCTTGTTGGCAGTACTTTAAACAGGACAATCGAGTTAGATAAAACTTAACAATATTCTAGAGGAAGAACATGGCTTAACAGCTTTAGGAGCTTGTGTACCAATGCGGGTTCTACCCCATAAAATCCTTGCATTTTTTAAACGATCGTTTGATTAAAACGATCGTTTTAAAATGAAGCTAACCGAAACGCAGATAAAAATCATAGAAGCAGCGGAAATTGAATTCGCTGAAATGGGTTACGCCGGAGCATCAATACGAGAAATAACCAATCGTGCAGGTGTCAACATTGCAGCTATCAATTACCACTTTGGAAGTAAGGAAGCTCTATTCAAAGAGATGGTACTATATCATATAGAGCCCATAAATCAGGTGAGAATGACGTTGCTTGCCGATGCTCTCGCGAACAACGATTCCAAGCCGCTTCCCCTGGAGGAAGTCGTCGACATTATCGTCAGGCCACTTCTTGCAGCCCTCATCAGCGAAAGTTGCAATGATTTTCACTTTATGCGTGCCATGGGCAAAGGTATGGTCGAGGAACGGTCATTCATGAAGGACCTTCAACAGGATATGTTGAAAGAGATCATGCCGAAGTTTATCAGTGCGATATCCAATTCCCTCGGAAATCCGCAATTCGATAAAATCGCCTACGGAATTCATTTTCTGACCTGCTGTATAATTGGAGAAATGATGCAGCATACGCGTCTCGCAATGGTATCTGGAGGCACAATAGATTTGAACGACATAGACGGATTGGTCGATCATCTTGTCGCTTTTATTTCCGCCGGCCTAAAAGCTGTGTCCGAAGTGAAACCAATAAACTGATACGCAATGGAATTCTCAAGATTCAATACGATTCCAACCAAACGGCTAACGAGCTTGAAGGGGAAATCCTTCGCTCGAATAGGCCTTACGTTGATAACGGTTGGCATCGCTGGTTGTGCCACCACGCCGCTAAAAACCGAAAGCGTCGATCTACCGGGTCGGGACGAAGCGTTTGAAGTGAAGACCCCATCCGTCGACGATCCCGCCTATCAATGGGCAAAGGGGTTTAATGATGATGTTCTAACAGCATTAATCGCCGAAGCCCTCGAATCGAATATTGGTCTGGAAGCCGCCAAAGCGAATGCTCGTGCAGCCGACGCCGCGGCTCGTATTTCCGGTTCATTCAAAATGCCATCCGCTTCCCTCGGTTTGAATTCTTCACGCCAACAGAGCCGACTTTCCTTTCTCAATTTTCAAGAAATCGATAGCGAGTCACACTCCCTGTCGCTCGGATCCAGGTGGGAACTCGACCTGTGGGGAAAACTGCGAAAAACGCATGCTTCCGGTTTGGCCAATTGGGAAGCCGCCCAGGCAGATGTCGAAGCACTCAAGTTATCAATTGCCGGACAAGTAGGCAAAGCATGGTTCAATGTTTTGGAATCGGACAATCAATGGCGACTCGCCCAAGACTCGTCTCTCTCTCGCGAACAAAAACTCTCCTCTTTGGAGAAACGTTACAAACGTGGTCTTGTAACCAGTCTAGACCTACGACTCACCAGAGCCCAGGCTGCAAGCAGTCGAGCGATTACTCAGCAACGAAAAACCGCGCTCAATAATTCCAAACGGGCTCTCGAAACATTGCTCGGTCGCTACCCTTCCGCTAGGCAAAACAGCGATCAAACACTGCCTGAGATCGCCAATGCAATTCCTTCAGGACTTTCATCCGCTCTCGTTGCCCGTCGCCCGGACCTCTACGCCGCCGAACGCAGACTGGCTGCCAGTCTTGCTCAAAGCGAAGTTGCCAATCGCAACTGGCTTCCTCAAATGAACCTCACCGGGAGTGCGGGAACCACAAGCGACCAACTAACGGAATTGCTAGACACCGATTTTTCCATTTGGTCGATCGCGGGTGATCTTGCGACTACCGTCTTTAGCGGTGGTCGCCTTCAAAGCGAACGTGATCAGGCCAAGGCTCAAGCCGAAGCACAGCTTGCCCAATTTCGCAATGTTGCGCTCACAGCGTTCCAAGAAGTCGAGAATGCCCTCTCCGCTGAGTCCGACTTGGCCCAACTTTCGCAAGACACTGCTATTGCCGCTTTCGAAAACGAAAAGGCGGAAGATCTCGCTTGGGATCAATACGAACGGGGGATTATTGACATTACCACGCTGCTTGACGCTCAACGCCGTGCCGACGACAGCGCAAGCCAACTCATTTCCGTCCAAAACCAACGTCTTCAAAATCGCATCAATCTGCATATAGCGCTCGGAGGGGATTTCCAATAGTCCTCAAAAAACAGTAACCTGTCACCAGAATCTAGATTCAACACACGCTTTAGCATGTCCGAAAATAAGGAATCAAACACCATTTGGCTTATAAAATACATATTGCCATTCGTTATCGTCTTCACGGCAATAACCTTAGTAATCTTAGCGATACTCACGCTTGAAACGCCGGAAAAGAAGGAGCCAACAGCCATTCTTCCTAAAGTGGAGATCTTCGTGGCCAAATCCACTGGACTAACCGTCGAGGCGAAGAGCCAAGGTACCGTCGAATCGCGCACGGAAACGATGCTCATCGCCGAAGTCTCGGGTCGTATTCAATCAATTTCCAATTCCTTTTTCGCAGGAGGCTACTTCAAGAAAGGCGATCCCCTCATCGAGATAGACCCTATCGATTACCGAGGGAGTCTCGCTACAGCACAAAGTCGCTACGCTGAAGCCAGACTCGCCTACGAGCAGGAGAAAGCGCTTTCGGAACAAGCAATCGAAGATTGGAACGAACTCGGCAAAGGCAAAGGCAAAGGCTCAAACCTAGCCCTTCGCAAGCCGCAATTGGAAATGACCAAGGCTCGACTCGAATCCGCCAAAGTGGGTGTGGAAATGGCTCAGAGAGATCTAGAGCGAACCACTGTCAGAGCGCCCTACGATGGACGCATTCGTGAGAAATTCGTCGACGTAGGCCAAATGGTCTCCGCCCGACAAAGCCAGCTCACTCGTATTTATTCTACTGATACCGCTGAAATTAGACTGCCCATCGCATTGAACGACATTCAATATCTCGATCTTCCGGAAGCCTACAGCAACAACGCCCAAACGAAGTCGAAACCCAAGGTCTCCATCAACGCCCGTTTCGGCGACGAAACCTATACATGGGAAGGGGTTATCGACCGAACCGAAGGAGCGATCGATTCCCGAACCCGCCTTTCCTATGTGGTCGCCCAGATCGATGCTCCATACGAAAAGAAAAATGGCAGCGACCGCCCTCCACTAAAGGTCGGTCTATTTGTCGAGGCGACAATCGAAGGGAAACAGCTTTCAACTGCCATCAAGATTCCTCGTCAAGCACTACGCCAAGATAACACGGTCTACATCGTCGATAAAGAAAACCGCTTGGAATTTATATCCGTAAAGGTTTATAAAACGGATACGGAATGGGCCATCATTACGGGCGGCCTCGATGACGGCGATCGCGTTTGTCTGACGCCGCTGGAATACGCAGTGATGGGAATGCAGATCGAAATCGAGCCTGAAACGATCTCACCCACGTCTTTCGAAAAAGACTAATAACCGCTAAAATCGATATACTGAAATGATAGCCTGGTTTACACGAAACGGAGTCGCAGCCAATCTTGTCATGCTCCTCCTCGTCATTGGCGGAATTGCCTCCTATATGTCTGTCAAGCGGGAGCTTTTTCCGCAATTCTCGCTGGACTTGGTAACGGTGCGGGTTCCCTACTTGGGAGCTTCGCCCGAAGAAGTCGAAGAGTCAGTCGTGATTCGCATCGAAGAAGCCATCCAAGCCGTCGATGGCATCAAGGAAATGAGCTCGACGGCTCAAGAAGGTTACGGGGCCGTAACGGCTACCATCAACAAAGGCTACGATCTCGCTAAGGTTAAAGACGACATCAAATCCCGAGTAGATTCGATTATCTCGTTTCCTGCCGACACTGAACGTCCCATCGTCGACGAACCACTCATTCAAAAAGACGTCATTCGCGTATCCGTATACGGCGACGCGAGCGAAAAGGAAATCAAGAAAATATCCGAACGCGTGCGAGATGAAATCGTCGAACTAGAAGGTATCAGTCAGGCAGAAGTTCAAGGTGTGCGCGACTATGAAATATCGATAGAAGTATCTGAATTTAAACTACTCAACTACGACATAACCTTCGAGCAAGTAGTGCAAGCCGTTCGATCGAACTCGCTCGATCTACCCGGAGGACTTATCAAAGCCGATGGGGGCGAGATTTCACTGCGAACCAAAGAACAAGCCTACGTCGGCGCAGACTTCCAAAACATCGTACTTCTCAGTAATCCGGATGGTGGAAAACTTTATCTTGGAGATGTTGCGACGATCAAAGATGGCTTCGCCGATCAGGATATGATCACCAAGTTCAACGAAAAACCTGCCGGGATAATTCTAGTTCGAGAAGTCGGGTCCGAAAATCCTCTGGAGATTTCGAAGTTAGTTTACGATTACGTAGAAAACGCCTCTAAAACCTGGCTCCCCAATGGCGTAAAGCTAGAGGCCTGGAGCGATTCGTCTTTCTACCTTCAAGGCCGTATCGACATGCTCCTCGAGAATGGATTTATTGGATTCCTGTTAGTACTCATTACGCTGACGATTTTCCTGCGGCCCTCACTTGCATTTTTCGTGGCAATTGGAATCCCGGTCAGCTTTCTGGCAACCATCGCAATAGCTCCGCTCATTGGAGTCTCAATCAACCTGCTCTCGCTTTTCGCTTTCATTCTAGTTTTGGGAATTGTTGTCGATGACGCCATCGTCGTAGGCGAAAGTGTGTTTACAGAGTTTCAAAAAGGCGGTCCCGGAGTCGATAGCGCCGTTCGGGGAGCCAAGCTCGTCTCGATGCCGGTAACCTTTGCAGTGATCACGACCGCCGTTGCGTTTATCCCCGTTTTTTTCTTACCAGGCATGATCGGGAAATTCATGTACGTTATCCCAATCGTCGTAGTCCCCACTCTCCTATTCTCGCTTGTTCAAAGTAAGCTAGTGCTTCCTTACCACTTGTCACTCTGCCATGTAGGCGACAAAGACGGTCGCGAAAACCTCAACATTTTCTCTCGATGGCAGAGACGATTCTCAGACGGGTTAGAACGTTTCATTCAGAACGTTTACATGCCTATTCTTGATAAAGCGCTAACATTTCGCTGGGTGACCTTATCCGCTTTTGTGGCGATGCTGATTTTCTCATTCGCGCTAGTCATTTTCGGAGCGGTCCGATTCGTGTTTTTTCCAAACGTGCCTTCAGACTATATTTTCGTAGAACTGAATATGGCGAAAGGCACACCATTATCGGAAACGCAAAAAGCCTTTAAACGTATCGAAGATTCTTTGACGGAAATTTCCGAAGAGGAAATTGCCAAAGGTTTTATCGACCCCGTAAAGAACAGGGCCTCCTTCCTTGGATACAGCGTTCTATCAGGCGGCCCAACCCCGGCCTCATTTAGCAGCGGCGGCAACATAGCTTCCATTATTTTGGAATTAGCCAAGGCCGAGCTTATCGATTCCAATGCGGATGATATTTCTCAGCGATGGCGAGAAAAAGTGGGTGAAATACCAGGAGCTCGAAAACTCAATTTCCTTTCCAGCGCTGCCGGTCCCGTTGGTCTCCCGGTGGATATTCGCCTTACCGGAAGAAACTTCCGCGACCTGAAAGCGGCCTCCATGGAGATTCAAGAAGAACTCAAACAATACGATGGACTCCTTGATATTCGCGACACCTATGCGGAAGGAAAACGAGAACTCAAAGTGTCGCTGAAGGACAATGCTCGATCGCTTGGCCTCACTTCAACCGATCTGGGCCGTCAAATCCGATACGCCTTTTACGGAGCCGAAGCCCAACGCGTCCAGCGAGATAAAGAAGATGTTCGCGTCATGATTCGCTACCCCAAAGAAGAGCGTGAATCACTCGGAAACCTCGAGTCGATGCGTATTGTCGCACCGAACGGTTCACGCATTCCCATCTCCGAAGTGGCGAACCTAAATTATGGCGTAGGATATCCGGCGATTTCACGACTGGACCGCCAACGCATCATCAACGTCCAAGCCGATGCCGACAAGGATGTTGCCAATACCGATTCTATTAATGTCGCATTGTATGGAAAGGGTTCGGGCGATCCTGACAGCATACTGGGTCGTGTTTTAGCGAAATACCCAGGGGTCATCCCAATGAAAGGCGGCGAAGCTAAGGACATGGAAGAGTCAATACCGGCTATAATTGGCGGTATGCTTCTGGTTATGGTTTTAATTTACGCATTGCTGGCGATTCCATTCAAAAGCTACCTCCAGCCTTTGATCGTCATATCCATTATTCCGTTTGGAATCGGCGGAGCCATTTATGGACACTTAATAACCTTCCAAGATTTAAGCCTTCTCTCAATGCTTGGAATTATTGCTATGGCTGGGGTGGTTGTGAATGATTCGCTTGTATTGGTAGAACGGATAAATAGATTGCGAAACGGGGGCATGACCGTGTTCGAAGCCGTTCATGTTGGAGGGAGTCAACGCTTTCGGGCAATCATTCTGACGTCGATTACAACCTTCGCTGGTTTAGTCCCTATTCTCCTCGAACGCAGCCTTCAGGCCCAGTTTCTGATACCAATGGCCACCTCGCTTGCTTTTGGAGTACTCTTCGCGACATTCATCACCCTCCTCTTGGTACCGTGCGCTTATCTCATCCTAGAAGACTTCAAATCCTTCATGGGGAAATGGTGGCGTGGGTTTACTCGTCAGGGCTAGTAGCAAACGGTATTGCACCGACGCTCTGTTCACGTGCAATCAAAGCAACCTTCGATTCAAAGCGAAGCTCTGTCCGGAAGGTCCGAATTCGTGTTGACTCGCCAAAAAGATAGCCATCGGAACGACGTCCTCCGAACCTTTCATCCATTCGTTCTGCCAATCACCTTTTTCGATCAAATAGGGTTCGAAAAGCTCGTCGCTCGGAACATTTGATTTCACCGGCCCCGGGATCATTTCGTTGACCGTAATTCCATATTCAGCAAGCTCGATCGACAACGATTGGGTCAGCATCCAAAGCGCTGCTTTCGAGGCACTGTAAGCAGAACTTCGCCCATTAGGCTTCCTCCCCATTCCAGAGCCCATTGTCAGAATTTTTCCATTGTCGCTTTGCTTTAGCAGGCGTATCGATGCTTTGGCGACATGAAACGCCGTATACAGATTAATCTCTATAGTTTTAATCCAAGCCTTCGCATCTACAGTCTCGATTGGCTCGCGCGCTCCGCAGGAATTACCCCCAGCGTTGAGAAACACGATATCGAGCCTGCCAAACACAGCTTCGATCTCATCCATTACCCGCTCGGACTCCGCCTCTTCCGATAAATCCGCCGCTATGCCAATAGCCTCTCCACCGTTTTCGCGTATCCGCGATACCGTTTCCCGAACCTCACTCGACGTGCGAGAGCAAACAACCACTTGAGCTCCTTCTGTAGCATAGCCGAGCCCTATCGTGCGACCCAGGCCGCGTCCTCCTCCTGTAATGAGCACCACCTTTCCTTTTAGCAATTGATCTGGCATGTTTTCAAAACGAACTAGCAACCGGACTTTCTCAAGCGTCAATCTTGTCGAGACCTCGTAAATCCAACTTGCAATCGCACGGCGAACCAATTTTCATCTTCTTAGGATTTTACGAATGCAGGAAATATCACGATACTCGGGCCCCACATTATGACGAAACAACCCAACGTGATCGTATTTTTCACGGACCAGCAACGCTGGGACACTTGTGGAGCCCACGGCAATCCACTGGATGTGACACCGAATTTTGATCGAATGGCCAATTTCGGGACTCACATTGACCATTCGATCACCTGCCAACCTGTTTGCGGCCCTGCCCGCTCCTGTCTACAGACAGGTCTCTACGCGACCCAAACCGGAAGTTGGCGCAACGGGATCCCGCTCGACAAAACCCTCAAGACCATCGCTCAACACTACACCGAGGCCGGCTACAATACCGGCTACATCGGCAAATGGCATTTAGGCTCGAACGATGACTTCGTCCCGGCCGAAGAACGCGGCGGATACGATTACTGGCTCGCGACCAACTTACTCGAATTCCAATCGGACGCCTACGATTGCAACCTCTGGAACAACGACAACGAAATGGTCCATCTTCCAGGGTATCGCGTGGATGCTATGACCGATGCGGTTATCCGCTACGTCGACGAGAAAAGCAAAGAAGACAAACCATTTTTCCTCTTCACTTCCTACCTCGAGCCGCATCACCAGAACCATGTAGACGACTACCCGCCCCCAGACGGCTATCGCGAACGCTACACAGGCAAGTGGATACCACCCGACCTTCAAGCCCTTGGAGGCAGCTCTGGGCAGCACCTCGGCGGTTATTTGGGCATGATCAAACGTCTCGACGAAGCGCTCGGTCGCATCATGGATGCACTCAAGAGCCTCCGAATAGACAAGGAAACCATCATTCTCTTCACGGCCGACCACGCCTGCCACTTCAAGACGCGCAACTCGGAGTACAAACGCTCCGGTCACGAAGCATCCGTTCGCGTCCCGACCGCGTTTTGCGGCCCCGGCTTCGATGGAGGCGGTCGACGCCAGGAAGTCACTAGCCTAGTGGACCTCGTCCCAACGCTCCTCGACTCATGCGGTATCACTCCGCCGGATTCTCTGCCTGGACGCTCACTCATGCCAATCCTCCGTGGCCAGAGCCACGAATGGGAGCAGGAAGCGTTCATCCAGATAAGCGAATCTCAAGTCGGCCGAGCGATTCGGACCGCCCGATGGAAATACGGAATCGTTGCTCCCGATGCTGACGGCGAAACGGAGTCCCGCTCCGACACCTACACCGAAAGCTATCTCTACGACCTACACTCCGATCCCTACGAGCTTCAAAACCTTATCGGCTACGCCTCGCACAACAAAGTGAAGGCGCATCTGAAAATCAAGATTCTCGACGCAATGGAACGAGCAGGAGAATTGCGGCCGCAAATAACGGATCACGAGATCACCAGGCCCGAGTCCCAACGCACCATTTTCGAAGAAGAGGTCCTACAGTAGAACCTTCCTCTTCGCCGTATTCAGTAAAGCAGTGGCGGTCGACCTTGAGCGACCGCTAATTTTTCATCCAACAAACCAAGGCAGGAATACCAAGCCGACTACCGTCATCAGCTTAATCAAAATATTCAGAGCTGGTCCAGACGTATCCTTGAAAGGATCGCCCACCGTATCGCCGACAATCGCGGCCTTGTGAGCTTCAGAGCCCTTGCCGCCTTCGTTTCCTTCTTCGATGTATTTTTTGGCATTGTCCCAAGCTCCCCCCGCATTCGCCATAAAAATAGCCATCATAACACCCGTGATGAGCGCCCCAGCTAGCAAACCTCCCAACATTTCGGCGCCCATTAACTTGCCAACCACGATGGGAATAACGATCGCCATCAACCCAGGTAAAACCATCTGCTTAAGTGCACCGGTTGTTGAAATCTGAACGCAACGCGCCGGATCCGGCTTTCCTGTACCCTCAAGAATCCCCGGGATCTCGTGGAATTGACGGCGAATCTCGTCAACCATCGCCCCTGCAGCTCTTCCGACAGCCCTCATAGTCAATGCACTGAAAAGAAATGGCAAGAACCCGCCTAGGAGGAGCCCGATCATCACATCAGAATTGTTGATATCGAGCACCAGCTTACCAGTACCCGGAATCGCTTTTTCACAAAATGCATTAAAAAGGGCCAAGGCCGTCAAGGCTGCCGATCCAATCGCAAAACCTTTTCCTACAGCAGCCGTCGTATTGCCGACCGCATCCAAAGCGTCAGTCCGGGCCCGGACCTCCTCAGGCAGACCGGCCATAACGGCCATGCCTCCTGCGTTGTCCGCAACAGGGCCATAAGCATCCACTCCCAGCGAGATTCCTAAAGTCGAAAGCATACCTACCGCCGATATCGCAACGCCGTAAACCCCCGCTTGATCGTAAGCGAAATAGATCGCCCCACACAGCAACAATACAGGCAATGCTACTGACTCCATGCCCGTAGCCAAACCATGGATAATATTCGTTGCAGCGCCGGTCTTAGATTGAGCAGCGATAAACTGAGCAGGCTTCGCCTCCAATGCGGTATAGTATTCCGTTACTTTCCCAATAGCTACTCCCGCGATCAAACCTGCGATTACAGCCCAAAATACGTTCATCCCACCAATGTCCTGACCATTCAAACGGAGCCCTTCGAAATTGAAAACCCATTTCGTCAATACGAATACCGCACCCATCGATATGATGGAAGCCGCGAGCAACCCACGAAACAACGCTAGGTGGAGTGAGTGTTCGTCTTTTGCGGATACGAAAAAACTGCCAATCGCCGAAGCCACGATTCCGCAAGATGCGACCGCTATCGGCAGTAGAATGACGCTCGATACATTCTCTTGTCCTGCAAATAGCGCCGCCCCGAGAATCATAGCCGCTATAATCGATCCCACGTAAGACTCAAAAAGATCCGCTCCCATACCCGCAACATCTCCCACATTGTCTCCCACATTATCGGCTATGGTTCCTGGATTGCGCGGATCGTCCTCCGGGATACCCGCTTCGACTTTTCCGACTAAGTCTGACCCCACATCAGCCGCCTTCGTAAATATACCTCCGCCAACACGAGCAAATAGTGCAATAGACGACGCTCCAAAACTAAAGCCCAGAACCTGCTCCAAAACGCCTTCCGTAATCGGACCGCCTTGAGAAAAGAGTGAAACGAATACCGCGATGCCTACCAAACCCAGTCCCACTACCGAAAACCCCATCACGATTCCCGAGCTAAATGATACCGACAACGCATCCTTCAAATCCTTCCGAGCCGCTTCAGCGGTACGCACCGCAGAGCGCGTCGCCGTATGCATACCGAAAAAGCCCGCAAGCCCTGACGCAAACGCTCCGCTTACAAATGCTATAGCCGTCCGAATCCCCAACCCTTGATCTTCTGGCGAAACCGCGATCGCGACGAAAACAATCCCCACAAAAACACATAGCCATCTATATTCCGCTTTCAAAAACGCGAAGGCACCCTCTTGGATCATCTTCGCGATCTCCCTCATCTTATCGTCTCCCTCGTCCCACTTCATTATGCCTTTATATTTGGCGAGGGCGAAGCCAAGGGCGAAGATTGCAGCCACAATAGAAAACAGAAGCGAAGTATTTACCATTCCGACTTGTAATAGAATTTTTTGATACATAGCAAGGAAACTGTGGCGTCGATCAACACAAAAAGAGCCATTTTTATGCTGTCGTTTCTTCCTTACAACAGATGATAGAGTTGTTTCTGCGGTCGTGCATCACAAAAATTTTCAGGTAGTCTGCGATTCTCCTGGTCACCAGCCCGCTCTCTATGTGTTGAGGTCTGGCTTCAGTCCTTACCCTGAACTAATGCTCTCAGGGTACATCGCCCTCGGTGAATCGAGTTTTT
>Ga0233432_10001289_pt1 | contig 24244 bp, 19 predicted proteins | sample SI_122_August201_6_FD_179870 | JGI IMG/M metagenome (GOLD analysis project Ga0233432, IMG submission 179870) | Seawater microbial communities from Saanich Inlet, British Columbia, Canada - SI_122_August2016_10_MG | ecosystem: Environmental > Aquatic > Marine > Inlet | place: Canada: British... | reverse complement strand
CTCAGCAAAGCCATCGACAAACTCCCCGCAGTGGGATCAGTTGCCGTCATCTTTTTCTCGGGACCTACCTGGGTAGCAGGAGAGGATGCCAATGCGCTCCACAAAAAATGGAAGGGAGACAATCAGAAAAATGGATGGAAACCGATTGACGGATACGAACCAAAGCGCCCCAAATGGCTACCCGTTACTCCATCGAACAAGAAGAAGCTCATCAAGGCCGTTCATGATACTCCCCTTACTTTTGGAACGGTATGGAACAATTCATTCGAATGGGCTTTCTACCTTAACCCAAAGCCTGATATCATATATTTTATGACTGATGGTAATTCTAAAAAGGAACTCCAAGGTATGGATATAATCAAGTCCAAGCGCGGAAAGACCAAAATTTATACTATCGGCTACGGCGCTCCAGCTGGTGCGAAGGGTCCACTCGAGGAAATTGCCGCCCTAACCGGGGGGAAGAGCAAATTTGTTGACATGGATGAAATCAAGGCAATGGAGAAGGAAATAGACAAGAACCCACCAAAGAAAAATTAAATCGTATGAAATTTACTTTTTCGATTCTACTCGTAACTCTTCATGCCTCCTTTAGTTTTGCCCATGCAAAGAATGCTCCTATCCGGGTTTTACTCCTTGATGGTCAAAATAATCACAACTGGAAAGCTACGACCCCCGTCCTAGTTGAAGCCCTCCAAAAAGAGGGAGCATTCGAGGTAATCGTTTCAACATCTCCTCCTAAAAAATCGGATCCTGCTGCTTGGAAAAAATGGAATCCTGTTTTCAAAGACTTTGATGTAACCCTTAGTAATTACAATGGCGAGCTTTGGCCTGATAAGCTTTGTGCTAATTTAGTCGATTATGTTAAAGGTGGGGGAGCATTCGTTGTGGTTCACGCTGCCAATAACGCGTTTGGAAAGTGGCCCGAGTACAATCGTATGATTGGATTAGGAGGTTGGGGAGGTCGCAATGAAAAGTCTGGTCCTTATCTTTATTTTGACGATATCGGTAAACTAGTGAGGGATCCCCGCCCGGGTCGTGGAGGAAGCCACGGTCCGCAAAGTGAATTTAAGGTGACTTTGCGGGACGAAGGACATCCTATTACCAAGGGCATGCCTAAAGTTTGGATGCATGCCAAAGACGAATTATATGATTCTCTCAGAGGACCAGCTGAGGAGGTTACAGTCTTGGCAACTGCTTACAGTGAGAAAAGCAAGAGGCACGAACCAATGATCATGACCATTTCTTATGGAGAAGGAAGAGTTTTTCATACTCCGATGGGTCACGCTGATTATTCCATGAAATGCGTTGGCTTTCAGGATACTCTGCGTCGAGGAACCGAGTGGGCGTTCAGGGGAAAAGTGAGTCTTGGGCTATCAGCGGACTTTCCAAAGTAAGAAGCTTCATCCCCTTTGGATTAACTCATAGGTAAGGCTCGTGCCGATTGGGCAAAAAAAAAGACCGTCCTAAGACGGTCTTTTTTTAAATCCTTAAAGTAAAGGAGTTCAGCTTTCTGAAGAATTACCTTCAGTAACGTTAGTATCATCAACTTCGCTCGTGCCACCTCCGCAAGATGCGAAGAGAGCCAACGAAAGGATGCTTAAAATGGTCAGAAAAATCTTCATGACGTCTGTTTCCTTTTGTTTGGTTTAGTAATATTGATTGGGTTGAATCGACTGAATCAACTAATCCCCATAATTGCGATTTTTCTCGCTTCTGTCAAGGTGAAATCTTGAGTCAGTCGTTTCGATTCTAGTCCAAAATCACCATTCTCATTGCAAAAAGCTTCTGCTTTTAGTTGCTTAGGATTATGTATTATATCGGATTAGATATCGGCACCTCTTCGGTCAAAGCCTTGCTTGTTTCCGCTGAGGGTGAAGTCGTGGATTCGGCAACCCCCGAATACCCCTTTCAAACACCTAAGCCCTTGTGGTCGGAAACAGATCCGGATGTTTGGTGGGAGGCGACTTGCAATGCAATTCGTTCCCTGCTCAGCGAGATTGACCCGAGCGAAGTAACAGCAGTCGGACTCACGGGTCAAATGCATGGAATGGTGGCTCTAGACAGCAAGGGTCTCGTCTTGCGCCCCTGTATTATGTGGAACGATCAAAGATCTTTTCGCGAATGTGATGAAATCACCCAGAAGGTGGGTGAAGGTGAACTTCTTCGTATTACTGGCAATCCAGTTTTGGCAGGGTTTACTGCACCGAAGGTTCTGTGGGTAAAGAACAATGAGCCGGAAGTGTTCTCATCGATTGATAAGGTCGTTTTGCCGAAGGACTACATCCGCTATAAATTAAGCTCCGAATTCTTCACCGATGTTTCCGATGCATCCGGCACCTCGTTATTGGATGTTGGAAACCGAAAGTGGTCCAATGAAATGCTCGACGCCTTGGAGTGGCCCACTCGGTGGATGCCTGAGGTAACGGAATCTACGGAAGCCACAGCAAAGGTATCGCAAGAAGCATCCGCCTTGACTGGTTTACCAATTGGTACACCGATTATTGCAGGTGGTGGAGACCAAGCAGCTCAGGCAGTCGGATGTGGTATCGTAAAAGAGGGTATGGTTTCCGCAACACTTGGGACGAGTGGGGTTGTGTTCGCTCAGAGCGACGAATATCGAGTTGAACCCGAAGGAAAATTGCATGCCTTTTGTCATGCCGTTCCGGGGAAATGGCATTTGATGGGTGTAATGTTATCTGCAGCCGGTTCCTTTCAGTGGTACAAAAACCAGCTTGGCAGGGAGGAGCAAAAACTAGAGAGCGAAGGTGGACCTAATGCCTACGACACCCTTACCGCTTCTGCAGAAACGGTTCCGCCGGGCTCGGAAGGATTAATTTTTTTACCTTACCTTTCTGGAGAACGCACGCCACATCCCGATCCTCATGCTCGCGGTTGCTTCATCGGCTTGAGTGTCCGCCACGAGAAGAGACATCTTACAAGAGCCGTGCTGGAGGGTGTTTCATTCGGCTTGAATGATTCTGTTGAGCTCATGAGGAACTTGGGCGTTAACCCCAAGGAAATCGTCCTTTCGGGTGGGGGCACTCGGTCCGCCCTTTGGAAGCAAATGTTAGCCGATATTTTTTCCTCTAGATGTACGATGGTCAATGCATTGGAAGGTGCTGCCTATGGTGCTGCCGTTCTCGCTGCTGTAGGAAGCGGAGCCTTTTCCTCAGTCGAGGATGCCTGTGACCGATGGATTAGGCAGACCGAAGTGGTTGAGCCCAGTGGTGAGAATTCTTCCTATGCTAAGTTCTATTCTATCTATCGTTCCCTCTATCCAACGTTGCAAGAAACCTTTCGTTCTTTGGCCGACGATCGTTAATCCTTAAACTTTTTTTTATGTTTGTGAAAAATCCCTACGAATCATCCCAGCTACTGGGCGAGTACCTACTTTTCCATTACGGATCTAAAGAAGATTTGATGCCTTGGATGAATGGTCCGTCCAATGGGATTGATTTTGCCTTAAGAACCATTTCTGAATTAATTGACCCCATTACAGTGGGCATGGAAGCCCATGCCTTAGATTTGGGCTGTGCAGTGGGTCGTTCGACCTTCGAACTAGCAAGTCATTGTTCTAAAGTTAAAGGGGTCGACTATTCCTCTGCTTTTATCGCCGCCGCCAATGAACTTGCCGATAAAGGTGAACTTGCTTATCAATTCAAGGAAGAAGGGGATTTGTTCAAGGAAGCAGTTGCACTTGTTCCCTCAAACCAAAGGAGTAAGGTTGAATTCGAAGTTGGTGATGCCTGTTCGTTGTCTCCGTCCTTGGGTTATTTTGATGTCGTTCACGCGGCCAATTTGCTTTGTCGTTTACCAGACCCCAATCTTTTGCTTAATCGTTTGCCTGATCTTGTGAAGCCTGGTGGGCAACTTCTTTTGGCAACCCCTTTCACCTGGCTCGAATCATTTACAGCTAAAGAAAACTGGTTGGGTTCGGGCGATTCCGAAGAAGAGCTAAATCGTATCTTAAGCCCCGATTTCGAACTTGAGGAAAAAAGAGAACTGCCCTTTGTCATTAGGGAGCATAGGAGGAAATTCCAGTATTCCGTTTCTCTTGGTACTAGGTGGAGGAGGCTTTAACTTCAATCTCTTTTTTTGGATTGATGAACACCCTCAGCGATTTCCTTTATGACCTTAAAGAAAGGGATAAGCCTTCAGTGAGTATGCCTGATCACTTGAATGCTCTTTGGTGGGAAAGAAAGGGCGACTGGAATACGGCACATGATTTAGCACAGGACGCCGGCACCCAATCAGGGGATTGGGTTCATGCTTACCTACATCGCATCGAAGGAGACTTGGGAAATGCTGCCTATTGGTATCGGCGTGCAAACAAGCCGGTGAAGACTAAGGAAAGTTTGGAGGAGGAATGGGAGGAACTGGTAATCTATTTCCTTAAAAGCCTTCCCAATGGGGGAGGGAATGATTGATGGAGAACTCGAGGAAGAGGAACCTTTCTTCCGTTAAAATCGAATCTAAGGGTTTTTTGGAGAAGGAGGATAGGTGGGATGTCTTAACTCCGCTTTGCCTTCTCGTTCTTTGCGTGATGAGCGTACTCTTCATTCACTCTGCCCAAGCTTATGTAGGTGGGGGACAGTGGAAAATGCAAATCATATGGTGTGTCATCGGGTTCTCCCTCTATCTGGCAGTCTCTGTATTGGATTATCACTTTTGGATGAAATTCGCTCACATCTTTTATGTCTTAGCTGTAGTGGCCCTTTGCCTTGTTTTTTTCAATTCTGCACTTTACGGAGCACGACGTTGGATTGACTTTGGATTATTCAAGATTCAGCCATCAGAACTTGCGAAATGGGCCGCTATGGTCTTGGGTGCCAGCATTTTGGCACGCTCTCAAATAGGGGATGTACGCGATTCGCTGAAGGGGATTCTTAAAATTTCTCTTTGCTTTGGTTTACCAATGTTCTTGATTTTCCTGCAACCCGACTTAGGATCAACATTGGTCTTCCCACCTATCGCTTTTTCACTCTTGTACGTCGCCCGCATACCAACCCGTTTTTTTGTAACTACTTTCCTCGTGTTTGTGGTTATGGTTGGGGTGCTCGGATATGACGTCTTTCGCTACTATCAATATAAACTCGAGAATCCGCGTTCCTCCGAAGCTGTAGAAGCTTATGAGGAAACGTCTCTCTTACCACTCAAGGACTATCAACGTAAACGCATACTTACTTTTCTTGCACCTGAAGTCGAAGACCCCAACGGAGTCGGAGCTAATTGGAATCGGATCCAAGCTCTCATCGCCGTTTCCACTGGTGGAATATCCGGCAAGGGGTTGGGCGGCGGCATGCAGGCGAAGTTAGGTTATCTACCCAAGGCAGTTGCGCACAACGACTTTATCTTTGCGGTTTTGGCAGAGGAATCCGGTTTGCTGGGTTGCCTGCTTGCCTTGGTTGCCTTCCTACTTGTCATCTTCGGATGCTTGAAGGTTGCATCCATGGCATCTGACCGTTTTGGTGCGATGCTTGCAGTAGGCGTTTCCGTAATGTTGATGATGCATGTCTTCATCAACATTGGTATGACGATCGGGATCACTCCGATCACAGGGTTACCCCTGCCTTTCCTCAGTTACGGGGGCTCCTTCCTTGTCACATGTTTCCTTATGCTTGGGATGGTACAGAGCGTTTATCGACACAGAATGGAATTTAGATGAACTGTTTTAGTTTAACTAGTTTGATCCTTTTGTTGTTCGCGGGTCGTGGATTCTCCACTACCAAGAAAAATGGCCAGAAACACCAAGCGTCGCCCTCACTATTCAAAGCGTAGAAGAAATCGTACTTCTTCTCCCTCTCCCGAAGTCGTTCCCCCTTCGGAGGATATGTCATCTCCTCCGATTGAGCCTAAACCCTTTCATATCGACAAGCGGGAACTAAAAGAAGCATCAGAGGCGAGAAGAAAGAAAAGGCCTATACGCGAGAGATTTAAAGCTCTTTTTCGACGGGAAACCTCTAGCGATTACAAGGAACTGATCATAAATACGGAAGCTCTCGAGAGAAGAGTCGCCATGATGGAGAATGGAATTCTTCAGGGATTCGATGTCGAACGTCTTGACGAGGACCGAATGGTTGGAGCGATTTTCAAAGGGAAAGTTCAAAACCTTGAAGCCGGATTGAAAGCCGCTTTTGTTGACATAGGGCAGGATAAGAATGCCTTTCTTCACTATTGGGATATGCTTCCTGGAGCCAATAATGATCCCTCGATCGAGATTGTTCGGGAGAACAAGCAGAAAAACCCAAAGCGTACAGAAGCTAAATCTGTGAAGGACATTCCCCGTGCTTTTCCAGTCGGATCGGAGATCGTAGTTCAGATTACGAAGGCCCAAATTGGAAGCAAAGGTCCCCGGACCACTACCAACCTTTCCCTCCCAGGTCGTTTTCTTGTTCTTATGCCCTATTCGGGGCAATGTGGCATTTCGCGTAAGATTGAAGACAAGGCGGAACGAGCTCGGTTAAAACGCATCATCGGCAACCTTCCCTTGCGCGAAGGCATGGGCATCATCATTCGCACGGTAGGCCAAGAAAAGCCAGAGAAGTTTTTTGACCGAGATTTGCACATTCTCTTGCAAAAATGGGACGAAATCGAGGCCAAGATGAATTCACAAAAGAGCCCCGCTTTTTTATATGAAGAACCTGATTTAATTGGGCTAACGGCAAGAGATTTTCTTACCGACGACATCGACCGAGTCCAGGTCGACAAAAAAGATGACTACAACAACTTGATCGAGACCATCCAACGGATCTCCCCCAAGTCCAAATCGAAGGTTGCTTTTTTTGACGAGGAGATACCCATTTTCGAGCGTTTTAATGTTGAACGTCAGATCGAACAGACCTTCATGCGTCGGGTGCTTTTGCCATCCGGTGGGGAAATCGTGATGGAGGAAACAGAAGCCTTGGTTTCGATCGATGTTAATACAGGGAGTCACAAAGGCGACCGTAAGGACGGAAAGAACTTCATTCTGCAGGCTAATTTGGAAGCGGCCATGGAGGTAGCCCGTCAAATGCGACTTCGGAACTTGGGTGGATTAGTCATTATCGACTTCATCGACATGAAGAACAAAGGCGACCAGAGAAAGGTTTTCACAAAAATGAAAACCGCTATGGCCAATGATAAAGCCAAGCATAATATTCTCCCCATTTCGCAGCTTGGAATCATGCAGATCACTCGTCAGCGCCACGACGAAAGCAAGTCAAGCGGGGTTTACGAACCGTGCCCTTATTGCACGGGTCGAGGGATTGTGAAGTCCCCCCGGGCTGTTAGTATCGAGATTCAGCGTAAGGTAACAAATATGGTCCGACGCTTCAGAATGGAGGAGGGGAAGGAAGATTTGACCCTCAAAGTATTTCTTCACCCAAGTGCATTAAGACGGCTACGTGGAGCCGACTCAGCTCTTCTGGAACGGCTTGAGAGAAACTACGGTCTCCAACTCACCTTCGAAGCGGCCGAGACTTACCATGTTGAGAATTACAAGGTTGTAGACGAATCAACGGGTAAAGAAGTTCGCTAAAAGGCTTGGGATGCGAATACTTGCCGCCTTTGACAAATGCAAGGGTTCCCTTTCCGCTGAGGAGATGTGTGCCTTGGTAAGTGAAAGATTGAAAATGCATACAGACACTTCCGTCCGTAGTCTTCCTCAAACAGATGGTGGCGAGGGTTTTGTCTCTATTTTGACAGAAGCTAAAGGAGGAGAGATACGAACATTAGAAGCATCCGATTCACTCGGACGCAAACGCCTAGTCCAAATTGGACTTATTGAAAGTAAAAACTTGAGTAAAGAGGTAACCGATCTACTTCATCTCCCCGTAATAGGAAAAGTTGCTTTGGTTGAGATGGCATCGATTGTGGGGCTAGCGGACTTGAACAACGAGGAAAGAACCCCCTGGAAAACCTCTACGGTTGGGGTAGGGGAATGCCTGATTGAGTGCAAGAAGTATGGTGTTTCCGCAATCTTACTTGGTATAGGCGGAAGTTCCACAAATGACATGGGGTTGGGTGCACTGAGCTCATTGGGTATTCGGTTTCTTGATGAGAACAGCAAAACTATAGATTTCCCTTGTCCGGAAACTTGGGACTCAATCCACTCGGTTGATTCATCGGCCCTTCTCTGTCTTCCTCCGTTGAGGATTGCCTGTGACGTGACAAACCCTCTACTTGGATCGAACGGGGCAACCTTCCAGTTCGGTCCGCAAAAAGGCCTCTGCTCGGAGGAAGAAGAAAAAATGGAAGCTTGTATGACCAAAATGGCCCAGTTGATGGAGGAAAGACTACCGGTTGTAAAAGGTAAGAAAGATCTTCCGGGAATGGGTGCAGCTGGTGGAATCGCTTTTGGTCTTTCCCTCGCTTACAATGTATCTTTGATCGGTGGTTTCTCTCTTGTTTCCAAATGGTTTGAACTAGAAAAAGAAATTGAAAAAAGTGACCTTATTCTGACCGGGGAAGGTCGTTTTGATGAGACTTCTCTGCGAGGGAAAGCACCATGTGAAATTCTCCGTATGGCTACGAGTCAGGGAAAAAAATGCGTTTTGCTAGCTGGATCTGTCCAATCCGATACGGGTAAGCGGTTCTGTAAGGAGAATGCCTTGGCTGAAATTTATGCCTTTGGGCGAGAAGAGCTCTCTTTGCACGAAAACCTTGCCAGAGCGGAAGAATTTTTTCTAGGCAAACTTGACGAAGTAATCGGAGACCTTTAAATAAATAAAAAGGTGAGCAAGCAACCCAACAGGAATCAAACAAAAATTTATAAAGCCGTCCAAGAAGTAAAATTCAAGCGCATCCGTCGCTTGAAAAAATGGATGCGCCCGTTGCCCCGCCGTTCCAATGTCCACCGTTATCCTGTCTTGAAGTGGTTTTCGAAGATAGCTTACAACCGATCCTACCTTTGGTCGTTCAAGGGCAATGCAATCATTTCAGCCCTTTTCTGGGGCATGTGGATTGCCTTCTTGCCAATTGTCGGAATTCAAATGCTGATCGTCTTTTTCGTCGCCCTCGGAGTTCGGGCGAACTTACCCCTGATTGTCGCCTTGCAATGGGTTTCGAATCCTTTCACGTTGGCGCCAATTTATTTTGCCGACTACGAGATCGGGTTGACGCTACTTGAATTGCTTTCAATCGAATATCCCAGGAATGAGATACTGACCGTAGACTACGATTGGTCTCAATTCGAATTATCCCGCATAGGTACTCTGTTGGATACTTTTCCACCCATGTTTTTGGGAGGTTCTATATTGGGGATTTCCCTGGGTGTTTTGTCGGTCTTTCTTTACAAAGGATTGGCCAAGCTTTACAAGTCGCCAACCACATCAAGCCATTGAATATGAAGTTGAATATCAAATCCGCGCCTTTTTGTCTTATCCTGTTTTCGTTGAGCTTTCTTTGTTTCGGTGCTCTTGGCTTGACGGGCAAACCTTCGATACAACTGGGAGTCGACTACCTGGAAGAGACCGAGTTTGAAATTCTGAAGGGTAAGCGGTGTGGTTTGCTGACCCATCCGGCAGGAAAAAATGGCAGGGGGCAAAGTACGGTCGGGGTGCTCTTCCGTTCAAGAGAGGTGAACCTGGTTTCCTTGTTCGGTCCTGAACACGGTATTTACGGAGACGAGAAGGCATCGGTTCCGGTGGATGACAAGATAGATGTCCGAACCGGTCTTCCCGTATATTCACTGTACGGTAAATTTCGCAAACCTACCACCAAGATGCTAGCAGGTTTGGATTGCCTCGTGATTGACCTTCAAGACGTGGGCGTACGCTGTTATACTTATGTCTCTTGTATGAGATATGTCATGGAGGCTTGTTTCGAGTCAGGAGTCGAAGTGGTCGTTCTGGATCGCCCCAATCCTTTGGGTGGACAGAAGGTGGCCGGTCCACCGATGGATGAAAAATGGATGAGCTACGTGGGAGCCTTCCGGATGCCTTTCGTTCATGGTATGACCATTGGTGAAATAGCTTTGTGGTCGAAGAAAAGCGAAGGCGTACTTAAGACCTCCAGCGCCTTTCGGAAAAAAGGAAAACTTTCCATCGTTCCCATGATTGGATGGAACAGAAACATGACTTGGCCGGAAACGGGTTTGGTTTGGCATCCCACTTCCCCCAATATTCCGACTCTCGATTCGGTAGCCGGTTACCCTATGACAGGACTTGGTGCACAGATGGGTCGTTTCAAGCACGGTATTGGAACCCAGCACCCCTTTCGTTTTCTTACTTACGAAGGCAAGACCCCTGAAGAAGTAAAAGGTGCTCTTGAATCCTTCCGACTTCCAGGCCTCTCTTACAAAATTAAGACTTTACGGGATTCAGCCGGTAAGGAAGTCAGAGGGGTATACCTTGTTATCAGCGATTGGAACGCATGGAAACCTACTTTTCTTCCCTTTTATATGATGAAACTTTCCGCTCTTTGGGAAACGCCTAGTCCGTTCCCCCAGGCTAAAAAGGCGAGTGCCGATCTTTTTAATAAACATGTAGGCTCGAGTTGGTGGTGGGAAGAATTGCTGTCCAAGGGAGGAGGAATCGACCCTAATCCTTTCCTCGTTGAGTGGGAAAAGGATTCGACGAATTTTCGCAAATTGGTTAGCCCCTATTTGCTTTACTGAAATTAGCGGGCAAAGTCTTCTTGAGACAAAATCCGCAAGTGGTGTCTTGACAAGGCTTCCTCAGCCGTGTCCTCATCCTCCATCGCGATAGCCAAGACAGGTTTTTGATTTGGTTGATAAAGGAAAGGATAGACGTAATGAATGTTTATTTCAGCATGCAAAAGGGATTGCGTGATGCTTTGAAGAGAATGCTGACCCTCGACCTCCACGGCCAAAACCTTTCTTTCCGCAAAACTAATGGAGCGCGATTTGAGCAACCTTGCTGTTTCCTTCGGATAATTCGGTATTAGTCGAATGACCGCAGAATCAGTAGTATCCAAAACGGATATTGCCATAACATGAATATCCTCAGCAAGCAACATTTCGAGAAAGTCGTTCAGCCATCCAACTTTGTTTTCGGCATAAATTACGAATTGCCTAATTTTTTCTCTACCGGGATTGCGAAGAGTGGAGATTGGATTGTCGGATTCAGTCACTTGATGTGGGGTAAGTGTTTACATAAAGTTAGAATGGGTCCTCAAATGAGGGGTTTGCTAGATCTGCATTTTGAGGAGAGTTGCCTCATTGTGCGCTTGCAAGGCCTATCCATTCGAGTAATAAGTATTAGAACATGAGAATGGGAACTTTCAAGTTGCTTTGTTACCTTCTTTGCATTTCTGCGCTTAATCAAGCCCTTTATGCAAGCGATGGCAAGAGATGGTTGGATCTTTCTTTGAAAGATGTTCAGATAGCCGCTGAAGCTAGAGATTCTTATGCTCAAGGCTTTCTGGCTTTAGTTTATGCTCATGGAGACAAAGGTGCCGATATTTCGATTTCCAATGCCAGTAAATGGGCGGCCCTTTCCTCACAGGCTAATCATTGGCTTGGTCATTTTTCCCTTGGTTTTCTTGCTCGATTTCGGGCCGATGGATTGGAAGAGGCAGACATTGGCCGTTACTACCTCAAGTCTTTTCAAGACCGCGATGGAAGAATGATCAAAGCCGCTGCCTCCGGGGATCCAGTTGCGTCCTACGCTTTGGCCGAAATCTTTACCTCCGACGAAGTCAGACCCTTCCTTGTCCCAGATTTGGAGTTGGCGGCCGAGCACTATTCAGTGGCCTCCCGTGCAGGATTTGGACCTGCAAGCGTTCAATTTGCTCTCATTAAGGCTCACCTGATCGGAAATGATGAATTTGGCATTAGGAAAGATATACCTGGTGGAATTGCTCTTTTGCAGGAAGCGGCTCGAGCTAATATACCATCAGCAAACCATTATTTAGGAAGATTTTACTACCAGGGAATTGGTCTCAAGCCCGATTCAAAAATGGCTCTTGTTCATTACCAAGCTGCTGCGGACCGAGGGCATGCAATTTCGCAATTAACAGTCGCTGATTTTCATGCTTATGGAGAAGCTGGCCCAATAAAAATTGATCTTGCCCTGCGGTATGCCCGGTTAGCCATGGATCAAATGGAAACTCAAGCTCTTGAGAAAATTGCCGCCTACGAAGAGCTCTTGGCAGGAGGTGGAATTGCTCGGCAAGAGAAGCCCTTGGTTACCTCCCCTCAGGTTCCTTCCCCTGAACAAGATGCACCACCACCACCACCAAGTCCTCCAAGAAGTGAGCCTTTTCTTCCGCCCCAGGCAAGTTTTTCTCAGGCTTTACCTTCAGCCTACGAGGGATCGACTAGAATTCCTGAACTTCCTTCGGTTGTCTCTCCTCCGCAAAATACAACTCTCCCCATTCCACCTTCTTTGCCTTCTTCTACTAGTGCTTCTCCAGCCACTGGACCCATACAAAAAAGGGAATTGGCCAAGAAGCATTATTTCGGCAGGCAAGCGGTTTTAGATTACGGAATATCAATCCGTCTTTTTACTGATTCTGCGAATGCAGGTGACGCCGAAGCAGCTAGGTATTTGGGGATCATGTACCTTCGCGGTAAGGGCGTCCCCAAGGATAACGCCAAGGCGCTTCAATGGTTTACCCTTGCTTCTGAGCGCGGGGATTCCTTAGCTAAGAAAAACGCAACTACCTTACAATCCTTGATCGGAAACTGAGCCCGCGTGGGTTAAGCCTCTGTACGACCGCCTCGGGATTGCCTCGTTCTAGGCTAAACCAATGAGCGACTTTTTCCGGTACTCGGCTGGAGTCATGTTCTTGATTTTTTTGAACCTGCGATTGAAATTCGAGATATTTGAAAATCCGCAGGCAAAGCAAATTTCGGTAATCGTCAGGTCTGATTGCTGAATGAACGAGCAGGCGTTGCTAATCCTGAGTTCGTTCAAGAAGCCTATGAATGTTTTTCCCGTGGCCTTCTTGAAAAAACGGCTGAATGACTCAGGGGACATACCCGAGATGTTCGCCACCTTCGCCAAACGCAATTCTTCGTCATGATGCTCGTACAGATAAGCGATAGACCGATTGATTCGATCTTCATGCTTGGCATTGGGCAAGGGGCAGTAAGCCATGCTTGCCAAATTTTCCCACTCCTTTGCTTGGGCAAGTGTTCCGAGAAGTTCAAGGAACAAGGTGAGACGCCTTACTCCCCTGCTTTGCTTCAACTCTTCAAGCATAAGGGTGCCTTCCTTGGCGGCTTTTCCGAGAAATCGGATTCCCCGTTTCGACCGATGGATCATGTCGGCTATTTCTCTCAATTCCTGAAACTCACCCAAAGCCTTGCCCAGACAATCCTCCTTGAATTGGAGGATGTTTGCTTGGGCCCAAGACGTGGATTTGCTTCTTTTGGAGTCATTGTAATAAAGGTGGGGAAGATTGGGCCCGAGCAGGACCAAGTCACCCGGTTTGAAAGAGTCAATGGCATCCCCCACGATGCGTTGACCGAAACTGGATGAAACATGGGTAAGTTCGATCTCGGGGTGATAATGAAAAGGGCAGTCGAACACCGGTAATTTCAAGCTTTTGCATACGAAAGCACTTCCTTCGGCCTTCGAAATCTTTTCTATTGATGGTTTCAATTTGTATGAATTATACTAAACGCCTTACCCAGATCAATGAAAAGTGTTAAAAAAGTATTGGATTTTGCTGGTAACCCAAAAGATTTAACGATGTAAAATATGTTAAACTGACTAGTTGAATCTCGAATGAAAATTTGCAAGCATAGACAACTGGAATGAGAACACCCAAAACGAAAGGATCCAAAACATGGCAAAGGTAACCTTTGTAACTGAATCCGGTGAAGAAATCACTGAAAACGACGCAACTGGAAACCTGATGGAAATCGCCCGCCAAAATGACGTCGACGGGATAATCGGTGCCTGTGGGGGCGTGTGTTCCTGTGCGACTTGCCATGTCCGGGTGAAACCTGAATGGATTGAACGAGTTGGCCGACCTGAAGAAGAGGAACAAGATATGTTGGACTTAGAGGACAGGGCGGATGAAAGAAGCCGCCTCAGTTGCCAGATCGAGATGACCGAGGAGCTGGACGGCTTGGTGGTGGAAGTCGTGTCCCTCTAGAAAACTCAACTTTTCCCAGTTGATGTCCAAGTGTCCCTATCATGACCCTTTTGCCGAAAAACGGGAAAAAGGTCCGGTCTTGGAGACCGAATTCGATGGTGATCCCGTAGCGATGATTCTCGGACTCAAGGACGTGCGTAAGGCTGCCCGTGACTGGAAAACTTTCAGTTCAAATGCTCCATTCCGCGTGCCCATTCCGCGTGAGGAGGATTTGAGGAGCGTCCGGCAATTCCCCATCGAATCCGATCCGCCCGAGCATACCGAGTACCGCAAAATCGTGGAACCTGCGTTCAACCGTCCGAACGAACCCGAATACCAAGCACGAATGACCGGTTTGATTCAGGAAATGATCTCCGAAACGACTTCCTGCCAATCGGTCGAAGCGGTTTCCGAATTTGCCCTCCCTCTGCAATCCCGGGCCTTGACCTACTTGCTCGGGGTTCCCGAATCCGAAGCGCAAACCTGGATCAAATGGGGCGTTCACGTTTTGCGCGACGGGGACGGTCCTACCAAGGGCAAGGAGATGGAGCACTACTGCAAGGAGGCATTCAAACGAAGCTCGGGGTGGGAGGAGAACAATTTCTTTTCCCTTCTCAACGAAGCGACTTTTCGAGGTAGGCTTCTTACGGATGATGAAAAGCTCGGCTTCGCCAACCTCGCTTTCGCGGGTGGACGGGATACGGTCATTAATACGGTTTGCTTGATCCTTTCTCACTTTGCCCATCATCCGGATGATTTGGAAAGGCTTCGGAAGGAACCCGAACTCGTCAATTGTGCGGGTGAGGAATTCGTTCGCTTCGCCACCCCCCTCACCCACATTGGACGGAAATGCCCGGTCGATACCGAAGTTCATGGAGTCAAGGTAAAGGCGGACAAGTTGATTTCCCTTTGCTGGGCTTCGGCCAACTTCGACGATACCGTATTCGAGAACCCCGGGGAAATCAGGCTCGACCGGAAACCCAACCCGCACGTCGCCTTTGGCAATGGCGCCCACACTTGTCTTGGCGCCACTCATGCCCGTCTGATCATCCGTACCTTGCTCACTCAGTTGACTGAGTTGGTCTCCTCGATCACGTTCCTTTCCGGGCAACCCAAAATCGAAAAGGCACCTGATTACGAGCGGGTCAATTCCTTTGAGTCTCTCCAACTGAGGTTGAACCGATTGTAACAAGTTTTCATTTCCACGATTGCATGAAATTGAAATGAGGCTTGTTTTTATAAAGATTGGACTCCTTCCGACTTTAAAAAGCCCACGAACCTAATACTTGCCTCTTAGGCAAAACCAACAAAAAAGGCTCAATTACTTGAGCCTCAATGTTTTAAAATGGCGGAGAGAACGGGATTCGAACCCGTGGAGGAACTATTAGCTCCTCACCGGTTTAGCAAACCAGCGCATTCGACCACTCTGCCATCTCTCCAAATTTCAAAGCACAACAATACAGGAAACCGTTGCCCAAGGTAAACCCAAAAGATGAAACCCTTTAAATGTTGTTGTAGTGTTTTCTTAAGAGCTAAATCTTTACTCGTCTATTTTCCGTTCTTTGTCTGTTCTTTTACCAAAAAAACTTCATATTTAAATGCATGGGAGTGCAAACGGCTGATCCATGTGGTACCAACGCCCCACTAGGACTGATGCCACATGTTTTTCTGTAATACCGTGAGATTGACTAAACTAAGCAAATTGAATTGTATAAACAATTTAGGCATTTTGAAAAATATCCATCTTCATATTATGAAAAATATAGGAATTAAAGAGGTAACTCGTTCAGCTATTGTATTGCTTGGAATTCTTTGCGTCTTACTGAGCAGTTCCTGCAGTAGGAAAAATATTTCACGGACTGCTGCTGGTAATGATTCTTTTCAAAAGGGTAAGGCGGAAGCTCAATTCGAGTTATCTGACAATTTACCAGTATACCGGAAAAACAACTTGGAGACCTTGGCTCTCGGCAGAAACCGTATTGAAATCGAGCAAATGATGGGACCACCGGAAGGGCGTAGTTTGGATGGAGGTAATGGATATCTTTGGGATTACAGGAGGTCTGTTTATGATGAGGCTTCGGATACCGTATACGGATGGAGCTTGGTATCCTTTAAGTTTCTCAAAGGACTTTGTGCTTATGTGAATATTCGGCTGGAAAACCCTCCCGTTCAATTGATTAAAGATTCATCAGTCGACAAAACTTTCTTACCGGGTAGATAAAAAAAAGCACCGCTATGAAGCGGTGCTTTTTTGGCTTTTGAAACACAAACTTAACTAAAACAAACTTATATTAGTTAAAAGGTAAGACAGCTGAAGTTTCGAATACGTTCAAAACTTTTTTATTTAAGGAAGCCGAATGATGTTAATACCGTTCGAATTATTCCCTGTTTCGATTTTCTTTCCATTTTTATCTGCTATCATTAACGACTTGGATGAAGAACAAGTAACCGTAAGGGGACCTCGATGCATGATGGGTATTTCGTCACCGGACTTCATGCTTATCCATTCCAGTTCATTCCCCCGCTTGTCCTGAATTAAAACCCAAACATTAGCAAAGGCATTGATTGTATAATTCGGCTGTGATATGAGGGGGCGGGCGGGTGCAACTGTTGATGGTCGCCCTCGTTGCTTGCTCCAAAAGGAATTGGGTGTTTTAGAGTTACCAAGCCTAGGGTTGGTTCCGCCAAATGGGGAAGGGGGCGGAGTTATCTCCTCACCATTGGAAGTAACTTCCTGCCATGGGGGCGGTGCATCCGGTAAGGTGGAAGGACCGCTCCCTCCACAAGCACCAAGGAAAAAACAAAAGAAAAGAAGGGAGATGGTTCTAATGCTAGTTTCTATCATGAATAAACAAATAATTTGTAGCTAGGGTTGTTCAAACTTACAATACATTGCGTAACGACTCGTCGCGTTGATACAACAATAAATTTTAGGCATATAACACAAGAGCTGAGATTTATCGGATATTTTAAAGAACTGAGCGAGTCAATCTGTTTGCTGTGAATTGGAGCCGAACCAGGTATCGAAAGAAATATCTTTGTAATCCTCAGCGGAAGAGCGTTCGGTATTTGAGGTTTGTGGGGCATCACCATTTTCGGGATTAATCGTGAAGAGAAGGGAGGGGTAAGCCAACAGGTGACCGGTTGCAAGCTTTGCAACAATGAAGTCGCCTTTGGGTGAGAAAGTACAATTGACGATAGGGGCAGCCAATTTCTCCGCTATTGTTGATACCCAACTGTCAGTCTCGCAGCGCCATAAACGAAGGGCTCCGTCCACACTAGAAACAAACCATTTTCCATCTGGTGAGTAAGCACAGCCTTTAGCAGGAGAATCTGGATCATTTTTTAGTCCTCTTTCATTCATGAAATCGCTCAGGTTAGGGGTGGAGAATTTTTCGTTTCGGGATAGGGCGAAGAAGTAATCGGGCGTTATCTCACGGAGTTTGCCAGGCGATTCGACGATAATAGTTCCGTTTCTCGGAAAGGCTCGGATCGAACACATTCCATTCTCGTTCAAAACTATGATCCGTTCACTGTATTTTGAAAAAGAAAAGTCCCGAACAGATTCTTGGTTTAGGCGAATGAGGTTGTAGGGGATACCTGAGGAAATTTCCGTAAGAATCAGTAAGCCGTTTTCGGAAAGGGATACGAGGGATTTTCCATCGGGATGAAAGTGAGTAGAGACAGGGCTTCCCAAGTTGTTTTGAAATGACATAACCTTTTGGCCGCTCTTAGCATCGATTACAATAGGAGAGCCTCCTCTTCCGTAAGCCAATAATAGAGAACCATCTTTGGAGTACTCAATCTTGTCAGTGGAACGGTTCCCGTGGTCGTGGCTCGAAAAGCTCCAAGCCAAATTCAGGTCTTTGCTTGAATAGGCATTAATTGTTCCATTCAGGCCGGAACTCGCAAAACTGGACCGGTTGGAATCAAAGGTTACCGAGGTGACTGGAAACCTGTGATGCTTAAAGGAGGTGAGAACCTTTCTTTCCTTAAGATCGAAAAGATGAGTTCTTCCATTTTGACATCCAATGAGAACAAGGGGCGATGATTCTGCGGAAGCCAAAGCAGTGATCGAGGAGTTGAAATCGTGGAGGGTATCCAAAGGCCGACCAGAAAAGTCCGTGGAGGAAAGTTTTCCGTCGCTTGATCCAGTGATGAGTTTGTCACCGAAGGAGTCGGTAATAGCCTTAGGGGCAGTAAGGAAACTAGGACTTCCCATCAGGAAGGTTCCTTTGGGAATAGGTTTTAAGACGAGTGAAAGATTCTTGATTTCCCTGTCCTCGTCCTCGGTTCTAAATGTAGAGTTTCCTTCCAGATCAAGAACTGGGCCAAGGGCCAATCTGAACCCCCTACCCGAACCTGATACGGTTGGTGCATTAGCCCCTCGGTATGCAGATCGACACCTTGAGTAGGGAGCATCGAAGTTTCCACCACGAAGTGCTCGCCATTCGCCTTTCTGGGCAAAGGGGTCGATAGTACCGGTCTTGCGGTCGGCCATAAAGCTGGTTTTATTACGCTTTACGGCGTCAAGACACCATTCCCAAACATTTCCATGCATATCGAGTAGCCCGAAAGCATTTGGTTGTTTTTGGCCGACAGGCTTGGACTCACCATCCGAATTACCTGCAAACCATCCGAACTGATCAAGGTGTTTTCCGTAAGTTTCTTCATCGTTTTCGAGTTGACTAGGCTCGCTTCCAATAAAGGGTCCACTTGTGCCTGCTCGACAAGAATATTCCCATTCCGCTTCGGTTGGGAGTCTCCATTCGTAACCGGGGGGTGTTTTTTCAGTTTCGTTGAGTTTTTGGCAAAAAGCCTGTGCGTCATTCCAGGAGACTTCGATGGGTAGGTTCGGTTTTTTTCGCACACTTGGGTTTTTACCCATCAGGATTTCGAATTGTTCTTGGGTAACTTCGGTTTTTCCAAGCCAAAAGGGTCGTGAAATCGTAACTACTTTCTGTTCCTCGTTTGAAAAACGTCCAATTTCAATCGGAAATGATTCAGCGTTGGTGAATTTTCCCGATGCTAGCTTGGCATGACCGTTCCATAATCCGTAAGTTCCGTCTTTACCGACAGTCAGTATCGTTTCCGAATCACCCGCGAATGTGGCGCTGGTCAGTCCTTTCTCGGGATGGGGAGCGAAACTAAGCTTTTCGACTGATTGCATGTTCTCGGTCAAGAGCATGAGGCGACCCCAGTACCAACCCCTGAAAGAGGGATTTGTTTGATTGAGTATGGTTGTTGCCAAGTTAGGTTGCCGGTCGTTTAAGGCCTTTTTGACCTCAGCTAATTGGTTTAGATAAATTCTGACTTTTTTTAGGTTTTGATTACACTTCATTCTCTTTACGACATCGAGAGGTATGGAGAAATTACCGAATGCAGGATGAACCCCCCAAAGTTGTCCTTCGGTGATTGATTCGAGGTTGAAGCTCATTCGACCGAGGGACCTACTGAGGAAAACTTGTTCTGAGGTTACTGTTTCTTCCTTGTCAGTCATTTCCTGCTGGAAATCCAAGCTTCTCATTCGGCTCAGGGGTACTTGGAAGTCTCCTCTTTTGGTTTTTAGGGAAAAACTTTTGCCGGAACCGCTGATTGAAGACACTTCGGTCGAGTCGCCATTAGTGAAAACTGCATATTGTTCGCTCGAGTCCTTTTTTCTTGTCTTGGCAGGCATGGGAAAGAATTTGCCATCCCAACCGGCCAGTGTCAGCTCCTTCAGTCTCATGTACGAATTGCCGCCTTGGTTAATGAAAAGGATTCCGTTTCCATCGGGAAAAAAGTCTTCGCTAGGGTCTTTCCAACGGGCAACTTCACGGCCATTTACCCGAATGATAAACTCTTTCTTTTTCCGGTGAGCATAAATTGAAAAACGAGCCTTTTTACTTCTTGTTATCTCATCGATCATGGCGGAGCCAATGGTTTCTCTGGTAACTCGGCCTTTAATTCTTTTGTTAACTTGAAGGTTGAGACGGTTGTTCGAAAAGGAGAGATGATACCCCGTGTTTCCATAGCTAGCCCCATCTGAATCCGAGAAGAAACGCAGAGCCAGATAAAAGGACCGTTCCCATTGGGCTTCGAATTCGACTTCTATGGCATCCTTTTGAGGAAGGGTTGTACCTGTACTACCTGAATAACTTGAGACTAAGTCTCCCTCCTCCCCGGTCCAAGATTTTCGGTTGCTACTTTTCCAATCGGACAAACCCTCTGAAGAATCGTAGAGGATTTCATGGGTATCGGGTAGAAACTCCAATTTAAGGAGGGCGTTGAGGGGAACCGAAATTTCCTTGGCGAAACTAGTTGCCACGACAAGATTTTCTTGGTTCAGACTCGTAAAGTCGCATCGTAGCGAGTCTCCGTTTTTCATTCGTATGCGAACAAGGTGTTTACCCGAATGATCCACCCCCGATTTAGGGAAACGGTCTAAGACGAGCGACTCGATTGCCCGAAACCTAAAACGAATCGGTTTGTAGGAAGATTCGTGTCGCCAAAAGATATTATTTTCCTGATCAAGTTTAAGCAAAGTTCCTCTAAGGTCTGATCCATCGAAAAAACGGATTCTTTCCGTACCGATCAAAAGGGGTGATTCTTTCTTTGTTACTTTCTCTTCTTCTTTGCTAGTTGCCTGAAGGATGATTTCTTGAACTTCCTTTGCGAACAAGGAGGAAGCGAGAGTGCAAAAGAGGATGGTCGAAAGGATTTTCATCGTTCGTAAATCGGAAGATAGCGATAATTTAAGGCAAGGGAGAGAAGGGCAGCGGAGGTAGCGAAGGTTTTACCATAACTTCCATTCCATGATCCGTTGTCAGTCTGGCTGGATTGAAGGGTTTTGAAGTTCTGAGAATTCCACGAGTTCCAAAGTGACGGGCTTGCCCTAAACATTGCTTGTGAGGTGTAATACAGGCTGTAGAACTTATGGCCTTGGTCTCCAAACTTGGCATTTTTCTTTAGGTATTCGATTGAATTTTCGTAAGCGTCGGAGTCGGTGTCCTTGGCGAGTGAAAGAATGAGAGAACCGATGGCGGTGCGTGGCAAGTTGGCTCCGCTTGAGCTCGTGTACCCAAATCCTCCACTCGAATCCTGACAAGAAAGAATGTATTCCTTTCCCCGATCAATGGCTTCTTCGGGAACCTTGATCCCTGCGTTTCGGGCGGCAAAGAGAGCAACCAATTGGGCTCCCGACACGGTGGTGTCAGCATCTTGGCTTTCGGGGCTATATCTCCAACCGCCCTTAGGGTTATTTTTTTGCGATGAAACAATGAGCTTGGTCGCCTTCTCCAATGCCGGACCTATTCTAAGATCATTAGTTAGGCCATAAGCTTCGGCTAGGGCGAGGGTGGCAAATCCATGGTTGTACATTGAGCTACCTATGTAGCCGGTACTTGTGTTTTGAGCCTTGAGCAAATAGTCCAGTGCCTTTTTGTAATGACTCCTGTAGGGCCCGAATTCTGGATCGTCTCCACGGGCCAGAAAAGCGAGAATGGACATCCCCACGACCCCGGGCTCCGAACCATATGAACTATCCGACCAACATCCTCGTTCATCTTGACTGCCTGCTAGAAACCCAAGACCTTTTAGGTAAGCGTCGTCAATCTCCCGAACCAAAAGATCGTTTGATTGCTCGAAGAGATCTTGTCCCAGAATTTGTGATATCATAGAAGCATAAAAGATGCATAGCAAAAAGAACTTGTTCATCTTACTCTTCTATGTTGCGAAAATAACTTTCCATGACTTTTTTGAATTCGGGTGGAGGGGGTTGGGAAACTCCACCCGATTTTCCTGTCTTTCTTGAACCGGTCGAGAGGTTCGAAGCTTCACCCCCGGTTTCCCCAGGTACTTTATCAGTGCTTCCTCCCTGGCTAGAGCCACCCCCGGTTTCCCCAGGTGTCATAGCCGCCGCTTTCCCTTTCCCTGATTGAGCTAATTGTTGCATAAGGAATTGCATGCCAGTCATGCTTTGACCCTGCCCGCTTGATTGTTCGGAGGAGGCAGACTCAAGGAGTACATTGATCAAGTCGGTCACAATATCCTTGGCCTCAGACTGAGAGCCCTGTGTCATTTCGCCTGCATCTCCATTTTCCAGTCCGGCTGCTGATTCATACATTTCGGTATGGGCATCGTCAAAGAGCGGGTTGAGTCCTTCCTCGGCAATCTCGATTTGCACATCGGTAAGGTCGAGCATAAGCTCTTGTTGTTGATCCTTTAAGGTGTCGGTCCACTTTTCTCTTTTGGCTTGAAAGTTTCCACTGTTTACGACCTTCGTCTTGGCGATGATTTCTCCTTGATTGTCACGAATTTTAAGTAGGGCCAGGATTTGTTCGGTGAGGTCTTTTCCTTCTCCCTGGCCTTGGCCTTCTCCTGCTCCTCCTTGAGAATTTTGCTCTTCTAGGAGATCTGCCCACTTCTTGAATTTCTCTTCCCAAGCTTCTAGTTCGTCGAGTGCTTCGAAGGCGATGTTACGATCGATTTTTTTAGAAACGGCAAGCAATCCGCTTTCGGCCTTTTCTTGTTCCATCATTTCGCTAACTTCGCCGTAAGCAGGTTTTCCCGTTCTTTCGTGAAATCGACTAATTTCTTTTTGGATTTCGCCCGTTTCGACATGAGCTTCGAGCTGAATAGCTTCCATTTCAACTTTTTTTTCCGATAGCTTGGGGCTCAGTTTTTCAGGGTTTTCACCAATGGAATTGGGAAGGATTGCAAGCATTCCCTGAGTTAAGTTTTTTTCGGTACTTTCGATCTTGCGGAGGCGTTGAGCGAGGTTGCGGGCTTCCAATCGGTCAAGTTGTTCGGAACCGTCCGAGAGAATTTCTTGAAGTTCACTTAGAGCTTGTCTTTCGAGTTCTTCTGCCTCGGCAAGTGATTGGGAAGCCGAGGCGGGGGGAGATGCTTGAGCTTCTTGCATCTTGGAACTTGCTGGATTCATCTTGCTTGAGGCGACATCTTTCATCTTTTCAAGCGTTTTTCCAAAGTCCTTGATTGCTTCTGGCTCAAAGGTCGGGTTTCGAGCGGCTTCTTCAAGTATATCCATTCCCGCTTCTGCATTGGCCTTAAGGTTACGAGCATTGGCTTTTTGCATTTCGGCCAATTTCGAAATCTTTCTTTCAGTTTTGGAATCGATTGATTCCTCGCTGGCCTCGACTTCCTCCTCTAGGGCGATTGTTTCCATCAGCAGGCTTTCCTGTTCCCGGGCTATTTCAGAGGTCCGGGCCATAATCGTTTCCATTCTGGCCCGAATGATATCGGCATGTTTTTCAGGTCCAACGACCAAGAACCGGACTGTTCTAGAGGTGGTTGGTTCGCGTCCCGGAAGCCGATCCACGGCTTGGGCTGTGAATTCGGCAATATCACCATCCTGCAAGGTGAAAAAGGTCGGGTCGAAGGGGAATGAGAAACCTGCTTGCGTTACATTGTTCTCGCTTTCGGCTTGCTTGTACAAAGTGGTGTCGAAAAGAAGATCGGTCCCTCGTTTCGCTTTCATTTTAAGTCGGGTCTGGGCAAGCCCAAGGTCGTCTTTCGCGATGATGGAGAGCGTTATTGTTTCGAGGAGCAGAATGGTTGATTCTGGGGCAAGGTTTTTGAAGTCTGCTTGGGGAGGAGAGTCTTCCAAGGAAAGGAGACGAACGGTGTGTTCGTTGTTGGTTTCGAGTCCGTACGAGTCCACGAAGCTAATGGCAATCTCTTCCTCTTGTTTCATATCCTTTAGAGGAATCATAAAAGTATTTGCAGTGAATTCGGCATCAAGCGAACGGGTGGGAACGAAGGCGTTCATCATCGAAATCCCTCGATCTGTCCTTCCCTGAAGTGCAACGGTCGAACCTTCGGGGAAGGAAACCGAGCGGGCCATCGATTCGGATTGGTAAGAAGGGAGGCCAAGATAATCGGGATAGGTTACCTTGGCGCTGCATTCCACAATGGAGGGCCGTGCAAGGGAAATTAATTGGATTGTGGCCCGGAAGTCACCAGCCTTAAGTTGAAGGTCCTTGGTCTTTTCCTGTCCTGGAATTAGGAATTCGTAAAGGTTTCCTTTTCGGGATGCTTGGACAAGAAGATCGTTCGGGCCAGTAAGGCGAATTTCGGAAGGGGTGCTTTTCGTGTCTTTGGCTAGAGTTAGGCGGAGGACAGTCGTTTCCCCCTTTGCAGCGTAGAGCTTGTCAGGCACATTTGAAAGGCGGGTAAGTGTATTGCGTTCAATGTCAGACCAAGGAACCGCCCAGCGCCA
>Ga0233432_10001286_pt1 | contig 24258 bp, 14 predicted proteins | sample SI_122_August201_6_FD_179870 | JGI IMG/M metagenome (GOLD analysis project Ga0233432, IMG submission 179870) | Seawater microbial communities from Saanich Inlet, British Columbia, Canada - SI_122_August2016_10_MG | ecosystem: Environmental > Aquatic > Marine > Inlet | place: Canada: British... | reverse complement strand
TGGGACATTTTGAACCGGACTACTTGCCTCTTCAGCGGGGTTTTGATCTACAGTACGGACATTACAACGGCGCCTTGGACTACTTCACCCACGATCGAGAAGGAGGCCACGATTGGCATCGTAACGATCAGCCGGTTTACGACGAAGGCTATGCGACCGATTTACTAGGGGAGGCTGCGGCCGATATCATCGAGGCCCATGATTCGAATACGCCGCTTTTCCTCTATGTCCCCTTCAATGCGCCGCATACGCCCTTGCAGGCGACGGAGGAGCAGCTGGAGCGGAATGCTCATATCGAAGTTAAAAATCGGCGTACCTATGCGGCAATGGTGACGAGCATGGACGATGCGATTGGCGTGATTATCGATTCCGTCGATGAACATCTTTCTCGTGAAAATACTTTGATCGTTTTCTTTTCGGACAATGGGGGCCTCGTCCGTTTGGGCTCTAATGGGGAGCTTCGCGGAGAGAAAGACACGCTTTATGAAGGGGGTGTACGCGTCCCGGCGATCGCAGCCTGGGAGGGGACGATCGATGCAGGTGCTGTCGTGGAAGATCCCTTACATGTGGTGGACCTTTACCCCACCTTGCTAGGGCTAGCGGGAGGCGAGATTTCGCAAAGGCTTCCGCTCGATGGAAAAGATGCCTGGCCGAGCATCATCAAAGGTAAAGCGGTGAAACGCGCATTCATTCTTTATAATTTAAGTCCGTTTCATGGAGCGATCCGTATGGGTGATTGGAAGCTAGTGCACAACGGTCAAGCAGGGGCCAATGAGCGTACCGCCAAGGGCGAAGAACAATGGGAGCTCTTTGATTTGAGCGTCGATCCTTATGAAACGACGGACCTTTCCTCGAAATATCCAAAGGAGTTTCGAAAACTGAAAGCCAAGTTGGCAGAGCTGTCGGGAGTGGCGGTGGCGCCGCACATTGCCCCGAGAACAATACCGAGCAAGTTTAAAGCCCCCAAAATTTGGGGGCATGCGGAGTAGCGAATATCCATCAATCTAATACCTTTAATGTATAGCCAATGAAAAATCTGTCGTTCCCCTTCACCAACCGATTAAGATCAATTCTTTTAGCCACTGTTGCCGGAATTTGGATGGCAGCTGGACTGGCCCACGCAGCTATGTCGGAAAAACCCAACGTAGTCCTGATCATTTCAGACGACCAGTCTTGGACTGATTACGGCTTCATGGGCCACGAAACGATTCAGACCCCGCATCTGGATATGCTCGCCAAAGAGAGCGTTCTGTTTCGTCGCGGGTACGTTCCCACCGCGCTTTGTCGTCCCTCATTGATGACGCTGGCGACCGGCTTATACGCACATCAGCACGGCGTGACCGGCAACGACCCTTCCCGCGCTCGAACCGATCGAGATTCGCCGGAATACACCCAGCTGCGAGCGGAATTGATCTCGTTTATCAAAAATCATGATACGCTGCAGGGACTGCTTGGCGAGCAGGGCTACTTGAGTCATCAAAGCGGTAAATGGTGGGAGGGAAGTTTCCAGCACGGTGGATTCACTCATGGGATGACGCGCGGCTTTCCTGAGCCTGGCGGACGTCACGGGGATGACGGACTCAAGATTGGACGAGAAGGAATGAAGCCTATCGAGGACTTCGTTGATTTGGCCGTGAAGGAACGAAAGCCGTTTTTCATCAATTATGCGCCCTTTTTACCGCACACGCCGCACAATCCGCCAGCCCGTCTCTTCGACAAATACAAGGATAAGGTCGACTCGCCGCACGTTGCTCGATACTACGCGATGTGCGAATGGTTCGACGAGACCTGCGGTCAGTTGGTGAAAATCCTCGAGGACAAAGGGGTTCGAGACAATACCTTGATCGTTTATGTATGCGACAATGGGTGGATACAAAATCCAGATGCGCGGGGCTACGCTCCCCGCTCCAAGCAAACCCCCTACGAGGCGGGCATTCGTCAGCCGATTTTCTTCAACTGGCCAGCGAAGTTGAAACCAGCCGACCGGGAGGAATTGGTGAGCAGTATCGACCTGTTCCCCACGATCGTAAAAGCCACTGGAGCTCGTATGCCGAAAGGCTTGCCCGGGCTGGACCTCTGGTCGAATTTGCAGAATGGCAAGGAGATCAAACGCAAGACGATATTCGGAGAAGGCTTTGCCCATGATATCGCCGACCTGCATAATCCGCAGGAAACCCTTCTTTATCGGTGGGCGATCGAAGGGCGATGGAAACTATTGCTGACCTACGATGGCGAAGTTGCCCACTACAAGACCACCCATCCGCGTGATGAGAAACGTCCCCAGCTATTCGATCTGTTCAAGGACCCGCACGAGACGGAGAATGTAGCCGGGGATCATCCCGATGTAGTGAAGCGACTCGTGAAGAAGATCGACAATTGGTATCCAGTGACAGAACGAAAAGTCGTGCGCGTTTTCAAGTAGGCTCGAAAATGAATGATAGAAATTCTTATTTGCGGGATTTGTCGGCAGATTTGAGATGAGAAGGAGATATAAGGGTGAATCCGCTCTTCAATCGCGTTCAGCTTCATTCAAAATAGTTGGCTTTCGACAAGGCCATCGTTCACGCTCCAAAATGTTCCTCGCCCTTATGAATCGTTTCTTATCTACCCTTTTTGCTATGGTGATTGCCGTGGCTTTCGCTAGTCTAGGCAATGCCTCTAAGCAGCCTAATGTTATTGTCCTCCTTGCGGATGACTTGGGCTATGGAGAACTGAGCATCCAGGGCAACGCTGAGATCCCTACGCCGCATATCGATTCGATCGCAGCCAATGGAGTGCGTTTTACCAATGGATACGTGACGGGTCCTAATTGCAGTCCGTCACGAGCGGGATTCTTCTCAGGACGGATACCGACGCGATTCGGCTATGAGAACAACCCGATCGGCGAGCGCAATGAGGATCCGGCCATAGGCTTTCCAGCAAGTGAAGTGACGATTGCCGAGACGCTGCTAGAAGCGGGCTACGTCACGGGAGTCATTGGGAAATGGCATCTCGGAGGTACGGCGGCTTATCACCCGTTTCGTCATGGGTTTGAAGAGTTTTATGGTTTTATGCACGAGGGGCATTATTTCGTGCCGCCGCCTTGGAAGGGCGTTCACACGATGCTGCGCCGCTCCACCTTACCTGGGGGCGGTAAGGAGGGACGCTGGGTCGGAAAAAAGGGTTTGAGCTATCACAAGTGGCCGCGCGACGAGCCGGACTACGATGCGGACAATCCGATCATACGCGGAGGACAACCGGTAGAAGAATCTGAATACCTGACCGATGCACTGACGCGTGAGGCCGTCGATTTTATCGATAGGCACGACGACAAGCCCTTCTTTCTTTATCTGCCGTACAATGCGGTTCACAGTCCGCTGCAGGGCGCCGATGCCTATATGAAGAAGTTCTCTCACATCGAAGATCTTCAGCGACGCATCTTCGCGGCGATGTTGGGTAATATGGACGATAGCGTGGGGGCGATTTTGAAGCAGTTGAGGAAATCAGGATTGGAGGAGAATACGTTGGTCTTTTTTCTGAGCGATAACGGCGGCCCGACTGAAGAATTGACGTCCTCGAATGCTCCTTTGCGTGCGGGAAAGGGTACCATGTACGAGGGCGCCTTGCGGGTGCCGTTTATGGTCCAGTGGAAGGGGACGCTGCCGAAAGGAAAGGTATATGAAAAACCAGTCAGTTCGCTTGATATCTATGCGACGGCTGCCGCGAGTGCTAAAGCGAAAGCTCCGAAGAATATTGAAGGCGTCGATCTGGTACCTTACCTAACAGGCAAACGTTCCGACAGACCGCATGAGACCTTGTTTTGGCGTCAGGGCGGGAAGTCCGGTTTGCGTCATGGCGATTTGAAGCTGGTTCGCATGGGTGGACGAAAGGGAGTCGGTAATTCCAAGTGGGAACTGTATGATCTTTCCAATGACCTTTCGGAAGAAAAGAATCTGGCGAGATCCAATCCCGAGCGCCTTGCCGAGCTGGTGGCTATTTGGGAAAAGATGAACGGCGAAATGAGTAAGGCTATGTTTTAGAATGTGGTAATAGGTGGTTTTTATCGCCCACGAAGGATACGAAAGTCACAAAGAGGTTCTGTGATTGGGTAAAGGTAAAATCTCTTTGTGCTCTTAGTGCCTTTCGTGGGATATTTTTTCATATGAAACGTATACTTACAACGCTTGCCGTCTTTCTCGCGATTGGGTTCGCTTCAGCGGATGACCGCCCGAATATCGTCTGGATCGTGGTCGACGACATGTCGTCTCACTTCGGATACCAAGGAGAGCCGCTCGTCACCACGCCTCGCGTGGATCGCTTGGCAAAGGAAGGCATTGTCTTCAGTCGAGCCTATGCGACGGCGCCGGTGTGTTCCACATTCCGTTCCGCGATGATCACAGGCATGTACCAGACGACAATCGGCGCCCATAATCACCGGAGTTCTCGGGGAGAGCTGAAAGTCGAGCTGTCGCAAAGTGTTCGGCCAATTCCCGAATTGTTCCGCGAGGCAGGTTATTTCACCACCATCGCCGATGCCTCTGGCAAAAGAAACGGGAAGCAAGACTACGACTTCGCGTACGAGCCATCCGATTTCTACGATGGGGTCGACTACAACCAGCGAGCGGAAGGCCAGCCGTTCTTTGCCCAATTCCAACTGCGTGGAGGGAAAATCAGGAATAGCGAACGAGGCTACAAGGCCGCCAGCGCTGATATGGATATACGGGTCGACCGCAGCGCTGTAAAGCTGCCTCCTTACTATCCGGACCATCCTGTGATTCGCGAGGACTGGGCGCAGTATCTCGATTCGGTTAACTACACCGATATCGAAGTGGGTCGCATTCTGGATCGCTTGGAAAAGGACGGAGCCCTCGATAACACTGTCGTCTTTTTCCTGACCGATCACGGGATCAGTCATGCCAGGGGAAAGCAATTCCTATACGAAGAGGGGATTTTAATTCCTTTTGTAGTCTGGGGTCCTGGCCTTCTTTCCGGTGAGTCTTTTCGGGATGAGCTTATCGCTCATATCGATCTCGGAGCAAGCTCGCTCCAACTTGCAGGTATTCCGCTTCCATCAGGCATGCAGGGTAGGCCGCTCTTTGGCCCAGATGCCAACCCGCGCGACTACGTGGTCTCGGCGCGAGATCGCTGCGACGAAACGATCGATCGTATCCGAAGTATTCGTAAGGGAGATTTCAAATACATCCGCAATTTCTATCCTCAACGCCCTTACCTTCAACCTTGCGCCTACAAGGATGCCAAACCCTTCATGCCTGTCCTTCGCGAACTCTATGCCGCGGGAAAGCTAAATGAAGTTCAGTCCCTTCACATGGCCGAGACCCGTCCGGAAGAGGAGCTCTACGATCTGACTCGTGATCCGTGGGAGATCAATAACCTCGCGAGCGACCCGGCTTATCAGAATGAACTCTCAGGCTTTCGCGCTTTGCTAGGTCGTTGGGTAATGGATACTGATGACAAAGGTAGGTTCCCCGAGTCGATCGCAATGTATGACAGCGATATGGAGCCTTACCTGAAAACCTTGAGGGTAAGAAAACCGGAAGCAGTGGCGAAAATAGAGGCGAATATCGCGTTAATGAAGCAATGGCGAATGGATGGGAAATAGCTCGTTTGCAGAGAAACGCTTATTCATGAAATTGATCTTTCGCGTTCTTTTTATTCTAACCGCTGCTTTGTCACCGGTTGTCGCTGAGGAGAAACCGCACGCGGTGAGCGTGTCGAAACCGAATATCCTCTTCTTTTTCGCTGACGATCAGCGACATGATACTTTGGGATGCGCGGGTCACCCGATTATTGAGACCCCGACTATCGATCGACTTGCGGCTGAGGGTGTCCGGTTTACGAATATGTTCGTCACGCGTTCGACCTGTTGGGCGAGCCGAACCACTATCTTGACAGGATTAACTTCGCGTTCTTCGGCTGAGTCGGATGCGTCGGACCAAGTTAAGCCGGAGGCTTTAACGGCCTTGTTTCCCGATCGCTTACGAGATGCGGGTTACCGAACGGCATTCTATGGGAAATGGCACGCTAAGATGCCGAAGGATTTCAAACCGGAGGAACATTTCGATGAATACGAGCGGATCTTGCGCAATCCCTACTTCAAAGAGATGCCGGATGGTTCGAAGCGGCACGAGACCGATTTGATTGCAGATCGCGGGATCGCGTTCCTAAAATCTCAACGGGGAAACGAAAAGCCCTTCTCTCTCAATCTTTGGTTCAACGCAGGGCATGCCGAAGACAACGACCGCATTCCAGGAACGGGGCACTATCCGTGGCCAAAGGCGATGGATGGGAATTATGACGATATTACGATTCCGGCGCCGCGATTATCCGATCCCGCTATTTTCGAATTGCACCCGGAATTTTTCAAAACGTCGAATCACCGTGAGCGCTACCATTGGCGTTGGGATACGCAAGAGAAGTATCAGCTCAATATGCGGGCCTATTTTCGAATGTTGTCGGGAATCGATCATGCGATGAACCGCGTTTTGAAGGTTCTGAAAGATGAGGGGCTCGCGGACAATACCATCGTGATTTATACAGCGGATAATGGCTACTATATGGGCGATCGCGGTTTTGCCGGAAAGTGGTCGCATCACGAGCAGTCCCAGCGCGTGCCCTTGGTGATTTACGATCCACGTCAGCCGGAACAGAACCGTGGCCGAATTGTGGATACGATGGCACTCAATCTGGATCTTCCTGCAACGTTTCTCGATTGGGCGGGCGCTCCGATCCCGGCGAGCTATCAGGGCTATAGCTTAAAGCCAATGATCGATGGTCATGAACCGTTGGAGGCCTGGCGTGAGGACTTCTTTTGCGAGCATTCCAACCCACGTTATTCGATGTCCTGGGAAGGGGTTCGAGGCGAACGCTACAAATACGCTCGCTATACGGACCAGGATCCTGATTACGAGTTTCTTCACGATTTGGAAAAGGACCCCGATGAGTTGGTTAATCTGGCGGAGAATCCAGAGTATGGGGAGATCTTAACTCAGCTTCGGTATCGAACTGATTCGCTTGCTGAAACCTTATCCAATGTAGATTTAAACTTTGAAGATGTCCAATAAGTTCGAGATTTGTAGAGTCGTATAATTACGATACTTAACGCCCTCAAAATGAAACTAGATGAAACGGATACTATTCATAATTACGATATTGCTCGGGAAATTAGCAGCTAACCAAGCGACTCCTCCGAATATTGTGTTCATTCTGAGTGATGACCAGGCTTGGACCGATTACGGCTTCATGGGGCACCAGGATATCAAGACGCCGCACCTGGATCGATTGGCTGCGAATAGTCTTGTTTTCGAACGGGGTTATGTGGCGGCACCGCTTTGCCGACCATCCCTGGCCTCGATGGCAACAGGGCTGTATCCATTTCAGCATGGCATAACGGGCAATGATGTTGACGGGCGAAATAATCGCGTGGAACTGGACGCTCCCATGCAAGCGGGCTTTCACCAGCATCCCAGTTTTATTAAAACGCTGACCCAGAGCGGCTACCTCGCTCACCAGTCGGGAAAATGGTGGGAGGGCTCTTACAGTGATGGTGGCTTCACCCGCGGTATGACGCATGGCGACCCGGAACGCGGGGGTAGACATGGCGATGCGGGACTGAAGATCGGCCGCGAAGGGATGGAACCAATCACGGACTTTATCGACGAGGCGACCGAGGCGGAAAAGCCTTTCCTGCTCTGGTATGCTCCTTTTCTACCGCACACGCCTCACAATCCACCGGAACGTTTGCTTAATAAATATACGAAGCCTGGGCGAGCAGTCGACGTCGCTAAGTACTATGCGATGTGCGATTGGTTTGACGAAACCTGCGGGGAATTGCTTGGTTATTTGGATGATAAAGGGCTGACCAAAAATACGCTGGTGGTCTATATCTGCGATAATGGTTGGGCGGCTCGAAGTACGAACGCGGATGACCCGGATCAATCGCTCTGGAAAGGGTTTGCTCTGCGCTCGAAAGGTTCGCCTTACGAGAACGGGATTCGCACGCCCATCATGCTGTCTTGGCCGGGCCAAGTGAAACCGGAACGGTCGTCTCAATTGGCCCATGCGATTGATCTCTATCCTACTATTGCCGCCGCAGCGGGGTTGGAGGCTCCGAAGGATTTAGCGGGGATTAATCTGCTCGATGAAGGCGCGCTTCGAAAACGGAAAACTGTTTTCGGTGTGACGCATTCGATTCACAATATGACGCGTGGGGATCCTGATGATACGCTGCAATACCTGTGGTGCGTGGAAGGCGACTGGAAACTCTTGCTCCGCTTATCGGGAGTGGACACTACGAATTATAAGAATGTGCACATTTGGGATACGAAGCTGGTCAGTCTGTTTGATTTGAAGGAAGATCCGCATGGTAAAGAAGATGTGGCGGACAGGCATCCGGAAGTGGTCGAACGCTTAAAGAGGCGTATCGAGGATTGGCGGCGTTCGCTGAGAGACTGAGTTTTGGGCGACGAATAACAATGCAATATACAGGATTCGGCAGTGCCTTAATGAGCGGGCTACGAGAGCGGTTTGTAGGGTCTACGCAAACGAAGTCCCTACAGGCAGGTTTATGCGTCGCCTCATTGCTCCTCATCAGTCTTTCGTCTCATGGAGAAGAGCTTGGAGTCGACTTTGCCCACGATATCGTTCCGATCCTTAAGGAGCACTGCTTCGAGTGTCACGGAGGAGAAGAGGCCGAGGGCGGGTTCTCAATCAACACGCGTAGATTGTTTCTCGAAGGGGATGCCGCGATTCCTGGGAACGCGATGGAATCTCTGTTTCTCGAATTAATCTTAGATCCAGATCCTGAATACAGAATGCCTTCCGACGGGAAACCACCCGTTCCGGAGGCGCAAGTCGCTTTGTTGAAGCGATGGGTGGAAGAAGGTATGGACTGGGAAGTCGGCTATACTTTTGGCGGGCCGACTTACGAGCCGCCATTGAAACCGCGCAATCCCGATTTGCCGGCTATTGCGAATGGTCGGGATCACCCGTTGGATCGTTTGATCGATAGTTATTTGTCGGAAGGAAATCACTCGCGACCAAAGGCGATTGATGATGCGACGTTTTTGCGCCGCGTCTTCTTGGACTTAGTGGGCTTGCTGCCGACTCCTGAGGGAACGCGGGCGTTTCTGGCAGACCGGTCACTGGGCAAGCGGACGAAGATGATTGATGATCTCCTCGGAAGAAACATCCCTTATACGGAGCATTGGCTTACATTCTGGAACGATCTCCTGCGAAACGATTACGACGGTACGGGTTTCATCACTGGTGGCCGTAAGCAAATCAGTGGCTGGCTTTACGAATCGCTGAGGCAAAACAAATCCTTCGACGCCATGGTGCGTGAACTGATTGCTCCAATCGACGACGAAAGCTCGGGTTTTATTGATGGAATCAAATGGCGCGGGACCGTCAGCGCGGGACAGAGCCTTCCAATCCAATTTTCGCAAAACGTTTCGCAGTCGCTTCTCGGTATCAACATGAAGTGCGCTTCCTGTCATGACAGCTTCGTCGACCGTTGGACCTTGGCCGAGGCTTATGGATTGGCAGCCATTTATTCCGAAGAACCGTTGGAGTTGTTTCGCTGCGATATACCGACAGGCGAAAAGGCTAGTCCCGCTTGGCTTTATCCAGAACTGGGGCAGGTCGATCCTGCTGCTCCCAAGCAAGAGCGACTCGCTCAATTGGCCGAATTGTTCCTCCATCCGGAAAACGGCCGCGTCCCACGAACGATCGTGAATCGTCTCTGGGGGCAGATGATGGGGCGGGGCATCGTGTATCCGCTCGATGCGATGGGAACGGAGCCTTGGAATGCGGATCTCTTGGATTGGCTAGCATCCGATTTTCAACGCAATGGATATGATCTAAAGCGTACACTGCGCCTTATTGCGACTTCTCAGGCGTATCAGAGTATTGGCGACGAGAAAACTGGAACGAATGAGAAGGGCGATTTCGTATACAAGGGTCCTGTTCCAAAGCGGCTTACAGCAGAACAGTTTGTCGACGCAATCTGGCAATTGAGCGCATCCGCTCCCGTCGCTTACGATGCGCCGATAGTGCGAGGTGCGGCCCTTCCTGATAATTCGGATGAGCTCTCGATATCAAGTTCTTGGGTATGGGGCCCTTCGGTGGATACAGGGCTTCCTCCCAACGGGGAGACTGTTTTGCTTCGTCGGGAGTTCAACCCTAGTAAGCCAACCCGTTTCGCGAGTGTTATTGCGGCCGCGGACAATATAATGACGCTCTATTTGAACAATGAGCGGATTATTAGCGGTTCCGGTTGGATGGATCTCAAAGCCGGCTCCATCGCTTCGCGATTGGAGCAGGGCGGAAATCGAATTCTTATTGTAGCTGAAAACACGGGACCCAAGCCGAATGCGGCCGGCGTTTTCTGCGCGATCCGCATGGAGTACGAGGACGGTAGCGAAGAGGTCATTGTCACTGACAGTTCCTGGCAAGTAAGCGAAACAGTTCCTGAAGGAATCGCTCCGGAGAGGTGGCGACTTGATGAGCTGTCTTGGAGCGCTGCTAGAGAGCTTAAGGATACAAGTTGGGAAAAGAAAACGGACGCTCAAATTGGCGCTGTCTTGGCCAAGACTTTGGTCGAAAGCGAGCGAATGCTGCGGGCCTCGCTATTCAAGGCGGATAGCCTGATGCGTTCGCTCGGCCGCCCGAACAGAGATCAAATAGTCACCTCTCGTCCTAACGAACTCACTACGCTAGAAGCCGTCGACCTTTTTACAAGCGAGGATCTGATGAAATACCTCGGTTTAGGCGCGGAGAAGCTGATTGAGGCTAGAGGCATAGACAAGGATGCGATAATAGAAGACGTTTACCTCGGTTTATTGACGCGATTTCCTAATAGGAAGGAAAAGGCACTACTTCGCAAAACACTGGGTCGCAATCCCGACGCCGACAAGCTGACTGATCTTCTCTGGGCTCTTGTAATGACGCCCGAGTTCTTCATAATGCGATAGATCGCAATTCCTGTAGACACGCCATGAATTTCAATATCGATCCGACCGCACCTGAGGCCATCGCGCGAAGGGACTTTCTGAAGAAGCTCGCTTTGGCTTCGAGCGCCGCCTGGATGTCGGGCTCTCCGCAATTGGTACTTGGCAGAGACCTTCAGGCTCCTGCAGCGAAAGCGGATGCGTGTATTCTGCTTTGGATGGGGGGAGGCATGGCAGCTCCGGAAACCTTCGACCCAAAGCGATATGCGCCTTTCGAAAAGGGTATGGCGGTGGATTCCGTTCTCAGCACGTTTCCTTCGATTGACACGACGGTGGACGATATAAAAATCTGTGCGGGTCTCGAGAACATCGCTCAGATCATGGATCGTGGAACGTTGATTCGCTCCGCTGTCCAACCCGATCTCGGCAGTATATTACATTCGCGCCATCAGTATCATTGGCACACCGGTTATGTGCCGCCGCAGACCGTGGCGTGCCCGCATATCGGTGCCTGGATGGCCCGTGTTCTCGGGCCTCGGAATGAAGTCATGCCGCCTTTCATCAACATTGGTCAACGCTTGGAAGGCGTGGGTGAAAAGGAAGAGCTCAAGGCGTTTACCACAGCGGGCTTTTTCGGTAGCGAGTATGGTCCGATGAACCTTCCCTTTCCTGAGCGGGCCGCGCAATCCGTTCGTCCGCCCGAGGGTATGACCAGCAAACGCTTTACGAATCGCAACAAACTTTTCCGCCAGCTTGTCGATCGGAATCCACATCGCGAATACGCTAGCGATTATCAACAAGAGTCTCTGATACGCTCGATGGAAAGTGCTTATCGGCTACTGAATTCGAAGGAACGCAATGCGTTCGATATCGAAAAAGAGCCGCAGGAAGTTCGTGATAGATACGATACGGGCCGCTTCGGCCGAGGGTGTTTACTCGCGAGACGTCTGGTCGAGAATGGGGCGCGTTTCGTTGAAGTCACGACTGAGTACGTTCCTTTTCTGCATTGGGATACGCATGCGGGTGGCCATGATACGGTCGCTCGTCTGCACAGTGAAATCGATCGTCCCATCGCTCAACTGGTCCTTGATTTGGAAGAGCGGGGAATGCTGGATCGCACCCTTGTCGTCGTGGCCTCCGAGTTCAGTCGCGATGCCATAATGGAGGGCAAGCCCGGTTCGGACGCGAACGATCAAGCCACGCACAAGGTCGACGTTATCACTGAGGCAAAACACTACGGATTGCACCGTCACTTCACAGGCGGAACCAGCGTGGCGCTATTTGGCGGTGGCGTTAAGAAAGGATTATTGTATGGCAAAACAGCGGATGAACGTCCTTTGGTCGCTGTCGAGAATCCTGTAAACATTACGGACCTACACGCTACGATCATGACCGCAATGGGAGTTAGCCCCAAGACCGAGTTTTCTATCGAAGGCCGCCCATTCTACGTGACCGAAGATGGGAAAGGAAAACCGGTCTCGGAGATCTTCTCATGAAGGTTGAAGTAAATGATATTCAACAAAAAATTAACCGCTCGCTGATCTAGGTTATCTGTAATTAAAAATTATACCCAATAAATTTATGAAACGTATCCTCATTACGACTATACTTTTGGTTACGTGCCTCCCAGTGAGCCCGGGGGCTCCGCCAAATGTGCTCTTTATCGCGATCGACGATTTAAATGACTGGGTGGGCTGCTTGGATGGCCATCCTCAAGTGAAGACGCCCAACATCGATGCCTTGGCGGAGCGGGGGACTTTGTTTACCAACGCTCATTGTCAGGCCCCCATTTGCAACCCTTCTCGAACGAGCGTGATGACGGGACTACGCCCTTCGACGACGGGCGTGTATGGCTTGGCTCCTTGGTTTCGTCAGGTCGATGACCTAAAGGATCTGGTGACCTTACCGCAGCATTTTTCGAAGGCGGGCTACAAAACCTATACGGGTGGGAAAATCTACCACGGAAGAGATTGGAATAGCTTAGGAATTAGAGAATTCGATGTCGTCGCGGAAGCGAAAGGAAGAATGAGGCCCAAAACAAAACGGGTAGCGACGCCTCGGGGTGGACCCGGGATGGACTGGGGTGTTTATCCTTACAAAGAATCCAATCAAAATGACTGGAAGACCGCTAGCTGGGCGGTCGAGCAGTTAGATGCAAAACCGAAAGATCCTTTCTTTATGGCGGTGGGATTTTCTCTGCCTCATGTACCTTTATTCGCGACACAAAAGTGGTTCGATATGTATCCGGAAGATGGAGTCGTATTGCCGCGAATGCTTTTGGACGACCGTGAGGACACGCCGCGTTTTAGTTGGTATATCCACTGGAAACTGCCGGAGCCGCGACAGAAGTTTCTCTTGGAGGCAGGGGAGCAGATTAAGATCGTTCAAGCCTATCTCGCCAGCGTGAGTTTTGTTGATAGTCAGGTGGGACGCGTATTGGATGCTTTGGAGCGAAACGAATTGGAGGATGATACGATCGTCGTACTTTGGTCGGATCACGGTTATCATTTGGGTGAGAAGCAAATCACAGGTAAGAATACGCTCTGGGACCGCTCGGCTCGCGTGCCTTTGGTTTTCGCGGGGCCAGGAGTGAAAGCGGGACAGCAATCCCATCGCCCGGCGGAGCTCTTGGATATATACCCCACCTTGAGCCAGTTGTGCGGATTGGACGTTCCGGATCACTTGGAAGGTCTCAGCTTAGTGCCGCAGTTGAAGAACGCGAAGGCTCCCAGAAGTCGTCCGGCGTTAACGACTCACAATCCAGGCAACCATGGCGTACGGAGCGAGGATTGGCGCTATATTCGCTACGCGGATGGATCGGAGGAGCTTTACGACATGGTGAAGGATCCGAACGAGTTCATTAATATGGCATCGAATCCTGAATACGATTCGCAAAAACGAAAATTGAGAAAGCACATCCCAAAGTTTGACCGTGCCCATGCTCCGGGAAGCTCTAAAAGAGTGCTCATTTATGAAAACGGAGTGGCCAATTGGGAAGGCGAAGACATCGATCCCAACGAAGCGATTCCGGATTGATTGGGCCAGCGATTGAATTTGAATATGGGCAAGACAGAAAACGCCGAATAATTAGGAAATAATGGGGCGTTTGAACCGAAGAGAAGCGAGTGCTTTACTGTTGGTTGATAGGAAATGAATGTGTCTATTCTTTCGGTACAATTGTTCCGATTCGATTCGGGCGCAGTGGTTCGCCCACTTAGGTCGGGAATGATTCGCCGCCTGAAATAGGAAGTAGTTACTTCAGACTAATTGGACGTTTTCTTTAGGAGCACTTGTTTGAGCTCTTCGACTTTGCGGGGGAATTGTCCGGCGATATTTTGAGTTTCTTTTTTGGGAGAATCATGGTCGTAGAGCTCCGCGTAGCCATCATTGTGCAGAGTGAAACGATAGCGGTCGGTGCGGAGGGTCTGAGCTTTGTTGGTGTAGGCGTAGGCCGTGTGGCCTTTGGCGTTTGGCTTTTCGATTAGAGGAAGCAGTGAAGAACCGTGGGCGAAGTCAGGGCGCTCCAAGCCGGTGAGTTCGCAAAGGGTGGGAAAGAGATCGACGGTTTCGATGACCGCGCTCGACTTTGCGCCCGGACGTTTCATACCGGGGACTGAGATGATGAGAGGGGAGCGTAGGGCTTCTTCGAAGAGGCAATGCTTGCCCCAGATGGCGTGCTCTCCCAGGTGCCAGCCGTGATCGCCCCAGAGAATGACGATGGTGTCCTGGTCTCTACCGGTTTCCTTTAGCTTGGTGAGGATTTCTCCGACGTTATGGTCGACGTAGCTTACGCAGGCAGCGTAGTGGCGACGCACTGTATCCGCGTAGGCGTCATCGTCGCGAGGGTCTTGCCCGTAATGGAAATATTGGCTCATGAATTCGCCCGAACCATGCCAGGTGCTTTGCCCGCCTGGCTTTCCTGGATGGGGGATCGGAGGTAGGTCGATTCCTTTGTAGGGGTCCATATAGCGCTTGGGCGAACCGAAGGGGAGGTGAGGCTTGATGAGGCCGATGGCGAGGAAGAAGGGCTCGTCTTCACCGGCCAAATATTCGAGTTGTTCGAGCCCGGCGTCGGTAATTAGACCATCATGTTGATCGGCGTCGTTGTCTCCAGCACTTTGAAAAGCATCCATTTTGTTTTCCGAAAAGGATCCGATGGGTTTGATCTCCCCGTGAGCCAGGCTATGCATAGCGCCTCGTGGATGTTTCCATTGGCCGGTGGGCATGAGTTGACGATCCCAAGCGCCGGGCATTTCGAGGACGTTGTGATCGTACCAATCTTCGCCGCCCCAGCCGCCTGGGTGATGCGAGACTTTGCCGACGGATACGGTTTTGTATCCATTTTTCCGGAACCACTCCGGCATGCTAGGGGGAACGGATGAATTGGGAGATTTCAGTTTCTCGGCCCGTGCAAAGAGGGCTTGGTTGCCATAAGAACCGTACTGCCCAGTTAGCATCGTGTAGCGCGAGGCACCGCAGGTGGGAGCGTTTACGTAGTGGTTGTGAAAGGCTCTGCCAGAGGCCGCGAGTCGGTCGATGTTCGGCGATTGGATGTAATCGACGCCAAAGGACTTTAGCTCGGGACGAAGGTCGTCGACGCAAATGAGCAGAATATTCTGCTTTTTGGATTGGCTCTCATCGGCTACGGCAGGTGAGAAGCCGAGAGAACCGAGGTGTAGCGCGGCGGCGAGGAGTATGAAGCGTATCATTTTCGAGGGGATGGGAGATTCAGTAGGTCCAATTTTAGGTCTAGGGCAGGTTGAAGGGGAGGTTTCGTGGTATCAAGGTGTAAATCGCGTGGCTTTACTAGGTCCTTCTTGTAGATTGCTCAATACGGCGTGGCATGGGACTGCCCCTCCGAAAGACCCGACAAATTGAGAGTGACAGATTTCGGCGTGGGCTTATTGTCGGCCCGATGAAAACACCTCTCGCTCTCGTTGTCGTATTCCTGTCGGTCGCCTTTTCCTGGGCGGAGCCGGCGAATAACCATCTAACTGGTAAAGAAAAGACTGATGGCTGGAAGCTTCTTTTCGATGGGAAGAGTTTCGAGGGATGGCGCGGTTACCAGCTCGACGTTGCACATCCAGGGTGGGACGTGCAAGACGGCTGCCTGGTTCTAACGCCGACGAAGGGGATGACAGATCTGCTAACGACGAAAGAGTACAGCGACTTTGAACTCGTAGCAGAATGGCAAATCTCCGAGGGAGGTAACAGCGGAATTCTCTTTCGGGCATCGGAAGACAATCAAAAAGTCTGGCACTCCGCTGTTGAGATCCAGGTTCTCGATAACGAGTTTCACTTGAACAAGAAGACGAACGAAATGGCTACCGTCGAACTGACGCATGCGGCCGGTGCCATTTACTCGCTTTATCCGGCGAAGACGAAATCGTTTCGGGAACGTGGAGCTTGGAATGAAACCCGGATCGTGGTTAATGGAACGAAGGTGGTCGTCTATCACAATGGTACCAAGGTGGGCTCTTACAATACTAACGCCGCCGATTTCAAGAAGCGGGTAGTCAATAGCAAATTCAACAAGTATCCAGGATTTGGTGCGCTTCCCGAAGGGCACATCGTTCTACAAGCGCATGGCGACGCAGTGAAATACCGCAACCTGAAGCTGCGAAAACTCTAGATTGGTTCTTTATTCCTTTTTGGGTAAATACCTCGAAGCTTGCTTCGTCGCTACCTTTGAAAAATCCTCGCTGGTTGACCGATAGGTCTAGAGTTTGCGCGAAGGATGCTTCACTTGATCTCAATGAGGAACATTTGGCGCCGGTTGTTTTTGTCCAAGCCCGGCGTCAGTATCTGATCGTTGGTTCTATTCCAACGGGGCGCCGGGTCGATGCGCACGTCCCGGTTTTCACTGCGGACGCCTTTAGGGATGCCTGGACTGCGGACGAAGGCCCCGGTGGGACGGTGGTAGACGGAGAAGAAGTTTTCGGTGGAATCATCTTTGGGTTTGTAGCCGTTTACGAACCAGTTGGCGTCAGGCGATAGGGCGATGTCGCCTTCTGGTTTGGGAAACATCCTTTTGGTTCCGATGCGGCCGATAATTTTTCGAGTGTTCGTGTCGTAGCGAGTCTGTTCCAGTTTACCGTCTTCCTTAAGGCTGCCAATCATCACATTGCCGAGATCCCATTCGGGGTGGCCACCGATGAATTGCGTGTGCGGCGTGAGGTTCGAGCCGTCGATACCTACGGTGAAGGGGACATTCACGCGTTCGCCTTTTTTCTTTTCGCCGGGCATGCGCGTCCAGTTGGCTCGGGCGAAGAAGTAAACGCGGTTGCTATCGCGATTGACAAGCGTGTGGTTGATGAAAAGACCGGTGTGAGGGGAGTGCATCCCGTGTTTTTTTAGGACGTCCTCCATCTGACGATAGGAGACGATGAGGCGTTTTTTGCCGGATGCTATGTCGACCGCGAATATACCGTCGTTGGTCGGGGCGATGTCCTCTTTGGAAAAGTCGAGTGCCTCGGGATATCCGGTAACGAGTCGCAGGCGTGCGAGGCGTCCGTAGTTGATGGCCATGAAGTTTGAGCCGTCGAAGGCGACCCCGCCATTGCCGATGGAGGCGTCATCAAAACGGTATTCGCGGACCCGTTTTCTTTTTTGGACATCGTAGAGGACGGTGTAGACTTGACCGGTATCGACATCACGGTCGTTGAAGAAAAATTGGTGTTCAGCATTGTTGGGATTCCAGTAGAACATCGTGCCCTGTTGTGGGTTCCATCCGTGAGTTTTATCGAGGCGAATGATTCGATTGTTCTTTTGCGTGTCGACCACGAAGACAGTTGCGGCATCTTCCGGTTTGGGCATGCGGTCTATGAAATCAAGTTCGAGGCCGAGGATGTAGCGACCGGAGGCGTTCCACGGAATGGTGCGGCACTGACCGATGTATCCAAAGATGTGATGCTTTTTGCCGGAGGTGATTTGTTTGACAGTCAGATCGAATGGAGCGGTCTGTCCCTGTGTTGAACATAGAAGCAATGATGAAAGCAGGAATACAGCAATGGGTAAGAGACAGGCGACTTTGGGTCTTCTAAGTAGGTTCATGTTTTGACCTATGAATGGCATAGTAGAGGAGTGGTTTTTTGGTTATTGGTACGAGAGCTATTGGGAAACCCAGAATAGCTCTAAAAGGTAACGATTTTATTTCGAGTCAAATATTCGTCGAGTTAATACGCTAAGCCTAGACCTTTTTTGAGAAGGACTCCACTTAAGAGCCACATAATAAAGGAGGCTTTGGCGATGTGTTCGGCTTCGCTCATATTATCTACTGTATCCATAAACCCGCGAACGGCTTGAGGGTTTAGCCATGGAAGGGATTGCCCATCCACGACCTGTGCTGCAGTTGTTCGAAAAAATCTTATTTCAGCGAGAGCGAATCGGGGTCATTGATCTCCATCGCATTCCTAGTCGCGCCCGGCATTTCGCCATGCGGAATCCGGCTCGCGTAGTCTCCTGCAGGAATGATTTTTCCATTCTCGATCCGGGGAGACGTATGCCGATGAGGGCTCGAGTTAGTCAAAATCGTATCTCCGGTTTGCCCGTCCAATCGGCAATCAAACCGTGGGCCTAAGCTATGATATTTTCGTATTCAGGATTTCCCGCCAAGTTCGTTACCTGATTCGGATCCTTGCTCAAAAGGAACAATTCTTCTTCGGGGCAGGACTTCGCAAATACCTGCTATTGAGCTGCGGTCTTCTTTCCTGCGGCGTGCACTTTTCATAGCTCCAGCCCTGCAGGAGATTGAGTATCGGATTCGTAAGCGAGTTTCGGGTAATTTTTTCACGTACACGAAATCTCCGAATCGAACCATGCGTTCGTGGTTTTTGTAGACATGCCAGTCGTGTTCGGAAAATACCAGTTGACGTACTTGAGTCTTCGATTCTTTGAGAATTGAAAGAAAGCTCTGCCGTTGAATATTTTCGGGCGCGGTTCCATCGTCGGCGATGATTATATTGGCAAGAAGGAGAAAGGGGAATAAGAGGGGACTATACAATTAGGGATTATCCGGTTCCGTGGGCGGCCGTTTTTAAAAAGTCTTTCATTTATCGTCCGTTGTGGCAACGGCTTGGTTTTGAAAGTTGATAGGAGATGAATGTGTCTCTTCGTTCGGTACTTTTTTCCGATGTCAGGTCCTCACTCGGGCTGACCGCATCCCGCCGTAGTTCCGCGAATGAGGGACTACGGAGGAGGCGCACCTTCTTAATTGTAGGCCGCCTCGTTGATTGATTGAAAAGTATGACACCGAAACTTTATGGTTCGACGGAGTTTAGACAAGCTACTACTGGACATTGGAAGATAGTGATGATTTATACCAGTTCATCAGGGAACTAAAGCCAGGTGTTTTCATCGACAATCGGGTTTCGAAACGCAGAATCTTCAAAAAAGGCTTTGGCTCATTTGAGCAAATTGGCCCCGACTCAAAATTAAAACACTATTGGAAATCCTGTTATACAATGAATGATTCATGGGGTTTCAAAATAGAGGAAACCGATTGGAAAGGCTCCGAAAGTGTCTATAAAAAACTTACACGCGAACCTCGCTTCAAAAGGCATCAAATTATGAAACATTGGACGCTTGCATTTCTATTAATCCTTGACCTCGAAGGGCTGACCCAACAAGCACTTGGCCAAAAGAAATCTGAGGATTGGCTACCTCATTTTCTAGAGCGATTAGACCCTGAAAATGCTCTTGCCAATAAAATGAATAGCCTTGGAAAGCAGCCAACCAGGGCGCAGGTCATTGCCACAGCGGCAACTCATTTTCGATCACGATCGCCCTTGACCTCACTTTGGGTGATTCCTACAACTGCGAAGGCTACCGAGTTAGATATTGAGCAAGCCGACAAAGCCATTGATCACATTATAACCGATCGTTCCGGGGAGTTCCCTCTCCCTGATAATCTGCCCTGGTTTAATGCTCCAGTGAAGCTGGTGACTCTCGCCCGATTTCCGCATTTCGATTACCTGGCTCGCGCGTATGCATCCACGAAGGAGGAGCGCTATGCGGCAGCGATGGTTAGAGACATGTTGGACTTCGTTGAACACGTCCCTCTTTCAAAATCCGTCGACTATCATGTGCAAGTCGCAGCCAACCTCAACCCTTGGAACTGGGTGCTTCTCCAATGGCGTGTGAAACGATGGATCGATGTATTGGCGCACCTTCGGGCGTCACCCTCATTGTCCGATGAAGATTATCTTCGCATTCTAAATTATATGTGGGATGAGGTGGATTGGCTTGTGCCCCATAAAATCCTAGGGCTTCACAATGGAACGCTCGGTAATGCGTCCACCATTCTTTATGCTTCTCTCCAGTATCCTGAAGCTCGATCCGCTTCCTTATGGCAAAGCGACTCAACAGCGCTTTTAGATAGTTTTTTGGATACGGCCTTCTATCCACGTGAGTTTCTCATCGAACTGACCCTTGGGTATTCCGAGGGTACTTTATTGATGTGCAGCACGATGTTTGAATCACTACCCGACACTCCAGCTAAAGATAGGATATCTCCCAAACTGGAGGCCATTTTCGATGCTCATGTAGGCATGATGAAACCGGATCGCAGTATCCCTCGCTATGGAGATCACGGTATTTACGATATTCGTGATCGCGTCCTGCGCAAGGGCGCGCAGCTTTTCGATAGACCTGACCTGGCCAAGATTGCTGATCAATCTGGAGCCAAGGAAAGGTCCGACGGCTTTCAATCTTTTCCATTTGAATCGAATCCGTATTATCTAAGCGGATACTACGCGATGCGAAATGGGTGGGATATGGATGCGCAGTATCTGTCGATGGACGCTGGGCCGTTCGGTACAAACCACCAGCACGGCGACAAATTGAGCATCACGCTATCAGCCGATGGCGCCGCGTTTATTGTCGACCCAGGCACATCCTTGTATACCTCTGCGGAACCAGGCCCACGGTATGATATGCGACTAGGATTTTTACACAATGTGATCACAATTGATGGCATCGATCCCAATACGGGATGGGATCGTCACTACGCGTTTGACGTCCTTGAAAATAGATGGGTCACGAATCCGGTTTATGATTTTTTGGAGGGTACCTACGAATTCAGAAACAACCTACTCGACGCCATGTGGCGTAGGAGTGTGTTTTACGTCAAAGACGATTATTGGATCCTAATCGATGCCATCTACGGAGAAGGAGAGCATCGCGTCGAGAGCAATCTACAGTTCATGGTTGGGAATGAGGTTCAGCTCGAAGACGATCGTGCCCAGGCTACCGCGCCCAATGGGGCCACGCTCGATGTAGCTGAAGCGTTTGGAGCGGATCTACAGTCTGAAGTTCTTATAGGCGACACCCACTTTCCTGGGACCACTTTCCTTCGTCAGTATCCTAGTTTTCTCGATTGGCAACCCGGTGGTCGCGGGTGGGTAGGGTCTTTTGGTAATCATTCCCCCCTGAATGCGGTTCGGACGCATCCAGCCCCGGCGCTTTTGAAGTCCGGTACGGTAAAATTTCCTTTTAAATCGGTAACGGTTCTAACTCCTTCGATTGAAAAGCAGGCCCGGCAATCACAGATCCGAGTTGTCGAAGACAATCCAGACAGATTCACTGTGGAAATCGCAAATGATGGAAAGCAAGTCGATCAATTCTCCTGGAGCTTGGCCGATTGGCCAGACCATGATGAGAAAATCTCTGATGACTCGGGTTGGTGGGTGAGCCGGGTCGAAGGCGAGGTTAGCAGGATTATCGTTATGAATGAAGACTCTGTAACGATAGATTCGGTACAAGAAACCATTCAACTGAGCTTTGATGGTCCGTTTGAGGGACGGTTTGATCGAACAGACGCTGGGTGGATCGTAACACCGGATGCCTACAACGCAGTCACACCTGAACTTCTGACATTTAAAATAACACGCGACGGACTCATTGAAAGCTTTAGCCCCGAAAGTGTGCAGCCACTGCAGTCAAACACGGGGCATAACTTGGTTTTGCAGAAATAGAACTCATTCGCTTTAACCTATTTAAAGTTCCTGAAATAGGTTGGTGGCTCGTTTCGGTTGCCTGAGAACCATATCAATGGAATAGAAGCCATCTGGTCATTCGCCAAAAGAAGGCTCGCGCAATCCAACGGCATCAGAGATGATAAATTCATCCTGCATCTGGCTGAATGCCAATTCAGATACAATAATAGAAATAGAAACTTAATGGATGTATTGGTTAATGAATACGCCATGCTTGTCTAGAGCCTAATTTTTTAGGGGTTTATCGATGTATAATCATATCCTCTAGCTTCATTGACCAGACCCCCCGCCCCCCGTCATAGTATTTCAACGGTGCCCCCCGTTTCGGTAAATCCAACCACCTGCCAGTTTCATGTCATATTCTCTGTAGTTTAGTGCATGCAAACACCACTTACTGCAACGAGTTTAAGACGTAAGTCATTGCCTCCTAGGTTACCGGCGAATTAGCGACCCGCCCTACACTTAATACAGGCGAAAAAGTTATTAATGGGACATCCCCTAAGAAATTGCCTACAAGACATCAGTGTTCATCAGTGGTAAAATACCTCGTATTCGATTTATTGTCACAATTTTTTCACGAGCCTGTATCCACTTCCCAAGCCTTGAAATTACGAATGGACCCTCCGGCTAGACCAGGGTTTAAACCGATTTTCGATTTTTCAACATTCAGTCCGGGAAGCTGACCTCCCAGTGTTTTCCCCGCAACGGTGGTCCGCGCTTTGTCGCCGAGAACTTCCAGTCGCATCGTGTACCATACGTCTCCTTTGAGGTTTAGCGCTTCGAGTCCGAAATCTACATCCGCTACAGATTTCTTTTCTTTGTCTTTTAATAAATGTTGAAGCGTTAATCCGACCGGTCGAAACGTTGAAGATACATTGGCGGTCGATTGGATGTTATGTCCTGCGTAGCCGGCTTGATCCAGGAAAATGCGGAAATGACGGTTGGGACCCTCCTGGGCGGGCAGCTTGAATTCGCACTCGATGATAATATCGTTTATCGGTGCGGTGTAGGTGATCACTGGCCCATGATTGTGCTCGGGGACATTTACGGCAAGCAGCGACCCATCGGACTGGAGAGACCAATCGCCCGCACTGACTCTGCGGATCCATCCTTCTTGCAGTGTGACTGATTCGCCCCAGGTTAATGACCTTTCAAAGGGGCTATCCAGAATCAGTTTCCCCTTTTTCGCTAACGGGCCAGCGAGGCTCGAAAGAGAAGGTAGCAAAACCGCGACGAGGAAACAGCTAATGAAATGGGGTAAGCACATTAGAATTTTCTCTCATTCTAGGTATCCGGTGGCAAGCTCCTATGGTTTGTGGGGGTGTCTGTTCTGATTCCCGATTAGAATTGAAAAGAGGGAGAATCCACGCGAGTCCCTAGTGTAGCTACTTAAGAGGGTGGCGTGGCGTTTTGGCGATCTCTTGCTTAAATGGGTAAAACGCCGATGTTCCGTGATCGGTTTACAGATCGTTGTCTCGAATTGCTTCCAGCTTTGCGGTCATTCTCGCTTTGAAGGCTTCGACGGTTGGGGCGTGCTCTGGGTTTTGAGCCAAGTTCGTGTATTGGTTGGGATCCTTCCTGATATCGAAAAGTTCGATACCGCCTGATGCATCTTCGTGGTATTGAATATATGCCCAGTCATCGGTGCGGAGCAAAAAGCCTTTCCGCATGGGCGCTACGCTGAACACCGCGTCGCGAACCGTGTATTCAGGATTTTGAAACACAGGCGAAATGTCTTTGCCTTGGAGGCGATCTTGAGCGGGTAATCCGCATAGCTTCGCCACAGTAGGGTAGAGATCGAGCAATTCGGTGAGCGAGTGGCAGACGGCAGGCTCTTGACCAGGTACGCGGATGATCAGCGGTACGCCGGAGGACTGGTCGAGTAGGCTGACTTTGGCCCAGAAATCATGTTCGCCTAGATGGTAGCCATGGTCGCTGGTGAAGATGACGATGGTGTTGTCTTCCTGCCCGGACTTTTTCAAAGCATCCATCACTTTGCCCACCTGCCGGTCCATAAACGCAACCGAGGCGTAGTAGCCGCCTACGGCTTTTTTCTGGCGGCGTACATCCATCTTCATGTTTACGCTGGTCTTGTAGTTGATTCCTGGTTTCGGGATATCGTCCCAGTCGCCATCGCGTTTTTCAGGTAGGACCATGTCGCTATAGGGCAGATAGTCGTCGTAGTATTCGCGGGGGGCTACGAAGGGTACGTGAGGGCGGACGAATCCGACTGCGATAAAGAACGGTTCGTCTTTGTGTTTCTCTATAAGCTCGACGGCTTTTGCGGCTGTCTTGCCATCGGAATGGACCATGTCGTC
>Ga0233432_10001285_pt1 | contig 24271 bp, 20 predicted proteins | sample SI_122_August201_6_FD_179870 | JGI IMG/M metagenome (GOLD analysis project Ga0233432, IMG submission 179870) | Seawater microbial communities from Saanich Inlet, British Columbia, Canada - SI_122_August2016_10_MG | ecosystem: Environmental > Aquatic > Marine > Inlet | place: Canada: British... | reverse complement strand
TGTCCTCCAAAAGACCATAGTCCCACTCCTGCCCACAGACCCGTCGCCAATCCGTAAACGATCGCCAGAGGGCCTAAGTCATCCATGTAGGTCACGAAGACCAGTGTGGCAACAATCAGAGCGGTAAGAACGGTTCTAATCCACCACAGTAAAGCGTTCGGAGAAAGTCGAACAAAAGCATACCCGGCCCAAGCTAGCTGGATTAGAGAAAGCATGACTTCGAAAGGAAGGCGAAATTCTCCACCCAAGAGAAAACCTAGGGCCGCGAGGAGAATCAAGAGCATGGGCCATCGAATCTGACCCGCCAGAGGCACTTCACCTTCAGCCCGAGACCAAGCCAAGGTAAGAAGTGTGAGAGCCAACAGTCCCATACCACATCTCATTTGCAAGGGAGGTAGGACCAAATGCAAAGGTAGCAGAGCTAGTGTCATGAGGGTCAGAACAGGCACAAGCAGCCGTTCCTCCTTCCAGATGGGATACTGCAACAATCTCAGGACGAAGGGCTCCATCAACTTCCAAAGCATCCAGAAGAAGGAAAGCATGATGGGCGCAAAAAGGGAGATCTGCCAGAACTGACTGCTGGTCTCACCCAGCCCAAAACCTTCACGCCCCCAGTCTCCGAGAATGGTGGCCATTCTCGCCAAGGTGAAAAGGAGAAAGGAACTCCCGACCACAACCCAAACCAAAATAAAACCCATGGAAAACTGAATCACCTTCTCCCCGGCTTTTCCATATTCCTCGGCAAAAACTAGAGGGTTAGACCGAAACACCCCCCTCAATTCAACGAAGGGAACGCCATCGCTCATGGCATCCAAGCATCGACTCCAGGCTCCCTTAATAAAGGGGCAAGACTGAACGATAAAATCCATCGCGCACCCCAGAGCAATGGGAAGGAGATGAACCTCCCAGCCCTCGGGAAATGGAAGATAAAGGGATAGCACTGCTACCAGACCAGAAAGAAAGAGCGGGCCAATCCACTCCATCAGCCTAGTGCTGAGTTCGAGTTCTCTGGACTTGAGCTCCAAGCCCTTTTCTCCAACCCAGATACCGGGGAAAATCCATTTAAAGCCAACGATCAAACGATCGCCTTTGTAGCTCTTCTCCCTCCAGAGCCCCCGATTCGGATGAGACCTCTCCAGAGGCCAGACACATAAAAGCCCGCGAGGAGACCGATCAACCAAGTCGGAGTCCCCTCACCCGCTCCTTCAAAAAAAGAATGAAGAAAGACAGGCCCTTCGAGAAAAATCAGTCCTCCATGGAGGACCAGCGTGATAAGCAACAGCAATAGAAAGAGCGAACGTTGAGCCAACAGGCCAAGAATCGGCCCCAGAAAAGGACGAACCAGAAGACCGGGAATTGGGATCCCCCACCATCCTTTTCCACGTTCCTTGAGGGGTGACCACGTCTCGGGTTGTTCTGAAAGAAAGCCTTCAGAAAACCAACGCTGAACCAGCTCAAGGATCTGTTGGGTCGGTAGGACTTTGAACTTGTTGTAGTAGTCCTGTTTTATCTCGCTAAGGCTCTTTTCCCCATTAATCGAAGTCCAAACGAAGTACTCCTTGACCCCCAAAGTGAACAAGCGGCGGTCCTTAGGGTGTACCAGAACATACCTTCTGGGGTAGGACTTGGAGGTGACCTCCACCACGTCTGCCCCTTTGAGGGGGTCTGGCGCGTAGGCGTCGTCAAAGACTCTGGCCACCTCACTCAACGTAAGTCTGCTCCAGAAAAGTCTTCAAAAAGCTGTTCATCGCAGCCTCATCCATCACCAGAGACTCAGGTGGCCGGTCACCAAGAGAGCTCCAGGCCTCTTCGATACGCAGAAGCAATGGGTCCACCTTGTCCTCTTCTTTGCTGGCAACCACCATGGGCCCCATGAGCTTGCTTTGACGTTTTTCAACCAGTCCAGCGCGACTCTTCTCTCGACGCCAGATTACATCGTCTTCGGTGTTCAGTTGCTCATCTTCCCCTGCAGAAGAAAGTTCGTATCCGCCAGGAATAGGCTGAAACTGGTAGTAGCTTCCCCAAGGGTCCTTGGCTGGATCTCGATCACCTTCACCAAAACTGTCGCGCAGAAAAGCAGCGATATCTCTTGGGTAGCGGCGCCGTTCAGCCTTCTCAAGCTCTAAGGCTTTATCAATAGCTCCCATCTGCAGGCGAAGGCCACTGCTCTTCACCTGATCGAATAACCCGGCTCCCACCTTGAGGTATGCCACAATTCCCCCAAGGATGAAGAAAAAGGCTGCTAGTCGACTAAAATTTCCCAATCTGCTTCCCTGTCATGTATTGTTCGGTCAGCCTCCACGGTTCAACGGAAATTTACAAAGTCGAGAAGAGATCTCATTTTTAGCCTTTTACCAAGGAAAATAGGAAAAAGTTCCAACGACATCAGAAAGCCTCAAACCTGACGCTCTTCTATTGAAGCAAAGGTTTAGATCTTCTGAAGCGATGAATCCAGATGCCACATCTGAAAAATGAAAATCGGCCACAGTCGATATTCATGATCCTGCCCACTCAGATGCTCAGACCACCACTTCTGCAAGATAGCTGGGTCAAAAAGCCCTTGGGATTCCAATGCTTCCCGAGAAAACAGCCGATCAGCCTCAGATCGTAACTCCCTCCTCAGCCAATTCCCATAGGGCACAAAAAAGCCTTGTTTCGGTTGACCTAACAGGTGTTTCGGAATGAGGTCGCCAAAGAAAGAAATCATCTGAGCCTTGGGCTCGTGGGCATCTTTGGAGCGGAATTTTTCGGGGACAGAAGCCATGGTTTCAACCAAACGGTGATCCAAGAAAGGAACCCGCAATTCCATCGAATGAGCCATGCTCAAGAGGTCTTGGCTGAAAAGGAACTCATCCTTGAGCTGAAGGCCTAGGTCGAGAGCAAAGAGCCGGTCTCTAGCCCCAAGTTCAGCTGCTCCTGACCAATACCTATCGTCCAGCATGTCGGCTGTGGACCTCAACTTTTCTGCTTGCCTCAAGACGAGTTGATCAGCGGAAGATATGGCGCAAACTTTCTCTTGGTAGAAGGTTCCCGGTGGAGCTCCCTGAGCGAGGAGGTACTTCAAACCCTCCATCCCTCCTCTCATTTTCCAGCCTCCCCTTTTGAAGAAGGAAACAAGGCCACGTCGTGGGCCGAGGTTTGGCTCCAAGTGGCGGTAGCGGCCATAATTTCCGAAAATCTCATCACTCCCCGTCCCCGTGAGAGCCACCGTCAGGTCTTTGGATGCTTCGCGACAGAGAAACCAAAGCGGAACGCCACCAGCGAAGGGCTCATCAAAATGTCGAACGATGTCTTTGAGAGAATGGAGGAAGTCTTCTGCACCAAGGGTGTGTTCGACAAATTCTAGGCCAAGGCTGTCCGCCGTTTTTCTAGCTAATGCAGTTTCATCCTCTCCACCTTCAAAAGCCATCCCGTGACACCGAGGCTTCACCCCCAACTCATTCACCAAAACCGAAGCCAACAGAGACGAATCCAGACCAGAAGAAAGGAACAATCCTAATGGAACGTCACTCACCAGCCTTTCATCAACGGCTCGAAATAACGCTCTTCGTATTTTAGTTTTCCATTCTCCTCCTGACCCTTGAGCTTTCTTGAATGTAAGTTGGTAGTACTGATGCCACGACACCTTCTCTGCAGTCCATTCCATCACATGACCGGCAGGAAAACGGTGGCACCCCTTGTGCAGGGTTTGCGGTTCCGGAACACACAGAAGCGAGAGGTAATGCTTTAGAGCCTCCAGGTTCAGCTCAGACGTCAGTCCTTGGACTTTCTTAAGTGTGCGAAGCTCCGATGACAGAGCCATCCCTCCACCCTCTAACTCTCCCCAAAATAGGGGTTTGATTCCAAACCGGTCTCGACCCACAAGAAGTCGACCGGCTTCAGCGTCCCAAAAGCCAAATGAAAACATCCCATGACAATGCTTCAGGACATTCCACCCTTCCCTCTGAAGTAGAGCAAAGAGCACTTCTCCGTCGCATCTGGACTGGAAGGGATAGTCGGAGCATCGCTCCCTGAGAGCTTCGAAGTTGTACAACTCACCGTTGAAGACCATCGCGTATCGACCATCAGCACTCTGATATGGCATCTCACCGCCTTCGAGGTCGATGATCTTCAGCCTTCTCGCTCCGAGGGCCATCGGCTGGTTCGGGTCGAAATAAACGCCACCTTGGTCAGGCCCACGATGGACCATGTCACGGTTCATGGCATCGACAGCCTCCTCAGACGCGTCACCACCGGCCAGAATATTGATGCCACACATCTTAAATCGATTGAACTACCGGAGTCTTCATGAACGCGCAGTCTAGCACACCCCTCTAACTTTTCATGCGCGAAGAAATCACTTCAGAACAGTTGGATGTACCTATGATTGCTTTATTTTAAACTTGTCCTGATGCAGATCACACGCTTCGAGCCCAATTCCCTCGCCGAAACCCTCCTCGAACGATGGCAGAGAAATGGTGGACCTATCTCCTTTGGGATACCTGGAGGAAGATCACCGGGCAAATTGTTGACTCCTCTAGCAGGACTTTTGCCGAAGGATGTCTCGGCGAGACTCCATCTGTTTTGGGTAGATGAGCGTTGCGTCCCCATCGGAGGCCCTGACAGAAATGACGAACCCACCCTAAAGGCCTGGACGGAGGGAGGCTCCTTACCTGGATCCGTCTGGCCAATGCCCGCCCATCTAGAAGACCTAAACGCCGCCTGCGAGCAATATGACCAACAGCTCAAAGACCTTGGCTTCGGAGATGGGCTCGACGTAGCTCTGCTAGGAATCGGACCCGATGGACACTTCGCCAGTCTTTTTCCAGATCAGTCTCACTTGGAGAAAACAGAAAGAGTCTTCTGGCTTCAAGACAGTCCAAAGCCTCCTCCAAAGCGTCTCAGCCTTTCCCTCTCTTATCTTCTCAAGTCATCTCGCATAGATGTCCTCGTGATGGGAAAAGACAAAGGCGAAATTCTGAGAAAAGGGGTCGATCAACCTGGACCATCCGTTCCAGTGAGTCTCCTCTTAGATCATAACGATCTCCACCTTCATCTAGACGAAGAAGCCCAACGGGGCTTCGAATCCAATCCTTGAACCCAAACGACGATCGACTAGCCCCCAAAACCCTCGGGCCATCCGTTCGATCGCAGTTCAAACTCCTCACCCTCGGCGTCATCTTTATTAGCGTCTTGCTCTCTTCAGCCCTCACCTTTCTTCTTCAGAGAAGATGGATGAAACAAATTCAGATTGAGGACGCCAAAAGTTCCGCTCAGGTTATGGCAGAGCAGGCCTCCATCGGCCTTCAGTTCAACGACATAGAAACTCTCAACGAAATCACCGGAACGGTGCGCTGGAAAAACAGCTTAAGAACAGCCGTCGTGGTTGGTCGTGATTTGAACATCCTAGCCAGCTATCCATCCAAATCTGAAAACATTGGAAATCTCGCCGAACTCATGGAAGCGCTCAAACCCGAGAGCCACGAAGGCTATCATCTAGAGCCCTACTTTGTTAAGCCCCTTGGAGGACTGGATGGAATTGAGGGCTTTCTTGTTTTTGAACTGAACAACGAAGTCCTCAATAAGACGCTCAAAGACCAATTCAAGGCCCTACTCCTCACTCTGCTAGTCGTTCCCTTGGTCGCCTCATTTCTGATTCGACCCTGGCGAGAAGCTCTGATCAAACCTATCGCAGAACTCTCCTCCATCTCAGGGCAGATCTTCCAAAATTATGATTTCAGCCTTCGTGCCAAAACGGATCGTGAAGATGAATTGGGAAAGATGGTTCACTCCTTTAACAGAATGATGGAGATGATCCAGGAAAGAGACCGGATGCTTCAAGAGGCAAAAGAAATTCTCGCCGACAAAGTCGACGAACGCACCCTCCTTCTCAATACCCTCAATCAAAAACTCCAAGGAGAACTCGAACATCGGAAGGATATCTCAGATCGTCTTCTCATCGCAAAGGAAAATGCTGAAGCATCAGATGTCGCCAAGAGTGAGTTTCTCTCGGTGATCTCCCACGAAGTTCGAACACCAATCAGTGGAATTTTTGGCATGGTCCAACTCCTCCAGAAAACCCAACTGAACGAAAATCAACAGGAGTACCTCGAACAGATCTCTTCTGCATCAACACGGCAACTTCGTCTCATCAACAATATCTTGGACCTCACGAAAATGGAGGTCGGTGAGTTTCCCATCAAGACCGAGATGACCCATCTGCGTTCCCTTGTCGAGAACACCGCTCGACAACAAGCTGCCACCATCTCAAGAAATGGTCTCGACTTCTTTATTGATTACCCTCCAGAACTGCCTCAGCGCATCATCGTCGATGGTCACGCTCTCCAGCAGATTCTATCAAACCTGATCGGCAACTCGACCAAGTTCACAGAACAGGGAAGTATTTCAATCAAGATCAACCTCCTATACGACGAAGCTCCTGGAAAAGGAGTCCTTATCCTCACCGTTGAAGACACCGGCATCGGTATCGAGCCAAAGATTCTCAACGATCTTTTTGAAAAGTTCACACAGGCAGACTCATCCACCTCTAGAAACTATGGAGGAACAGGGTTAGGTCTCGCCATCTGTAAGCACCTCTGCGAGATAATGGGAGGTTCAATACGAGGAGAAAGTCAACCTGGCCAAGGAACCCACTTTATCGTCGATCTACCTGTCTCTATACCCAAAGACCCTTACGAAAAAATAGATGGCCCTAAAAATCCTTTACGCGTATGGCTCATCACGCCCTCCTCTACGGTTGAGTCCCTCATCTCAAGGCAACTCACCTCACTCAACCTTGAAATTTACAAATCCCAAGAATCTTTTCTGTCGTCTCAACAGCGAGACGTCGTTATGCTCGATCTACATGGGAAAAAAGTGGAGCAAAGACTTCTTGAACAACTCAAGGAACTGCAAGTTCAGTACGGCACTAAAATCGTCTTCTTGACTGGATACGTTGCCGAAGACCAGCACCCCTTTATTTCAGAGTTCGAAGAACACGTCACGCTCAGAAGGCCCTTGATTCAGCTTGAGCCCATGCTCAAGGTCTTTGACCTTAAAGTCCCAAATGAATCAGAACAACTAGGAGATCCCGATCGACTCTCCCCCGTCACATCCGCTTCAGACAAAGATGCCCAGATTGTGTTTTCACTAAGAATACTTCTGGTCGAGGACGACGAAGTTAATCGACTCTTCATGGAAACTATGATCAAAGAATACACCGGAAACTGTCACGTCGCTCACAGTGGACTTCAAGCCATCGAACTGCTCAAGGATGGCCTCGATGTCGACCTCATCATCATGGATTGCATGATGCCTCAGATGGATGGCTATGAAGCCACAAAATGGATTCGAAATTCATCCTCGAAGGCCAAAAATATTCCTATCTACGCACTCACCGCGAATGAAGGCGCCAAGGATCGTCAGAGATGTTATGATTCAGGAATGACTGGTGTCCTGAGCAAGCCTCTAGCTGAAAAGGAATTTCTTAAATTTCTTAAAAATCTCAGCTGATTACTTTTCGACCCGTCTTTCCACTAAAGTATTTCTTCGGAAACGACCAGGCGTTGTCCCAATGTGTTTGCTGAAGGTCCGACTGAATGACGTCACGTTTTCATATCCAGACTGATTGGCAACTTCAGCCATAGATTGATCGGTATTGACCAGTAAACCCATCGCCCGGTTGAGGCGTTGCTGAGTCACCATCATGAGAGGCGAACATCCATACTCGTTCCTAAAGAGCCGAGAAAGCGTTCGAGGTGACACGAAAACTTTTTTGGCCATCTGAGTCTGATCCCAATCTAGTTCAGGGCTATTTCCTATTTCGCTCACAAGGTCCCTCAACACATTCAATCTCTGTTTCTCATCACCATGGCGATCAATCAACCGTCGCAGAAGACGCAATAACATCTCAGATTCATCGAGTGAGGCGCTCATGCTTCTCACATTTCTAGATTTATAAGAATCCAACATTTGCCGCAAAAGAGAAAACATCATCGAACTGTGTTCAAACGAGACGACAAAGTCGCCCTGCTTTTTGAGTTCTTCCCAATTCTGTGAGTCCTCAAGGGTGAAGCTCATCCACCAGCAAGCTTGATCGGTTGTATGATCCACCTTAATCGAGGAACCAGCCCTCGTGAAGCTAAGATCCCCTGGTTTCATCTGAGAAACTTTTTCGCCCTGTTGGATCTGAAAACTTCCCTGAAGAAGCACCCTAACCTCGTGAAATTCCTTGGTGTGCAGTGGAGTATGGTATTGCTTTTCACACCTAATCCCAGCCAAGAGAACCCTAGCTGAAAAAAGTGGTGCAGCCACCGAATGGGCAAAGGGGTTTCCAACACCTAGATATTCCTGACTTTTTGTAGAACTCGGTTGCTCTTTTAGCGCGAGCCAAGGAGTGTTGAGGGTGTCCACCATGTCTGCCATTATATTTCCTACCCCAAATCACAAGTGAAGATTGGCCTGATCTGCAAATTTCGTGTCTAAAACAGCCATTGCTTCTCCAGCACCAAGCCCTAGTCTTTAAATCATCATCTATTTTTACTTTTAGCCGCTCAGGTCATTAACTCTTCCCATGATTCACGATAACCTCGAATTCTACAATGTTGCCGAACTGGTTGCCCAGGAGAACACATCTGGCCTTCGTTTACAGAGAGTGCCTGAGTCTGTTCGAACTCAACTGGATGAAGGCACAGCAGGCACCATGCTCTCTCCGGCCAATTGTGAGATTCGTTTCAGGCTCACCGATGATTCTGAGTCCGTCACCCTGACCCTTTCCTCAGATGGTCGCGCACAAGTCTATATTTATCACGGTCCTTTTCAGGGCCAAATGTTCACCATCGGTGATGACCCAACAGACATCGTCATCAAGCCCCACAAAAGACTTGCGTTGCTAAGCTCAGAGCAAGCCAATGAGTACCGTTATCACCCAGATTTAGTCCGTGTATGCTTTGGCGATGACTACCCCGAACCCATCACCTATTTAGGCCATCAGGGCGGAGTGCTGCCTCCGAGAAAAAGTGACACGCCAGAAAAAACTTACCTCGCTTATGGCTCCTCCATCACTCACGGCATTAAGGCTTCAGGGGCCGCTCTCTCCTACCCTGCTCACGTTGCCTGGAAAAAAAATATGAATCTCAGAAACCTTGGAGCAAGCGGGTGCTGTCTATGTGAACCAGCCATGGGAGACTTTCTCGCTGAACAGGATTGTGATTTGATGACCCTCGAGCTCTCAGTCAACATGCTCGGCAGGGGCATTGGAGGTGAAGAATTTAAGCAGAAGGCCGAGGACCTCGTTCGAAAAGTGGCCGATGCCAAGCCTGAACGTCCCGTTGTGTGCATCACCATTTTTCCTCACTACAACGATATGGGGCCAGATCTCATCGGAGGAAACGAGACCGCCACTTCAGAAGAATATCGAGATATTCTGCGCAGTATTGTCAACGAACTCGACCGACCCAACCTGCATCTTGTCGAAGGGCCCTCCCTCATGACAAATCTCGAAGATCTGAGAATGGACCTTATCCATCCCGGAGCCAGAGGCATGATTGAAATTGGAGAAAACCTCACCAAAGAAATCTCCCATATCATCTGATCAGGAGTCTATGGCTCGCACCTCAGATGGTCGTTGCCTTCATTGAGGAAGACTCCGTCTCCTCATAGAAGAATGCTTTGCGCTCTCACTTACATAAATAAAAAAGCTACGACACTGACTTCAGTGCCTCTTTCTCTGCTTCACCAATATGAGAATCAACTCGGCTAAACCTCTTTTCATTTCACTGTGTATTCTCCTATACACCTCTCTGGTCGCCTGTGCCAATTGGAAGTCCTTCGAGGTTGAATTCAAGATGGACCCTTCCTTCAAAGAAGGGCCTTCCATGACATGGAAAAGAAGGAGCGCCGCTCCCTTCGATGTCGGAAAAGGAACGATCATGATTCCAAGCGACATGAAAGAACACGAAACGATCCGCGGAGTGATGCGCAAGACGGGAGGGCAACTTGAAGCCTTTGCTCTTAAGAATCGAGTTGCTCTCTACACCGGTGACGCAGATAAACCCTATGGAGGCCCTCAGCAAACCTTTCTCGATGCCGCAGCCAAAGTTTCGAATCACCCTGAACTGGCTCACGCTGGAGCCATCGTCTGGGGCACTAGCAACGGAGGTCGCTTTGCTGCCCATTTTGCTCACTTCTGGCCAGAGAAAACCTTAGCCGTGATTCTGGACCATTCCTTCTGTAATGGGCCCGTCAAAAGAGTATCTGATTACTCTTATGGCAACCTTCCCGTCAGTCCGGGAGTGCCATATTTTTTCAACGCATCTCAGAAAGACCTATTCCAAGGCTTCGACCGCCGCAAAAGACAGTTCAACTGGTGCACAGAAGCCTTCAAAGTTTACAGTCAGGCTTGCACCGCTGTGGTTTCTCACGAAGCGGTTGGACATAATAAGCCCGGAGACCGCTCTCTGCAGATCGTTTGGCTCGAAGAAGTTCTCTCCATGCGTGTCCCCGCCTATATCGACCATGAAGGATCTCCCTATCAGCTCAAAGAAGTGGACCCAAAAAAAATGGGGGGACATGTTATCGCGGCACTGGAAACCTTCGAAGAGAGAACAATCCAGACCAAAGTTTCTGCTGGACCCATAGGCATCTCACAAACTCCATCCTACTGGGTTCCTGGCCCAGAATCGGCATCCCTTCTCCTCAAATGGATCACCAAAAATAATGGCGTCATCGTCGAAAATAAGACGTCTCAAATCAAAAGGCCCGTTAACTTTGAGACCAAAGACTCCAAACTTAAAACCATCTGTAGCTACTTGAACAAACTGAGTTTAAAAACAGCTCTCTCAAAAATCGATTCATTCATTGATAAATGTGAGTCAGATAAGGCTGACAAAAAGTACCTCGTCCCCCTCACAAATTTTAAGACCATCGTGACAGAATGGGTCAACGACCATCTCGCTCATCTTGAGGAGATCAAATCAAGTGGAGACCTCTACTACTTCAGCTCTCTCATTGATTCTCAGAAGAAGATCTTTAGAGGCATTTCCGCGTATGATACGGCCATCAGTAACCACAAGCAACTTCTCCGAGAAAAAGATAGCAAGGAAAACCTCAAAGCGGGAAAGAAGTTCTATGGTCTCGTGGATAAATTGAAGAGATCTCGCTCCAAACTATCCCTTTCAAGTCTTAAGAAATTTTCAGAAAGTTCTGGGGAGAACATCTACACGAAAATGTCCATCAATCTGATGGACGTCCTCTCAAAGAACAAAGATGCCACCATCGATATCGAAAGCATCAAGTCTTTTTAGATCACCAGCAAAAAAATAGACCCGAACAGCGCACGGCCCTAATGTGGGTCAAAGGAGCAGGCAAGCTCCCGGTGAAATCAAAGTGCGCTCAGTTCTTAATTTTTTCAGTTACTGGAATCGCCTCAACATCAATGATCGGCCCCTGATCATCACGTGGCATATGGTTCGTGTTCTCGGACTTCAGTGCTGACCGCTTAGGCTTTCGGACAAAGAGGCTATATAAAATCCCGAAGCCTAGGGAAGCCCATATGGAAATTTCACCAAAGAAGGTATTCCAAATAAAGTAAACTACCAGAGTCACAACGATGGTTCTTGCAAATAAGGCAAGTGAAAGTATGGCGAGAAGGAAGGTCGCGAATAATCCGATGAGGGAAATCGCTTTTAACTTTCTAACACTATCGGCATTTCTCATCTAGTGAAAATCCCATTTTACTTTCACGGTGATCACTCCCCTCTTTTATAGATCTGGTTAGAAATATCTTGCAGTAGCAGTTCTAGCTCTTGGGCATTTCCTCTGAGAAAGGTTTTGGCACTAACATGCCTTTCATCTTTCTTTTCTAATGCAGAAATGATCACTCCCTGCTTGAAACGGTCTCTAGCGAGAAATTCAATGATCTCACTCGTGGAATGGTCTTTCAAGCTTTCACGAAGCGATTCATCTCTGTTGTCAAAGTCGGGACAAAAGTCAGGAATTTCATCACCCATGGTTATTCTCCTTCCCCATCATTTATATTGACTCCATCGAGAACCATCAGATCCCGGACATTTTCAGAAATCAGCTGATACTCTTGCTTTAAGAACTCCTTGGCATCCTGAAGGCCTTGGTTGTAGTAAACGCCTCCTAATCGTGCTGTCATAAATTTGATGATCAGCTGAATCTGAAGATTATTCAGATCCGTCTCCAATTCATCGTTAAAGAATTCATAAATCTCTTTCTCAAGAGCTTCTTTTGAATCCTGTTTAAGTTCAACTTTTTCAGCCATCTATCATCTTAAAAAACTCACGATTAATCTAACTTCTTATCCTTAAACACTAGGCTCTTCTCTCTTCCTCCTAGTGAAAGAAAAAAGGCTCCAAAATCGTTGCCTTGAAACCCTTTCAAAGTGGACTTCAACTCAACTCTCTCTTCTTCTCTAACGGCCTTCATGTCCACGGGTTAGGTTGTGCAATCCTCTTCTGTCTTGAATTGTTGTCTAAATTCGAGATGGTCAAAATTTTATTCTCAGCTGACGGGCTTAACTATACGTTTTCTAAAAACATCCCGTCTAGACTCATTCGCAAAAGGTCTCGAAACAGCCGCCCTGAGATGATCCCGTCAAAAGATTCTCCTAAAGATGTCCCATTCGGTCATCTTTCTGTCCTAAAGTGGAATTGAGAACAGATCAACTTTCTGTTATCATCTCTTTTGATTGTTGATTTTTTCTCTTACGTTTTTTAAACACAGTTTCCGATGAATCTAACCGTTGAAGAAAGACTGGCCTGGTGGAATGAAGCAAGGTATGGGATGTTCATTCATTGGGGCCTCTATTCCAGCCTAGCTGGAGAGTGGAAAGGAAAAAAGACGGTCGGTATTGCTGAATGGATCATGCGGAATCTCCAGATTCCCATTTCAGAATACGAGAACATTGCCGACACCTTTAATCCGACGGCTTATGACGCAGAAGCTTGGGCTCAATTGGCCCAAGACGCTGGAATGAAGTACCTCGTCATCACCTCAAAACACCACGACGGCTTTTGCATGTTCGATTCACCTTCCAATCCTTACAACATTGTCGAAAAAACACCCTTCGGCAAAGACCCAATGAAAGACCTAGCAGAAGCTTGCGAAAAGCGGGGAATCAAGATGTGTTTCTACTATTCCCAAGCTTTGGACTGGCATGCAGAAGGAGGGGCTGGACATTGGGAAGAAGAAGACCCTGAGAACCCAGGCTACCCTCGCCCCCTAGAAGATTTTCAGTCTTATCTCGACAAGATCGTGAAACCAGACCTGAAAGCACTCCTCAGCAATTACGGATCCATTGGCCTCATCTGGTTTGACGTCCCCATGGCTATTTCGGAAGAGCAGAGCATGGATCTCAAAAGATACGTCCACAGCATTCAGCCAGAGTGCCTTGTCAGTGGACGCGTTGGTCATGGTGTTGGAGACTACGGGAGCCTCGGTGACAATGAGCACCCTGGCGGAAGGGTCGATGGGGCATGGGAAACACCTGCCACCCTCAATGACACTTGGGGGTTTAACAAAGACGATCACAATTGGAAGAGCACCGAGTACGTCATTGACCTACTGGTGAACTGTGCTGGCAAAGGGGTCAACTATCTACTCAACGTTGGCCCAACCGCTGAAGGCATCATTCCTCAGCCTAGTTGCAACATCCTCCGAGATGTTGGCGAGTGGCTCAAGATCAATGGTGAGGCCATCTACGGAACTGAAGGGAGCCCCTTTCACATCGATGAAGATTGGGGACGCGTGACTCAGAAGGGAAACCTTCTTTATCTCATCATCAAAAACGGCATTCGTAACCTCACGCTCAAAGGCCTCAACAATCAAATTCAAAGCGCTAGAGTCTTAGGATGCCAGTCATCTTCGGTGACGTTTCAGAAGAAAGGCCATTTCTGCGATATTCAAACAGAGATCGACTCTAAAGACCTCTACTCTGTCGTTGAACTGACCCTTGATGGGCCACCCAATGTCCAACCAGACATGGCTCAATACATGAACGAGCCAGTTGTTCTGCCCATTCAGATTGCTGAACTCAAAGGAGACATCGACATCCTTCCTCGCGGCAACACCACCAACTGGACGACAACCGACAACAAGGCCATTTGGAATTTCAATCTCGCAACTCCGGGAGAATACAAAGTTCTCGTCAGAACTTTTGGCCGACGTCGTTGCCCAGACAACTTTGGGAATCATGAGGTCGAAGTGACCATCTCTAATTCCTCAACATCAGGAATGGTCGGCGCAAAAGACTTAGACATGGGACCAGACGCTCCAGGCCCTCAGAAACCTGAAAGTGACATCGGCAATCTAACTATTTCACAAGCGGGCAAACATCAGCTGGAACTTGTTGCACAAGAACTGGACAAGAACTCCAAGAATGGCCTCGGCTTGGTTTCTGTCTCGCTAGTCCCCATCAACTGAAAATTTAGACCAGATAAAACTTTTTCTCAAAGCAGGCGAGATCTGACCTTTCGCTCTTATCCATCCTCCTGCCAAATCATTTTCGGTTATTATTCTTCTTCCTCACCCCAAAGTTTTCCCAAAAAGGTCTGAGGAATGTGGTGTACACGTGCGGTCTTCTTTTGGGTTTCGGTAATGTATAGGCCATCGTCCCAGAGAAAATCAGGATAACTGATTCGAGTATATGGAGTTCTATCATACAGAATCGCCACGGGCTCGCCCCATTTGATAAGCTTACCTTCGGGGCCATCCACTTCGACTCCTCCAAGCAGAAAAACTGGGTTGCGGTGATGTGTCCTGTAGCGTGGTCTTCCGTTCTTATTCTGCCCATCTTGATTGTGAAACCAAAATAGGTAACGACCAGCATAGGTACCTTCTGTCAGTCAGCGCACTGGGCAATGCGCTCTAGGGTGAACAACCTTTTTTACTCCCGGACCATAAGTCATATAGGCCGGCTCAGTCCAGGTCTTTCCATCATCCCGCGAATAGGCATGACCCAAGATGCCTCCGGCCCAGTCGCAGGCTCAATGTCGACCAGCGAGGACCAAGTCTTTCCTTTGTCGGTGCTCCGTGTAGAGACAACGTGCTGACCTCGTTCGCCCTCTTTCCCTTTACCGATGGTCATGACACAAAGCCAAGTGCCATCCTTGAGCTTAACCACATATGGCTGGTCGCAGTAACCCTCGGAGGGTATTTCCAACCCCGTATCAATCGTCATGGCCGGAGGGTCCTGAGCGAGGGCATTCTTGATCATTTCTTTTTGGTCTACGTTAGCGCATAAGGAACCCCCAATTTCCATGATCAAAAATATGATGAACCATGATTTCAATCGGGACAAGCCTTGAGTACTTTTTTTGTACATGTAATTACTTTCTTCTCTGCAGCTTATCAATCTATGATTTTCTTTGAAGAAGAAACTGGCCGTCAGATCCACCCTTTCAGGTAGAAAATCTCTTTGAAGCTGTCATAAAGGGTTGATGCAATCTTGGGCACAGAATTATTTCCTCGGTGTAAGTCTTTATGTCATTTTTTATATACGCTAATATTATCTAATTAATTACTGGTTGTATTTAACTATAAATATTCGGACAGACTGTGATTTTTCAGACATCTGTGAGTCTTCCGAAATATGTTTTCAAAAAGCTTATCCCTGATTTTTGGGTGCAGGGGATGGTGCGAGAACAATCATCAACATCTCCATTATGGAGTATTTTGATTCGAGAATTAGTGCTCTAATCCCAACAAAAAAACATCTCATCTTTCATAGTTTTCTTTTTTTGATTCATGGAGTTCCCTGACGAAATACTCCGGGGCTTTTCCCGTAGCGTTGACGGAACTGTCTACCAAAATAATTTGGATCCGAGTAACCACAGGCGTAGGAGACCTGCTTGATGCTCAGGGAAGGGTTTCCCAAAAGATGACGAGCTCTTTCAAGCCGTGTGCGCTGAATAAATGTTCCTACAGGGCATTCAAATGTCGCGTTAAAAATTCGATCCAAGTGACGGGGGCTGAAACGAACTTCTTTTGCAACATCTCCTGCGCTCAGGCCTTCAGACAGGTTAGAATTGATGAAGGCCACAGCACGCTCAAGAGCGACGGGTCTTTCTTTCTCCATCGTGGGCAGATCAAGGGAAGAAGCCTTCGGCAAAAGATCGACAATTTTCCGAAACAAGCTCGATAATCCTACCCGCAAATGCCCTCCTGCAGCTTCATAGCCAAGAGCATCATCCAAAGAAGCAGCCTCTTCTCCTTTACGGATCGAATCGGAGGCCTCTTTATTCTTTGGAAGTCTGAATTTTAACTTCTCAGCCACTAATGATAATCTAGGCAATAAGGAGTCAGGATGATTAACTCGTGGAAGAATACTCAGCATGAAGCCATGCAACCTAGACGGACGTTTGTCTGTAGACCAGCGATGGGAAGTGAAGGCTGGCATGAAGAAAAATTCTCCGTCACGAACTCTTACTTTTCCTTTTTCGTATTCATATACCACATCACCTCCTTCCACCCAAGTCAGTTCAGTGAAGGGGTGAATATGCCAACCCACTTTAGAATCACTGTCGGCCTGACGTAAATGACAGAGCTCTATTTTTACCACCATTCCTTCAAACACCATCTCTTTGAAAGATGCGGATACTTTGCCCAGAACATCATTGAGGTGCCTATCTTTTTCTAGATAGTCTCTCTTCAAATTGGGAAGGTTGTCTAAAAACTGTACTTCTGGACGGGGCTTCATGTCTGAATTATCCTATTGAAGTCTATTTGCTATTCTTGTCTCGATAGTCCATTTGGAAAGACTTAATCATGTTCCCTTTAGGCATGGGAGCTTTCACATCATCAAAATTATCTTATATTTATGAAAAACAAGAATATTGATTACAGACACATCGAAACGGGGCACGCCATCCCCGGAGAAGGCTATTGCGATCAGCCTTACATTGTCATCAACAAAGATAGAAGCTGGACCTGTGTCATGACAACTGGCCAAGGGCGAGAAGGTGATACTGGACAGCATGTCGTGAGCCTGATCTCAAAAGATCTGGGCCAAACCTGGGTAGGTCCTTACGACATTGAGCCCGGAGAAGGGCCTGAAGCTAGCTGGGTCATGCCCTTGTTGGTGCCTGACACAGGTAGAATCTACGCCTTCTACACCTACAACAAAGACAACCAACGAGAGGTTAAAACCGTCAACGGGGGTGCCTTCCAACGTGTTGATTCATTAGGTGTTTATGCCTACCGATATTCCGATGATCAAGGACTTACATGGTCTAAAGAACGCTATGAAATACCCATGCGTCTCTTTGAATGTGATCGTGAGAATGCCTATGGTGGAAAAGTTCAGTTTTTTTGGGGAGTCGGAAAGCCTTTTATACATAAAGAAAAAGCCTTTGTTGTTGCCAGCAAGGTCGGAGGGTTTGGCCCGGGGTTTTTCGTTCAGAACGAAGGGGTTCTCTTTTCCTCTTCTAACTTACTCAGCGAAAGCGACCCTAGTAAGCACCTATGGCAAACCTTACCTGACGGGGAAGTGGGACTTAGGACTCCTACTGGCGGTGGACTTGTGGCGGGAGAACTCAATGCTACCCCCATGAATAACGATTCGTTGTATTGCACCTATCGTACCATCGATGGATGGGCTTGCCATGGAATCAGTCAAGACGATGGACACACCTGGGACACGGATTGGATGGTCTATCAACCCGGAGGGAGACGCGTGAAGAATCCGCGAAGTGCCAACTTTGTCAGGCGATTCAGCAACGGCAAATACCTCTACTGGTTCTGCTTCAATGGTGGTGAAGAACTAGGGAAGGCTGAAAATAGGTTGGAGCGGGCCTACAACAACCGCAATCCTATCTGGATGTGTGGAGGTGTGGAAGTTGATGGACACATTCACTGGTCCCAACCCGAGATCATTCTCTACGATGATAAAATTGGGAATCGTAGTAGTTACCCTGACTTCATAGAATGTGAAGACAGAATTTTCGTATCGGAAACTCAAAAGGAATTTGGTCGTGTGCACGAACTTGACCCAATGATGTTGTCCATCATGTGGAAGCACCTCGAAAACGAAACCATCACCCAAGATGGCCTACTCTTAGAGTTGAAAGGTGGTGTCTGCGTCAACGGATCGATGGTAACCATGCCCAGTCTACCTCGACTTCATTGTCACGATGACAAAGTCATCAAACCTAAATCAGGTTCCAAAGAAACTGGAGCCACCAAGCTCGTCCAACAGCGGGGAAGTTTCTCCCTCGAACTATGGGTCAGGTTTGAAGATTTATGCCCATGGCAGGTACTTTTCGACAGCCGAACTGAAAATGGGCTAGGACTTTTCGTTCAACTCACCGACCGCAAAACTCTTCGACTCACGATCAGTTCTCTCGCCTACGATACACCCGGAGCTACCCACGGAAATGGCGGAATTGATAGCTCTTGGGAATGTGACCTAGGTCTAATTCATGCTGATCAACTTCATCAGGTTCTTTTCCTTGTCGACGGTGGCCCAAAAATCATCTCCGTCATGGTCGACGGTGAACTTTGCGATGGAGGTCAAGAAAAAGAAACTGGCTGGGGGCGCTTTCACCCCAATCTGAAATGTCCAAATGGCTCTTCCCAAGCACACTTAGGCTCAAGCCTCAATGGGAAAATCGAATGCCTCCGGCTCTACGAAAGGCACCTTCTATCCAATGAAGGTTCAGCGAATTGGAAAGCTGGTTTAGATTAAATCACACCCAAGCCCTCCATCTATTCATTTTTAGAATCTCAACTACATGAAGAACATCACGTTAATTACTAACACCAAGGTTCGACGAATACCACTCATTTGGCTCTTCACTTTGTCTCTTTCTTCGATCGCCATGCTATCCGCAAAGGAAATAAAGGTTCATCAAATCGCCAAGCCATCCATTCGACCCAAGGGCTCGCCCGAATATGGAGATGTCTGTTTTCGATATGGATGGATTCGGACAAATAGTTTTCCAACGGTCAAAGATGCCAAGAAAGCCATGCGCGAATTTCATGCCACCCGTGTAGATTGGTTCTACCCAGGTTCACACTTAGCCAATCCGGGTGCAACCTATGTGAGCCCCGAGGCCAAGCAGTTCATCGACTGGTGCCATCAAGAAGGCATGAAGATCTGTGGCACCATCAACAGCAACACAACCCACTTGCCTTGGAAGTACCGTAAACACCACCTAACTCGATATGTCGGCGAGGTCAATAATCCTGATTTTGTAAAAGAAGTCTTAAAATGGGGTAAAGCTCAGATTGATGCAGGTGTTGATACATTGGTTTGCGACGATATTTTCAAGTATAACGAACCCAGAAAACAAATATGGAGTGACAATGTCCTCTCTATCTTAAGAAATTACAAACCTGGCTTTCGTTTGGCAGGCAATAACGGGAGTTCCATCGGCACAGACTACGTCAAAAAATTCTCCGTAGATTATCACTATTCTGACAACAATTTCGTGCCCGACCCCAGAGACTGGTGGTTGGCCTCTAAAGCTCACCGTGCTCTTGGATCAGCCTTCCTCATTCATCCCAACAAGCATATTTCAGCAGAGCTGCGAAGAAAACTGATTGCCCTTGGCTACGCCTCGGGTGCCCATGTCATCACTCCTTGGGATGAATACATTCACGGAAAGAAGAGACTATTCGCCAACCCTTCAGACTTTGCCGATCTATACGGATTCGCACGATACCTAAATCAACTTGGCTTCCTCAATGGCTATGAGGACGCATTTGTCGGTGGACACGACCTGAAGGAAAATCGTTATGGCAACTATCGACCTGCTGAAGTGAAAGCGAAAGATGGTGCTGTCAGCGTCTTTGGCCGTGCCAAACCGGAAAACTCAACGGTTCCTGTTGTTCTTCATCTTGTCGAATGGAAAAAAGCCAAGGGGGTACAGCTAAAGATTCGTAACCGTTCATTTTTTGAACAAGGCCAGCTCAAGCTAGAGCTTCATCGTCCTCGAGTCTATGAACAAGAAATCCATACAGAAGCAGAAGAGAAAGGGGATTACACATCCCTAGCCACGGCCGAAACTATAAAATCTATTTCTAAAGATGGCTGGACGACCGTTGAGCTTCCAAAACTCTCTCCTTGGGCTGTCTTGATTGTATCCTCATCAAACTCCGACTAAAAACTCACCCCAAGGTCTATTTCCCATTCAAACCAATGAAATGATGAAGCGAAGTGAAATCAACCACAGCATCATGGCTGCCAAAGAGTTTTTCTCCGAGAGAAACCTCACCCTTCCATTCTGGGCTCACTGGTCACCTGAGGAGTGGGCCCATCACGAGAAAGATATGTCTGAGGTCATGGAATTAGGACTAGGTTGGGATGTTACCGATTTCGGTTCTGGGGATCTCTCAAAAATTGGCAGGACCATCTTTACCTTGCGAAATGGACGAGGTAACCAACAACATCCAAAAAACTATGCTCACAAAATCATGCACATGCCTGAAGGACAAAAATCCATCATCCACTATCATCGCTCAAAAATGGAGGATATCTGCAACCGGGGCGGAGGCAACATTCTTGTTTCCCTTTGGCCTGTAGCTGAAGATGGGTCTCCCTCAAATGAATCTATTATTTCATCCCTATCCGGCCAAAAAATTAAAGTTAAAGGAGGAGAGCCCGTAAGGATTACTCCTGGAAACTGGATCTGCATCGAACCTTACACCTACCACCAGTTTTGGGCTGAGGGTGGAGAGGGAGAGGTTCTTTCGGAAGAAATTTCAAGTGTGTGTAATGACTATACCGACAACGTCTTCTGGCCAGAAGGCGAACGATTTCCTGCCATAAATGATGACGACACCCCACTTCACCTTCTCTGCGGTGAGTATCATAGGTTGTAATCAATAACTATCTTAAAATTTTCTAACTCAAGATCATCTCACTCCCTTCCAAAAAAAGGCGGTCAAAATGAAATTAGGAAGATCCGAATAACTGTAACTCTCAATAGGATCGATCAGCAATCAACAAACACTGGGTTGATTATTCTAGATATAAAATCTCTTGACCGCTCTGCAGAGGCATGAAAACAGAAGGTTCAATAAGGGCCATTGAGTAGGGATTCAGTTTTCTCGCATCACTCTTCCCAAACAGAATTATGTCCAAGGAAGTTCTGTTCTCATGTCTCTTGTTATGTTGAGTAAGAAATGAAATTTTGTTTAGAGACACACGGGATAAAATATTTACCAAATGGGGGCTTGAATCAGAAGCACACCATCGTCATCCCTAAGGTTCTTCTCTTCGACAAAAAAGAAACCATCTTCAAGGGCCGTATTTAGGTGGGATATCTTTTTTTCTAAGTTGATCGCTGATACTGTAGAGATCAGGTGCGTCTGAAGACATCTCTATTTTCTGAATCAAGTCTCTAATTTTATAGGCGATGCCGTTGGACCTGGGCCGTCGATTCTTTTTGAGCACAGGGGTACCTCCGAAGTGCTCAATGTGCTCTTTTAAATATGGCACGAGAGCCTTGGCGTGAGCACCATAATTCTCTATGGCTCCAAGACCTTGAGCGATCCCGTTCCCTTTCCCAAAACCTTTCTGCCAACGGAGGTACCAGGCCGCGAGGTCCATCCCTTCCTCAATGCGGTGTTGCCCTAAGAGCTCAACCCCATCTCGCCTAACACCCATGGCAAACATGACTCCAGAAGGAGCGATGAAGCGAGCAGCTCGGTAAATATCGCCCCATAGACGTTGTAACTCATCCTCCCTCAAGAGAGGATAAATGGTCTTACTCATGACGCTCCGAGATGCTCCATTGCTGTTCTGTAAAATTGCTCTTACCGCAGGAACGAGTCGCTCTCTATCGGGTCCTTCAATTCCGTGAACAGGAATCAAACCTCGCCGGTCTTCTCCCCTCAAGTTTCTGAACAACGCCTGAGAAATCTGACTTTGGAGAACCCAGCGAGGATCATCCTTCGCAGGCTGAGTGGCCATTCTCAACATAACAGGAATAGAGGGCCCTGCTACGGCAGAAAGACCAAGTCGTGGATTGGAGCTGGTCATCGCCCCAACCGCATAGGAACGAAAGAGCGTGTCTCCATCGCTCTCCATCATGCCGATTAACTTTCTGGTTGCCTTCTGATTGCCAAAGCCCACCCTTCCCAAAGCCTCTGCTGCTCCATATCGGGCATGAGGGTCATTGCTGTCCAGCATGGCGATCAATTCCTCCACACAGTTTAGCTCTCGATGCTCCATTTCTTTGACGGCAAAAGAACGCGTGGGAGACAAGGGGTCTTTCAACCACCCCAATAGCTGCTTCTTTGTCAGTTCTTTTCTTGCTTCTCCATCTACCTTTAGTCGCCCTGATTCCAGCAGAGCTTGAATCCGCTTCTCCGTAAGATGAGTTTCCCTCCCCGTTTCCTTTCCTGTCAGGTAGAGGATTCGTCTTGGGTAACAGAGCTGCAGTAACCTCGCTCCGGTGCAGTCTAAACCTTTCTTCGGCTTTCCCTGAGTCCCCGGCTCACCGACGTTGTTCTGGAATGCAAATCGCCCATTGTGTTGTCTTTCCAAAGTGAAGATCGGATTCATCTCATTCATAAAAACCTGAAGAGAACGATCTCCGCCCCTAGCCGCGCCTATACCGCCCCACAGGTGAGACCAAAAATGTCCTGTATGCCCTTTCTCTCGTCCACTTGGGGATGAAGCTAGCACCATCTCACTAAAAAAACGAGTCCCTTCTGGGTTCTTTAAAATGTCAAAGAGAATGGCCGCTGCCCCCGACTTCCCATTATCGTCATACCAAGGAAGTGCCCCATGGTCTCCATAGGGAATCGTGCCTTTGCCGATAAAGAAAGAGAAGAAGTCCCTCCCCCGCTGGATGGCATGATTGATTTCCTTGTTCTCAATACCACATTTTTTTACTAGAGGCAAAGCAATCAGAAAGGCGAGGCTGGTCTGATTCAACGCACCATATCCACCCAGCCTACCGTGATATTCACCGGTGAATTCTTTTGCTGCATATCCATGCCCCCACGTTCCTGCACTGCTCTGCCCTAGGGAACTCTTTGTCGCATACTCTTCTAAGGTTGGCAATACCTTTTTATCTCCTGTGATCAGGAAATACTCACTTAGAAAAAGAGTTTTGTAGGCCCAATTCCATGCCACCATTCCACCGTGTTTCTCTACACTTAATTTTTTTCCCTCTTCCAAAAGGCTGTCATGGGCCAGATCTCTTACCAGAGGCAAGACATCTTCTCGACCCGTAGCTAGCAATCCCAAACCATTGAAAAAGCGAGTCCAATTCCCTCTCTTAAATAGCTGCTCATGGTTTTCCTTCATGTAGGAAACGGCATCCTCAATGATGGCTTCGGTCTTTGGACAGTCGTAAGGGGCCGTTCTGCTGTAAGTACCCAATGTCTTCAACTTGAGAGAGACTCTTCTTTCCACGCTCTCATTCCACACCAAGAGATCTAGCCTCCCCTTTCTCTCATGTTTTTCAGCCTCGTTGATGGCCATCGCCAATACTTTTCGAGCATCCTCGGAGAATTTTTCTCCACTAACGCCCAGAATAACATCACCAATCTTTAATTTCCCTAACGCTGGGCCCTTCTCATCCACCCATGTCACTAGGAGCTGACGAGCCTTTGCACTTGCCCCATCATCTGCCCTCTGGCTAAAACCCCAGGCATTCACCCCAATTGGGCCAAGGGTCCAGTCCCTCGTTTTATCGGGTTTTCCACCTCTGGTGAGATCTGGAATATGGTTTTCCTTTTTCATGAAGCCCAAGTCGATTTTTACATCATGAACCTTCCCCTTTCTCCAGCGAGTCACCACGAGCTCACGATTCTTTTTTAAGCATGACTTCACTTCTGACATAAACTGATTCTCAGGGTCCTTGCCCAGAGAAACTCCATTCACACCAAAGATTAGGTCGTTCACTTCCAAAGGAAAATTCTGAACACCTTCGACGTTCACCCTCATCAGATGGACTGGATATCTGCCCTTAATAGGATTGAGCCCCTTGCCCCTGACCACCGGTATCCCAAGAGACCAACCAGCTCTAGGGCGATCTTCGTCTAACCAATCAGAAGGGTCAGGAACAAAGTCAGGCGACAGTTCAATGCCTGATGAAATCGAATCTATAAATGAAAGCTCACTCTTTTGAATGCAGCCACCTGCACCAGCCAAACACCCCAAAATCAGGGCCATCACCTTCAACTGTTTCATTCATGAATTCCACTATTTTCTTTCGACAACATGATAATCAGAATAGGCCAGCATGTAAAGCCTTTCAACAGCTTTAGATCATCTCAAAAGAGCTCGTCTAAGATATGACCACCAAAAAATCCG
>Ga0233432_10001281_pt1 | contig 24325 bp, 15 predicted proteins | sample SI_122_August201_6_FD_179870 | JGI IMG/M metagenome (GOLD analysis project Ga0233432, IMG submission 179870) | Seawater microbial communities from Saanich Inlet, British Columbia, Canada - SI_122_August2016_10_MG | ecosystem: Environmental > Aquatic > Marine > Inlet | place: Canada: British... | reverse complement strand
ATTTCACTGAAGAAATTGTGAAGCCACTTGCTGACTATGGTGGTGGCTCGGGCTGTGGCGCATGTTTTATTGATGAACCGGGTATTCCACCGGCATGGAACAAACGCGCGTACACATGTGATTGGGGTCGTGATGCATCATTTCGGCATCCCGTGAAGCGACAAGGTGCAGGTTTTGTCGAGAACGGTGAGCCAGAAAAGTTTTTTAAAATGCCACGACCGACTGACATTGACGTTGACGGACGAAGCGCTGTTTATCAGGCGGCGTGGAAGGGTCCGGCAACGTTCAAGTGGGATGGCCCCGCGCATGGATTTATCGCTCGAGCAACACCAACAAGTCATGTCCCTACAACACCTCCTGAATTCTCAGTAGTTCACGATATCGATTTAGTAGATATCGTCAAACATTCTGCCAGCCACGTCAGGCGGCTTGCAGCGCAGCGCATGTTGTTGCGGCGGTCCTTCTCGAAGGAAATGAAGAATGCGTTGCTTGAGGTGGTTCAGGATCGGTCCTTACCACTCACAAATCGTGTCGTTGCACTGTATGCAATCTCACAAAGAGGCCTTGGGAGTCAGGCTAGCCATGATATTTTAGAGATTCTTACGCCGAATATTTCTAACGATGACCAAATTGTACCGATGCTTATTCGTAGCTGTGGTGACTTTGGAATCGACTTGAAGACGGCCGGAACACGTGGTCCGGTTCCTGCTGATCTGCTTGAGCGGTGGCTGTCCAGTTCTGATTCTCGTGCCATTCTTGAATCGATCATTGCAGCTGTTCGGCAGGGTGCAACAGAAGTCGCGAAAAGCATAGCGGTACATCTTGCAAGCGCCGATCCACTCATTGTCCATACTGCTTATCGTGGACTTGTAAAATTAAACGCACACGATGTCGCTTTACAAACGTTTGATAATGAGGACCAGATGGCTTGTAGAGGTGCCGCGCTCGCGCTCATGCGGATGCATCAGCCCGAGGTTGTGTCCGCAATGGTAGACCGTTTGCGGGTGGTACATGAACCAGAACGTCGAATTCTTATAATTGAGGTGTTGGCTCGGCTTGCTCAGCGAGAAGCAAGCTGGAAAGGTGATTCCTGGAGTACACGACCGGATACACGGGGCCCCTATTACCAGCCAGAGTTGTGGGAGGAAACACCAAAGATTCTCACTGTGCTCAATGACTTGCTTGATGACCCTGAGACATCAGGAGCCGAAGCTGCTGGAATCGTTGTGGCACTTGGTCGAAATCGAGTTCGCAATGATCGGGGGCTTGCGGTTTTATTAAACCTTGCTCAGACAAACAGTACACTTCAAGCGTCGCTGATTCAACAATTGATGCAGCAGGACAATCTTCCTGCAGAAGCCATTCCAATTCTCACTGCAGCGGTGAAAGAGCCAGCCGTTTCACCGGAGTCGTTACTTGGTGTTATTTCTCTACTTCTTCGAAGTAATAATCCTGACGTGTTTCCTTCTGTTCTTGATGCAATCGTCACCTTGCAGCGTTGTCCTGCCGCTCGGCAGCAACAGAAATTGGCCCGTGTAGCGCTCTTGGCGTCTCCACTTATTCAAAACCATACCGGTCTCTTAAGTGAGCGGTTGCATGTCGAGGCTGGTGGCCCTGGTGGCGAGTGGTATGCGGCCTGCCTCCTTACAATTGCAAGTGACAGAAAGAGCGAGCAGGCGTCACGCGACAGAAGCCTTCATGCACTCGATCAGGCGTGGCAACAGGTTGCTGGCCGCCTTGCGATTATTCAGGCAGCATTTTGGACAAAATCGCCGATAATGAATGATCGAATTCTTGCCGCCAGCAACGACCCAGACAAACGTATCCAACGGCTTGCAAAAAGTACCATCAAGCGGTTGGGTATCCAGCAAGAAGGTGAAGACATAACACAGCGGATTGAAGATTTTCCACTGGGCGATGCAGTTGCGGCAGTGAATTCTTACACTCGCGGTAGCATTGCACTGGGAGAAGTACTTTTCACTCGCGGGCAATGCGTTAACTGTCATACGGTGTCCGAGGACGCCCCTGCCAAAGGACCCTATTTAGGCTCTATCGCAAGAATTTACCGACGTCCACAGCTTGCTGAGGCAATCCTGATGCCAAACAAGACGATTGCTCAAGGTTTTAAAACAAATCTGCTTTTATTAGAGAGCGGGATTACGATGACGGGTTTTGTCACAAAGGAATCTGCAGATGGCATTGTACTACGAGATGTCAACGGCAAGGAGCAGTCGATTGCCTTTAACGAGATTGATGAACGTATGACACTGCCCACATCTGTTATGCCAGCAGGGCTCATGAACAAATTTACTGTACATGAAGTAAGCAGTCTTCTTGATTACATTGAAAGTCTTGCAGTAAAGAAAAGTAAGTAGCTGCGATGAATTGTCTTCACAACTATCAGGTGTGCTACAGGCCGATTTTTATTTGTAGGCAGGCTGAAGATACCCAATAGTGTTTCCAACTACGGCGTCTTGGTGTTGCTACACAGGGTAGCCTCGCATGGGCTGTGACCACCAGCTCTGGATGCAATGCTGTAATGGCTGGAAGAAGTTATGGGCATGAAATCAACGCCATAATTCACCCTCCCTGTGTCACGATCAGGAGTTTTCAAGTGTGCGTCAAGATTTTGATTTTCAGCCGAACAAAATTCATAGTGAAGTGAAACACAAGATGCTTGTTTCAAAAAATGTAAGGAAGCGAATTATTATTTTTTTACCCGTCGTTTTTTAATGATCTTCTTTTTAACTTTTTTCCTCGGCTTTTTCCTTGGTTTCTCTTCTGTTTCAGAATCTGTGACCTCTGACGTTGCCTCCTGATCATCATGCTGTGAAACAATGATGACATTGTCACCAAGGTTCAACTCTTCGGGCTCTTCTAATGGCTTGCCAGATTCATCTAATTTAATATCTGCTTCGGCTGTTTTCTTCTTTGCAACTCGGAGGAGTTCTTCATAGATTTTGTCTCGGTTGCCTCCATTAATTGTTGCAACGGACGTAGCAACTTCTCCTAAGTAACGGAGGAATATAGTTCGTCGCTGACCTTCCTGTGCAACTTTTAATCGTCGTCGGAGATACATTCCGAGTTTTCGCCCTACGGCCTGGAGTGCCAGGCGTATTTCTTTTTGGATCTCTGGGTATGATGCTATCGCTTCTTTTGACTCACTTGTGAACGGAACCCAAACACTTGCCATGTGCACCATCACAGTGACGGGACCGCTTGGAAGGCTCCCTCTCGATTGTGAGAGACCGTACGAACGCCAGTTCGTTGACAGAATGGTCTGTGTGATTGCGCAGGCTGCGTGTTGGAACTGAAGAGGTACACGATTGGCAAAGCGAAGGACATTCATGCTATGGCCTTCATCAAGATTGACATGCTTCATTGCTTCATGAAGATCTCGGAGAGCAGATTTCTTAAGCTTTGAGGGAGATTGCCGAGGCGCTAGTTTCGCTTCGTTTAAAATTTTGTCAGCTGCATCTGTTCCGACACCACCAAATGTTGTTGCTAAAAACTGGCGAAGGCTTCGCGCATCACTTTCAACGGCAAGTTGGGTCAGTGCCTCCAGTGAGACTTTCCGTGCGGCTACAGAACCACCATAAGCAAGCGAAGCTTCAATGACGAATGGATTGCCTCGATAGACTCCAGGAGGTCGTGTTGCTGCTGTAAAAAATTCTCCAGGCACAACCTGATGGAGTCCTGCCAGAAGTCGTTGCTCACCAATAGGTACGACACAGTCTGTAGCAGGCGGTGGAATGCGAGTTGATTGGATAGCTGTATAAAGAGCGTCGGCCTCGCCGCGTCCTAATTTCCCGGCACTTGTTCGTGTCGAGAGGTTGGCAGCATGACAAAGCTTTCTGGCGGTTGTCGGTGATACCCGAGAAAAGCTTTGATTTAAAAATTGTGACAAGGTCATTTTTGGTTGCTCTTGAAGTAGCGTAACAAGGCGACCTAGTTCAACACCGTATGGATGTGGTTTGATCTCTTTTGGCTCTGGAGGAAGTTCATAGTTCGCGCGTTCAAGCAATCGTTCGCTACCATCTGGTGCCTGGAAATGGAATCGAGCGTGGGGGTTCGAGATGGCTGTTTGTTCTAAATATTCCTCGACGCTACCACGACCACGTTGGAATTTTGCTTCCATTTCAATTGTCACACGGGTTCCGTGTTCAATTTCTTCTTCAAGGTCATTTATTGCGACCCATTCAATACCACGTTTTTGCATCATGGTATCGCCCGCCTTGCCAGGTGGGATGTCTACGCCGGCGCCTCGGCCATTGAGGATTTCAGGCTGATTTGTCTTGGTGTCGATACGCAGTTCGTAATAATGTGCAGGATCTTTACGAGAAGTTTTTGAAATAATCTTTACTGGTTTACCCGTTGTAAGTACGCCATACATTCCAGCAGCTGAAATGCCAATGCCTTGCTGTCCACGACTCATCCTCAGACGATGAAACTTTGAACCATATAAAAGCTTTCCAAAAATGAGCGGTATCTGTTTTCGGACAATACCTGGTCCGTTGTCTTGCACACTCACAGCAAACCGACTGCCTGCTTCATTAGCCTGATCAATACGTACCCATATCTCTGGAAGAATTCCTGCTTCTTCACATGCATCGAGCGAATTATCGACAGCCTCTTTCACGCTCGTAAGAAGTGCTTTTCGAGGTGAGTCAAAGCCAAGTAGGTGACGGTTCTTTGCAAAAAATTCACTGACTGAAATATCTCGTTGTCCAGTTGCCAGTTTCTGTGCCGTAGCACGTCGCTTGGTTCGTGGCCTTTTGGCCTCTGCAGAGGGTGTCGAAGGCCGAGAAGAAGCTTCACCGGTCGATGAATGGGATTTTGTTTTTTTCTTTTTCTTGGTTCGTGTTGAAGCAGCGGTCATGGAACTAAAAATTGTGGGATAAGACTGGGTGAAGTCCGGAATTCGGTGATCCGGGTAAGTGAGGCAAAGTGTAGTGATATTTCCTGTTGAAAATCCAACCGTGCCGATAGCTCTGCCGGGGCAGACTTTATCCGTGGGGTGATTGGGATGGCTTCGCAGGGGCGGCAATGGTGCCGTTGGGGCGGGTATGCCGAAGATTTCCGGGGAGAATACTTCCTTCAAAGGAAACGTAATGGATTATGGGGAAGTGCCATGGAGGGCCATCCTGTGATCCCCGGAGAGACTGGCTCTTGGGTGTGAGAGGACTGATGCAGGCTATCAATCAAATAATAAGTTGAGAGCTTTCACGGAGAAATAAAAATGAGTGTACGACTCGCCATCATGAGTTGCGTTGTCATATTAATGGGATTGTTTTCGCAGGCGTCCTCTGCCAACCCGATTAATGGAGGCGTTGAAGCGCCGACGCCAGATGTCTTTTCAAATTATTACTACCCACCAATACCTCCCGGGCCATATCCCGGCGTAGGAGCACAGCTTTACGTTTCACCACAACCTGTACCAGCTCGGGTTGGCCATACATGGGTCACATATCCGCCCTTTATGCCACATGAGTTTCTCTATCAGCACAGACGGCGGTATGTCCGCTGCTCCGGTGCGATGGGTATGCGGAATGATACCCATGCCTACTGGTGGTAAACAAAAGATTACAAATTCTAATTTTACGAAAACAGCAAGGAAAGAAGCTGGCTTATGAAGGGCTCCCGATTCTCACTATTCAGCTACGCAATCATTGCTGGAATAGTTACGATTACTTTTTCGCAAGCGGTTGTGGCTGGAGGCCATCGAGCAACAGAGAAACGATATTTTCTGAGAGGACGGAATAAGAGTTGGCATAGTGGCTGGTATAACGCTGATGTTGGAAGACCGGTTCCACTTGTCGTGCCACCAACAGCGGAGTTCGTGAGCGAGTACAGTTGGGGCGTTCCCAGTTCTCGGGTAATGCCTCTATACCAGCAGTACAGGAAGCCGTACCCGGGAGCCGCATACGTTCCGGGAACGCGTCCGCTTATGCCAACTCCCCAACATCCAAGTGACACCGTGCAATTTGGTGTCCATGCGATCCGCGGTCCGTGGGGCAGTTACTAGACTTTTCTAGGGTCTTGGCGGCTCATATTCATACAGTTTCTGTCTGGATCACTATCGCTTTGTGGGGCTGTTCTATTTTATTCGGCGGGCCTGTTCTCACCTGCGAAGAACTATTTGGTGATACTCCGACACGGGTCCGAATCGTTGTGAAAGATTGAACTGTCCGTGCATGGATCCGAATGATTTCAGCGTGTTTCCAAGGTGTTTTTAGCCAAGTTTTAAGAAGTCTGTAAGACGCATTGGACGGATGCTATTAGTATGTAGGTAGTTACAGTCGTTTGATTATTGCAGAGGAAAAAAAGAAGCGTGTATCTCGTTCGTCAACAACTCTTCATTCAAACAGCTTGTTCTGTCATCCTGCTTGCAGGATCTGTTTTCGCGGTTGGGACCAAAGCAAGCGTTCAGGATGAAGAGCGATTTTTTGAGACCAAGGTACGTCCGCTTTTGGTGAACAATTGTTATGAGTGTCACGGCGAAGAAATTTCGGAGGCTGGACTGAGGCTCGATAGTCGTCAATCAGTGTTGAGGGGTAGTGACACTGGTGCAGTAGTTGAACTCGGTGATATTCAAAAGAGTAAAATTATTACTGTTATTAAGTCGAGCGATGAACTGGCCATGCCGCCTGATGGGAAACTTACTGCAGGCGAGATCAAAATACTTGAAGAGTGGGTCATACGAGGTCTTCCATGGAGTGGTGTTGGGTCCAAGGAAAACCCAATCTCGAATGAAAATAATTCTATTCCTGAGAGAATTGCATCGACAAAGAAAAATCATTGGTCATTTCAGCCGATCTGTCGGCATGAGTTGCCAGTGTTATCGGAAGATTTACCAGTTCGCCTTCGCGAGAAGTGGTCCAATAATCGAATTGATCGATTTCTTGCTGACGCGATGCTTCAACAAGGAATTCAGCCTGCCGAGGAAGCGCCTCCCCACGCACTTATTCGAAGGCTTTCCTATGATCTTACTGGTCTTCCACCTTCTGTGGATGACGTTGAAGCATTCGTAGCCGATCCTAGCGAATCCGCTTACCGAGCGTATGCAGAGCGGCTTCTTGATTCGACACAGCACGCGGAGCACTGGGCTCGATACTGGCTTGATCTGGCTCGCTATGCGGACACGATTGGTTACGCCTTTGGTGGGCAGTCAAACAAGAGTCCGTTTGCGTGGACGTATCGGGACTGGGTCGTAAAAGCTTTTCATGATGATTTGCCATACAACAGGTTTGTCACACTGCAATTGGTAGCCGACCTTGTCACACCCGAGGTGCCAAGAAAGGATCTTGCGGCACTTGGATTTTTGACAGTTGGTCGAACCTTTCGTGGAAATGTGCATGACATTATCGATGATCGAATAGATCTTGTGACTCGTGGGCTTATGGGACTATCCGTTGCCTGTGCACGTTGCCACGACCATAAATATGAACCAATCGGTATCGATGATTACTATGCCCTTCACGGCATCTTTGCCAGTACTGAAACACCTGAAGAATTGCCAATTATTGGAGAGCCTCCACAGACAAAAGAAGCCTCAGCATTTGCCGAAAAGATGGCGCAGCTTGAGCAGGACGTTGCTGACCATGAACGGGCAATCTATGACCGGGCAATTCGAGAGGCAGTTGCCCATGCGCCAGATTATCTGATCGAAGTTGCCCAACCGTCAGGAAAAAAAGATGGAAGATTGCCGCAGATGCAGGATGGCTATGAAATGCGATCCATTATCCTTGGGAGGTTGGAGAGACTTCTTCGTGCCAAGAGCGACACGCACCCCATTCTCGGTCCCTGGGTTCATTTTTCGAAGCTTTCTGTTGAAACAATTACATCTGATGCAGACAAAATATTGAAGCAATGTATTGAGTCTATTCCCAATCTCAATATGTGTGTTGAGCAGGAACTTATTTCGGCCAAGCCCCATTCGCTGAATGATGTCGCAGTGGCGTACGGTCGCCTTATTGCGAGGGCAGTTTCCTTTGAAACTGATGCAGTAGAAAATCTGAGTCAGGAGTCGAAAGATCTTCATTCGCTTTGGCTTGTGTTCGGCAAACCAGGAACACCCTTTGTCGTTCTGGAAAATGAGTGGAAGAGTGTTTCGAAGCGATCAGAGCGGGACGAATACAGCAAAAGAAAGAGGCGGGTTCTCGCACATCAGGCAGGTGTGCCAGGTGGCCCTCCGCGAGCCATGGTTCTTTTTGATAAGTCCAAGCCAACTGAGAGTTTTGTTTTCTTGAGAGGCAATCCGGGGAGGCGAGGAGAAAAGATTGATCGGCGCGTTCCTTATGTTCTCGGTGGGGAATGTGTTGATAAACGAACAAGTGGTCGACTTGATCTTGCAGAGATGATTGTTGATCCGAAAAATCCCCTGACAGCTCGTGTCTTCGTGAACTGGGTATGGACCCATCATTTTGGTCAGGGTCTGATCGCTACTCCGGGAGATCTTGGCTTGCGGGGTGAGCCTCCATCTCACCCCGAATTGCTTGATGACCTTGCAAGGCGATTTGTTGAGGACGGAAAATGGCGTATACGATGGCTCCATCGAGAGATTATTTCCAGTCAGGCTTGGCGACAAGCATCAACCGCAAAGCAAGCGATATTAGCCAGCGACCCAGAGAATATTTCCTATAGCCGATCGCGTCGTCGTCGTCTTTCGTGGGAGTCTTGGCGAGACAGCCTTCTCATGGCTGCGGGTACACTTGATCTCAATGCTCGTGGAGGTCCAGGTATGGATCCGCTTGATCCAGATAACGGTGCGAGGCGAACGCTTTATAGTTGGGTCGATCGACAGGATGTACCAGGGGTTTTGAGGACCTTCGATATTGCAAATCCAGACACTGCAGTACACGTTCGGTCTACAACGCTTGTTCCTCAGCAAGGGCTTGTCATGCTTAACTCCCCACTCGTGATTGACGCAGCAAAGAAAGTAGCTGGTCGCTTGTCAGATGAATCCAGCACCCAAGCACGTATCAAACAGCTTTGGAGAATAGTACTCACTCGGAGTCCCCAGCCAGATGAGATTCAAATGGTGCAAAAATGGATAAGAAAATCAAACGGTTCATTATCCAATGACTTTGGTGTTTGGCCTCAACTGGCCCAAGCACTTATGTCAACGGCTGAATTTCAATATGTCGATTAACCAACAAATCTGATGAAGATTGAGATTATGAATTATCACCATCTCTTCCAGAATTATTCGAGGCGAGAAGTGCTCATGCGTTCTGGTCTTGGCGTTGGTTGGATGGCTGCTTCAACAGTTCTACAGCAGAGCATCAATGCAAAGCCACCAGGTCTGAATCAACACGAGGCAAATACACTTGCGCCACGGAGTCCGCACTTTCCTGCTCGCGCAAAGGCCGTGATTCATATTTTTGCCAATGGTGGTCCAAGTCATATCGATACGTTTGATCCAAAACCAAAACTTGAAGAATATGCTGGTCGTGAAATACCAGGAGCATTGAAAACGGAGCGGCGAACAGGGGCGGCGTTGCCATCGCCGTTCCAGTTTCATCAATATGGTGAAAGTGGACTGCCGGTGAGCGAACTCTTTCCATCGGTGGCTCGCCATGCAGATCGATTACTTGTTGTCCGATCGATGCATGCAGACGTGCCAAACCACGAGCCTTCGTTGCTGCTCATGAATTGCGGTGATGGAAGGCTTGTTCGACCTTCAGCAGGGGCCTGGGTGACGTATGGGCTTGGGACAGAGAATCAAAACCTTCCAGGCTTTGTCGCAATGTGTCCCGGTGGATATCCAATATCTGGTACAGCAAATTGGCGTAGTGCGTTTCTTCCTGGTGTATTCCAGGGAACGTATATCGATACAAAAAAGAAAAAAGGAGATGAACTGGTTGAATGTATTCGTCATCCGTTGCTGGGCGAAAAAGTGCAGCGAGAGCAATTTGAGTTGATGGCAGCTCTTGATCGAAAACATCTTCAACAAAGAAAGACTGACGCTGCATTGGAATCGAGGATTACGAGTATGGAACTTGCCTGGCGAATGCAGTTTGAAGCAGGTGAAGCATTTGACGTCACCAAAGAGCCCAAACACATTCTTGAGCGATATGGGGATACACCGCACGGTCGACAATTACTCATCGCAAGGCGGCTTGTTGAACGCGGTGTTCGTTATGTTCAGGTTTGGCATGGAGCGGGACAGCCATGGGACAGTCATCAGAAAATTGAAAAGAATCATCGAAAGCTTGCCGGTGAAGCTGACAAGCCAATTGGTGCGTTACTTGATGATTTAGTTGGACTTGGCCTTCTCGATAGCACCTTAGTGCTCTGGGGTGGTGAGTTTGGTCGCACGCCAACCGTTGAACTGCCCAATGATGCGGGCACTAAAACCGCTACAGGACGAGATCACAATCATCATGGATTCACAGTTTGGATGGCAGGTGGTGGAGTCAAAGGTGGCGTGGCATACGGCGCAACAGATGAGTTTGGATTTCAAGCAGTGGAAAACCCTGTTCATGTTCATGATCTTCAGGCAACCATGTTGCATCTGCTTGGACTCGATCATAAGAAGTTGACGTATCGTCACAGTGGTCGTGATTTTCGATTAACAGATGTCCACGGACGCGTCCTTACGGATTGGCTTGCTTAATAGCTGTTTCGGCTCATAACTTGCCAGAACTATTTAGTGTTTCGAAAGTTGTTCGCGTGCCAGACTGGCCCATGGACTTTCAGGTGCCAGTGCAAGAAATCGATGAAGATGATGGCAAGCTTTGTCTTCATATCCAACTTCTGCCTGAATGCCTGCTAAGTGCCAGTGTGCATCAGCATAGTCGGGTTGTTGCTTGAGAACGCCCTCGAGTGCAGCAGTTGCCAATTCAGGATCTCCTTGTTCAGCAAGAATGCATGCGAGGCTGGTACGGGCCTCAAGGTGATCTTCATCAAGTTCAATAACTGTATAATATCGTTCTCTTGCTGCAGCCAAATCACCCGCCCGGTATAACGTCTCTGCTAACATGAAGGTTATAGACGCACATGGACCCTCAGATTGAAGTACTGCTCGCAGTGCCTCGGAGGCCTCAATGAAGTTTCCAGCTGCCTCAAGATCAGCTGCAATATCCAAAAGTTCAGTTGAGGAAGGGATTGCCGCGACGCTCTCATGAGAAATTTCAATGAGTACGTCGGGCTGAGCAGCATCAAAGGATAGAATAAGCGGAAGTGTTGTCGTCTGTTCCACGTGCTGCGACACATCATGATTCGTGTCAGCATCTCCATCACAGGCGTAAAAATCCAGATGCATCTGCCCACCAAGAGACAGAAGGCGGTCATTCCAGCGAAGGCTAAGTCTTCGACCATCTATCACAATTCGATTGATTACTTCACCAACACGGCTCTCATCACCATCGGTAAAAAGGTGTATCTGGTGGCTTAGTTCTCGAAGCGAAAGGCCCGAGCGAAGGAGTCTTGACAGGTCTTTTGCTACGACCAGCGTGGAATAATCATACCAATCAATTGAACTGGAAGACCGCGTGGCCTGAATCAATTTGTTTCGACGCCAATGACGGATCGTAGCCTGACTGACACCAAGAACATCTGCCATCATAGCTACTGTGTAAAGCCGACTTATCCCAAGCGAATTCTCTTGGAAGAGTTCGAGGGACTGCGGCTCATCGAGTAACACAGGTCCGACACAACAATCTTTTTGTTCAACATCGGTCTCTGGCGGTGTCATATTCGATAGTACTCAACCGGTGTGAATGAAATATATGTCCTTAGCATCTTTCTACCTCACTGGCACCGAAGCAATCCAGCCCTCAAGGGTATCAAGAGTACGTGGGAGCCCAAAGTTTCGCTGTAATGCGGCATGTCCAGCCTGTAAACTGCAGAGAACTGCATCGAGAAAATCACCACGAGCATCTGCGATAATACGTTTCCTCCACTGTCGGTCGGCTTCAAAGCGTATTGTGAGCCCAGCTTGACCGGCTGAAAGAGCATCAAGAATAAGCTCTCTTTGGTATTGTCGTTCACGAGTCTGCTTGGCTGGAGAGTCACTCTTGTATGAATCACGAGTGATTTTGCGTGCCGTGAATCCTGGATATGCTTCAAGAGCAATACGTTTGATATGTGTTCTTTTATGAGGATAGCGATGCGCAGGAAACGCAAGGCCAGCATGAAGCATTCGTTGAATGCCTGCATGCATCATCCATGCAACCGGTGGATTGGTCCATCGCATTGCCGGGCTTGATCCGGATAGTTTGTCAGTTTTTCTCCATGCAAATTTATTTCCTGCTGGGCGACTGTCACACCATTGCCGGAAAGTGTTTCTGAGGTGTTCCCGAGATTGCTTGCAAAAGAATTCTACAAATGTATCCCACTGAGTTGGCCACCCTTCATGTTCGATAAGTGTTCGTGGTTGACCAAACGGTAGATCAAAACCACCAAGCCATTGCTGTGGCTCAGCAAGCATGCGGTCAAAGGCTTCGAGTGTTTCAATTTCACGAATAGTCTCAAGCCGATACACAGGGTCTTCAGCCGTTGGTTTTAAGCCGACGGCGACGGTAATTGGCTTGCGGTGACTTGGGGCAGATGAAAAGTCGACACCAAGAAGGTATCGATTAGTCACGGAGTGGAGGGCCTGAAAGAACGACTGCTCGTGGCATCAGCGGTTGGAAAATCTTCGGGAGTTCTTGTTGTGACACGTCCAGAGGCTGCCCATTCACAACCACGAAGAAAAGTTGTAATGAAACCAACGCATTCTTGTGATTCGTTTGAGTGGCCCATAGGCGTATGGAAGACACGACCTTTGCCATGTTGAATACACAGCATCATGGGTTCATGGTGTTGTGTTCGGGTGGAATAGGCTGTTGCTAAGACAGACATGTTTTCAGCGGGTCCACGAAGGCTTTCATAAAGTTCGTCTTTCACATGTAGCCACATTGCAGGCATGCCCCGAGTTATAGGGTGCTTGCCGTCTCGAATAGTAATAGGAAAAGCACTCTGAGGTCCGTGCGCACCACCGGGTCCAGGGGATGTGTCACGGATGAGTTCACCAGCATCACTAAAATAAACATACGGGCCATTTTTCTCGGAGCGTCCCCCCCACCCACCAAGACCAATCATGCGGTTGTAAGCCTCCCATTCCGGGAATGAGTTGTCAGCGGCATGAATCACGACAAGCCCACCACCTTCTTTCACAAAAGATTCAAAAGATTTCTTTGTTTGCGTGCTCCAAGGACTAGCACGATGTCCAAAGTTACTAATAACGACATCATAATTACCGAACGAAGGCTGGAACGATAAGTCTTCGCCTTGAGTAGCATGTGTAACATTATCAATAACATCAAAAAGTTTTGATTCTATAAGACGGTGTTTCATCATCTGAGTTGTCTGGGGCCAATTTTTATGATTATTTTGACCGTCTATAATCAAGGCCTTCATCGGTGATGCCTGCGTGTTAAATCCAACTGCGACAAACGAGCTTGCAAGTATTGTGGTAACAATCAGTCGATGGGTAACATAGAAGGACATGGTTGTGATTGTTCCGCTGGAGAAATTTTAAATCGTTGGTGTGATACTTATTGTTGAGTCGAACCAATACTTCTGAGTGTATAGGACTTCTGGTGTCGTGTTGCATTGGAGGATGTATCCGCGGAGGAAATCCTCGTCTTAAACAAGAGTTTCAGGTGAAACTCGTAATGTCGCGGCAAATGAACAGAAACGAGTTGGAGAAATGACGATGCAGTATCAAAAATATTATCGTCGTTGGGTGAAGTACCCCGGGTTCAAACCAAGAAAATGATGTGCCTGTTAAAGTCTATCCGGTGCCTTAAGTAGTCTGCGTAGTCGGCGGTTCTGGAATGAGTTGTAGTTTCAGTGATGTTCCAGCAGCAGGAGTGGGCTGTTCCGGTGTCAGATTCTTTTGGTGAATATCTCCAGTAGGTCGGTTTGTTTGGACTGGCTGACCTACCGATGGTACTGAGCTACCTTCTGGACTTACATGGTTTAAATCTGAATCTTTCCAGCCCGTATCATTTGATGGTGATGTGTCGGTTGGTCTGTCACTGTATGTTTTTATTGGGGCGTTTCCTGTAATTGGTGCTTGCGTGGCAGGATTAGGCGCGAGAGTCATCGGGGCTGCTGGCGTCATTGGGGGAGTCGACGCTGGAGGAAGAACAGGTGCAGGCACAGATACTGTTGTCCCTGGTGCTATAGGAATTGGGTTTCCACATGGGTCGAGTGGAACACGTGTTACCACAGTACGAGGCTTTCGCACGACGTACGTGTAAGGAATCTGTTTTGCAACGACCCTTGGTATCTGAGCGGTTCTTTGCTCGGAAACATATTTGCAGACCTGTACCGAAATTGGTTCGACGCGCTGTTCGGCAACGTACTTAAGTACCTGAATGGGAATCTGTCGAACCTGTTCCTCAGCCACGTATTTGCAAACTTGTACCGGAACTTTGTTCTCAACGCGTTCAACTACTTTTCGAACAGTTTGCACAGGAACTTGTCGGACTTGGACTTCTGGCACCATCTTTAGCGTTTGGACCGGAATTTGTTGAACAATTTGTTCGTTGACATAACGGACGGTTTGAACGGGTACTTTTCGCGTTACAACTCGATTTACATAGGTTGTTTGTGGTACTTGAACAGGAGTGACTGTTGGTTGGTACACACGATTGACCTGATTGACAACAACACCTGGAGTTGCATTCCATGCGAAACCACCGCGTCTCCAAGATGAAACACCGGTATACGGGTTCACCCATTGCGTACTGGGTTGCCATCCGAGTGATGTATACCCAGGTGTAACCACTGGTGTCACTGTATCAACAGCTGTACTACCGACAGAGTAGGCAGTTCTCATTGTGGTGACAGGTTCGGCAACGGTATATGCTTCTTGTCTTTCTGAAGTTTCATACACAGGTCTGCGAACCGTACTGACCCGCTGTTGCATGCTAGTCTCGTAAGTTGGTTTCATGACTGTGTACCGCTCTTCACGTGTCCCTGTTTCGACAACGTCCCGCACAACGTTGTAGCTGCGGTCCTGAACTACTGTTTCATAAACGGGCTTCATGACCGTATAGCGTTCTTCACGATTTTGGGTTTCCCAAACTGGCCGCTGAACGGTGTAGCTTCGTTGACGGGTTTCTGTTTCCCAGACCGGTTTTTGTACCGTATACGTTTTTGAGTCATAAACAGTCTCGTACGTCATTCGATACGCAGTCATTTTCTGTTCTTCGTAGACTGTCTGGTAATCTAAACGATACGACTGCGAGACTACTGGTGCGATCACGGGCTGACCGCAGCATTGACCGTCACAGGGTGCTGCAGAAAAAATCGCGGCCAATCCACTTAGTGAAATCCCTGTCTTTACCAACAGAGGAAAAACACGGTTGATTAACGTTTGCATAGTACAGCGCTGAAAATGGACCATTACTTGGACTCCAAAAGGAACACCTTGACTCTCACGAGCCTAATTGCTTGGAAATGTCTTTCAACCGTATTGTTAGGATTCTTGAGCCTTTTTTCCCGAGAAAATTCAGCTGTAGTCGGTATGAACGGCGTATTCCATCCAGTTTTAATTGAGAACTGGTAGGTCAGTAGGATTGGTCAAAAAGGGTAGATATTTACCCTTAGCTGTGCCGCTCGAGCAGCCTTCGGCTTCGTCGGTCAAGATGCTGGACAGTTGGGATCAAATAGCAGATTCCATCACAATCAGTAATCGTTACGCTACCGTCCGTGTGCCACGCGACTCCATCAGAAGATGCCTGTTCAAAAAAGGCATCACCCCGATCGGTGACCACGCTCCAGCGGTAGGGTGTGCCCCTCGATACAGATTCAATCGAATGTATCCGTGGAAGGAATTCTTCTGTTTCCAACAAACGTTTCATGAATTGCTGATGTTCCAACGAAAGTAAGCCAAGGTCATGAATCCAGATGATTTCATTTCCGTAGCCATCGACAATAGCGACTGGGCCATCAGCGGCAGTAAATGGAAATGCTCGTACAACGTGTACCCCATCAACATGCTTGCCTGTTGGTGCAACCAGTTTCATACTTCCATCCTGAGAGCAGGATAAGATGCAATCATTGATATTTAATTGCGTCATATTCGATATCTTTATTGTGTAGTTGCCGTATCCAGTATTTGCATGCAGAAAACGTTTTATTTCTTTGCAAATCTCGATGTAGGATGAAACGTACGCTGTAGTTCGTGTGATTGATTGTCAATGATCTGAGTTTGGTAGAGTCGGGCGTAGGTTCCACCGATGGCAAGCAGTTCGTCATGAGTGCCAATTTCAACAATCTGGCCATGCTCTAGTACGACTAAACGATCAGCTCGCCGAAGTGTTGCTAATCGATGAGCAATAGCTATTGTAGTTCGGCCGGTTACAAGTTTTTCGATTGCATGCTGAATAAGGGATTCAGTTTCAGCGTCAACGCTTGATGTTGCTTCGTCAAGAATAAGAATCGCAGGATCAACTAGAAGTGCCCGAGCAATTGAGATACGTTGGCGTTCACCGCCAGAGAGTTGTGCTCCGCGTTCACCGACGCGTGAATCGTATGCATGTGGGAGCCGAAGAATGAACTCATGAGCGCCGGCAGCACGGGCAGCTGCAACAATTTCTCCACGCGTTGCGTGTGGTCGTCCGTACGCAATATTTTCGGCTATTGAGCCAAAAAATAGAAATGGTTCTTGTAAAACGCATCCAATGTGCCCTCGGTAGTTCTTGAGTGAAAGCGCTCGAAGATTGATCCCATCAATAGATATATTCCCACTACTTGGGTCATGGAAACGACAGATAAGATTCGCAAGTGTTGTTTTTCCTGCGCCACTCGTGCCGACAAGCCCTACCATCTCCCCAGCTTCTATGGTCAGACTGATTCCATGAAGAACTTCACGGTTGCCATACCGAAAGTAGATGTTCTGTAAATCAATCTTTCCTTTGACATGCTCAATATGATGTGGAGTAACTGGTTCTGCTACTGTTGGCTGGCAGTCGAGAAGATCACATATTCGCTGGGCACTTGCAGCGGCTCGTTGAGTTGCAGGAACCATGCGAACCATCGATTCAACTTTTCCGTAGAACCGTGAGATGTAGGCGAGGAAAGCAGTTAATGTGCCAACAGTTACTGAATTATTGAAAACCAGCCACACGCCGCTCGCCCAAATGACGAGAACTCCAAATTCGCTAAACAGCGTAACGAGTGGACCAAAGTAACTCCAAGTAATATTGACATGGTCATTTGCTTCAAGGACACGATGGTTCGCGCGTCGGAAACGATTGATTTCACGTTCCTCTTGGGCAAAGGCTTTGACTACACGGATTCCAGGAATTGTGTCGGCTAAAGCGCTGGTCATATCAGCCCATGCAATTCGACTACGAGAAAATCCTTGATGAAGTCGGCCACGAACCGAATAGACAAGCCAAATCACAAAAGGGAATGGAACAAGAGTCATGACTGCAAGTAGTGGTGAAATGGTAAACAGCACGATAGCTGTGAACAACACAAGTAGAATGTTGGAAAAGAAGTCAATAAGACTGATCGACAAATAGTTATTCAGTCGTTCGGTATCACTTCCAATTCTCGAAATGAGGTCGCCAGTTCGGCGAGTTGCGAAAAAGTCGAGTGATAGTGACTGCACGTGGGCATAGGTGCGAATTCGCAGGTCTGCGGTGATCCGTTCGCTGACCCAGGCGAGTATCCATGTTCGCCCGTAGCCTAGAAGCGAAGCCACGACAGCTGCTGCAGCGAGACCTGCTAGATACGGTATAGCGATCCCCAGGGGTACGTGCTCTCCAGATTGGTGTGGTATTAGCACTTTATCAACGAGTGGCATCGTGAGATATGGAGGTACCAGACTGGCGAACGTTGTCCCCAAAGCGAGTAGTGTGCCAATGACAACCACCCACCAATATGGAGCAGCGAAGCGGAGCACTCGAATGAGCGCAGCTAATGATCCTGTGGATGTTTTTTTTGATACATTTTGTAGGCTTACAGGAGTATTCTTTTTTGGATTGAAAGCATGCTTTTCTCCGTGCGTGAGATGCTCACATCGGGTTTCGAAACAATCCTTTAGTCGTACAACCTCCGGTGTTATTCCGGCACTGAACTTCCAGCACTGAAGAACTTCTTGACCTGCACGTAGTTCGAGCTGGCCAATTGTTGGGCGAGTTGTGAGTGTGAGACACAATTCTTTTTGAAGGGACCATTGATGTTGTGCGAGGTTCTGAAGTTCATCAACGGCAATTTGTTCAACAGGCAGGAGTCCTTTTCCTGAGTACAAGGCCTCGGTAGTAACTGCTAGCCAGCCGGAGCCAAATTTTGCCTGCTCGTCAAGATTTATATGACAGCATGCCAGCAGAATTTCTGATGGATTTGAGTTCACGCTATCAAAGGATTCGGCTGATGCCATTTTTAAGTTGTACCGAAGACGCTGGAACACGTTCTACTAAAAAAGAGGCGATTGCTAGCCTGTTGTGTATAGAAATTACACACCAAGGTGTTCAAATAGTCTGAAAAACCTACAAGCATCAATTGTTGGAAGATGAAAGTATGCTCCGGATAATTGCTGGAACAATCTGAGAGAGCACTGAAATAAGGCAGAAAAAGTGAGTTTAGAGCCATCAAGATATTGTTTTGTGCCTCTACAGCAACGCAGCGATGCATTTTCGGTATGTAAAATGCAGTTGATGGTAGTCTATTGAGATCGTTGCACTCTGACTTGTTCGTCGAATAATGTCCCTCAAAACAGTGGCTTACCGGGTCTTCTTGAATGCAGTTTGGAAGAATTCTCAATGTCTTCTGGAATAGGCAGATGTTGAGGGAAAGTATTTGGAAGTGAGATTTTAAACAGTATTGTAACAAAGTCCTGCCGTATTTCCCCTCACTTGGAAGCACTTCCAGGACCATATGAGTGAGAACACTGGCTCTGTCTTTGAACGAATATTCAGATTACGGTAGCGTGACAAAGTGTTTTGTTTGAGCCAGAATCACCTGTATCATAAAATCGTTTATAGACCCAACACCGTCACAGATCATCGGCCCCTCGGCAGTGCGTGTTCGACTTGCTCAGCATCGTTATTGGATTTGAAAATTTCTCCTATGAATGTTTTCGCTTATGCATATTGAGAAAATCAAAGTACTTCAGGGCCCGAATCAGTGGGCTCGATTTCCTGTTCTTGAAGTTCGGGTTGACCTCGGGTGGCTTGAGGAGCATCCGTCGCATACGTTGGTTGGCTTTAACGAGCGGTTGATGAAATGGTTGCCCAGTATGATCGAGCATCGTTGTTCGATTGGTGAGCGAGGAGGATTCTTTGAAAGATTACGAACCGGCACATGGATGGGCCATGTGCTTGAACATGTCACGCTCGAACTTCAAACGCTTGCCGGTACAGAGGTTGGGTATGGTAGGGCGAAGGAAACAAAAGAGCGTGGTGTCTATAACGTCATTATTGAATACAAGGAAGAACGTTTTGCAATTGATTGCTTGCATGCGGCACACAGGTTGCTCACTGCAGCGATTGAAGGGAAGAGCTTTGATGTTGAGCACACTATCGAAAATTTACGAGAGAAGTTGCTTCTAGAACAACTTGGTCCTAGCACTCGTTCAATCGTAGAAGCGGCTCAACGAAGAGATATACCTGTACGCAGGATGAATGAGGGTTCATTGGTGCGCCTTGGTATTGGATCGAAGCAGCGGCGCATAGTTGCAGCCGAGACTGATCAGACATCAGTGGTTGGTGAGACAATCGCACAAGACAAGGAATTGACTCGTCTTTTGCTCGAAGAAGCCGGTGTCCCAGTTGCGAAAGGGAAGCCTGTTTCCTCTGCTGTAGAGGCTTGGCAAGTCGCTACAGAAATTGGTTTGCCGGTAGTCATAAAACCTCGCTGTGGTAATCAAGGTCGAGGTGTTTCAGTTGGCTTAACAACTCAGGATGAGGTTTACCGAGCATACAACGTGGCGATCTCGGAAGAGGATGAAGTTGTTATTGAGCGTTGCCTCGCCGGAGATGATTATCGACTTTTGGTCGTCGGTGATGTACTCGTTGCCGCTGCCCGTCGTCTCCCTCCTTCTGTAATAGGTGATGGTATTTCAACGGTTGAGGCACTCGTAAAAAAAGAGAACCAAAATCCTTGTCGTTGTGCTGACCATGCTGGAACACTTTCGCATTTATGCCTCGATGCAGCTGCAGAGGATACCCTCCGTGAGCAAGGTTTTTCCAAAAATGCCATCCCGTGTAGTGGTCAACTAGTTATTCTTCGTAGAAATGCAAATCTTAGTACTGGAGGTACTGCTGAGGATGTTACGGATTTGGTTCATCCGGATACGGTACGGCTAGCGATTGATGCGGTGCGAGTTGTTGGGCTTGATATTGCCGGTGTTGATATTATGGCGACACGTATTGATCACCCATTGTCGTCACAGCATGGAGGTGTTGTTGAGATTAATGCATGCCCTGGTCTTCGCATGCATTTAGAGCCAACGGTTGGAGAGTCGCGGGACGTTGGTTCCGCCATTGTAAGTACACTTTTCAAGCCAGAAGACGATGGCAGGATACCTGTTGCAGCAGTTACTGGAACGAATGGAAAGACGACTGTAACGCGGTTATTAGCTCATATCGCTTCAACAGGTGGTGCGACTGTCGGCATTACCTGTACTGAAGGCGTGTGGGTAGGTGACAGACAACTCGACACGGGGGATTGCAGCGGACCAGCAAGTGCACGACGGGTTTTGGCACAGCCGAATGTGTCTACAGCTGTACTTGAAACAGCACGGGGAGGAATCCTACGAGAAGGGTGTGGATTTGATGCGTGTGACGTAGCCGTTGTTACCAATATTGCTTCAGGCGATCACCTCGGTCTGAACGAGATAGATACCCCAGAACAACTTGCCTGGGTGAAAGGAGCAATTGTTGCCGCGGTGCGGTCTACAGGTGCTGCAGTTCTTAATGCAGCAGATCCACTGGTTGTTGACATGAAAAAATGGTGCCGTGGTCGGGTTATTTATTTTGCTCTGGATCCAGAGCTTCCCGTCCTCACTGAGCATCTGGCGTCAGGTGGCCTTGGGGCAACAATTCGTGACGGATGGATTGTGCTTTGTGATGGACCACGCGAAACTCGTTTAGCAAGCTTAGAAAAAGTACCACTTGTTCATCACGGGTTGGTGTCATTTCAGGTTGATAATGCACTCGCTTGTGCTGCAGCTGCATGGAGTATTGGTATTCCACTTGAATTGGTTCGGCTTGGACTTGAAAGCTTTTCAAATGGAGCAATGGGAAGCCCAGGTCGATTCAATCTGCTTGATCTCGATGGCGCTACTGTTGTTGTTGACTATGGTCATAATGTGCCATCTTTAGAACAGGTTTGTAAGACACTTGAAAAGCTGCCACCCGCTCAAAGAACTGCTGTGTATTCAGCTGCAGGTGATCGTCGGAATGAAGATCTCCTTCGTCAGGGAGAACTTCTTGGTAAGACATTTGATCGGATTGTTATCTACGAGGATGCTTATCGAAGAGGTCGGAGTCCGGGCGAGATAACACGACTTATCGCTGAGGGTATTGCAAGGACAAGACAGACAGAGCGTCGGGCAGTTGTTGAGTCTGGGGGCGATTGGGCAGCATCGGCTGCGACTGTTCTTGATTCGGTGAAACCAGGAGATCTTGTTCTATTGCAACCCGATACAATTGAACAAACAATGCCTTGGTTAATGGAGCGATATGGTAACCGACTTCGTGGAATCGGCTTCGATAAAATTGCAGAGGGCCAATCATCAGATTCTGATGAGGTGCCCCTTGACCCTAGGCATAACAAAGACGATGCCCCGGACGTGTAAGCTTCCACAGTCATTCAGGGAATTTATTTAAGTCCAGGTCCTCTGTCGAGCGCCCCTCGTACACCAAGTTGTTCAGGGTGACGTGCAATTTTATCTGTGAATACACGCACATCATCAATGATTGGCCGCAGGTCCTGAGTGAGTCGATTTACGTTGTTGGCCGCCTGCGAGAGGTCGTTGTAAACCTGTGGGTCTCGAACCAATTTGCCAAGCGTTCCTTGTGATTCGTTGAGAGCCTGGGTGAAGGTGGCTGCTTGCATGAGCACAGTATCAAGACGATTAATCGCACTATCAATTCCTTGCACCATTGATGCTCCACGTTCGCCAAGTGGTTTCGAAAATCCTTCTAGGTTTCGAAGGTTTCGATCAGCAGTATCGATAGTCGCACTAATTCCCCCAACAGAATTTCGCAGATCAACAAGCACATCGGGCAAGGTGTAGATAGAGTCTTTAAGTTTTTGCCTCGCTTCGGCATCCCCAACAATATCATTTACATTGTTCATTGCTGTTGTGAAAGTTTCTAACGCTGCATCTAATCTTTTCACAGTCTGATCAATTTGAATATCTTCTTTCACAAAAATCTTTTCAATGTTTTCCGAAAGAACTGCAACGGCATCACTCGCGCGTGTAAGTGACTCTAGTGAAGCGGTGACCTTTGGCTCAAGTGTCGAAAACAGTTCAAGTGGATCTTTTGAAACAGCACCTTGCAAAATTTCATCAGTTGTTATGCGTTGGCGGGGCGGGGTAGTATTTCCCGCGATCAGCTCAATTTCGGCGTCGCCGAGAATAGTACTTGCAACACGTGGTGTTTCATCACGATAGACGGGTACATACGAATCTATTTGGGTGACCACACTCACGCCGCCGCGTTCATCAAGCATGACAGAATCCACTCGCCCAACAAGAATGCCATTTTTTCGAACTGGTGTTCCGCTTGAAACCCCTCGTGCCTCTGTAAAGTTCATTCGGACCGGATATGTCGATTGCACGAGACTTGGCAGATCACCAAATAAAACGATAAGTATGCCGGCGATAATTGCGGTTGCTAAGACCATTACGCCAACACGAAATTGGATTACTCGCTCATTCATGATCGTTCTCCTGATCGTTAGCATTAGCAGAGAAAATAGATTGGTTCTCTATCTGCTCTTCCCGAAGTTCATTGAGACGCTGGCCGGCCTTGCCTTCAGTGAACTGTCGGACTCGTGGGTCGGTAGAGATATCTAATTCTTCTGGTGTGCCAGTGAAAATAATTTGTGACTCATTTTCTTTGAGACGGGAAAGTGGGTAGAGCATTATGATTCGATCAGCAACTTTATGAGCAGTTGTCATGTCGTGAGTGACAACAACATTCGTTGTTTCTGGTCTCTGATGAACCCGTAAAATAAGCTCATTAATGACGTCACTCATGATGGGATCCAGCCCTGTAGTGGGCTCGTCATAAAGGACTAAGTGAGGATCTAAGGCAAGGGCTCTCGCAAGTCCAGCACGTTTCCTCATGCCACCTGATAGCTCAACAGGTTTTTTTGATAGCACGACGCGTGGCAAGCCAACTTCTGCTACGAGTTCAGTGACAATCTTCGTAATCTCGTCCTCATCGAGCTGGGTGTGTTCCCGCAAAGGAAACGCTATGTTGTCAGCTATTGTTGCGCTGTCAAAGAGGGCAGCTCCTTGAAAAACAAAACCATATCGTGTGCGGAGGTGGGCAAGTTGCCGCTCTGTCATGGAAGCTAGTGAAGTGTCTTCAAATCGTACGTCACCTATAGACGGTTTGATGAGACCAATCATGGTCTTTAGAAGAACTGTTTTTCCGCAGCCACTCTCTCCTAGAATGACAAGAGTTTCCCCAGAAGTGAGTTCGAGAGACACATTACGCAATACGTGCTGGTTGCCAAACGATACTGAAAGTGAATCAATAAAAAGGAGTGGGACTGTGGGCATTGCTTTTTGGGGTGATGCTTCAATAATAGGAGCGTTCATCGGTGATATTTTCTGTAAAACTTTGTTTTTTAAAGAAGGCTTCTCGGGCCGTCAGGTCGTATAAAGTCCTGTAAATTATTAAGGCCAATGCCGAGAAAGAGATCGAGTATGAGAATAAGTACGAATGAGTGAACAAACGCATTTGTTGCTGCTCTGCCTACGCCCTGTGCACCATGGTCACAATGAAATCCGTGGTGACAGCTAACCAAAGCGATAGCAGCGCCAAAAAAGAAGCTTTTGAAAATTCCCATAAGAAAATCAAAGGCGTCGATATAGGCACGAGAATTTGCCCAATAATGGTGGTAGTCAATACCAAGAATGGCATGTGAATAGACGTATCCACCCAGTACACCCATAAAATCAGCCATGATTGTAAGCGTAGGGATGAGTACAAGGCACCCAAGAAAGCGTGGTACAACGAGATAATAAATTGGATTCGCACCCATGCTTTCAAGAGCATCGATTTGTTCAGTGACCCGCATTGTTCCCAATTCTGCGGCCATGGCACTTCCCACTCGTCCGGCCAACATAGTTGCT
>Ga0233432_10001279_pt1 | contig 24331 bp, 17 predicted proteins | sample SI_122_August201_6_FD_179870 | JGI IMG/M metagenome (GOLD analysis project Ga0233432, IMG submission 179870) | Seawater microbial communities from Saanich Inlet, British Columbia, Canada - SI_122_August2016_10_MG | ecosystem: Environmental > Aquatic > Marine > Inlet | place: Canada: British... | reverse complement strand
TTCAACAGATGCCTGGCGAAGATACGTGATTGCCAAAGGGCCTAGAACCCCGGCAGTGCTCCATGCAGTAAGCAAACGACCATGAATGGCCCCTACAAACCGCATTCCAAAAATATCAGCAAGATAAGCCGGAATGGTGGCAAATCCACCTCCATACATGGTGAAGATAATCATCGTGGCGGCATAGAACATGACCAGCCATGTCACCGTGGGATCGGCGCTAACCTGCCCGGCTGTCCAGGGAATCGACAAGTAAAGTAATGTCCCGAAAACGAAGAAACAGTGGTAAGTATTCTTGCGCCCAATGTAATCGGATGCACTCGCCCAGATGATTCTTCCCAGCATATTGAAAACCGAGATCATGGTTACATAAGTAGCTGCAAACGCCCCATTGACAACGGAGGGAAGAGTGGTGCCGAAAATTTCATTCATCATTGTCTTGGCCACTCCAATCACACCGATACCCGCGGTCACATTGAAACACAACACCACCCACATGAAATAAAACTGGGGAGTTTTCAGCGCCTGATCCATATCCACATTGCCACTGGTAATCATGCCCTTGTTAGAATCATTGCCAGAAGGCGGAGACCATCCACGCGGGCGCCATCCCTCCTCTGGAACGCGATAAGAGAAGGCCGCTACCATCATGACTGCAAAATAGACAAGGCCCAGAGTCAGGAATGTTCCAGCAGCACCTGTGTTACCGGTGCCCACAAGGTAAACGCCTTCCTGAAGATTGGTGACAGGTAATTTTGCAATATCTGCCTGAGTCGCCACCACCGCCTCTTTCCAATCACCATCCATCTGAACAAAACGTTTGCCTTGCTCTGTTTTCATGGATAAATCGGCCGCGGCCCCCACATAATCAGGAGCCTTGAAAAAGGTCTTCAGAAGGGCTTCTTTCACCGGCGCACCAATCATCGCCCCTCCTCCAAACCCCATGATAGCAAGGCCGGTAGCAAGCCCTCTGCGGTCGGGAAACCAACGGATCAAAGTGCTTACCGGAGAAACATAACCCAGCCCCAGTCCACATCCCCCCAGCATACCGTAGCCAAGGTAAATAAGCCAAAGCTGATGAAATGCCACTCCAGCACTGCCAATCAGGAAACCTCCACCCCAGAGAATCGCCGCTGTCACCCCCACACATCTCGGCCCGACACGTTCCAGCCACTTACCTGCCACAGCGGCAGCCAGTCCCAGAAAAACGATTGCCACTGAAAATATCCAAACCACCGAACTCAGGGACCAGTCACTGGCCGAGGCGCCTACAACACCGAGCTCCCGTATGAGTGCGGGATTGAATATGCTCCATGCATAAACCGAACCGATACACAGATGAATGGCTATGGAGGCGGGGGGTACACGCCACCTGTTGAATCCAGGAGGTGCAACGATGGACTCCTTGAGCAGAATCTTGGGGATCATGAAGAGAGATCATAGAATGACCTCGATTCATGGGCAAATGAAAATGTGGCAGCAACAAATCCCTTGCCAAGCATGAATGTTTGGCCAGATAATTGCGTCAGATCCCATAGGCGAACTATTTTCAGAGTCAAAAATATAAAAACAATGAAAGCATCATCAAATCCTTCGGGCGCTAATGAGTCATCGCGCCGCGAATTTATAAAGAATACCGGCAAAGTCACTGCGGCGGGAGCCTTGGCTGGAGTCGCTCTTCCCAATGTGCACGCTCAGGGAAGCGAAACCGTTCAGGTAGCACTCATTGGTTGTGGAGGAAGGGGCACCGGGGCGGCAGCAAATGCGCTTTCGGTTTCCAATGGCCCAACCAAGATGGTAGCGATGGCAGATGTATTCCAATATCGCCTGGATGGAAGTTTCAACACCTTGAACAAAAGGTTCAAGGATCAGATGGAAGTACCTCCCGACCGAAAATTCATCGGTTTCGATGGTTACAAGCACGCCATCGATTCCTTGAACAAAGGGGATGTTGCTATTTTCACCACCCCACTTGCATTCCGTTGGGTTCATTTCAAGTATGCCATTGAAAAGGGCGTCAACGTTTTCATGGAAAAACCGCTGACAGCGGATGGGCCAACCACACGACGCATGATTGAACTGGCCAAAAAGGCGTCGGAAAAAAACATCAAGGTGGGTGTCGGGCTCATGGTACGCCACTGTCGCGCGCGTCAGGAACTCTTTGACCGCATTCAAAATGGTGAAATTGGAGATATTCTCAATATGCGCGCTTACCGTATGCATGGTCCCGTTGGATCTGCATTTTCCGGACCCAACCCAGGGAATGTCAGTGAGTTGATGTATCAAATCCAACGCTTTCACAGTTTTCTCTGGGCAAGTGGGGGACTCTACAATGACTTTTATATTCATCAGGTCGACGAGTGTTGCTGGATGAAGAACGCCTGGCCTATCAAGGCCCATGCCTTGGGTGGCCGCCATTACCGTGCAGAGGATGCCATTGACCAAAACTTTGATAGCTATGCAGTGGAGTATACCTTTGAAGACGGATCGAAGTTCCAACTCAATGGTCGTACCATGCTGGGTTGTCATGATAATTTCGCAAGTTACGCTCATGGAACCAAGGGGCTGGGAATCGTCTCCACCTCGTCACATTCCCCGGGACGTTGCCGCACGTTCAACGGTCAGAACCTATCCCGACGCAACATGATCTGGAGCTACCCTCAGCCTGAAAAAAATCCGTATCAACTTGAATGGGATGATTTGCTGGACGCTATCCGCAATGACAAGCCTTACAATGAAGTCGAGCGGGGTGCGACTGCCAGTCTGGTTTCATCCATGGGTCGCATGGCCGCTCACACTGGCCAGGAAATTACTTATGATCAAATCTACAACAGTGATCATGAATTTGCGCCAGATGTCGATAAACTGACACTCGAGTCGGATGCGCCCTTGAGCAAACTTGCTGATGGTACCTATCCAATCCCGCAACCGGGCATTGTCAGAGATCGCGAATACCGCGAAGCAGAAAACGCTTGAAGTCAGCCAGACTCGACCTTTTTAAAAATCTACGAAAGCGACGCAAGTCATTGCGTCGCTTTCTTTTTATCACATTCAACTGGCACCCAACGGTCGTTTTGAATTAGTCTTTTCATGTCATTTTTTCATGAAAAATTTGGTTAAAGATTTTTCCAACCACACTCTGGTCCCAGGCTCCGTACTGATATCCATATCAGGCACTCCTAAATCCCGCAGGAACCAACCGTACGACCATGCCGAATTAACCGCGTTCAATCAGATGTCTATGGATGAACTCATCCATTGGATGACTGATAACCAAATTATAAACGAAGACCAATCCAATCGGTTAAAGCAAATAGAAAACCGCTTTCTCAGCACCTTTGCAAAGCTTGAGCAAAAAATCCCGGAGATTGCTCTGGTCACCAGTGCAGAGGAAATTTCAGTAAAACAACTGGCGCGCACTCTCTTTTCCTCTCGATTGCTTTGGGAATACATGGAAGTTCTGATTCCACCTGAACTTTCGTATGAAAAAACACCCAGTGGAACAGACGACCTCCTGCATGGCCTTTCGGATCTGTTTCGCAAAATTGTTGGAGGCGCCTGGGGAGTGTTTTTTCCACGTGAAGAATTTGGATTGGTGGCCGATGCGACGGCTCAATTCTGGACGGCTTGCCTCTATAACAATCGTCCGGAAGATATGATTCAGTCCTTTCAGGGTTATTTTTTCGCCCCTCATCGCGACCGATTTTCGGCATTGACTAGAGGACAGAGAAAGAAAAAAGGCATGCGATTGCAGGATGCCATCTCGGAATACATCGAAAATTCGCAGGAACGGTTTTCAAAACTGCATGAAGCCGTTGCCGATGACATCAAAATTGGCCTGGATAAATTCTTTCTCGATATGGCAGGAATTTTGAAGAAACTGGAACTGCAGCCCCCTGTCTTGCTTTTTCTGGCACATCTGACGCAGGAAGTTTGCCACTCCTTTTCACATGTTGATGGCTCACTTTCATCGCAGGAACATCGATTCATCAGCTACTTACTCAAACAGATCGACACAGTTTGCTCAGAGCATGACGATCGTGCATCCAAACAGAACAAAGGTTCTGTGGAGGATCTGGCAGAAGTGCTGAGTGAGCTTGACGAATTAATTGGCATTGAGGAGGTCAAAGAAAAAGTAAGGCAAACGGCTAACTTCGCGAAAATGCAGCAGATGCGACTGGCCAAAGGCCTGAGGGCAATCCCAACCAGTTACCATGCCGTTTACACCGGGAACCCAGGGACAGGGAAAACCACTGTGGCCCGACTCATGGCAAGGATCTACAAGGCCTTGGGTGTCTTGAAAAAAGGACATCTGGTCGAATGCGATCGCGCTTCTCTCGTCGCAGAATATGTGGGACAAACCGCGATCAAAACCAATCGCATGGTGGATGCTGCACTCGATGGTATCCTGTTTATCGACGAAGCCTACTCACTCGCCAAGCAGGATCAGGATTTCGGTCGTGAGGCCATTGATACCCTGCTGAAACGAATGGAAGATGAGCGAGACAGATTGATCGTAATTGTTGCAGGATACCCGGAAGAAATGGAGGATTTCGTACACTCGAATCCGGGGCTTCACAGCCGTTTCACCCGTTTCATTGAATTCCCTGATTATGATCCTCTTGAGCTTTGCAGGATTTTCAGCCTTCTTTGCCGACGCAATGACCTTCGCATTGCACCAAAGCTAAAACTTCGGCTCTTACACCATTTCTACATTCATTATGAAGAAAAGGGAGAACACTTTGGCAATGCGCGGCTGGTTCGAAATTGTTTCGAGCATGCCGTCAATGCACAGGCAAACCGGCTGGCTACCATTGACATACCTGAACAAGACGATCTGGTCCTGCTCGTTGATGATGACCTCACTTCCATTCCACCAAAGGCCTTGAATAATTGCGGGGCAACCAAGGGATACAAGGTGACTTGCCCAAATTGTAAATCATCTTATCGCTGGACATCCGACCTCGACATCAAGGATGCAGAGTGCACGCGCTGTGGAGCCATCTATAATTGTGAATTCGGGGTACCTGTCTACTGAGCCTTACAAACCTTTGCCATCACCGCTTTCTGGCTTCCCAAGGCAACTTGAGTCCCTCACCAATAGACGGAGAGCTTACTTGTCCGCTTAACAGATTGCCGTGCCACTTCCCACTGGAATAAAAAGTACCACCATTTTCTTCGCGCTGTGTGACAAATTTTAATTGGCCCGCTTTGAATGAAATATCCCGCAACGGCATGTTAAACTGCTCAGATTCCAGTCGCCCACTCACCCCCTCGACATCCTGGTGAATGATCAGTGTGGCTTTGAGCTCGTTTCCATCCGGTGTGGATAGCTTCCAGTCCCACTCGCCAGTCAGCGGAAATTCCAGCAAACGCCTGGCTTTCCAGTCACGCCGTAATATCCGATCCTGAAACCGGATCACAACTTCCCCTGCTATGTTACTTTTAGTCAGCTTGCCACCGTAGGAAGCCTTGAAGGCCTGCCCCATGATTTCATGATCTACTACCACCTGAACTTGATCCCCCTTCATATTCACTGACTCAAACGGAATACGCTCCCCTTTAGGATTGCGAATCCCCCCCATCAATGATCCTGACTCCTCAAGGCTGATATCCATGACACTCGTGAACAGTTCCCCATCACTCTGCTTTGATGTCCAGGTCCATGCTCCCACAATACGGTCCTTGCGACCACTTCCTTTGTCTTCCGCGATGGCACTTACGCCCTGAAAGCAAAAATGTAAAAGGAGGGCGATTTGAAAAATCCAGGCGGCTTCCTTTTGGGTTGATTTAGTGCGTTTCATTTTCATCATCGAACCATTCATCTTCAGGGTCAAAAGCAGGTACCGGCACATTCATGATTTTCATCTTACCAATTGCCCGATGCCGGCAGCCAGGCTTGATCATGATGGCAGACATGGGGCGAACAGGGAAACGTTCTCCATCCAGTTCAATCTCCCCTTGCCCCTCCAGCACCAAATATATCTCGGTCAGCTTTTTATGATAATGAGTTTTGGAATCAGATTGAATATCCACAATGTGCAGTGTGGCGGTGGTATTTTCGGCGGAGGCAAAGGCTCTTCTAGCAAACCCACATGGACAAGGCACAGGGTCTAGGTTATCCATCTGAGCCATTTCATAGCGTTTTGGCATCAGTGCATGATGCGATAAAAGGCACATCATGACAACCTGGAACAGCAACGAAGCGTCTTGGTTTTATCTACTCCACTGAGAGCACTTTTGCTTGGATGAATCCATCTCCACGATTCAATCAACCACACGAAATGGCCGAGTGCAATCAGGGCGTGTCTGTTTTACTCTGTCAGAGATGAGCCCGAAAGACCCATAATCCACCAATTTGCTTTGCCGCATTTGAAGTTCCCATGCACAATCCCCGCGTCTATGGCAAAGGAATACCAGTTGCAACGAAATATCGTCAAATCCGATGTGGAATTGCGAATCGATTATCGCGGTGAATTGAATGACCAACAATACGCCGCAGTCACTTCCCCAAAGGGCCCTGCCCTGGTGATCGCGGGTGCAGGTGCCGGTAAGACCCGCACGCTGACTTACAGGGTCGCTTACTTGCTGGAGCAAGGTATTCCCGCCGATCGAATCCTTCTCCTTACTTTCACCAACAAGGCGGCACGCGAAATGATGGAGCGTGTCGGTGACTTACTCGGCAACGAAGCCTACGTTGTCTGGGGGGGAACTTTCCATTCTATCGGAGCCAGAATGTTAAGGCGCCACGCTGATTCCATTGGATTTAAACAGGATTTCACGATCATGGATCGAGAAGATGCCACTGATCTCATGAGTGCTTGTGTAGGCGAAGCCAAGATCGATATCAAAGCGACTCGATTTCCAAAGGCAAAAGTGCTGGCGGACATTTTTTCACTGGTTGCAAACAAACAGTGTAAGATGGAAACGCTGTTGGAACGCCAGTTCCCCTACTTTGCACACCTCACCGAACAAATGGAAATCGTGATGAAGCTTTACCAGAAACGGAAACGCTCAAACAACATGATGGACTTCGACGATCTTCTGGTTTTATGGCTGGACATGTTGCGTCAGAACGAGCGCGTCCTGGAACAATACCAACGGCAATTCCAGTTTGTCTTGGTGGACGAGTATCAGGATACCAATCGCATCCAAAGCGACCTCGTGGACCTGATGGGTGCCCGTCATCAGAATGTCATGGTCGTAGGCGATGACTCACAAAGCATCTATTCCTGGCGTGGCGCACACTTTGCCAATATATTCGAATTTCCAAAACGCTATAAGGACGCCACGGTTCACAAGATAGAGACAAATTACCGCAGCACACCTCAGATTTTGAGTTTTGCAAATGCGGTCATAGGATCCAACAATCAGCAATTCGAAAAACAACTCGAACCCGCCCGACCAACAGGACCTGAACCCGTGGTAGTCGTCACCAATGACGCTCATGAACAGGCAATGTTCGTAGCTCAAAAAGCGCTGGAATTGAGAGATGAGGGCATTGAGCTGAACGAAATGGCCATCCTTTACCGCTCTCATTTTCACGCGATGGAATTGCAAATGGAACTGACTAGCCGGAATATTCCATTTTCAATTACCAGTGGCATCCGCTTTTTTGAACAAGCCCACGTGAAGGACGTCGCAGCTTACATCAAACTCCTGGTGAATCCTGGGGATGAATTATCATTCAAACGTATCATCAAAATAATGCCCGGCATTGGAATCAAAAGCGCCGAAAAACTTTGGCAACATTTTCAATCCGGCCTGTTAAATGCCCAAAGCAATCAAGTACCAGCCAACAGCGATTCGCAGGAGAACGATCCCAATTGGACGCCCAGACTTTCTTTGATTCCGGGGCTGACTGCATGCACAGCAAACATTCCTAAAAAATCTAAGGATGCTTTCGAGCAATTTCATGCCACTATCGAACAAATGGAAGATCCAGGGATACGCAAAAGCGTCCCCCTGATGATTCGCCATGTACTCGACGCAGGCTACGAAGATTATCTGAAGGAGGAATACGCAAACTATCGCAATCGGCTGGAAGACCTTGAACAGTTGGCCGCATATGCGCAACAATTTGAGACGCCTGAATCCTTTCTGACTCAGCTTGCGCTGGAAACTGATATGACTCCCAACAACCAACAGGATACAACAGACGATGAGGAACGTATCAAATTATCCACTATACATCAGGCCAAGGGACTTGAGTTTAAAGTGGTTTTTGTCATTATGCTTTGTGATGGGTTGTTTCCGTCCGAACGATCAACGGAGAATCAGGATACGGAAGAGGAAGAGCGCCGGCTCTTTTACGTCGCGGCCACTCGGGCAATGGACGAGCTTTACCTTTGCTATCCCTTGATGCGATTTGCGCAACGAGGAGCCGGTGATTTCATGCAGACCCCATCTCGATTCATCTCAGAATTACCGGATAGCGTGTTTGAAGAGCTTCGAGTTCAATGACTCGAAACAACATCACCGAAATATTTCAGCCACATACAGGCACTTGGCATCTGGATGAGATTCACCAGAGGAAACTTTTTTGCGATCCGATCTGCTGTGCTCCATTCCAGACCGTGACACGCCATGCGATGAGATTAGCAGCAGCATCGTATTCTTCTTTTTTTAACTGAACAGAGGTCCAGCCGCGCTTTCGGAGTTTTTTGGGTCGCAACGACGTTTTGGCTTTCAGTGTCTGAATGGAGTTACCGCTTCCAAATCTTACTTCAACTCGTAATTCCAGAGGTACATCAAATCTCTCCCGCAACATCCAGTTAACATCCAACCGCAAAGTTGAAACTTCTTCCGAATGGCTTTTGAGATGCGTTTGATAAGCATCACGCTCAAAAAGGCTCGGTGATAAAGCATGTTTTCCATTTGCATCCAACAGGTGAGGAAGCACTTTCAAAATACGCGCGGAACTTTTCGTCTCCTCACCCAAAAGGGCGACCGAGCAGACAAGAAAAAGGATCGATGAAAAAAGCCAAATTCGATGAGCCATGGACAGGAGGTTAAACCATTGATCGCCTGATGACAATCGTAAGCATTGTCGTACCTGGATTACCCGGCTTTTTACAGCCTGAACTTTCGTGAGGGTATTCAAGAAACAACGATTTCATAATCCGAGGAAATGTTTGTGCAAACCATCCAGATTGCAAGTTACTCGAGTTCGGAAATTTTAATTTTGTTGATAACGGTGTTGCGATATGGTTGAGCTGATTTTCACTCATGGTCCTAGAGCTATGCACTCAACATAATTTAACGAACAGAGCAAATATCCATGTCGATCCCATTATCACCAAGACTTATGCCTCCAAGAATCAAATATGTGAAATAAAGCCTCGAACGGATACTCAGACTCATACAAGACATTCAAACTACCCTCTCTAATCCCGCAGATCCAAGAGCAGCTGGAAGTTATGAAGCGGGTAAAGGAGACAACTCCTGTGAAAAAGACTCTTTTTTTACTTTGACCTCTGCCCCGTCAGACCCACTTCACCACGATATTTTCATCAGGCATTGGGCAAGGTGGTGGAAATTATTACGAAGGCAAGAAAAATGAAAAACCCTGCGTAAACAAATAGGATCTGAGATTGATTGAGAGCACCTTGGTCACCCTGTTAATGGAGAACATTCTTTTCTCTGGTGAATTCACAAAATTCTTCTTACCATTCTATGTATTATTGGCACCCAATCTACCGTTTCATTATGAACGGGTTCATCCAAGGTGCTTCATGGGACCATCTAATCACACATTGCAGGCATAAAATGGCAACAAGGAAAAAGACGCGAAAGGGTATCCTCGCAGGAGGAAACTGGATTATTGATCAGGTTAAAATGATTGATGTTTTCCCGCAGAAAGAATCATTGGCCAATATCAGCATGCAGTCTCAAGGCACGGGCGGCTCACCTTATAACATCCTTGTTGATCTGGCCAAGCTGGGTGCCAAATTCCCATTGCATGCAGCTGGGCTGGTGGGCAAGGACGCTCTGGGTGATTGCATTATTGCGGACTGCAAAAAGCATAAGATTCAAACCAAACATTTGAGTTCATCCAAGGAAGCAGACACTTCTTATACCGATGTGATGACCGAGGTAAAGACGGGGCAACGAACCTTCTTTCATTATCGCGGCACCAATGCTCTGTGGAAAGGTGAAGAAATCGATTTCGAAGCCACCTCCGCTAAAATTTTCCACCTGGGATACTTGTTATTGCTCGACGCGATGGATGGCCCTGATAAGAGGTTTGGGACTTGTGCCGCCAAAATATTGGCAACTGCACAAGCTGCCGGATTGAAAACATCTGTGGATGTGGTCAGCGAAGACAGTGATCGGTTTGCAAAAATAGTTAAACCCGCACTCAAGCACACGGATTACTGTGTCCTCAATGAATTTGAAGCAGGAAGAACAACAGGATTCAAAATTCGAACCGATGACGGCAAGCTCGATACCGTTGCTTTGCGTCATGCTTCCGGATCACTCCTTCAATGCGGAATCAGAGAACTGGTGGTCATCCATTTCCCCGAAGGAGCATTTGCGCGGACACTGGATGGACAGGATTTCTGGCAATCTTCCCTCAAACTGCCTCAGAAATACATTGCAGGTGCGGCAGGTGCGGGTGATGCCTTTTGTGCCGGTGTACTCTTTGGACTCCATGAGGGCTGGGAAATTCAACACTCTCTCAAAGTAGGCGTCTGTGCGGCGGCTGCCTCGCTGGCCAATCCGACTTGCACAGGAGGTATACTCTCCTTGCCTGAATCACTTGCATTAAGCAAAAAATATAAGCCTCGACCTAACCTTCTCAACCGGGATTGAGGTAGATTCCAACAAGCAAAAAGAGAACCCATTCAGAAAGGAATCATCTTGGGGCACAGGCTGCTGCCGGATCTGGATCAGGCACGTTCCATGTATTTGCCGGTGCGAGTATCAACACGGATTTTTTCACCTGTCTTGATGAACAAAGGTGCTTGAATGGAAATTCCTGTCTCCAGCGTGATAGGCTTTTGAACGTTGTTCGCTGAATCACCTTTAATGCCCTCGGGGGCTTCCGAAACGGTCAAAATCACACTCGCAGGAATGTCGACCAAGACGGCACGTTCCTCCACAAAGGTCACGTTCACCTGACCGTTTTCAGTCAGATAGTTTTTCGCGTCACCCACAATCTCAGGGGTAATCGTTACCATCTCATAAGTCTCGGGGTCACAGAAAACGAAGTCTTGCTGATCCTTGTAACTGAATTCCATCTTCTTGTTGAACAATGGAATGATTTCTACCTTTTCGGTGGAGCTGAAACGGACATCAGAAGATTTGCCTGTCTTGATGCTTCGCATGATAACTTGCACAAAGGCTCGCAAGTTACCAGGAGTACGGTGCTGCATTTCCAAAATCACGCAAACGTCTCCGTTATAGCTGATCGCCTGTCCCTTTCTTAAATCATTTGCCGTAGCCATAAAAATCTGGTTGGTCGTTGAACTGCAATTTCTCATTCACCGTGCGAATCGGTGCGGATAAGGAATTATTAAATCATCAACAAACCAGTCAAAGCAAGCTCGCATTCAAACAAGGTCACCGCCTAAGCAAGCAAAGGTGGTCGATTCATCGCAGCTATAGATGAATCGAAAGGCGTTCCCTGCAAAAGAAGGGTAGTCTTGGGATCAAGGTGAGGAAGATAGGATCAGTGTCGCCAGCGTCGAATGATATCCAGCATTAGCGACGAAACCAGCCTTTACCACTCGCTTCTGAGGGAGGTACAGCTGCAGCAGCCACCCCGGATCTCATCTGATTTACTAGTAGCTGACTTCGCGCATTTTCCAAAGCCATGATAAACTCACCATAACTTTGGTATCGATGTGAAGGCTCTTTGGCCATCGCTCGGTAAATGGCGTCGCTGGTTGGCTGAGTAATCGACTGCACCACATGGTTCGGAGGCGTTAAATCCGTGTGAACATGTGCTGCGACCACTTCCTCAATACTGGGCGCCTCAAAAGGAACGTGCCCGGTCAATGCATGATAAAGCGTTCCAGCCAGGCTATACATGTCGGACAGGAATGTTTCGCCTTCTCGCTTCACTTTCTCAGGAGCAATATAGTAGGGGGTACCCCAGACCGTACCGTGGACGTCTTGATCCGCATCGGCATTCACCGCAAGTCCAAAATCCACAAGTTTGGGCTCATTTTCTTTGTTGAAAAGAATGTTCGCAGGCTTCAGGTCACGGTGCAGAAGGTTTTGCGCAAGAGCTGATTCGAGAGCCGATGACATCTTGATTCCTACATCAAGGGTCAGTAATTCATCGATCACACCGTGATCTTCAATACGGCCGTCCAGACTACCATTGTCAGCAACCTCCATCACAAGGTAACGCATTCCTTCTAATTCATCGAAGGCGTAAATATGGATGATATTGGTATGATTCAGACAGGCGCACGCGCGCGCTTCTCGATAAAAGCCCTCAAGAACTTCCTTGTCATCAGCCAGCTCAGCCTTCATCAGCTTGACCGCGACTTCCCTCTCCAGAGTGGTGTCGAAGGCTCGATAAACAATCCCCATACCACCTTCTGCAATGGGACGCAGGAGGTTGAACTGCCGCATCATCATGGGCATCATGATGGGGCTCTCACACTTGGAACACGGTGTCGTGGCAAGCGGCTCAAGATCACCAGGGATAAACACCTTGGCTCCACACCCACCGCACTGCACCATTTTCAAGGGCTTGCGTTCTTTGTTCTCTTCAGTGGACACAGTTTTTAACTAAGCACTTTTCGTGCGCGCTTCAAGATTTTGATTTATCATCCACAAAAAAATGCGTGTGGAAGTGTTTTTTGGAATTGGGCAGCGATTCAAATCCACTTTCCTCCCCTGTGTCAACCACCGCTTTCGATTTATGACACTATTTTCATTAAATCCATGGGGTGATCAATGATGGAACGAGCGCCGTGAGCCAACAATTCGTCTTTGGAACGAAAGCCCCAGGAAACACCAAGTGGCCACATCCCGGCGTTGACCGCTGTCTGCATGTCCGTACTCGTATCTCCGACATAGAGTATTTTTTCCGGTGCTAGCCCCCACTCTGAGGCCATTTCAAGAGCCCCTTTTGGATCTGGCTTTTTGGGGCGATCCTCGCAAAGCCCCCAGACAGGCTTCATCAAGTCAGACTCAAAAAACTCGGCCACACAAGCCTGCGTGAATTCCTGAGGTTTATTGGAAAGCACTCCCAGCCGGTAGTCTCCTTTTTTGAGTTCGTTTACCAGATCGAGGATACCATCATAGGGACGGGTCTGGACATTCCATTGTTTCGAGTATTCCTTTTTCCAGGCTAGGAGGAACTTCATCTTGAACTCATCGGTCAATTCCTGGCCGGGAACAATGCGTTCCATCAGGACGTTGACACCATCTCCCACAAAAATGCGGTAGTCCTGAATAGGATGAACCGCAAAACCAAACTGTTCCAAGACAGCGTTTGCTGCGGTTGCAATGTCCGCCAGAGAGTCAATCAATGTGCCATCCAGATCAAAGATGATCCCCTTTATTTTGTCAGTCACCATAAGAACTTCAACCATTCACGAAGGCTGTCAAACAGACAATCTTAAATTGCGCTGCCTCACAGTGAGGAGAATGATTCAATATGAGGCGAAGGCAGATACAATGGGGTGAATTGAAAACTGTGAAGCATAACCTGACCGGAAAGACCAGCCACCCCAATCAGACAGGCACAGAATGCACCTGCTCTCTCTAATCAGATCCACCAAAACCCTGCCTGGCAGAAATCTTCAACTCCTCCTCCCTCATGCCAGGAGGCTTTGAACCACTTTGGATTCTTCCACACCAGTCAATCGAAAATCCAATCCCTGAAATCGATAAGTAAACTGTTGATGATCGATTCCGAGGAGGTGGAGCACGGTGGCATGAAGGTCATTTACGTGTACCGCATCGCGAGCCACGTTGTAACTGAAATCGTCCGTTTCTCCCCAGGTCATCCCAGGTTTGATACCGCCACCTGCCATCCACATGGTGAAACAACGAGGATGATGATCTCGCCCACCTTCGGGACTGTCCCATTTCCCCTGTCCTGCAACACCGCGCCCAAACTCCCCGCCCCATATGACCAGGGTGTCATCCAAAAGCCCTCGCTGTTTCAGGTCTTGAATAAGTGCAGCACTTGCCTGGTCGGTGTCTCGACAACGAGCAACGCACCATGAACTCAAGCGACTATGATGGTCCCAATCAGGATGAAACAATTGAGTAAACCTCACATTACGTTCCGCCAAGCGACGGGCAAGGATACAATTCGCAGCATAACTTCCCGGACGTCTTGAATCAGGACCGTATAACTCAAAAGTCGATTCAGGTTCGTCGCTAAGATCCGTTAATCCAGGAATACTCGACTGCATGCGGTAAGCCATTTCGTATTGCCGGATTCGAGTCGCAATCTCGGGGTCACCGGTTTCAGCCAGACGCATGCTGTTCAATTCGGACAAACCATCCAACATACTGCGGCGCAGATGGCGAGGCAATCCTTCTGGATCCTTGAGATAGAGCACGGGATCCCCTGAGTTGCGCAACTTCACTCCCTGATACCTGGAGGGAAGAAAACCACTCCCCCAATAATGATCGTAGAGAGGCTGATCCGTCGGGCGCCGCATCTTCGAAAGCAGAACCAGGAAATCAGGTAGATCCTTGTTTTCACTTCCCAGCCCATAACTCACCCAACCGCCCATACTCGGACGACCGGGAATTTGATGACCGGTCAAGAAATGAGTCATGGCAGGTGCATGATTAATCTCATGGGTAGTCATCGATTTGATAAAGCAAAGTTCGTCCGCCACTTTTTTGAGATGCGGCATCCACTCACCAATCGTTGCCCCACTCTGCCCGCATCGCTCAAAGGAAGTGCGGGAGGGCATGACCAATTGCTTCTGATTCGACGTCATCGTCGTCAATCGCTGCCCTTGGCGAACGCTCTCGGGCAATTCCTTGCCAGCCCACTTTTGCAAGCCGGGTTTATGATCAAAGAGCTCAATCTGAGAAGGCCCACCCGACTGGGTTAAAAAAATGACTCGTTTGGCCCGAGGTGCAAGTTGGCCTATCGCTGGATGAAGCTCCTGGTCGGTTGTCGATGCATTGAGCTTGGCTCCTGATTTCAATAAATCCGCCAGCGCCATGGCCCCAAGGCCTATACCCGTGCATTTACCGAGAAAAAAACGTCTCGTAATGTCCAACCTTCGTGCAGCCTGCATGTTTTTTTGACTACTCATGTGTGATTGCCTCATCCAGATTAAAGATCATGTTCGCCACCCACATCATGGAAGCATGCTCCACCGCATCCAACGATGAAATGGGAATTTGTTGACCGATAGTCAACAAAGAACGGGCTTCATCGGGGTTACCAGAATAATGCTTTCTGGCTTCTTTCCATTTTGAAAGGATGACCGCCCACTCCTGGTCATGAGGATCACGACAAAGGATCTCTTGCCCAATCAAACGCAGACCTTCTTCCTCGTTTTTACCATCCAAAAGAAATCGACCCGAAAGCGCATGGGCAGCTTCCAGGATGGCTTCATCATTCAAAAGAGTCAGCGCTTGAAGCGGTGTATTGGTAAGCCGGGTCCGAACTTCACAGACACGGCGCTGGGCCTGATCGAATAAAAACGCAGGCGCACTTGTTCGCCTCCAGAAGGAATACAACATCCTTCGGTAACGCGCTGAACCGGGGCTGGGCCGGTAGGTAAAACGCCCCATGAATATATCCTGCCAGATCCCCACAGGTTGAAACGGCCTGACAGAGGGGCCACCTAAAATCGGATTGAGCAAACCACTGGTTTTAAGAACCGCGTCGTGAAGCATCCAGCTCGGAAGCCGATGCCTCGAGGCTCGTGCCCAGAGTCGATTGTAAGGATCTCGTTCGAACAAATCAGGAACCACGTGACTGCTTTGCTGGTACGTTTGACTCGTCACCATGAGCCGCAGCATGTGGCGAAGATCCCATCCACTCTCCATCAACTCCACCGCCAGCCAATCCAACAAATCCGGGTGTGTCGGTTGTTCTCCCTGTAATCCAAAATCATCAGGCGTCCTCACCAGTCCAGCCCCGAAAACGAGCTGCCAGAGATGATTCACAATCACTCGTGACGTCAAGGGATGTTCACGCGAAACCAGCCACTCAGCCAGTTCTCGACGTGTGCCTGCCTCTTTGGACGCGCCACCCCGGATGGCGGCTGGCAGCCCCGGTTGCACCATCTCCCCTTTATTGTCCCAGACACCTCGAACAAGCACATGCGTTTCTCTGGTCTTTTCTCTTTCTCCCAGAACCATCACCTTCTGCGAAGCAATGGCTTGCTTTAATTCGTTGAAATGCGCCTTCATTCGCTCAAACCGCACTTTCTCTTTCTGATAAGAAGGATGATCCTCGAGGAATTGTTGCTCTAATTGACGACGTAAATCGAGAGTCACAGCACCGCCCACCCCGTTCACGATGGAAGCTAATTGTGCGAGTGGCATTGGGGCAAAACGGCGAACCGCCTCACCGGGCTGATCGGAAATGGAAACCCGAAACCGCCCCACGTTGGCATCGCCAAGAGTCGAACGGTGCATCATAACAAAATCCAACGATTCGTCATCCGCCAGTTGAAGCGTCTCTTCCAAAGCAAAAACAGCGATACGACTGGGACTCAACTCATCACCACGGGTGGACCAGCCATTGCGAGGATCATCGTCCAGGGTATCCTTGACCTTGCCGTATTTTTCTCCCCCTGCGGGTTTCGCCTCAAAATCGGCAATCGCTTTTACCAGGGGAATTTCGCGCAGCACTTGACTGCCTTCTTTGACTAAAAGCAGTTTGACGTTTGTTAAAATAAACTCGCCACTGACCCCGCGCCCATACCTGCCTTTGGTGTGACTGGGATCTGAAAAAACTTCCAAACGAATGCCGGTCACTCTGCTTAAACTTGGTTTTGATTGCAGATGATAATCATCCTGCCGAGGATTCGGTCCCTTGGCCGTGACGATGTTCCCGTTGTTGATGACGAATTCACTACCTTCTACTGATTCGATTTGTTCAGGCTCCAATGGATGCCACCCCGTAAAACCTCTGGACACTTCCTCTCTGGCGAGACTCAGCCATGCTTCAAACTCAGGTTGAGCTCGCTTGACAACATGATCCAGCTGCCGGCGAGCTTGCGTTATCTGGCGTTCCCCTGCCTTCAAATGAGCCTCACCGAGAGGCGATTTGTAATTCAGGAAAGGCTTGGCACCAGATCCAGCTCGTCCATCCTCATCGATGTTGTTGAAGTAGGCGTTTAGCTGGTAGTATTCCTTGTGAGAAAGTGGGTCGAATTTGTGGGAATGACACTGCGCACAGCCGACCGTCATCCCCATCCATATCGTGCCAACCGTGTTTACACGATCGATGACATAATCAATCCTTGATTCCTCAGGATCACGCCCCCCTTCCCCATTGGTCATGTGATTTCGATGAAAGCTTGTGGCTAGGATTTGTTCCGGAGTGGCATCAGGAAGTAAATCACCCGCAAATTGTTCCAGCGTGAATTGATCGAATGGCATGTTTTCATTGAACGCCTGCACCACCCAATCGCGCCAGGGCCAGTTCGCTCGAGTAGCATCGCCCTGATAACCATCCGTATCCGCATACCGGGCTGCGTCCAGCCACCACATCGCCATGCGCTCACCATGGTGAGGTGAACGCAAAAGCCGCTCTACCTGACGAAGATGGGCATCCGGTGATGGGTCTCTCTCGAAATCCTGCACTTCTTCGTGGGAAGGTGGCAAGCCGGTAAGGTCGAATGAAAGACGTCGAAGCAGGGTGTGTCGCGGCGCTTCCTCTGCAAGCGTCCATCCTTCAAGTCCGAGTCGTTGTTGGACAAAATAATCAATGGGGTGGGATCCGCTTATTGGTATCTCGGATTTCGTAGGTGGCTCAAAAGCCCAGTGCTTGCCCCATGGAGCCCCCGCCGCGATCCATTGTTGCAGGGTCTGCTGTTCCTCCGGGCTGAGTTCCTTGAGGGAATCGGGTGGCGGCATGATTTCATCGGGATCTTTCGAAAACACACGCTTGATCACCAGACTTTCCTTCGGCTTGCCCGGTTTGACGGCAGCTTCTCCGTCTACCAGAGCCAATGCAGATGTTTCAACATCCAATCTTAGCCCAGCTTTGCGATGATCTTCATCGGGCCCGTGACAATAGAAGCAATTCTCGGATAAAATTGGCAATACATCCCTTGAAAAGGAGACTTGATCAGCGGAAATCAGCCCCATCAGAGGCATCAAAAAACCGATCAGTGTCACAAGGGCTTTGCTACTTTTCATAGTTATCATTTTCCTCATCACGATAGGGAATTTGAACGTTAAAGAATAGCTACCAGAATGAAACCCATAAATTTGGACAATCTCCCACGCAAGCAGCTTGTCATGCCAGAGCCTTTCTCGTAGGTTAGAGACATGTTTGAGTCGTTATCCGGCAAGTTGCAGAGTGTTTTCAAGGATCTGAGAGGGTTGGGCAAGATCAGTGACTCCAATGTCACGGACTCCTTGCGTGAGGTGCGTCTGGCGCTGCTGGACGCCGATGTCAATTTCAAGGTGGCCAAGAAGTTCATAGAGAACATCAAAGAAAAAGCCATTGGACAAAAGGTCATCCAAAGCATTCACCCGGGCCAACAAATCATCAAGATCATCAATGATGAGCTGGTTGAGTTGCTGGGGTCGCAGAATGCAGAGCTTGAACTGAAGGAATCACCATCCTGCATGATGATGGTCGGACTGCACGGTGCAGGTAAGACTACCTCGAGCGGCAAACTTGCTAAATGGCTCATGAAGCAAGGCAGAAAGCCTATCCTGGTGGCTGCTGACGTTTATCGACCTGCCGCAATGGACCAACTCGAAACGCTTGGCAAGCAGATGAATATACCCACCATCGTCTGCCATGGCGAAAAAGACGTGCTGAAAATTGCCGAAGTTGCCAAAAAAGAAGCTGCCGCTCAAGAGTGTGATGTACTGATTTTTGATACCGCAGGCCGCCTGCAGATTGACGAAGTGCTCGTTCAGGAACTCGTGAGTCTGAGAGATAAAATCCAGCCACAGGAAATCCTTCTGGTTCTGGATGCCGCTACAGGCCAGGAAGCAGTCAATGTCGCCACTCATTTCGATGAAGCCTTGTCCATTTCAGGAGCCATCCTTACCAAACTGGACGGCGACGCACGAGGGGGTGCTGCCCTTAGTTTGAAATCGGTAACAGGCAAGCCTATCAAGTTTGCGGGCGCAGGTGAGAAGCTGGAAGATTTCGAACCATTCCATCCGGAACGCATGGCAACCCGTATTCTGGGAATGGGGGATGTTGTCAGTCTCGTTGAAAAGGCGGCTGAAAATGTCGATATAGATGAAGCGAAGAGACTTGAGGAAAAAATGCGTAAAGGGGTCTTTACGCTCGATGATTTCCTGGACCAGCTTCGTCAGATGAAACGCCTTGGCCCTCTTGAATCGATTGTCAAAATGCTTCCAGGAGGAACCGATATGGTGGGCGGCGCGGATCTATCCAAACACGAAAAAGAATTCAAAAGAATGGAGGCCATGATCTGCGGCATGACTCCCGAGGAACGCAGACGTCCTCAAATCCTCAATGCCAGACGCCGTCAACGCATTGCCACGGGAAGTGGAGTGCGTGTCGCTGAACTGAATAATTTGATGACCCGCTTCGGACAGATGCAGAAGATGATGCGTAAAATGGGTAAAATGCAGAAAATGATGGGCAAGATGGGAGGAAAGATGGCTGGCAAGATGGCCGGGCGACTTGGCTCAGGATTCCGTATGTGATCACCTATTCATTTGCAAAGAGTGCCAATGCAAATGGCATTATGTAATCTATGAATCACAAAATCGTTTTTAAAAGTTTCAGTGCTGCAGAGGCTCAAATGATAAAATCGCGCCTTGAAACGGCGGGCTTCAACTCATTTGTCACCGATGAGATTGCTTCGATGAGCATGGAGGGATACTCCATGTCAACAGGTGGCATTCGTGTCAAGGTTCCAGAGGAGGAATTCAAGCTGGCAAGGGAATTGGTAGAAAACTTGCTCAAGGAAGCCACTCCTGAAGATGCTCCTTCCATAGAGGAATGAAAAAGAAAGACTGGAATCAACTCGCTTCACTTCTAAAACAAGGGGAACTCAGGACAGACGAAAAATCGCTAGAAGCTTATTCGGGTGATAAATGGTTTGCTGTTGCCGCACCTGAAGCAGTTGCCTTGCCTCGAACAACAGCATCGGTTTCCAAAGTCCTCACCTGGGCAAACCAACATTCCATCCCAGTGACTGCACGAGGTGCAGGTCACGGCTATGTAGGAGGCTGTGTCCCTGTCCGAAACGGAATTGTCCTTTCATTGGAGCGAATGAAAAGGATCCGTGAAATACATGCTCAGGATTTTGTTGCCGTGGTGCAGGCAGGAGTCATTACCGCGGAGCTTCAACAAGCAACGGAATCAAAAGGAATGTTCTATCCGCCGGATCCCGCCAGCAGGGCCCATTGCAGCATCGGTGGGAATATCGCCACCAATGCCGGAGGCCCCAGATGTTTGAAATATGGAGTAACGCGTGATTACCTTCTGGGAGCCGAGGTAGTTCTGGCTGACGGCACCGTCGTCCAGACAGGAGGTCGCACACACAAAAATAAAACTGGCTTTGATCTGCACAGGATCTTTGTGGGGTCGGAAGGATTACTGGGCATTGTGACAGAGGCTACTTTAAAGCTATTGCCACTGCCACCTTTCCGCGCAGCTCTCTCCATTGGCGTAGAAAGCGCTGCCAAAGCTACCCTCATTCTAGGCCGTGTTTTCCAAGCTGGATTTCTTCCAAGCGCATTGGAAATAGCAGATCATTTTACCTTACAAGCAGCCATGAAGCGCACCGGAAGCGATATGTTCAAAAGCTGCAAGGCACACATCATTATTGAACTCGACGGACAAGAAGCGTCGGTGAAATCTGAACTTAAATCATTGAACGCACTCATTCGCGAAGAATCCCCCTCTTTCATCAACGAAGGAATGGGGAATGAAGGATGCGAGAAAATCTGGCAGATCCGTCGTGAATTTTCCTATGCACTGCGGGATACCGGACTCACTAAACTGAATGAAGACATAGTGGTTCCGCGGAGTCGCCTGGCGGCTCTTTTTAAATTTGCCGAGCGTCTGCAAAAGAAATCCGGAATCCCCGTTGCCTGCTTTGGCCATGCAGGCGATGGTAACATACACGTCAACGTGATGATTGATAAATCGGATCCCGAGCAGGAAGTTATGGGCGAAAAGGTGTTGGACGCTCTTTTTAAACAGGTCTTGAAATGGAATGGTGCGATCACAGGGGAACACGGGGTTGGCCTTGCTAAAATGCCTTGGATCAAACAAGCCCTCTCGGCTGAAAGCCTTGCATTACATCAGACATTGAAATCGGCTTTGGACCCCAAGAACATCCTGAATCCCGGAAAATTCGTGCAGTCATGACGCTGCACTGAGCCTGAACAACCTGTTTCCGAGCCTTCTGCTTGAAAAGCGCCTTCAATCAATCAATTTTTCCGCCACCAATTGTCCGCTGTACAAGGCCCCATTGATGGAAGGATACGAAAGGTGATCGCCTGCCTGCCACAGATTCTCTTTCAATTGAAGAAAGCCTGGCCCCGGGATGGATTGCATCTGGGGAAGTGCACGCGGCACTTGATAAGATTTCAAAAATTCCCAGTCGCAGGTCCCTAGTTGCAGCAAGTCTCTCGCCTCTTTTCTCACTGAATCTGCATCCAGATCACCAAAGCTTCCATCTTCCATTGGAGACAATGTCACCGACACTAAATGGTGACCTGCAGGCGCATACGCTGGCTGAGCCTGGCTTGGAAAGCAAAGGTGCTGAATGCGACCATGGCCTGTGCTGTTCAACATGATGGCCGGGTGTTTCAATGCACACTGAAGAGTGGAGTAATAATAGACCTTGGTTGAGCGGAAGGCGGGTTTCTGCGGATCTTGCATGAGATCACACGCAGCGTGTTGATCCAGGGCGATGACCGTTTGTTTTGCACGTAGTCGTTCACCTGTCTCTAGGACAACTTGATCACCATCCAGAGACGCTACTCTTGTGTTCAATAAAATGGAATCACGGCACAAGTGCTGACTCATTGATTTCGGAATAGCTTCCATCCCCTTGGCCGGTAACGCGGCCAGCCCTGTAGCGAAGCGCTTGAACAGATATTCAAATAATCGACTTGAAACAGAAAGCTGATCATCAAGAAAAACGCCTCCAAAAAAGGGGCGGAAGAATCGTTCGATCATGGATTCACTGAATCCCTGGTTTTTCAAATACTCAATCGAAGTAGATTCCGTGGCATTCCAAATCTCGTCATCTGATGCTTGCTTCAGGCGCATGGAAAGTTTCCAAACCTTCCACTTGTCACTCAAGGATGCTGTGCGACACCCAAGTGTGGGCAGTAAACTGGAGAAATCTCTGAGTGGATCTCCCATGAGTTGGATCGATTTTCCGTCTGAAATGTAAGCGCCTGGAGAAAAACTCCCTAATTGTAGTTTTGATCGATCAAGAAACGCCCCCCCTTGATCGTAGCTTGTAAGAAAAACCTGAAAACCACGATCAAGCAGAAATTGGCGATATGTCTCGGTACGTATTCTTCCACCAAGTCGGTTACTGGATTCCAGCAGGAAACACTCCCTGCCTTTCGACTGCAAAAAGACGGCGCACATCAACCCTGTGATGCCGCCGCCAATGATGAGGGTCTCCGTGTCGAATGATTTCAAAATTGAGTTAGCAACTTGTTACTGCGTGATTCGTCCTGAGCCGATGCTTGATCATTCGACGCGCGATCACCCCATTGATAGACGCTCAAGCTGTTGAGCGCTCGGACGAAGATCTGATTGTCGGCCAATCCAATGTGTGCCCAGGTTTCTTCATCAGAAATCTCCACAGTATCAATGACTTCATACTTGTCAGGGTTGGCGGTCATCAGTCGTAACTTGCCGTTGGCGGAAAGGGCCAGAATTTTGTCGCCGTTGGTCACCATCGAACAGTATTTTCCGAGACTCTCAGTAGAAGTCCACTTGATTTCACCTGATTGCATTTCCAAGCATACCATGCGACCGGATCGGCCGTGGAGAAAAGCATGCTGCCCTACCACAACGGGACTACTCATGTAACCTTGAAACTTCTGGTTCCATTTTTCTTCAACCTGCCAGTTTTTATCACCACTCAATGTGGGCTCGAAGAAATGTGCTTTGCCTCCGTAAGTGGCTGTGAGGATACCGCTGCCAACAAAGGTGGGTGTCAGGATATTCATGCCTCTGAATGCAGGTACGTTCTTTTCCCACAATGTTTTGCCGTCGGTAAGGCTGATACCGGTCAAAGAAGTCCTTCCCAAGGAGACGAGCTGTTCAGAGTCGCCGAACGTGTGGACGCGAGGAGAAGCAAATGGACTGGAATTCATGGAATCCCTGGAAAGCGCCGATGACCAGAGCATTCGACCGTCCGTTGGGTCTACTTTGATGGTTCCTCCTCCAGCTTGCACATACAGGCTGCCGTTATGAATCATGGGGGATGATACCCCGCCGAAGGAAGGCTCGGGGGTGTCGAGTTTGGAAGGAATGTCCAATTCCCAAGAGATTTGGCCGTCGGATGTATTGATGCACACAAGACGCTCCTGCATACCCATGATGTAAAGATGACCGTTGCTGATGATGGGAGTGGATCGGATCCAACTTCCATTGGAGCGAGCGAAAAAGGGCACTTTCATGCCTCCATTCCACGTTGCGGACCAGAGAAGATCACCTGTGGCACGGTCGTAAGCGTTGACCTGTTCGACATCACTTTTTTTGGATTCGGAAGTGTAAAGTTGGGTCAAGTCAACCACAGGAGAACTGTAACTCGCTTCCAGATTTTCGGACCAGGACAGCTTGAGCTGATCCGGCTGCAGGTTGGCGGGCCATTGCCCTCCTTGGTAGTGCCCATCCCGTGCTGGTCCCCGCCATTGGTGCCAACTTTCATTGAACTCACCACCAAGAACGACTGCGAGGCTTCCAGAAATAGTCCACAGTAACCAAAAATAAATACGTAATGTAACCGACATATAGACAAAATACATTTAGTTTACTTTTTGTCTACAATTTTTTTCATTTAAGTATGATTTGTTTATGTTTTTGATATTTTGTACTGATTTTGATTACATTTACCAATGGAGATCAGCGGCTGAATCAAATGAGCAGAAAGGTTCGACATCAGCCCATTGGATGGAAAGCAAGCGAATGACTGAATATCGTGCCACTCATTGCACATTCGATTCTTCAAATGCT
>Ga0233432_10001277_pt1 | contig 24345 bp, 29 predicted proteins | sample SI_122_August201_6_FD_179870 | JGI IMG/M metagenome (GOLD analysis project Ga0233432, IMG submission 179870) | Seawater microbial communities from Saanich Inlet, British Columbia, Canada - SI_122_August2016_10_MG | ecosystem: Environmental > Aquatic > Marine > Inlet | place: Canada: British... | reverse complement strand
TGATCAGGGCCATGAACGCATCCGGTTCATTGACAGCGAATTTCCGGGCAGTTGCATAATCCCGGCTTCCAGAGCCTTCGACCATGTATGCGGCTAATGTCCATGGGGCACCAGCAAACCCGATCAGCGCCGTTTCATTTGGCAAAGCTGCGCGAGTTTGGCGAAGGGCTGTGTAGACGGGCTGCAAATGGTCTTCGACAGCACTTGGTGTGAGCGCCTGAATATCCGCCGGGGATTTGATGGTTTCCAATACAGGACCCGTGCCTGGAATGAATTTGACATCCACGCCAAGCGCATCTGGAATGACCAGGATGTCGGAAAAAATAATCGCGGCGTCAAACCCAAAGCGCCGAATTGGCTGCAATGTTGCTTCCGTTGCCATATCAGGCGTGTAGCAGAAATTCAAAAAGTCACGGGCGGCTTTCCGTAATTCCAGATATTCAGGCAAGTACCGGCCAGCCTGGCGCATCAGCCAGATTGGTCGGCGTTGGGTGGGTTGGCCAGCCAGGACATCGCAAATCAGCATGGTGAAACTATCTGCCTTCAAACCAGGATCGGAGGAACGGAGAGAATGATACCTTTTCCACCGAACCCATAAACCCTTCCTTAACTAAAGATTCTAATTTGAATCTTGATAGTGAAGGTAGTTGGGGGGTCGAGTCCCGTGGAAAACCCTGTCCAGCATTGAACTGGGGCTGGATATGCACAGCTTCAATTGATGAGCTTATATTGCGCATTTTGTGTGGATTTTCCAACTTTAGGCGGGGCTGTCCTACATTGATGGTACCGTGAATCACGGGGATAAAGATTAAATGGGGCTGGTCATCCCCAGCCTCTTAAACCCACCGTCAACATGTGAGAAACTCCATTGCTGAATCTGTCTGTTTTGGGTCCTTATCCCCATGCATCTGCCAAGATGAAAGTTATGATCATTCCATGCCCGGGGTTTTCCTACTGTTATACAAGCTATCCACGCCGAATTTTGGACCTGATTGATGCCCAATAAGCAAGTTCACCTCCATTTGGTCTCCGATTCGACGGGCGATACGGTGCGCAGCGTCGCCCGTGCATCCCTTGCGCAATTCCATCAGGCTGAAGTGACGGAGCACTTCTGGACCCTGGTGCGCAGCCCGGCTCAGATCGACCGGGTTATTGAAGGCATTGCAGACAAACCAGGCGTCGTATTCCTGACGATGCTGGATGATAACATGCGCAGCCAATTGCTGAGCGCTTGCCGGTCCATGAGCATGCCAGCCGTGTCCCTGTTGGATGGTGCTATTTCGGCGCTGGGATCTGTGTTGGGTGAGCAATCCAAAAATCAGCCTGGCCTGCAACATGCAATGGATGAGGCCTATTTCGACCGAATTTCAGCAATGAACTACGCCATGGCCCATGATGATGGTCAGTCACTTTGGTCACTGAATGAAGCGGATGTAATTTTGTGCGGTGTGTCGCGTACATCAAAAACGCCGACATGCGTGTATCTGGCGAACCGTGGCCTCAAGGCTGCGAATGTGCCGTTTGTACCAACGTCACCACCGCCGCAAGAACTATTAGACGCTAAGGATACGTTCGTTGTCGGGCTGACGGCAGATCCTGGCCGCCTCATCCAAGTGCGCCGACACCGCCTTGTGCATCTGCATGGGGAAGATACGGAAACGGATTATGTGGATACAGACCAAGTGCGCCAGGAAGTGATTGAAGCAAGACGCTATTTTCTGGCGCGGAACTGGCCTGTGATTGACGTATCCCGACGGTCAATTGAGGAAACGGCAGCGTCAATCATCCAGCTATATGAACGGCACCAGGAGGCGCTGAATGCGAACGCATAAACCGCTCGTTTTGGCCACGGCCAGCCGTTCTCGGCGTCAATTGCTGGAAAACGCTGGTGTGGCATTTGAAGCACTGGCAACAAACGTAGATGAAGACGCGATCAAAGTGACAGCGCTGGCGGATGGTCTTTCTGTTGAAGATACAGCCCTTGCGCTGGCAGAAGCAAAAGCGCGCGCGGCACAATCAGCGCACCCAAATAGCTTGATCGTGGGGGCTGACCAAATGTTAGCCTTAGGGTCTGAAAGATTTGACAAACCAGTTAGTATGTCCGCAGCGCGCAGTCAGCTTCAAACCTTTCGTGGGAAGCGGCATACCTTACATTCGGCTGTCGTATTGCTTGGTCCTCAAGGTAAAATCTGGAGCCATGTGGAGCCTGCCCATATTCAAATGCGGGACTTCTCCGACACGTTCTTAGACAGATATTTGGCAGAGGTGGGAGAGGACGCTATGCGATCCGTAGGCGGATATTTCATGGAAGGCATTGGCGTACAGCTTTTTGACCGCGTGGATGGCGATTTTTTCACAGTTTTGGGCCTCCCATTAACGCCGCTCCTGGGTGCCTTGCGGGATGCCGGGGTGCTTGATCAATGACCGTTACCGGGAAAGCAAAAATCGCGGGCGTAATGGGTTGGCCGATCAGTCATTCGCGCTCGCCCCTAATCCATGGTCACTGGTTAGAGCGATACAGCATTGATGGGGCCTATATCCCATTTGCGGTCGAACCAGAAAACGGCGCTGCCGCGTTCCGGGCACTGCCAAAGCTGGGGTTTTCTGGAACGAACGTAACACTGCCGCACAAGCTGACAGCTTTTCAAACCGTGGATGTACGGGATGCAGCGGCAGAAGCCATTGGGGCCGTGAATACCGTTGTTGTGCAATCGGATGGCTCATTGCACGGGTCGAATACAGATGCGCCCGGCCTTTTGGCCCATTTGCAAGCATCAGCACCGAATTGGGATGCATCTGCAGCGCCAGTGATGGTCCTAGGGGCTGGTGGTTCTACCCGGGCCGCGATTTTTGCGCTGCTCCAAGCGGGCGCACCTGAAATTCGTTTGTCCAATCGAACCCGGGCAAAGGCAGAGATGTTGGCAGATGCATTCGGTGAAAACGTCAAAGTTATTGAGTGGTCTGAACGGTCTAGCGCGCTCGCAAGCTGTGGCCTTCTGGTGAACACCACCAGCCTTGGTATGACGGGACAACCGGCTCTGGATATCGTGCTGGAGGACCTTCCCAGCACCGCCGTTGTCTATGACATTGTCTATAGCCCGCTAGAAACACCGCTATTAGCGGCGGCGCGGGCGCGGGGCAATCAAGGTGTTGATGGCTTGGGAATGTTGCTGCATCAGGCGACACCCGGTTTTGAAGCCTGGTTTGGCGTAAAGCCCGTTGTAGATACAACGCTCAGGGACGTCATTTTGGCGGATCTCACATGAAGAACGGACGATTTGTCATCGGCCTTACGGGCTCTATCGGCATGGGCAAAAGTGAGGCTGCGCGGATGCTGCGCCAGGTTGGAATTCCAGTGATCGACGCGGACGCTGAAGTCCATAAGCTGTTGGCTAAGGGCGGCCGTGCAGTGGCACCCATTGAGGCAGCGTTTCCAGGTGTCGTCAAAGATGGTGCAGTTGATCGGCCATCCCTTGGCGCTCGTGTTTTTGGGGATGATGCAGCACTCAAGCAGCTTGAACGGATTATCCACCCGATGCTGGGGCGGGGCGAACGGGCATTTATGGCCCGGGCTGCTCGGAACCGCCAACCGGTGGTAGCGCGTGATGTGCCATTACTGTTTGAAACGGGTGGCGAAAAGCGCTGTGACATGGTGCTTGTGGTCAGTGCGCCAAAGCATATTCAAACGCACCGCGTGCTTGCTAGGCCCGGTGTCACGCTGGAACGATTAGAGCAAATCCGCGCCAAGCAAACGCCAGATGCTGTCAAACGCCGCCGGGCTGACCATATATTGCCAAGCGGCCTCGGCAAGCGCGTAACCCGGGAAGCGCTCGCGAAAGCGCTTCGGGTCGCTCGGCGCAAAGCGGCTAAACGCTACGCCAGAATCTAAAGGATCAGACCAAATGCGCGAGATCGTGCTTGATACCGAAACCACGGGCTTTGACCCTGAAACAGGCGACCGTGTGGTAGAAATCGGCTGCGTCGAGCTTAATTTCCATGTGCCGACCGGGAATGAGTACCACTGCTATATCAACCCTGAACGGGATATGCCGGAAGGTGCGTTCGGCGTTCATGGCCTTTCCGAAGAATTCCTGTCCGACAAGCCAGTATTCGCTGATATCGTTGATGATTTTCTGGAGTTTATTGGCGATGACGCTGCATTGGTCATCCATAACGCCAGCTTCGATTCCAAGTTTTTAAACGCTGAGCTGAAATGGCTGAATCGCCCGCCGATCCCTGAAGTTCGTTTGATCGATACGCTGGAAATCGCCCGCCGTCGCTTTCCGGGCGGTGCCAACAGCTTGGACGCCCTTTGCCGTCGCTTTGACGTGGACCTAAGCGTTCGTGACAAGCACGGCGCGTTGGTTGACTGTCAGCTACTGGCGGCGGTTTATCTGGAACTCATTGGCGGGCGCCAGCCGGGTCTGTCACTTGTCGCAGATGCGCAGGATACATCCAAGCCGCAAAACCGGTCTGATCCTGGCCAAATGGCCCAGATCAGCCGAGAATTCCGACCAGCACGACCGCACACAGCGTCCGAAGCTGAAAAGGCCGCCCATGCCGCATTCGTTGATGGTTTGAAGGAGCCGATTTGGCGCGCCTAGGTCAATTTATGCTCTAGAGCTTGGCGAAGAGCCCGGCTAGCTTTGGCAAGAGGCCAGTGAACTTCAGCGGGCCGTCCGTCACCAACAGACAAATACACACGTCTCCCGGCCCGGCGGCGGGCATGTGGGTCACATCCGCATCGGCCTGCTGCACGTCGCCTGGACCATAGACCGCGTCCCCATCAACGACGCTGCCTTGCAGCACCAGAATGATTTCCTGGCCGCTATGGGTGTGTTCGGGCACTGCAGTACCGGGCGGGATGGTCAGCAGGCGGGCGGAAGCCTTGCCATCAGTTGTTGGCAGGATGCATTGCCGGACTTTGCCGCCAATTGACCGCCATTTGATCGCATCCACATCCCCGCCGACATAGTCCGCTAAGGGCGGCGGTAGGACGGCGTTGGGACTGGCAGGTCTAGGTGGCTCTGGTTGCTGTTGCCGGGCGTCTTGAATAGCGGACAGGGCGTAGTCCAGCGCGGAATCTGTCATTGGGACAGCAGGTAGGCTGTCCAAAGCGGCACCACCAATAGCATCAAGTGCGATGGCGGCGGCTCTGCAGTCTGGGCACATGGCCAGATGCGAAGCCATGGCCAAGCTCCACCCTTCGGCCAAGGTGCCTGCGCCATAGTCCGCCAACAGATCATCACTTGGGTGCCAGTTCAGGCCCATAAAAACCCCTCTCTCAGCCAATGCTGGAGCAGTGTAGGTCGCGTTTCAAGAAGAGCCTTTGGGCGGCTCAGTGTGTCAGCTATACGGGCGCATCAGTCGGATGGATTAGTTTCTGCGGAATTATCTTCTGGTGCCTTTGGTGCCTCTGCGCGTGTAAGTGCTGCCGCGAAAAACCCATCACAGCCATGTTGAGCTGGCGTTAGCTTCAAATAGGGGCCGGTGAGGGGGGCGGGAAAGCGTTTTGGCGGATCAAGGCGGAAGTCTGGATGGCTGCTCAAGAACGCATCGACCTGGGCTTCGTTTTCTTCCGGCAGCATGGAGCAGGTGGCGTAAACGAGGCGACCGCCTGGCCGAACGAGCCGTGCTGCCCGTTCCAGAATGACGGCTTGCAAGGCCACAAGCTCTGAGAGAGGCGGGCTCTTGCGGCTCCAACGGGCATCCGGATTGCGCCGCCATGCGCCAACACCGGTGCAGGGCGCATCGACAAGCACACGGTCAAAGCGGCGTTTCCGGCGTTTCAGCCAGGAATCAGCACCCGTTGAAATCTCCCGGCGCTGCACATTATCCACGCCAGCCTTAGCGTAGCGGGGTGCGGATCGTTCAAGCCGTCTGGCATCGCTATCGAGCGCATAAAGGCGGCCTTTGTTCTGCATATCTGCGGCGAGCGCCAAAGTTTTGCCGCCCGCCCCAGCGCAAAAATCAACCACGCTTTCACCAGGTTGCGCCCCAACCATCATGGCAACCAGTTGCGAGCCTTCATCTTGCGGATCAACAGCACCGTCCAGTAATCCAGGCAATCGCCCCAGTGCGACGCGCTCCATCAACCGAATGCCATAGGGCGAATACGGCATGCCGCGGGCTTCAAATCCGGCAGCGCGGATATCGGCCAGGGCGTGCTCGTGGGTGGTTTTCAGCGTGTTGACCCTAAGATCGAGCGGGGCAGGTTCACGCAGTGCGGCCAGCTCATCGGCGGCATGCTCACCAAAAGCGGCATTGAATCCGGGCCACGCCCAATCTGGGCATTCAAGCTCTGCCTGAAGCGGCATGCCCGCACCTGCAAGTGGCGGATCGCCAAGCGCACCCAGCCAGCCCAGTTCTTCTGTCGTCAGCGGTGGCGGGCCGTATTGGGCATCGGCGGTCATAGCGCTTAGGTCGTACATGGATGCGCCACCGGTTAGCACGGCATCTGCCAGGATGCGCGCGCGCGGGCCGGGTTCAGCCCCTGCAGCCCGCAAGCGCCAATCCAGGCGACCCTGGCGCCGGACCGCGCCGAACACATGATCCCCCAAGGATGATCGATCCTTGGAGCCGATATAACGGCGCGCCCGAACATAGCGCTGCAAAATCAGGTCAAGCGGCCCAGGATTACTGGCCTGCTCGTCCAGAATTTCGATAGCGGCGGCGATAATCGCACCTGGCTGCATTAGTGTGCCCGATCTTTGCGGCGGAGGGTGACATAAAACGCGCCGGCGCCGCCGTGGCGCTGGTCTGCTTGGGCATGGCCGGCAACGATGTCTGGCATGCGGGCCAGCCATTGCGGCGTCTCTCGCTTTAGCACGCCTTTGCCAGCTCCTGTTGTATCAAGTCCGCGCCCGGTGATGACAAGCACGGCCCGGCGGCCCATTTGCTGGCTCGCGCGCAGGAAACTGCGAAGATTGCGCTCGGCCTCTCTGGCGGTCATGCCATGCAGGTCGAGCCTGCCTTCGATGGGCAGGCGGCCCCGTTTCAGGCGGGTAAGCTGCGCGCGGTCTAAGTGTTTTTCTGGTGCTGGTTTCAGGCTTGGTGCCAGATAATCAGTTTCCAGCGGGCGTGCGGCTGTTTCCGCCAAATGCTGGCGGACGGCTCTGGGATCAGGGGCGGGGCGCGCCAAATACGGCGTCCGGGCGCGATTACGCAGCGGCTTGGCACCTGATGTGGCCTGTCGCCATACGTCTGCTTCGTCTTCGGAGACGCTGCGCCTGGGTTTCTGACGTTTCATCCCACCGGCTCATTGTCTGCGCGTGGCAGGTGCTGGCGGGCGAAGGCCAACCAGTCGCCATCGGGCGCCCTGACTTCGCTGGATGGATCGCCAACCATACGAATCGTCAGCCCGCCACCGGCCCAGAGCTCCTCGAAGCCCTGCCTGCCAGAAAGCGCATAAGCAAGCGTACGCTTACGCAGCCTGGACATCACGGCGAAACTAATTGTCGTCATCATCAAAACGGCCATGCTCGTAGAGATCGCCAGAAAGCCGACCCATCCAGCAATTCTGTAGCCCACAATCGACAGGCAGATGAACGCGACCCACGGCAGCAGATTATCGCTCCGTTTGAACACAGGACTGCGCGGATGGTTCAGAACCTTAAGCTGGGCCCCGATATCCACCTTCGAATCGCGGTTCGCCAGCCAGATCCGCTCATAGAGAGCCTGTGCCTCAGCTGTTTGAGCGTCTTCGTCAGTCACCAGTCAGACTACTCAATCGGAATGCCGGAAACGTGTTGCTGAAAGGCCGGGCGTTCGCACATCCGATCATACCAGGCCCGGACATTCGGCAGGTTCGGACGTTCAAAGTCCAAATTGAAGAAGCGGTGTACATTCGGCCCAAGCGGGATATCCGCTATGGAGAGCGCATCGCCACCGAGCCATTTCTGGCCTTTCAGCCGGTGCTCCAGCATTGCCATGGCGTTGCAGCTGGCACCGACGGCCGCCTTGATGGTGTCATGGTTCCGGTCTTCTGGTGCCGTGCGCACAAGGCCCCAAAAAACGGGTGTGAAGGCTGGGTTCAGGGTGGTTTGCTGCCAGTCCATCCAGCGGTCCAGATCAGCGCGGTGCGCTAAGTCTGACGGCCAGAGCGCCCCGCCGCCGTGTTTAGCCGCGAGATACCGGACAATCGCGTTCGATTCCCAAAGGATGAGGTCGCCATCCTGGATTGTCGGCACGCGGCCATTGGGGTTCATGGCCCGGTATTCTGGCGTGTCGACAACGCCGTAAGCCATGCCAGCATCAACCCGGTCATAGTCCACGCCAAGCTCGCTCAACGTCCAGAGAACCTTCATCACATTGCTGGACGTAATCCGTCCGTAAACCTTGACCATCTGCCGGCCCTTCCGAGAGTGAAAACTTTAGCGCCGCTTGGGCGCGAGGAGATAATAACGACCTTGGGCCGCCATGCGACCCGCTTTTTCGCCAGCAGCCTCACCGGTGCCCCAAAACAGGTCACCCCGTATGGGGCCTTTGATGGCACCGCCCGTATCTTCTGCTACTACGAGGCGGCGAATGGGTGCCTGGTTTGGTTCCGGGTGCGGAACATCAATATAGACCAGCCCGCCCAGTGGCGCATATTTCGGGTCAATGGCAAGGCTGCGGCCTGCGGCCAGAGGTACGCCTGCGGCACCAATCGGTCCCCGGCCCTTCACTTCGCGGAAAAACACGACAGACCGGTTCAGGTTCATGACATCTTGGGCTTGGCCTGAGTTGGATGCGAGCCAGGACCGGATCGCCTGCATGGACATATCCTGCCGTCGGATCGCACCGGATGCTATCAAATCCCGGCCAATGGCGCGGTATGGCCTGCCATTCTTGCCAGCATAGCCGATCCGCATGCGGGACCCATCGGGCAGTTTGACCACACCGGACCCTTGGATTTCCAAGAAGAAACCCGCGACGGGTTCTGCCAACCACACAAGCTCTAGGCCTTGGCCGTGTAGCGCGCCACGGGCGACGGCTGCGCGTTCGTGATAGGGTACGAAACGGCCATTCTCTACGCGGCCAAGTATGGTTTTGCCCTTGAGGTCCGCGTTAAAGGCACCGAGATCTGCGCTGATGATATCAGCCGGTTTGCGGTATAGCGGCGTTTGGTAGGGGCCGCCACGGGTGCGGGATCCTGCGACTTCAGGCTCATAATAGCCGGTGAATAGGCCTGTCGATGCGGCATTGCCTACCTGATAGGGCTGAAACCAGGCTTCTACGAAAGCTTTTGGGTCTGTGTTGGGTGCGGCTTTTGCTGCGGCGCAGGCTGCAGCCCAATCGGCGTTCCGGCCAAGGGTGGGCCAGGTTTTGGATGCGGGATCGCCAGCGCTTTTGCGCCCGAAGCGTTTACAGACGCCGCGAAACTGCTGCAATGCGATGGTGGGATTGTCCGCAGACCATCCGGGCAATGCTAAAAAAGCAACGGGCTGAAGGCCCGGCGGTGGGGCTTTTTGCGCTTCGGTCGGTTCCGGTGTTGTGGTTTTAGGCGGCGGTTTCGCAGCGTCAGAACATGCCGCAAGCGCTATAGCGGCAGCGGCGAGAATAATGAAAGGACGCATGGCCACTCGCTCCGGCGCGGGCTAGATCACTCGCCCGGCTGGGTTTCGATCAGCAGCCAGTTCGGGTCATCCGAATGCATATCCCGTTCATAGGTCCAGAGATCGACAATGGTCTCAACCTGGTTCGGCGCGCCATCAATCGGCTGACCATCAGCGTTGCGCAGCACGTTCGTCTGTTCAGATTTCAGACGAACCGTGACACGCGCGATAGAGCCTTCGACCTCGACATCATCAATCCCAGCGGTCTGGATGGCGATGACAGTGGCGTCCAGGGTTTCGCCCCTGGATTCCCGGTCAGTGATCGCAGCTTCCATTGGCTCATAAACATCGTCATGGGCAAGGCTGCGCAGTGTGTCCCGGTCACCGCTGGCATAGGCCGACAGGATGATGGCAAAGGCTTCACGTGCGCCGCCAAGGAATTCGTCTGCGTTAAATTCAGGATCAAGCGCATGCAGTTTCGCTGCCGGGCCAAAAGGCGGGGCTGCGTCCATGCTCGGACGTTGAACGCCGGGGAAAGGCGTTACATTGTCTGCAGCTGAATCATTGGTGGACGCAGCATCGTCCGGCTTTGGACGCGTGCCGACATAGCGGTCCGCATCCTTGTAGCGCGGCCGTTCTTCACCGTGGCGTTTGCCCAGCACGCTGCGCAGTCGCAGGATCAAAAAACCTGCAACGACAGCCAGTATAATGACTTCGATCAGGGCGCTATCGCTCCCCATGAACCGTCTTCCCTTCGCACCCGCTCCAGAACCACATTTGGCTTTGGAGTTTTGCACTAGCCTTTTATCTTAGGCTCGCGCTCCCTATGTTACATATAGGTCGTAAAGACAGGTTAGCGACCAATTGTTCCGTAACGGCGCAAAATCTAGCGCACATCGGATTTCGCCACCATAACGCCGGGACGCCGCAAAGCAAGCATGGGCTGGATACTGTTTCTTCTTTTCGTGGCGATGCCAATCGCTGAAATCGCAGTCCTGATCCAGGTCGGCGGGATAATCGGGACGTGGCCGACGATTGGTATTGTGATTTTGACCGCCTTTACCGGCGCATTCCTCGCCAAGATGGAAGGCCGGGCTGCGATGCAACGGTTGGCCCAGGCGGTGCAATCTGGCCAAGCGCCGATTGTGCCTGTGCTGGATGCCGCCGCCGTATTTACCGGCGGATTGCTTCTTCTAACGCCCGGATTCATAACGGATATTCTGGGGCTTTCCCTCCTGTTTGGGCCAACGCGCCTGCTTTGGGGTAAGGCGATTGCAGGCATGTCCCGGCGCCATAGAAGCCAGCGGGGCCAGCGGGCGCCGGATGATGGCGTGATTGACGGGGTGTTTGTGGAGGTTGATCCGAATGCCCCAAGCGACGGTCCAACGCATTCTCAGCCGCCGATCGATTTGCCGCCTGGGCGCCCTGGCCCAAGTTCTCGGTATGAGCGCGACGAATGATTCTGCTGCGGCATGGCCAGACGGTCTTCAATCTGCATTTCAGCAAGACTCGCATTGACCCAGGTGTGCCAGACCCGCCGCTGACGCCCCTTGGTGAAACACAAGCGCGCGAAGCTGCTGAGCGGCTACAGGCCACGCCAATCCGCCGGATCGTCGCCAGCCCCTATGCGCGGGCGATCCAAACGGCGCTGATTGTGGCTGAGCCATTTGATCTTTCCGTGGAGATTGAGCCGGATATTCGCGAGCGCGCTGGATATTCCTGCGACATCGGTTCTGAACCAACGGACTTGGCAGACCGGTGGCCGGACCTAGACTTCTCTCACCTGCAGGTGCGTTGGTGGGCGCATCCTGGTGACCCAGCGCTGGACGGTCTTGATGAGCCGGAAGAGGTGCTGGATGCCCGGGTTCATGGGTTTCGCGCTCGTGTTGCCAGCCGTGATGATTGGGCGGAGACCCTGGTTGTGTGCCATTGGGGGCCGATACGCTCGCTGGTGGGGTACCGGGTCGAAAACGGCATGTTTGTTCAGCACGATCCCCATGCGCCGATAGCAGAAGTGAAGGCCGCTAAGCCGCGCTGACGGTTGTTTCTACAGCCGTTTCTATGCTAACCGGGCGTTCATCATATATGTGCGGTATTAAACCGAGCATCCTTTCCAGTTATTGACCCGATTAGGAGACAGCCCGATGGCTGAAGAAACCGCCGCGACCCAAGCCGTCGAGCAGGTACCGCCCCTTACGCTGACCGCACAATATGTCAAAGACCTTTCCTTTGAGAATCCGGATGCGCCCCAGGCGCTGGGTGATCTGAACCCGCCGCCCTCGATCAAAGTCGATGTGGATGTCGAAGCCAAGCCGCTTGGCGGCCAGTATTATGAGGCCGTGCTGCATGTGCGCGCCACGGCAGAGCGCGATGACAAGACGTTCTTCGTCGTTGAAGTCAGCTATGGCGGTGTATGTGCCGTCGCTGAAGGCGTGCCGCAAGAACATGTGCAGCCGCTGGTGATGATCGAAGGCCCGCGTCTACTTTTCCCATTCGCCCGCGCCGTTGTCTCTGACGCCGTGCGCGATGGCGGCTTCCCGCCGCTGCTGATCAACCCAATCGATTTTGCCGCACTGTTTCAGCAGATGCAGGCCACCGCGCAGGCCGAGCCTGAAGGCGAAGCGTAAGCGATTACCGTCTGCGGCGGCCTGGCAGCATCAACAGCAAGCCAAGGCCGCTGAGGATGGGCCATGCCGGCCACAACAGGAATGTCTGAATCGCAGGGTCCCAAAGCCAGGCGGAAACATAACGCTGGATAACCGCCTGGGCTGTATTCAGCCATTCTGGGAACAGCCGGAAAGCGATTTCGCCGAAGACGATCAAGCTCCAGTCGCCATATTCAAAATAGCCAAGCGCCTCCCAAACGATCACCGCCAAGGCTAGGGCTAGAAAAAAGAGAGCGATAAAGCGGCGCATCGGCAAAGCTTCCCATAAACGCGTGTTGCCGGACTATACCACAGCTATTCTTGCAGTGCCTTCGCGATGGCGTGAAGCGGCGCACTCGCCTGATCGCCCTTAGCCGCAATCACCGCCAGAAAATCCGCGCGCATGCTCGGTGCCCAGAACTGCTTCAGGTGCGATGCCGCGGCTGCAGGGGCGGCGTCCCCTTGATGGCGGAAAAACTGATAAATCTCCCCCGCCATCCGCAATAGCTTCTCGTCTTGCTCAGTCATTGTATGCGCGCTCAATGTGGCGCTCCCTTGATCCGCTGGGCGTGGGCATAAACGTCAAAGCCGGTGCCGCGCAAGGCTGCGGCCAGGGTGACGCCGGCGGCCTCTGCGGCGCGAACGGCGAGTTCGGTGGGCGATGATGCGGCGGCGATGACGGGCGCTCCGGCGCGGGCGGATTTCAAGACCATTTCGACTGAGCAACGGCTGGTTAGGCAAATTGCGCCCGCTGATATGTCCTGGCCTTCCCGTATCAACGCGCCGATCAGTTTATCCAACGCGTTATGGCGGCCAATGTCTTCGCGCACTGCCACAAGGGTGCCAGTTCGGTTGATCCACCCGGCGGCATGAACAGCGCGGGTCTGGGCGTTTAGGCGCTGCGCTTCGGGTAGATTGGCGATCGCTTTGAGCAGAATTTCAGGACCATACTGATTGGTATTTGGCGTTATGATAGGCGCTGATGCGAGCAGGGCATCGAGGTGTTCCAGCCCGCAAAGGCTACAGCTGGTGCGGGCTGCGAAGGCGCGGCGCCGGTCCTGCAGGGCATCTGCGCGGGCGGATGGAATAGTAAGCCGGGCTTCATGGCCTTCATCAACCGCATGGATTGAAAGGGCCGAAATGTCCGCTGGATCGTCGACAATGCCTTCGGTCAGCGCGAAACCATAGGCTAGGTCTTCCAGGTCTGCCGGGGTCGCGAGGACGGCGGCGAAAGCCTGGCCGTTGCACGTGATGGCGAGCGGCGTTTCTTCCGGGATCTGGCGCTCGACATGCGTCCACTGGCCAGCCTCATAGCGAATGGCCTGGCGGGCGCTGGCCGGCTTCACTGGGTGCGCCTCATTCTGCAGGTTCCGCAATGCGCCGGGTTTCAGAGGACATCACAGCGTAGCTTCGTTGCCATGCTGATTCCTGGTTGGTTTTGCGCACTTCAACCGCCGTCACCTTGTATTCCGGGCAATTGGTTGCCCAATCGGAATTGTCGGTGGTGACAACATTGGCTTGGCCTGCTGCATGGTGGAATGTCGTGTAGACGACGCCCGGCTGCATACGGTCTGACAATCTTGCCGTCAGCGTGGTCTCACCCGCCCGGCTGGCGAGGCTGACCAAATCACCATCCCTTAGCCCGCGCTGTTCAGCGTCATGGGGATGCACTTCCAGCACGTCTTCATCATGCCAGGTGACATTGGCCGTGCGTGCCGTCTGCACGCCAACATTATATTGGCTGAGGATACGGCCCGTTGTGAGCAATAACGGGAATTTGCGGGTAGAGCGCTCGCTGGTCGCGAAGAATTCCGTGATCATGAACAGGCCCTTGCCGCGCACGAACCCGTCCTCATGCATGATCGGCGTGCCTTGGGGCTGGGCATCATTGCAAGGCCACTGGACACTGCCCTCTGTTTCCAGCGTCTCATAGGTTACGCCAGCGAATGTGGGCGTCGTCATGGAGATTTCGGCCATGATCTCAGACGGATGGCTATAATTCATTGGGTAGCCCAGCGCTTGCGCCAGGCCTTGCGTGATCTCCCAATCGGCCAATCCACCAACTGGTGGCACGGCTTTCCGGACCCGGTTGATCCGGCGCTCAGCATTGGTGAACGTGCCGTCTTTCTCCAGGAAGGTAGAGCCCGGCAGGAAGACATGGGCGAAATGAGCGGTCTCATTCAAAAACAGGTCCTGGACGATCAGGCAGTCCATCGCTTTCAGCCCGGCGACCACGTGGGATGTGTTCGGGTCTGACTGCGCGATATCTTCGCCCTGGATGTAGAGCGATTTGAACTTTCCGGAGACAGCACCGTCCAGCATGTTTGGGATACGCAAACCCGGCTCATTCCCAAGCTCAACACCCCACAAGTCTTCGTAGAGCTTGCGGGCAGCGTCGTCTGAAACATGACGGTAGCCTGGGAATTCGTGGGGGAATGAGCCCATGTCGCAGGCGCCCTGCACATTATTCTGGCCACGCAGTGGGTTTACGCCAACACCCCGGCGGCCCAAATTCCCGGTCGCCATGGCCAGATTTGCCATGCCCATAACCATGGTTGAGCCTTGGCTGTGTTCGGTGACGCCAAGGCCATAATAGATCGCCCCATTGCCACCGGTCGCATAGAGGCGGGCGGCAGCGCGGACATCAGCCGCAGGAACCCCAGTATGGGCCCCGGCGGCTTCGGGGCTGTTGGCATTCTCGGCGACAAAGTCTGCCCAATGGGCGAAGGAGTCTGTGTCGCAGCGGTCTTTGATAAATGCTTCGTTCACAAGGCCTTCGGTGACAATCACATGGGCGATGGCATTGATCAGCGCCACGTTGGAGCCGGGACGGAGCGGCAGGTGATATGCGGCTTCTACATGGGCGGACCGCACGATATCTGTTTTCCGCGGGTCAGCAACGATCAGTTTGGCACCCTCCCGCAACCGCCGCTTCATGCGAGATGCAAATACGGGATGTGCGTCTGTCGGGTTGGCACCGATCACCAGAATAACGTCTGCATCCGCGACGGATTTGAAATCCTGTGTGCCGGCGGATGTGCCGAATGCGGTTTTCAGGCCATAACCCGTTGGTGCATGGCATACGCGGGCGCAGGTGTCGACATTATTGGTGCCGAATACAGCGCGGGTCAGCTTCTGGACCAGATAGGTTTCTTCATTGGTGCAGCGGGATGATGTGACGGACCCGACGGCGTCCTGACCATATTCCGCCTGGATTGCCTTAATGCGGCCCGCAGTGAACTCGAAGGCTTCCTCCCAGGAGACTTCGCGCCAAGGATCGGTGATTTTCTCCCGGATCATGGGGGACTTGATGCGGTCTGGATGGTTGATATAGCCCCACGCAAACCGGCCTTTGACGCAGGAATGGCCTTCATTCGCACCGCCTGCTTTCAGTGGTGTCATGCGCAGCACCTGGTCGCCCTTAAGTTCCGCCTTGAAGGAACAACCAACGCCGCAATAGGCGCAGGTCGTGACGACGCTGCGGTCTGGCAGGCCTTCCGCTTCAACGGGTTTTTCGATCAGCGTTGCGGTGGGGCAGGCATCCACACACGCACCGCAGGACACGCATTCGGAACCAAGGAAATCCATATCTGGCCCGCCAGCGGAAATTGTGCTGTCGAACCCGCGCCCCAGCGTTGTTAACGCGAACGTCCCCTGGACTTCGGCACAGGCGCGAACGCAGCGATTGCAGACGATGCATTTGGCTGGGTCAAAGCTGAAATAGGGGTTGGACTGGTCCTTCTCCGCGACCAGATGGTTGGCACCCTCATAGCCATAGCGCACGTCGCGGAGGCCGGTTGCGGCGGCCATGTCCTGCAATTCGCAGTCATTATTGGCCGCACATGTCAGGCAATCCAGCGGATGGTCGGAGATATAAAGTTCCATCACGCCCCGGCGGAGGCGGCGGAGGCGATCTGTATCCGTGGAGACGCTCATGCCGGGTTCAATCGGCGTCGTGCAGGAGGACGGTGTGCCTTTCCGGCCATCGATTTCCACCAGGCAAAGCCGGCATGAGCCCCAGGCGTCGAGCCTGTCTGTTGCGCAGAGCTTGGGAATTTCTGTTCCGGCCAACATCGCGGCATGCATGATGGATGCGCCTTTGGGCGCGGTCACATCTTGGCCGTCAATGACGAGCGTGACGGTTTCCTCATTCAAGGGAGCGGGCGTGCCGTAGTCGATTTCTTTCAAGATGCTCATTGTCTGGCCCCTTTATCGAAATCTTGCCTGAACCACTTTAGCGCACTTTCCACCGGTGTTGGCGTCAATCCGCCAAGCGCACAAAGTGAGCCATCGCGCATGACCTCCAAAAGATCGTCGAGAACAGTGAAGTTGGCGTCAACATTGTCGCCCGCCGTGATCTTGTCGACCACTTCAACGCCGCGCTGGGCGCCGATACGGCAGGGCGTGCACTTACCGCAGCTTTCATGGGCGCAGAATGCGAACGCAAACCGCGCCTGCGTTGCCAGATCAACCGTGTCATCGAACACCACAACGCCGCCATGGCCCAGCATGCCGCCCGCTGCCGCAAAGGCTTCATAATCCATCGGCGTATCGAGCAGGCTTTCCGGGAAATAGGCGCCCAGAGGTCCGCCAACCTGTACAGCACGGACCGGTCTGCCAGACCGCGTGCCACCGCCGAAACCTTCAATCAATTGCCGTAATGTGATGCCGAACGGCGCTTCAACCAGCCCGCCCTGCTTGATATTCCCCGCGAGCTGAAAAGGCATCGTCCCACGTGACCGACCGGTTCCGAACGCATGGTGCGCCGCTGCACCCTCCGCCAGGATGATCGGCGCGGCAGCCAGCGTCAGTACATTATTGACGACCGTCGGTTGCCCAAATGCGCCTGCATGGGCCGGCAACGGCGGCTTTGCCCGGGAGAGGCCGCGTTTGCCTTCCAGGCTTTCCAACAGTGCCGTTTCCTCGCCGCAAATATAAGCGCCAGCACCCATGCGGAGTTCGATGGAGAAGCGGAACCCGCTATCAAGTTCATTGTCCAGGAACGGCGCATTGGCGATGGCGTTGGTAAGCGTTTCCGCTGCATCCGGATATTCGCTGCGGAGATAGATAAAGCCTTTGCTGGCACCGACAGCATAGCCCGCAATCGCCATGCCCTCGAGCAACAGATACGGATCGCCTTCCATCAGCATGCGGTCCGCGAAGGTGCCGCTATCGCCCTCATCCGCATTACAGACGATGTATTTCTGCTGTTCTGGCGTATCCGCGACGGTGCGCCACTTAATGCCGGTCGGGAACCCTGCGCCGCCACGTCCGCGCAGGCCCGAATCGGCAATCGCCTGGATGACTGCATCCGGCGGCAACGCGAGTGCTGCGTTCAGGCCAGCCTCGCCGCCAGATGCGCGATAGGCGTCAATATCCGTCGGATCCATAGCGCCGACGCGCTTGAACAGCATCCGGGTTTGCTGGGCGAATTCTGGAATATCAGCGAGCGGGCCGATGCGCTTCCGGCCGTCAGCCAGAACGCCAGCTGCGTCCTCCGGCGTGAGCGGGCCGTAGACCACACCGTCGATCTCCGCCATCGGCTCCAGCCAATAGAGGCCGCGCGATCCGGTGCGAATTACGTCTGCGCCAACGGCCTCAAAAGCCGCGGCCACAGCATCCGCGCCAACGGATTTGGCACCGCTGTCCTTGGCGATCAGAACGGTCGTCATGGCTTCACCAATGCAGTGAGGGTTTTGGCGTCGACCCGCCCAATCAACCGCCCATCGACCATGGCGGCAGGGGCGAGCGCGCAATTGCCGAAGCAATAGGCGTCTTCCAACGTGACGGCACCATCCCCGCGCGTTTCGCCAAATGCACACCCAAGTGCGGCTTCGACCTCTTTAACGACGCCAGCAACGCCCGCGGCCTGGCATGCTTCCGCCCGGCAAAGCTGGACAATTGTGCTGCCCGGCGGCGCACTCCGAAAATCGGAATAGAACCCGGTCACGCCGGCTACATCGGCCTGTGAAACATTCAACACCTCAGCGAGAATGGCCTGAGCTTCTTTGGGCACATAGCCAAAGCGTTGATTGATCCGCACCAGCGCTTCCATCAACGGTCCATCCAGCCCAAGGCAGTCGCGGGCAATAGCGTGGATGATGTCAGAGTTATCAGCGCTTTCATTCATCGTGCTTTGTTATGCGGAATCCGGGGAGACGGCAACTGATTGCTGTGGGCTGGACAGTACGCCTGCACATCGGCAGGCTTTTCATCAGCGTACGAGATGGAGGGCTGAATAATGCCAAGCATGGTTTCCGATGAAGCGCGATCTTGGATTGGACGGTCCCAGCCGCCTATTCATATGGAGGTGACGCGGCGGGATATTCAGAAATATGCGGTCGCGACCGAACAGCGGCAGCAAAAGTTTCTGAACGGGGATGAGGCACCGCCGATGTTCCTGTTCGGCTTGCTCCGCCCGATCGTGCCGCTGGAGGGCCTTGGGCCAGACGGCATTGCCAGGGATGGGTTCCTGCCGGATTTCCCACTGAAACGCATCATGGCCGGCGGCACGGAGATGACGTATCACCGCCCGCTCCGCCCTGGCGATAAGCTGATCGCCACCAAAACACTGGCAGATATTCAGGAAAAACAAGGCGGCACTGGCCCCCTGATTTTCGTTTCCTACGACCTGACCGTCGAGACAGAGGACGGCGAAGTCGTTGTTGAAGAACGCAGCACGAGGATCATCCGATGAGCGCCCGTTTTGACGCAATCACCGTCGGCGACGCCCTGCCGGAGCGCGCCTTTACCGCCAGCAATGTCTCACTGTTTTTGTACAACGCCGCGATCTGGAATGCCCACCGCATCCACTATGACGCACCCTACACGACAGACGTGGAGAAACACCCGGCAGTCGTAATCGACGGTCCGCTGCAAGGTGATTGGATGAGCCAGTGCGTGCTGGATTGGATAGGTGAGGACGGTGCGCTGGTAAAGTTCCAATACGCCAACCGCCGCGCATCATACCTTGGTGAAACCCTGAAAACCGTAGGGCGCGTTACGGCCAAGGATGACGCGGCCAAAACCGTCACCATGGAACTGGGTGTCCAGAATGAGGCCGGGGATGTCATTGCGCCAGGGAGTGCAGTCGTGCGGTTTGGAGGTTAGGTAAATTTATCCTCGAGTGTTCTTGTCCGGAAGGCTGAGGCGGCAGCGGCGAAGCGCTCTGTGGCTGTAACGGAGAGTAAGGCAGACCAGCTAACCTATGCGGATGAAATAGACCCAGCCGATATCGCTGCCCGCATTTGGGGCGCTAAGCCCGCAGACCGTGCCGACGCAGAGGCAGATGCTGCCCGCCATTTACCACGACACCATGAGGACCGCCGCGCAATCCGTCGTGCGACAGAGCTGGCAGCGCTCGCCGCAGAGTTTGATTATCCACCGCACGCGCCGACCGTCGCGACTGGTGCTGATGCCGCTCAGGCCGCCGCCGCAGAAATCCAAACTGAAGGCACTGCTTTTCGGGATGGCACGAACGGCGCATATCGCATGGGCCTAGCCGAATCCGGGAAAACGACAATCTATGACGCCGAGGGTGCAGAAGCCCTGACTCTCCCGACGGATGAAGCCCGTCTTGTCGGCGACTATGCGGTCAGGACCGGCGAGGCAGTCCTGTCTGATGCGGCGGTGCGCCCGCTCACAGCCCTCATGGAAGGCATGCTGGAAGACCGTGCAGCTGGCAAACCCATTGATATTCGTGATGCCGCACCGCTTGGTCGTCAGGTCGCCAATATTCTAGCAGAAGCCGCCCCTGGCCTCGGTGAGGCCATGTCCGCGCGCGAAGCCGAAATCGCCGGGGCTTTGGCGCTGGAGGCCTATGAGAACGACGAACTCCGCGATTTCCTGATCTATTCCGTCCAAACCGGCGTCGCCGCCATTGGCGCAATACCTCTCTTAGGTGCCGTCGTCCGTGCGCCCAAGAAAGTGATTGCGGCGGCTGGGTTGATCCTAACCTATGGTGTGAAGAACAAAGGCGCAAAGATCGCCGCTGTGGCCAGGCATGGACGTCTACCAGATGGTCTGGAAGTCTCTTTGAGGAGATCGGAGAATACACCTGCTTTCACTATTTGCCTCCAAGGCGGGGAGAAAAAGTCACGGTTTGAGGCATTAGGAGGCGCTATGGATTCGATAGAAAATGAAAAGGTCTATGCGGAAATAGGAAAGATGATTGACGGTAGTTTGTTAAATACAACAAAAATTGGCGGTTCTGACAGCAAACGACAAATTAGTCTTGATCGACTGGGTGGAGAGAGTGCTGCCGATCAGGCATTCGAAGCTTTAGCGCGTGCTCTCGAGCTTCCAATTGATGAGATTCGAGATGGGATTCGGCGCATAACGATTCCAAATGCTAATCATTCGAAAGAACCTCTCGTGGTCATGCGATACAGAGCAACCACGCGAGATAACCCCTCGGTTGTGCCGCAAATCAAGATTAGACCTGACCTACGAGGTGAGATAGGCGGTATAGATCTATTCAGCATCAAAATTCGGTTCAAGGACTAATGACGATGTGGAGGCACCAAGTTCGAGCCAGGAATGGCGACCAAGTCTGGATTGAGGAGCTAGACGAAAGCGAAGTCAGTCAGTTCATTACGCCAATGCTGCAAGCGGTGTTTGATCTTACGCGCTCTTCGTTCAGTTTTGCTGAAATTATGCCAGGACTCTTGAGGCACCAGCAATGGATTGGCGCGCCGATTCCATGTTGTTTTAGAGAGGACCTGGATTGCGATGACGGTGATGAAGCGCTGCCTGACGGCCAGACAAAAGATGTCGACTACGCATCCATATTAAGGGCTGCCATAGCGCGGCATGGCGGCCAATGGCTTTATGCAATTAGTGTTGAAAAGTTTGTTGGTTTCGTCAATCAAGGCTTCAACTATCCAATGAATGAAGCCGTTGCATTCCGTTGGTCGGCTCCAACGGATTTAGCGCCTCGCAGTTACGAAATTGGCCCCCGAGCAGATTTCTTCCAGATTGGCCTCGGCGTGTTTATGGATGATACCTGCCAATGGGCGATGATTGAGGATTATGGCAGGCAAAGCGTTCTCGTCGGCGCGCCGGAATTTATGTCGACCGTGTTTGACGGTATACCCGGTGGTGAAGCTGGTCTTCGTCGCAGGGGAAATGATTGGCAGCGTTATTACGCGGATATCAAGAATCCGGACGCGGCTGACATGCGTGCGGCCTATGAAGCGCTGAATATCGAGCCAATAGACCCGCCGCCAGAGGCCACACCCCATCAGCGCGCCGCCATCCTATGGCCATTCGAAGTCATAGACGACCCGATTACATTCCGCTGAGGCGACTCAAAACACGCGCCCTGGATTGATTGGAGGACATTGCCCGGGCGTTAAGTCTCTCAAAAAGAAGACAGTCGTTTATTAACTAGGTGCGCTTCACAGGAGAGTCAGAGATGCAACGTTGGGATTGCGACGATGGCACCTGGGTGGAGGAATTGAATGCTGAGGAGACACAGCGGGAGGTCCAGCCGCTGATCGACCGAATCTTTGACGATTCGAAACTGAAGTATACGGTTGGCTTCACCGAACTGGGGTTTCTGAAACAGGCTGACTGGATTGGTGCCGTTCTGCCAAGCGGGCCGGAATCCTGGGATCTGTCTGAGCCGGTCCCAGAATACGCGCATCTTCTGCATGTCGACTACGGCCTGCCTTTCATCGAGGCGGTCCAAGCCCACGCGCCAACGTGGATGTATACGGTTCTACCGGGCGCATGGGGCACTGAGCTCCCGGTTGGGCATGGTACGCGCAAGTATCGCTACACTAACGTCGCCGATCGCGCCTGGCGCTGGCCGCCGCGCAGAGAGTTTGTCCAAAGCCCGTATGTATCCGGCCTAAACGGTCACGCGCTCCGCGCTGATTCTCCTTCTGTCGTGTTCGACTCAACCGCACAATGGGTTTGTGTGCAGGATACTGAATATGATTGCTATATGGCTGGTTCGCCTATTTTTATGGCGGACTTCTTTCAGCGTTGCCCTGGCGGTGAGACGGGCCTGCGTTGGCGGGGGGTGGAGGCGGTGCATAAATTTGATGCAAAACACATCATACCAGCCGATTTGAACCTCCCCGCCTTCGAAGCCTTTCACATTCGCCGGATTGAACCCCGCCCAAGCGCCTGCGCACGTGAACGCATGGCCACCCTCTGGCCCTATGAACCGGCAACCATCCCACTCGGCAGTCAATGGGAAGGGCCGACGCCGGATGATGTTTGATGGCCAAAGGTTCGTAAGACGGTTCTGACATTTCCGCTTTTAGGGGCCGTCGTCCGCGTCCCGAAAAAGACGATGGCAGCGGCTGGACTAGTCGTATCTCGCGCAGGCAAAGGTAAGCAACTCAAATTCGACGGCGACGCTCCCATTGAACGCCTCCGCGTCTTCGGCGCTGCTCGAGGCCATATCGCCCACATCGAACTACCTAGAGCATATTCGGCTCAGATTGGGTCATTTCGCCAGCCAGAACGCCTCACTGGTCGTTGTCGCCGCCCGCTCGCGATGCCCCGCATCGCAGCGCGATCAGCTCCTAGCCAGCGAGGCGTTCTGGCTGGCGAAATGACCCAATCTGAACCGAATATGCTCTAGTGAATTGGCAGTTGAACTCGGAATGGGAAGCTTCAATAAGGTCCAGTTTAAAGTACGGTTTGAGGAGCGTGGAACATGATACGTTGGCCATACCGGAACTCTGCGCCGACTAAATGGACAGAAGAATTAGACGCTGAAGAAACGCGCCGGGATGTTCAGCCATTGATTGATCGGATGTTCGATCCATCGAAGCTAACGTATATCGTCGAGCATACGGAACTAGGTCTGGTGAAACAGTCCGATTGGATCGGTGCTGTTTTGCCGGGCGGCCCGGAGTATTGGGACGATATCCAACGGCAACCAAAGACGGCGCACATTATGGATATCGACTATGGTGCGTGCCTAATGGCCACTATCCAGGCGCGTGAGACTGAATGGATGTACACCGTTCTTCCCTCCGCTTGGGGCCTTGACCATCCTTGGCGCGAATCCGCGCCTTATATCGGGATCGCAGACCGCGCGTGGCGATGGCTGCCGCGCCGGGATTTAATGTGTAATCCGTATGTTTCCGGCCCCTACGGTGACACCGCCTATGGAATGTCCGAAATCGTCTTGTTTGATTCAAGCGGCGATTGGTTCTGTGTCGAAGATACCGAACGTGTTTGCCATGTCGTTGGCGCGCCAGGCTTTATGGCGGACTTCTTCGCGCGATGCCCAGGTGGAGAAACCGGCCTGCGCTGGCGCGGTGTTGAGGCGTTGAATTGGGCATTTGGAACTGCCAAACTTCCGAAGTCTGAATATGCCCTCCCCGCCTTCGAAGCCTTTCACATTCGCCGGATTGAACCCCGCCCAAGCGCCTGCGCACGTGAACGCATGGCCACCCTCTGGCCGTATGAACCCGCGACCATCCCACTCGGCAGTGAATGGGATGGCCCGACGCCGGATGATGTTTGATGGATCGAAATCAGCGATGACACCGCCGGGTAATGCGGGTACGGTTTCTTCTGAGTTTTAAAATTTGGCGTGAGTGAGGGCAAAGCGATGAAAACAAAGGCCGCGGTGGCGTTTGAGGCGGGGAAACCGCTGGAGATTGTTGAGGTTGATCTGGAGGGGCCGAAGGCGGGGGAAGTGCTGGTCGAGATGAAGGCGACCGGCGTTTGTCACACGGACGAGTTCACGCTCTCCGGCGCGGACCCTGAAGGCGCTTTCCCGGCGATCTTAGGGCATGAGGGCGCTGGCGTTGTGGTTGAGGTCGGTCCTGGCGTCTCGACGCTGAAACCGGGCGACCATGTGATTCCGCTTTACACGCCGGAATGCCGGACGTGCGAATATTGCCTGAACCCTAAAACCAATCTTTGCCAGGCCGTGCGTACGACACAGGGCCAGGGCGTGATGCCGGATGGCACCAGCCGCTTCTCCTATAAGGGTGAGAAGATCCTGCATTATATGGGCACCAGCACGTTCTCCAATTACAGCGTGCTGCCGGAGATCGCGCTGGCGAAAGTGCGGCCAGACGCGCCGTTCGACAAGATTTGCTACATCGGCTGCGGCGTCACGACGGGCCTTGGTGCGGTGATGTTCACAGCCAAGGTTGAGCCTTTGTCCCGCGCCATCGTGTTTGGCCTGG
>Ga0233432_10001276_pt1 | contig 24353 bp, 26 predicted proteins | sample SI_122_August201_6_FD_179870 | JGI IMG/M metagenome (GOLD analysis project Ga0233432, IMG submission 179870) | Seawater microbial communities from Saanich Inlet, British Columbia, Canada - SI_122_August2016_10_MG | ecosystem: Environmental > Aquatic > Marine > Inlet | place: Canada: British... | reverse complement strand
AATAATAGTTGAGGCAACAAGACTTATTAATAAATCTCTTAATGCACACAAGTATTTCATAAATAAACTTTATACATTTTCAATTATCATGTAAACTTTATTGCATGCAAAATATTGGCTTTATCGGCGTAGGTTATATGGGCTATGGAATAGCTAAAAATGTTTTAAATAAAGGCAACAACTTATTTGTAATTGCTAATAAAAATAGAAAGCCAATAGAAAAAATTGTCAGTGAGGGTGCAATAGAAGTAAAAAATCTAGAAGAATTTAAGGAGAAACAGTTAAATGTTTTGATTAAATGCGTAACTAATACTCCTATTGCAAAAGAAATTGCCTCAAAACTTTCAGTTATTTTAGATGAAAAAACATTAATCATTGATATCACTACTCACAACAAGACAGGGTCAATTGAGACAGAAAAAATTTACCAATCTAATAAAATCAATTATGTAGAATGTCCTGTGATGGGAGGACCAGCTCAAGCAGAAGAAGGTATTTTGGGTGGTATTGTTGGTGCAACAGAAAATAATTTTAAATTAGCAGAACCAATTTTAAAACTTTTTTGTAAAAATTACTTTCATTTTGGTTCAGTTGGAATGGGAGCAAAATCAAAACTTTTAAACAATTTTTTAACACTTGGAAATGCAGCGTTGATAAATCATATGACAAAAGCTGCTAAAAAATTTGATCTTGATTTGCAAAAATTCTTTGATGTAGCTAAGCTTGGATCTGGGAATTCCGCTGCACTTAATAGAATTTTTGATGCTCTACTTAAAGGAGATTCTACAGGATTTAAATTTACAGCAATCAATTCTGTAAAAGATTTAACTTATATTCAAGACTTATTGGAAGATTTTCCAGAAGCTGAGAAAATTGCAGAGGATAATAAGAATTATTTTCAAAAAGCAGTTGATGATGGTTATGGCGAAAACTTTATAAGTGAATTAATTGATAAAAAATAATTTAAAGATAACTAATTAAGATATCGGGAATCTACTAAAGCAGTAGGTTGTATTCAAGAAATTTATTTGCATTAAAAGCAAATAAATAAATTGAAATTATTTTAATAATAATTACCTTTATTAGTAAGGAGGTCATTATGTTAAAACTTACACCACCTGATACTTAGCTGAAGAAACAATCCATAAAACAAACTAAAAAAATCCAAACGGATTTAAAAGCCAAAGAGGCTGAATAAGGGAGCTCTTTAGGACTTATCTTAAAGAGCGAACCCTTAAAATTTTTTGATCTAACCTTAGTATATAAAATTCTAATTTTAACTTTGGAAAATTTTTATTTATTACTTTTTTAAGTTTTTGAAACGAATTTTTGTGAATTTCATCCTCTATATAATTCTTTTTATTTTCTGCTAATTTTATAGCTCCACAATCTTCATGATTAACTACAATTAATTTTTCAATTTTATGTAATTTAATCGAAGCTGCAAGATTATCTATAAAAGCTTGATGCCATTTTTTAAATTTTATATGGGTAACACCTACTGCGGCACCAGCAATGGTAAACGAGCTATGTTTCCTGATTAAATTCTTTTTTTTTATAAATTTAAAAACAGGAAGTTGAAAACGTGGATCCATACAAGATAAAACCATAGCTTTATATTTTAATTTCATAAATTAATATTCAACCTTAAACATTGCTTCATTTCTTCTATTCATTGGAAGTGTAAACGGACTGTCATATGTTGCTCTAATAGCTGGGCTTATAATTGATATATTTTTTTTCTTTAACTCTTTTTCTAATATTTCCTTATTCTTTATAAAATTACCATCAGAAGCTCTGCCAGAATATCTAAGAACAGCATAATATCCTCCTTCAATATTAACTATCTTAACATCTTCCCTACTTGGACTGGGTACATTTCCTGAATTGAATTTTGAAGGCAAATAAAATTGCATAGTCATATTACCATTTTTTTCAACTTGAGTAACAGGAGTTGTCATTGAAATTTTTTCTTGAGTTTCGTTTTTACCAGATATGTAATTAAATAGTTTTCTAAAATTACTATCTATTCCAGCTCTAGAAGTTTCTACAGCTAAACGATCTGAATATTTTCTAATCTCATATACTTCATTTTTATCAATAATCTCATATTTTGCTTCCTCATTAGCCATAACTCTAGAATACTGAAGAATAAATAAAGTACAAAATATAAGAATTAATAATTTTTTTAACATTATGTATTACAAGACGTTATATTCAAAATTTTGTGTAGTTTCATTAATTTGGATTAACTTAGCTCCATTTCTTTCATGGAATTTAGTTGCCATATCAGTAAGCGGGGAAAGTGTAACTAATCTATTTAAATGATTGGATTTTTTGATCTTTTTAAACACTTCTTTTACTATTAATTTTCCACCACCCTTCTTTTTTGACCATACAGTATAAGCAATTGCTATTTGACCACCAGATTGGTCTCTCATCGCAGTTTGCAAAAATGCATCGGTACTTAATTTTTCTAATTCATCCACACTTTTTGGAATTTTATTAGTGTAAGCAAAACACATAACGGCATGAATTTCACCTAGGTATTCAACGCCATATATTTTTCTACCATATCCAGTTCTAAAATTGTTATCTAGTTCTGGTCTTACAGGATCTTCTTCAATATTACATTCTTTAAGTTCCACAAGCTTAGCACCTTTAACCCAGCCAAAAAAGTTATCAATATTTTTATTTAATACTTGTCTATTTTTTCTTAGTCTTGCTTTAATTCTTGGATTAAATTTTTTATTCATATCCCAACTAAGTTTATTTTAACATTTATTAAAATTTAAAGGTTTGTAAATAAATCATATCAGATAATCATACAAAAGCTTCGTGCTTGTTACAAAAATTAAAGCATATATAAAATTATAAAATAATTTTTCTTCTATAATTTTAAGTAATTTATATCCAATTAATATACCCAATAAAGCAACTGGAAATAATAATGCTGACTGCTTAAACGATTCAAAATTTGTCATAGATAAATTAATATATAAAGGAAGTTTAATTAAATTTACAAACGTAAAAAAAAATATTCTTGTGCCAACATAAATTTCTTTTTTCATTCTAAGTGGAAGTAAATAAAGACTAGTCGGTGTCCCCCCAGCATGTACGCAAAAACTTGTAAAACCTGCAACTGTGGAACAAATTCCACCTTTGAAGAAATTTTTTTCTGATTTAATTTCTTTATTTTTTTTAAAAAAGAAATAATGCCCAGCAAACAAAAATCCCATTAAACCAATAATAAATTTTAATAAATCTTCAGAAAAATATGAAAAAGTTAACGAACCAATAATTATACCAATAGCAGCAAACGGAACCATTAATTTTAAAGTTCCTAAATCAAATTCTTTTCTATATTTGTAAACTGCAATAAAATCTGAAAATATTAAGATTGGTAAAATAATTCCTAAGGCTTGATTTAACGGCATTACTATTGTCATTAATGGAACGGAAATTAATGTCATAGAGCCACCCAAGCCAGATTTCGCAATTCCGTATAAAATTATTGCCGGTATAACTGTTAAGAAAAATAGTAGATTTATTTCCATTTATTAAGAGAGTTAAGTAATTTTGAACCTAGTGGACTAATTGGTTCTTGAAGTACAATTTCTTTTCCAGTTTTTTGTTTTACTAATTGTAATAATTTAGTTGCTAATCCTTGTTTTCTAAAAATTGGATTAACAAAAATATATTCTACTTCACCTTTCTTGTTAAATCTAACAAATCCAAGTGTTGTATTCTCATTTTTGTATGTGAATACACCGTCAGCCTCATCCAATATATAATTTGAAAAATCAATGCTGTTCATAAATCCTAGTAGTTTAGGAGGAGAAGGATAATGGCAATAGCAGCTAATACAGAGGTTACGACTATGTAATTAAGCTTAATTTTAAATCTTTTTAGAAAATAATCGTTAATTTTTTCCCAAAATAAGACAATTAAAAAAATTATAATTGCTGGTAAAATAAACTTTATCATATTTTAAGAATTATTATCACTTACGTAAACTGAAACACCTCTAGTATTCAAGTCTACATCAAACTTTTTATGTAATGGTGGAAAAGCTCTTTGTGAACAATCTAATCTGTCACATGTTCTACAAGAAACACCAATTGGAATCTCGGTTGATTTATCGTTAATGTTTACATTCTCTGTATAAACGAAATCTTTTGCATATTTGGCTTCACAACCAAGACCTATTGATAAAATACTTTTTGCTTGACCAAATCTTCCAATACCTTTTTCAACTGTTCTAGCAATACAAACATATTTTTCACCATTGGTCATTTTACTGACAGCAGCTTGAATAACACCTGGTCTAGTTAATGCAGAATAAACATTCCATCTTGGACAAGCACCCCCATAACGTGGAATATCAATTCCTGATAATGAAAATCTTTTTGAAATATTTCCTGCCATATCTACTCTTAAAAAATGAAAAGGTATTCCAGGAAGTTTTGGATCTTGCAAACAAGTTACTCTATGAGCGACTTGTTCAAAAGAAGTTGCAAAAGTATTTTGCAGTAACTCTAAGTCATATTTAAGTTTTTTGCATTCAGTATGAAAAAGTTTATATGGCATTAATATTGCTGCTCCACAATAATTTAGTAGAGCAACTTTAGTTAATTTTTTTGACTCCTCTGATGGAAAGCTAAAAGTTGACAAATATTCATCTATTTCTTTGCTGGCCCCTTCTTGTGCTATTTGTGCAGCAGCATGCAATTTTTTTGTCTCAAGTGAACTATAATCACTTAATAAAAGTTCTTTTTTATTTTTATTGAAAATTTTTGAAAAAGGTTTGTTTTCTTCTGGAATTACATCTAAGACTTTTATTGAGTATTCAGATTTTAAGTACTCACATAAAGCTATATACCTTGTTCGATTATTTTTTTGAATTTTTCCAAAAACTCTATTTGCAAATTCTTCTAATTTAGGAAAGTAATTTTTATTTACTTGTAAAAAGTCAGAGATAACCTCTCCTGGAAAAGAATTTTTTCTATTATCAACTATTTTTCCTGATATTTTTTCAATTTTATCAATTAATTCATGATCTTTCTTTTTAAGAATATCTCCAAGTCTAACAATAGCTTTGCCGATTTTTGGGTTTGTGCTAACTAAATCTTTTACTTCAGGACCTAAAATATCTAAATCTTCAAACAATGTATCATCTAAAATTTCTGAAATTGTATTTTGTAAATTGATATCTGTTTTAGATGTTAAGTCAGATAAATTAATATTCAATTTTTCACAAACTAATAAAAGTAAATCTCCATCAATTTTTCTCTTTCCACTTTCAATTAAATTTAAATAACTAGGTGAAATACCCAAATCTTCAGCTAATTTGTTTGCTTGTAGTCCTAATTGTCTTCTAAAAGACTTGATTTTAGGCCCAATTTTTAAATCTAATTGACTCATATTTTCTATTTGTAAATTTTGTAAATTAATATTTACAATTTTTTTCTTTGATTTACAAGACTTTTTGCGTTTTTTATAGATTTTGTAAATCTTGTAAATTATATATTTTCTATGAACAAAAATTTAAAAAATAACGAAAATGAAGCTCAAATCATCAAAAAAGAGGATTTAGATCAGCACAACAGTAGAGGTATCTACATGAGAGATGATCATTGTGATTGGGGTTCAAGTGGTATGAATGATCTTATTAAGTCTTTAGACGATAATAACTAATCCATTCAAACTATTTCATTTTCTTAAAACAACTAACATCGAAGGATAAACAATAATGAGTGCAGAAAATATCTCATACGACCTAAAAAGATTTGCTGGAATAAAACGTGATTATTCAGAAGAAGAGGTAGAAAGATTAAGAGGGTCAATTAAGATTGAATATTCTTTATGTAAAAATCAATCACAAAAACTTTGGAATTTGTTAAACTCTGAACCTTACGTAAATACACTAGGATCATTATCAGGAAATCAAGCAGTTCAACATGCTAAAGCTGGTTTAAAAGCAATTTATCTAAGTGGTTGGCAAGTAGCTGCCGATGCTAATACAGCTGGTGAAATGTATCCTGATCAATCATTATATCCATATGATAGTGCTCCAAAATTAGTTGAGACTATGAATAATTCTTTAGTAAGAGCTGATCAAATTCAACATATGGAACTTAAAGATGGTGATATGAAAAAAGAAAATACAGTTGATTATATGTTGCCAATTATAGCAGATGGAGAAGCTGGATTTGGTGGTCCATTAAATGTATTTGAACTCACTAAAAAATTTATAAGAGCAGGAGCTGCAGGTGTTCACTTTGAAGATCAATTAGCTAGTGAAAAAAAATGTGGCCATATGGGTGGTAAAGTTTTAGTCCCAACTGGAACGATGGTTAAAAATTTAAAATCAGCAAGACTTGCTGCAGACATTGCTGAAGTTCCTTTAATTATTTTAGCAAGAACTGATGCTAATGCTGCAAAATTAATTACTAATGATTTTGATGAAAATGATAAACCATTCTTAACTGGTGAAAGATCTCCTGAAGGATTCTTTTATGTCAAAGATGGAATTGAACAAGCTATTTCAAGAGGACTTGCTTATGCGCCTTATGCTGATTTAATATGGTGTGAAACAGCAACTCCAAATCTTGCAGAAGCTAAAAAGTTTGCTGATGCAATTCATGAAAAATTTCCTGGTAAATTATTAGCCTACAATTGTTCACCTTCATTTAATTGGAAAAAACATTTAAATGATGATGAGATAGCTTCGTTCCAACAAGAAATTGCTAAGATGGGTTATAAATTTCAATTTATAACATTAGCTGGATTTCATACACAAAACATAGCTATATTTGAACTTGCAGAAAAATATAAAAAAGAAGGAATGGCTGCTTATTCTAGAATTCAACAACAAGAATTTTCTAGAGAAAAAGATGGTTATACAAGTGTAAAACACCAAAGAGAAGTTGGTACTTCTTATTTTGATGCCGTATCAAACACTATTAGCAGCGGTAAAAGCTCTACAACTGCAATGGCAGGTTCAACTGAATCCGAACAATTTTAAATAAAAATAGATTCCCTCTCATTTTTTTTAATAGCCCTTAACTGGGCTATTTTTTATTTGTAATCAATGATTAGGGCTGTTATGGAACGAAAATGGGTAATAAAAATTTTGGTTTTGGCACACAAATTAGAAAATCACCTTATTTCGACTCTACAGTAAAATGGGGTGCTACAGGGTTTTCCGTTTACAATCATATGTATATTCCAAGAGATTTTGGAAGTCCTGAACAAAATTTTTGGAACTTAATTGAAAAATCTATTCTTTGTGATGTTGCTGTTGAAAGACAAGTAGAAATTACTGGACCAGATGCTTACAAATTTACTCAATTACTTACACCTAGAGACTTATCAAAACTAGCTGTTGGTCAATGCAAGTATGTTTTAATTACAAATAATGAAGGTGGAATTTTAAACGATCCAGTTTTATTGAGATTAGATGAAAATCACTTTTGGCTATCATTAGCTGACAGTGATGTTTTATTATGGGCACAAGGTGTAGCTGTTAATTCAGGTTTAAATGTTCAGATCAAAGAACCTGATGTTTCTCCATTACAACTTCAAGGACCGACATCAGGAGAAATAATGATTAAACTTTTTGGAGAAGACATTAAGGATTTAAAATATTACTGGTTAAGAGAATATAATTTAGATGGAATTCCTTTAATTGTATCAAGAACTGGTTGGTCGAGTGAGCTTGGTTATGAAATATATTTAAGAGATGGATCTAAAGGAAATCAATTGTATGAAAAAATTATGGAAGCTGGAAAAGAATACGGTTTACAGCCAGGTCATACATCAACAATAAGAAGAATTGAAGGTGGAATGCTGTCCTATCATGCTGATGCCGACATCAATACTAATCCATTCGAGTTAGGATTAGATCGATTGGTAAGTTTAGATTCTGATATAAATTTTGTTGGTAAAGATGCATTACAGAAAATTAAACAAGATGGTATAAAAAGAAAACAAGTTGGTATTGAAATTGATTGTGAGCCTTTAAAAGGTCCAAACACAACATTCTGGAAACTAACAAAAGATAATAATGATATTGGTAAAGTTACATCTGCAGTTTACTCTCCTAGATTAAAAAAGAATATAGCGTTAGCTATGCTTGCAGTTGAACAATCTGAAATCGGAAATAAATTTGAAGTAACAACAAATGAAGGTAATTTTAATTGTGTTGTTGTTGAAAAACCTTTTTATGATCCTAAAAAAAAGATAGCTAGCAGCTAAGATTTTATATTATATCCTTTTTTCAACAATACAGATACTACCCCTATACAAATAAACAAGAAAACTACCATTGAACTTATACTAATCCATATATTAAAGTCTGATACTCCATAAAAAGCAAATCTTAGTCCATTAATTAAATAAACTACTGGATTAAAGTATGTAACTGTTTGCCAAAAAGGTGGCAACATATCTAGTGAATAGAGGCTACCGCCTAAAAATACCATTGGCGTAATAATTAATGTTGGAATGATAGACATTTGTTCAAAGTTAGAGCTCATTAATCCTATTAAAAAACCAAATAATGCAAAAGTGAATGCTACAAGAATTAATAAAAAAATTACTAATAATGGATATTTCACATCTACTTCAACAAAAAAAGTTGCAGTAATAAAAATTACTACTCCAACAATTAAAGTTTTAGTGGCTCCCGCCCCAACAAAAGCTAAGACTATTTCCAATGTTGAAATTGGTGCGGCTAAAATTTCATAAATAGTTCCATTAAATTTAGGAAAAAATATTCCAAAAGAAGTGTTGGTAATTGATTGAGTTAATAATGTTAACATTAGTAAACCAGGAACGATATATGAGCCATAACTAATTCCATCAATTTTTTCTACATATCCACCTATGACAGACCCAAATACAATAAAATAAAGAGAAGTAGATAAAACTGGTGACAGCAAAGATTGCATCAATGTTCTTTTAAATCTATCCATTTCATGAAGATATATTGCTTTAAATGCAGAATAATTAAATTTCATTATTTTCCTTTACTAAGCTAACAAATATTTTTTCTAAAGTACTTTGTTCTGTTTTTAAATCTTTAAGTTTTAAACCAGCGTCTTTTATATCTTGTAATAAATTTGTAATACCCGTTTGTTCAGCTTGAACATTATATGTGTAATCAATTGACATCTTATTTTTACCTAAGACTAATTTATATTTATCTAAGCTATCTGGAATTTTAGAAATCTCATCTTGAAGTTCTACAGTTAGTTTTTTGTGTCCCATTTTTTTTAATAATTCTTTAGTTTCTTCAACAACTATTATTTCACCTTGGTTTATAACACCTACTCTATCAGCAATAGCTTCTGCTTCTTCAATATAATGAGTTGTTAAAATAATCGTAACACCTGTTTTTCTTAACTCTTCGACAATTTTCCACATATCTTGTCTTAACTCAACATCTACTCCAGCAGTAGGTTCATCCAAAAATAATATTGAAGGTTCATGAGATAAGGCTTTTGCGATTAAAACTCTTCGCTTCATTCCTCCTGATAATTGTCTCAATCTTTGATCTTTTTTATCCCAAAGACTTAACTGCTTTAAAATTTTTTCTATATGCTTAGGATCAGGTTTTTTTCCATATAATCCCCTTGAATAAGAGACGTTATTAAAAACTGTTTCAAATTGCTCTAAAGTTAATTCTTGTGGAACCAAACCAATTCTTGATCTTGTTTCTCTATAATCGTCAATTATATCAAAACCATCAACTGTAACTTTTCCAGACGATGGTTTTACGATGCCACAGATTATACTAATTAAAGTAGTTTTGCCGGCACCATTCGGTCCAAGCATTGCAAAAATTTCACCTTTTTTAATATTTAAATTTATTGTTTTTAGTGCTTTAAAGCCATTTTTGTAAACTTTTGATAAGTTTTTAATAATAATTTGATTATCAGACATGTGTCAGCAATATATAGGGACAATTTGATTGATTACAATAAATTAAAATTTATTCTAAATAGAACTATGAAAAAACTTTTAATATTTTTAATTTTTACTTTTACATTAAATTCTAATGCAATTAGCAAAGAGACAACTTACAAAAAAGACTTATTCGATAAAGCTTTATTGGAAGGAAAAGTTGTCGTCGTTAGTTCATGGATTAAATATTGCACATCTTGTGCAAGTCAAATGAAAATATTAAATAAAGCAAAAAACGATTTTGATAATATTGAATATTTTACTTTCGATGTAACGAATAAAGAAATTGCTGAATTTTTTAATGTACAATATCAAACAACACTCTTAATTTTTAAAGACAATAAAGAAGTTTATAGAAGTATTGGTGAGACAACCAAAGAACTTATTTATGATGCTTTAAATTCATCGATTTAAATCAATTACTTTTTAACTTCAAAATTACTGCCGGCAAAAAAGTTGCAATAATAAATGATAAGAATAATAATGATTGAGAAACAAAAGGTGAAAATAAATCTTTTGACATTAATACCCCAACCAACAAGCTTTTAGAAAAATCTGGAAACGGAAACAATAAAAATCCAGCAACAAAACCAATTAAAATTGCAATATAAGCAGTTTTTTCGTTTACCTTATTATAAAAACTATAAAAGACTGTAAATACAAATGCACAACAAAATAAATCTGCAAGCAAAAATAAATATAAAATATCAAATCCTTTTGACGCAACACCAAATGCTATCAGCGATAAAAATACAATAAAGTATTTTGAAATTTTTAAATAATCTGTTTTTTTATTTAAGTTAAAGGTTGCTTTGCCATCGACAACAAACAAACTTGAAATAGCATTTACTAATGTATCTACTGTTGAAATTGTAAGTGATAGTCCAAGCACAATTATCATTAAGGATAATAACTCTGTTTGATCCTTTAATAATAATGTAAAAAAACCTAAATCAGGTCTTGTGCTTGAGTCTAGTGAAAATGAAACCATCCCAATAAAACCCATTAAAAAAACAATGGGTATAATTATAAAAAATGAGATAACCAAACTTGATTTTAAAGTTTGATAATTCTTTGCAGCATAAACTCTTTGCCAATTTCCTTGATGAAATAAATTTGTTGCTGCAACAGCTATAAAAAAAGTTAATCCAGCTGTATAACTTGGAATATATGATGAGCTTAACAGTTGGGGGTTCTTTTTCTCAATAAATTCAAATGAAAAATTATTTCCACTTGATGAACTAATGATTGAAATTAATATTAACAAAAGTATCCCAATAACAATCATTTGAATATTATCAGTAAATATTGATGCTCTTAATCCACCGTATAGCGTATAAGTTAAAGTTGATATCAATACAATTAAAGCTGTAATCCATAGTTCAGTTCCTGATAGATAATTAATTAAGACAGCTACCGCAGTAACTTCAGCGCACAAAAAGATGAACATATAAAATATAGTCATTAATAAAATCAGTTTAAATAAACTTTTTCCAAATTTTTTTCTCATAAACTCAATTAGAGATGAACCTTTTGGAAATTCGTCTCTAATTTTTTTTCCAAAATAAATTAAAAAAATCATCGGGAAAGCTGTTCCTAATGCATAGCCAATTACTGCACCAATTCCTCCCCAAGTAGCTGCTGCTACAGGACCAAACAATATCCACGCACCTAATGCTGACGCAACAAGACTTGTTGTTAATGAAAATAATCCAATATTTCTATTTGCTGTTAAATAATTATTAATGCCACCAAATTTTTTAGAGTGATAAATACCTAATACAGCAAAGATTAAACTAATAACAATTACTAATGTTAGCGATGTTGATTGTTCTATAAAGTATGTTTTATCCATTATTCTCCCTTTCTGAATTACCGGACAGGTTCTTAGGGTTTAATCTCAGTCTGTTACGACACCCCTTTAAAAGTTAATACTCTATTTTGAGAATTAATTAAAGCTTAATTAAAAAAGATGTTTGTCTGCAAGATAATATAAAGTGAAAATAATTAATGATGCACAAATTATAACAAAAACTCTTTCTTGATTACTCATTATTGCTGGCCTTTGTGATTCATTATCTCAATCATGCATTGAGTAGCATATTCACGCCATTCAGATGAGTTTTTTGTTTTAAGATTATTTAAATGATCTCGATTACTTTTAATGTCATCTTGATGTTTTAATTTATCAGCACCATTAAGATTTGCCTCCATACTTGATAAATTTGTTTCCATCGCTTTTATCCATTCATTTCCAAGTTCAACACATTTTTGATCATCTTTTTCATCACAAATTTGTTTAAAAAAATTGAATATCACATCGTCTGTTTTAATAGCCGTATTCATGACTATTTGTTACATATGCCAATTGACCCTGGGCCACAAGTTTCACCACCAGTCCATGTTGCACCAATTAAATTTGCACCATCAAAATTAGCATTAGTGACATTCGATGAAGTAAAATTTGCTTCCATTAAATTTGCATTTTGAAAATTTGCTTCAATTAAAGTTGCCCCCATAAAATCAACTCTTGTAAGATTGGATCCTGAGAAATTAGTTTTTTCAAAATTTGCCCCAATTGAAACTGTTTCATACAAATTTGCTCTAACAAAAGTAGACTCTGGAAAAGTTCCAAATGATAAATTGGAATTCATCATTATACTTTTGTCAAAGTTGACTTGTATAAAACTTGCAAATGAAAGATTTGAGTTTGGGAGATAACTACCTTGTAAATCTTGTGCATCTGAAAATCTACAATTTGAGTAATCTACTCCATCAGTCAAAGGATCATCACAAGCTGCATTAGAATTTGTAAAAAATAACAAGCTAAATAAAGTAAGTAGGATTATTTTTTTCATATACAATGTTAGCAAGAAAAATATGTCAAAACAATGATTGAAAATTTGAATTTTTTTATAATAAGCTCTTAAAATTCAATGATGTTTATTCTTTAAATAAATTTTCTATTTGCGATTCAGCATCTTTAATTGATTTATCATAATCTAGTGCCATTTGATCAGCGCTAATTATATCTACTTTTTCAATACCAAAAAAATTTAACATATATTTTAACCACGGTGTTAAAAAATCCTCTGAACTGTTTAATTTAGTTCCTCCTGAAGTAATAACTAAATATGCTTGTTTGTTTTGAAGCAAACCTTCTCTTCTACCATTGGGCTTGAACCTGAACGTTTCTCCAATTCTCGCTGCTAAGTCACACCATGCTTTAAGAGTTGCTGGAGGTCCATGATTATAAATTGGAGCTGAAATTATGATAACATCACTCTCTTTTAATTCTTTAACAAGGATGTCTGACAATTTAAACATTTTTTTATGATCTTCAGTTTGATCTTTTTCATCAATCTTCATTCCAGACTCTGTCAATCCACTTACAAAAAGCATTTCATCATCTAAATCTCTATAGATAACCTCATCTCCAGGTTTTTTAATTTTCTCTAAAACCATTTTGGCTAATGCTCTTGATGTAGAGCCTTTTTTTCTTGCACTTGAATCTATTTGATAAATTTTCATTAATACTTTTAACCGAAATTTTGCATAAAAGGAAAAATTTTAATTATATAAAATCCAATTGCTTGTAATTGGTTAGTCAAAATCAAAACACCAGTTATTAAAAGAATGACACCGCCTGTTTTGGATATAATATTTATATTCTTCTTAAAATTCTTTGAAAATAATAAAAATCTTTGAATTAGATAACCTGAAAAAACAAAAGGTATAGCTAAGCCTAAGGAGTAAAAACTCAATAGTAATATTGCTCTAGATAATGTGTCTTCAATAGATGCTAATGCTAAAATTGAACCTAAAATTGGTCCAATGCATGGAGTCCATCCAAAACCAAAGGCAAGACCTATTACGTAAGGAAATAGAATATTTTGTGATTGTCTTGCATCAAATCTTTTTTCAAAATTTAGATAAGGAATATTTATTATACCTATCAATTGAAGTGAAAAAATGATTATAATTATACCCGCAATAATTCTTAAAATTTCTGAATTTTGCAAAAGTGTTTGACCTAAAAAGGAAGCAGAAGCACCTAACATAATAAATACTGTTGAAAAGCCTAAACAAAATAAAATTAAAGGTAAAATATTTATATTTTTAGATTTTAAAATGTCTTGTAATGATTGACCAGAAATAAAAGAAACATAACCAGGTATCAAAGGTAAAACACAAGGTGATAAAAAACTTATTAGACCCGCTCCAAAAGCAATTAACAATTCAATCATCTAACCTGTGTTTTTCATGGCCGCAGATATTCCTGCTATTGATGTCATTAATGCATCATTAAGAAATATTTTATCTTGTTTTTTATATTTTCTATTATTAATTTTATTCATAATATTAGCCTGCAATATATTTAACATTTCTGTATAATTATTTCTTATAAATAGTGCTTTTCTAAATTCTTTTCTCTCTTTAATAACCTCTTTTGGAGTAATTTTATTATGCAATTTGACCAATGCATCAAATTGAAACCTTAATTTTTTTCCAATTCTTTTAAGAGCTTTATCAGCTAGATTATTTTCATAAATAATTGAAATTTCTGGGTCTACTTTTGAAATTACCATATCCAATATATCCATTGTTGATACAAAATAAGGCCAATTCTTCTCCATATCTGTCAATGTTTTAGAATACTTTTTAATAGATCCATACCTTAATGCTTCTGTGGTTCCAAGCCAAGCAGGCAACATCAATCTAATTTGAGTCCATGCAAAAACCCAAGGTATAGCTCTCAGGCTTTGAATATTATCAACATTTTTTCTTTTAGTAGGTCTCGATCCAATTGACAGTTTACCTAGTGATTTATGTGGTGTGACTGTTTTAAAATATCTAATAAAATCCTCGCTTTGATTAAGATTTTTTCTATACGCAGACGTAGAGATTTCTGACATCTTTTCAATTAAATTTCTCCAATTTTTTTTAGATCTTGGTGGTGGATTTAAAGAAGCATCCATCACAGATCCTATATAGCTACAAAGATTATATTCTGCCAAAGGTTTGTATCCATATTTTTGTTGAATAACTTCTCCTTGGTCTGTAATTCTAATTTTTCCATTAACAGTATTAGAGGGTTGAGACTTTAATGTTGCTTGAATAGGGCCACCTCCTCTTCCGGCAGAACCACCTCTACCATGAAAAAATACTAAATCTATCTTATATTTTCTTGCAAGATCTCTAAGTTCTTCTTGAAGTTTATATTGATGCCAGCTTGCAGACAATTTTCCTGCATCTTTACTTGAGTCTGAATAACCAATCATTACCTCTTGTTGGTTTTTTATAAGTTTTCTATACCAAGATAATTTAAAAAGATTTTCCATTACATCTTTGGCATTTTTTAAATCATCTAGAGTTTCAAAAAGAGGAACGACTCTTAATAATTCTCTAGTTTGCGCTTGTTTTTGTAGAAAATATACCGCCAAAATATCTGAGGCTTTTGAGGTCATTGATATTACATAAGCACCAAGACATTGCGTTGGTTCTTTTGATATTTGTTTAAAAGTATCCCAAACTTCTTTATTTTCTTTATTTGTAATATTTAATTTATTTAAAAAATATTTTTTTTGTTTAATTAAATTATTAAGAATATTAATTTTTTTTTCTTCATTTAAATTAGAAAAATTAATTTTATACTTCTTTTTTAAAATTTCATTTAATAATTGTTCATGTCTAGATGACTCTTGTCTAATATCTAGTCTTGCTAAATTAATACCAAAACACCTTACCCTTCTAATTAAATCTAATAAATCTGAGTTTGCTATATGCTGAGAGTTATTTGAGTTTAGCGATTCTCTTATATCTCTAAGCGGTTTTAAAATTTCGTTCTTATCTTGTAATAATTCATCTTCTTTAAGTGGTTCGTGATTATTTAAATGATTTTCAATTATTTGATATGTGGACCTAATTTTATCTCTTATTGGTCTTAAATATACTCTGTAAGGCTCAAAAGTTTTACCAGTTACTTTTTTAATTTTAGAGGAACATTCTTTCATAGATAGATCTTGAATTAATTTAGTTAATTCTTTTTCATATAATTTTGCTGCTTGCCATCTTGAAAAAAGGATTACTTTTTTAGTTACTTGAGCTGTAACGTTTGGATTTCCATCTCTATCTCCACCCATCCACGATCCAAATTGAATAGGATTAAAACCTCTTGGTAAATCTTTGTTTAAATTTTTTCTAAAAATATCGTTTAATCTTTTGTAAACTTTTGGAATTGTGTCCCATAAACTGTCCTCAATAACAGCTAATCCCCATCTCGCTTCATCTAGTGGTGAGGGTTTTGATCTTTTAAGTTCATCTGTTTTCCATATTATTGTAATTTCTGTGTAAAGTTTTCTATCTATCTCAACAATCTTTGAAGGATATTTTTTAAATAAATGCCTTTGTTCCATTAAATCTATTAAATTGGCATATTTTTGAATTAAAGTTCTTCTTTTAACTTCAGTTGGATGAGCGGTAAGAACAATCCCGATATCTAGGTTTTTTGCTTGTTCATATATTTTAGAATTAGAAATATTCTTATTCTTAAACAAACCTTCAATAATATCTTCAATAAATAAATTTTGATTTTTGCTTTTAAAATAAGGATTGTTATGCTCGTTAAGTTTTCTGGATGCATCCAGTGACTCAGCTAAATTCATCAAATTTAAAATATGTAAGAAAGCTCTTGTAATTTTAAATGTTAGCTCTGGCGAAAGTTTTTGAATTTCTTTTGAGATTTTTATAAATACTTTACTTTTTTGTTTATCCAATAATGTATTTTTGGATAACAGTCTAAGTCTTTCTACTATTTTAAAAAAAACATCTCCTTCTTGATCTTTTATTACTTTGCCAAGAATTGTGCCTAAAAATCTGATATCTTCTCTTAAAAGCTTAGTTGGAATTCGTTCGTAATAAAGATCTCTTTTTTTCATTAATAAATGTAAATTTTTTTTGTAAAAATCCTTTCGTGTTAGTTTTTATACTAAAAAGAAATCCTGAGTATCTATATTTTAGCAAATCTGCTTTGTTCATACCTTTGGTTGCTGTAGTGATAAAAATTTCACTATTATTATGACCACCAAATGTACAATTAGTAACATTTTTTGCAGGTAAACTTATTTTATGAATTAATTTAGCATTTTTATTGAATACCGACACACATGCTCCGTGAAAATGTGCGACCCAGAGATTTTTATTAACATCTAATGTCATGCCATCTGGTGATCCATCTTTTTGTGAAAATTTCTTAAAAATTTTTTTTCTTATAATGTTATTTTTTTTATTAATTTTTATTTTATAAATAATTTTTTTTGAACTGTCGGTGTGATAGAAGTTATATTCATCTATAAATGCAGGTCCATTTGTAATTCTATAATTTTGATCTACTTTTGTTAAATTAAGATATTTGTCTAATTTATAAAGTGACCCTTTTTCAATTTTTCTCTCTAAATTATCCATAGTACCAAACCATAAATTTCCTTTTGGATCAGTTTTACCATCATTAATTCTATTTAATTTAATATCTTTCTCTATTGAAATACTTTTAAATATCTTTTTAGTTTTAATGTTTTGAATTCTTAATTCACCTTGAAGACCTAAAATAAATATATTGCCTTTAACATGTGCAATAAAACCAATTTCTTTATTAACTTTATATTTTTTCTTGTTATTGTTTTTTATATTTAAAGAAAAAAAACTTTTCTTTTTAATGTCTACAAAATAAATTGAATTATGTTCCTTGACCCAAAGAGTTCCTTCTCCAAGTTTGCATTTTAATTTCCAAATTACTTTTGGTTCAGTTGTTTTAATTTTATTCATTAACTTCAAATTCCTTAATAAAATCAAGGTTGGGTGTTATTCCTATTCCAGGATTGTCTGATACAGAAGCAAATCCATTATTTTTACTAACTTGATCTAAGATTGAAAAATTTTCTGATGGAAGATCAGTAATAAAAATATTTTTTTCCGTTGTGTCAAACTCCAGCATTGATTTCGATGGAAACAAACCTCCTGGCATGTCAGGTTGAGCGGTTAACAAATGTAGGTTAGTTGCAATACTTATTGCAGATCCCCAAACATGGTTAACTACTGGAATAAAATTAGCTTGTGCTAATGCTGATACTTTTAAATACTCAGTAATACCCCCCAATCCACAAACTTCTGGTTGAGCAATATCAATACATTTATGTTTAATTAACTCATTCCATCCATATTTTGTAAACTCGGCTTCCCCTCCTGCAATATTTGTATTAATTTTTTGTTTCAATTCTCTGTAACCTTCATAATCTTCGAGGGCAACCGGTTCTTCAAACCAATAAATATCAAGTTCATCTAAACCTCTTCCAACATATAAGGCATCATTTAAATTATATGCATGATTTGCATCTACCATTAATCTAAAATCTTTTCCAACCTCCTCTCTTACAGCACGAACAAGCTTAAGATCATCTATTGGACCTAATCCAATTTTCATTTTCATAGCTTTAAAGTTTTTTGATTTAATTTGTTTTGCTTCTTCTTTAAATAAATCAATTAATTCTGAGGTAGTTTTTTTTTGTAACATCATTCCATAACCATATACTGGTATTTGATCGTTACATTTTCCACCTATTAGTTGATAAAGTGGTGTATTAGTTTTTTTTCCAAGGATATCCCACAATGCAATATCAACTCCTGACAAAGCTTGTATTGGCATTCCCTTTTGTCCACTATCTCTTAAAAGATTGTATACTTTGTGCCAGATATGCTCTTTATTTAATGGATCTTCATCTATAATTAACGGTTGGATAACTTTTTCAACAATAAACTTATTTGCTAAAGCAATGTTGCCAGGTCCAAAGCACTCTCCCCAGCCTGTAATCCCCTCATCAGTTTGAACTTCTACAAGATGAGCAGTTCTATATTTATAATATTGTTGTGAATAGCCTAACTCTTTTTCTAACTCATATCTAAGTACATGACTTTTAATAGAAGTTATTTTCACAATTGATTATAAAGCAACTACTTTCGAGTTTTGCTCACCTAAGTTTTCTATTGATAATTTCATTGTATCTCCTGCTTTTAAAAATTGCTGAGGTTTCATTCCCATACCAACACCAGGAGGTGTTCCAGTAGTAATTATATCACCAGGTTGTAAAGACATGAATTTGCTTACGTAAGATACAATTACATTTACATTGAATATCATTGTACTTGTATTACCAGTTTGCATTCTATTGCCATTAACATCTAAACTCATTTTTAGATTATTAATGTCTGATATTTCATCTTTTGTAACAAGATATGGTCCAATTGGTCCATAAGTGTCATGAGATTTTCCTTTAACCCATTGACCCATTTTTTCAATTTGCCATTCTCTTTCGCTAACGTCATTAACTAAACAGTAGCCTAAAATATGGTCTTGGGCTTTATCTTCAGAAATATGTTTTGCTTCTTTACCAATTACAATTCCAAGTTCAACTTCCCAGTCTAATTTCTTTGAACCTGATACGATTTCTACATCATCGTTAGGACCAGATATACAGCTAGTAGCTTTCATAAACATGATAGGTTCTGAAGGCACTTCTGCGCCAGTTTCTGCAGCATGATCAGAATAATTTAATCCAATTGCTACAAACTTACCTGGTTTAGTTACACAAGAACCTATTCTTTCACTTGAAGATAATTCTGGTAATGAAGATAAATCTACATTTTGTAATTTTGATATAGTGTCAAAATTCACATGATCAGGATTTAAATCTCCAATATGTGAACTAATATCTCTAATCTTGCCTTCTTTATCTAAAGCTGCTGGCTTTTCACTTCCTTTTTGTCCTACTCTTAATAATTTCATAGTTTTCCTCTTTTTATTAATTAAATTGAAATTCCACCATCAACAGAAATTGTTGTTCCTGTTGTAAATGTTGCATCATCACCTGCTAAATATACAGCTACAGCAGCAATCTCTTCTGCGGTTCCTAATCTACCCATAGGTTGTCTAGCTATAAAATCTTTTTTAGCTTGAACTGGATCTGGACTTTGATTGACTCTGTCTTGCCAAGAAGGTGAAAATACTGTTCCAGGTGCAATTGAATTACATCTGATATTTTGTTTTACAAAATCTGCTGCGATTGATTTAGTTAAACCAATAACTGCACCTTTTGTAGTTCCGTATACAAATCTGTTTGGGAAACCTTTTAAACTTGAAGCACATGATGATACATTAATTATACTTCCACCCTTTTGTTTTATCATTAAAGGTAAAATTGCTTTACACATTTGATACATAGATTTTACATTTACATCAAAAGAAAAATTCCAATCTTTATCTTCACATTCAAGAATACTTCCATGATGAACAAATCCAACTGCATTGAATAATACATCTACTTTGTCTAAAGTTTTTACAAATTCTAAAATCGCATTATTATCTGTTGAGTCTAACGTTTGAACTGTAATATTAGGATATTCTTTATTTAAATCAGCTAAAGTTTTATCATTTAAATCTGTTGCTATAACGTTTGCACCTTCATTATGAAATGCAATTGCAGTTGCTTTACCAATTCCTTGACCTGCGGCTGTTACTACAATTTTTTTACCTTCTAATCTTCCGCTCATTTTTTATTTATCCTTTCAATTTCTTTATAGAGAGAACTATGATCTGTTTCTCCATGACCATTTTCAACAAGAGTTTTATACATTTCTTTCACTAAATTTGAAATAGGTAAATGAGTATTATAAGAATTTGCACATTCTAAAATATTATTCATGTCCTTCAAATGTGTATAGGTCTTTCCTTTTGGACTGAAATCTTTATCTATCATTCTTTTTCCGTGTGTTTGTAAGATTTTACTATCTGCCCAACCACCAGATAAAGCTTTAATCATTTTATTTGGATCTGCTCCTGCTTTTTCACAAAGTGTTACCGCCTCGGCTACTGCACCAATAGTTAAACCAACTATTATTTGATTTGCTAGTTTAGAAACTTGTCCACTACCCACTGGTCCAACTAAAGTAGGGTTCCCCATAGTTTTAAAAACATCATTAACTTCATCAAAAACACTCTGTTCACCCCCAACCATTATTGCTAATGAGCCTTCTTCGGCTCCAATTGTTCCACCTGAAACAGGTGCATCTAAATATTTAATATTTTTAGATTTTAATTTATCTCCATGTTTTACTGCTGTGGTTGGTTTAACTGAGCTCATATCAATGACAGTAGCTCCTGATTTTAAATTTTCTAAAAAATTAGGACTATCCATTACTTCATCAATTGCCGAGTCATTAGTGAGCATGGTGATTATTACATCACTGTCTTTAACCACCTCATCAATTGAGGTTGTAATTTCTGCACCAAATTCTTTTAAAGGTTCGGCTTTGTTTTGAGATCTATTAAATACTTTTAAATTAAAACCTGATTTTAATATATTTTTAGCCATTGGTAGACCCATTAGGCCTATGCCAATAAAACTAATTTTATTAATCATTTATTTTTTTGGAGTAAATTCATGGAAATTTTGCGTAGTAAATTCTGGAAAGAACATAACACATGCTAAAACAATCAATTGTATTAATATAAATGGAGCAAAGCCTCTAAAAATATCTGTTAAAGATATGTGTGGTGGAGTTACCGATTTTAAATAGAAGGCTGCAGGACCAAATGGTGGACTTAGAAATGAAACTTGCATATTCACACAGAATAAAATTCCAAACCATATAGGATCAAAGCCAAGAGCTAGAACTATCGGTAAAAATACTGGCATTGCTAATAAAACAATTCCAACCCAATCCATAAATGCTCCCATTATTAAAAACATTATTTGCATCATAAAAATTAAATACATTGGCTTTAAATCATAAGCTAAAATAGCCTCTGCTACATAAGTTGGTCCACCTGCAAGAGAGTAAGCTCCTGCTAATACGGTTGCACCAAAAGTAATAGTTAAAATAGTTCCTGAAGCTTTAAATGTTCTAACTAATGCATCTTTAAATAAAAACCATGTTAATTCTTTTCTTGCAAATATTATAATCAACGTAGCAACAACACCCATACCTGCTGCTTCAGTGATACCAGTTATTCCAGAATAAATTGAACCCAAAACAATAACCACTATTCCAATTGGAGGTAAAAGACCTGGAAGATATGACAACTTTTCTTTAAAAGTTAAAGCAGGCTCATCACTTAAAGGTGCTAGATGCGGTTGCAATCTTGTTCTAATAAGAATGTAAATTATTATTAAACTTGAAATCATCAAACCTGGAACAATTGCTTCTTGGAATAACATTGTAATTGAAGTTTCGGTTGTTAATCCATAAATAATTAAAACAATAGATGGAGGTATCATTGTGCCTAAAGAACCTGATGCACAAATAATACCAATGGACATATCCTGATCATATTTTAATCTCAACATTTGAGGTAAAGCAATCAATCCTAATAAAACTATCTCTCCTCCAATAATTCCACTCATTGCAGCCATAATTGTTGCCATGATCGCAGTCACTACACCTACACCACCTCTCGTTTTTCTTAACCACGCATTTAAAGCGTCATACAGATCTTTCGCTATATTTGAGCGTTCGAGTAAGGAGGCCATAAATATAAATAATGGAACTGATAAAAAGGAATAAGTAACTACAAGAGAATAGTATCTTGAAAGTAAAATGCCTAATGCATGGTCACCAATATATAGAAATACAAGTACTGCCCCCATAAAACCTGAGGCAAAACCCATTGGAACACCAATGGCTATAAGACCTAATAATCCAACTACCAATATTATCGAGAGTGTTCCTATATCAAATTCCATTTTATTTTAAATCTTTCGAAGGATCGTATTGCTTTTCTTTTGGATTTTTCCAATCAATAATTAAGTTATTTACTGATTGAAGAGCAATAAGAAATACACATATAAGTGTAAGGGGCTTCATAGTAGCCGGGATTGGTGGGTCCCAATAAGTTGCAAATCTTTCCCATGTTGTAAATGATCGATGAGCATCTTCCCAACCACCATAAATGACTGCTGTAGCAAACAAAACAATAACTACAGTACTAATTAAATCAAAAATTCTCTGGGTTGGTCTACTAACCCAATCGTATAATAACACTATTCTTATATGACTTCTTAATCTTGTTGCATATATTCCACCAACTAGATAACAAACTCCAGCCAACCATAAACACAATTCATTAGCCCACAAAGTTGGTTTAAATACTACATACCTCATAAAAATTTCGTACATCATTACAAGTACTATTATGGGGATTAAATATTTAATCGTGTGGCTTAAAAATAAAGAAACTCTATCAATCCAATTTATTGGAAAATCATCTTTGCTTGCAACTTTTTCATTTTGCTCTTGTAATTGTTTATCAAGCATAGGTTAAAAATTTTAAATTAAGAAGGGCCTTTTCAGGCCCTTCAAGATTTTATTATTTGCTTTTAATTATAGGATACCGTTAGCTTTCATGTAAGCTGTGTGGATATCTATGAGTGCAGCAGCTTCAGGAGATTTCTTCTTCCATTCCTGCCAAGCATTTAGTGCAGCATTTCTGAACTTAAGTCTATCTTCTCTAGACCAGTCATGAAGAGTAACACCCATTTCGTTTAAAGCTTTAACTGCTTCAGCGTTTTTTCTCTCAACTAAGCTAGTGATAGTTCTTCCAGCGATTTCTATTCCTGCTTTCATAGCTCCTCTTTCATGAGGCTTTAGCTTTTTCCATACTTTTGTATTACAAGCTAAGTGGTCAGCCGGCATAGAGTGGAAACCTGGGTATGTAGCATATTTATTTTGCTCATAGTGTCCACCTGCATAGTTAGTTGCTAAAGATGAATAGTCAGCACCATCGATAAGACCAGTTTGTAAAGCAGTTGGAACTTCACCAAAGTCCATAACGATTGGCTTAGCACCTAGTGCAGTAAAGATCATACTTTCCATTCCTGGAGGTGATCTAAATTTAAAGTCTTTAATAGATGCAACATCTGGAATTGCTTTGCTAGATATTAGAGACTCATGTCCTGGTATCCACCAACCAATTAAAGTCATTCCATATTTGTTATAAAGCGCATCAACTGCTTCTTGAGCTCCTGGGAACTTTAAGAAGTCGTATTGTTGATAAGGGTTATCGTATCCACCCATTACATCACCTGCAAATTGGAACGCTGCATTTTTACCAGTTTGATAACCAGCACCAGTCATATCACAGTCGATAATACCAGTTTGAGCAGAGTTAAATACTTCAGCAGATTTACCTGTTACTGAAGATGAATAGAACATTTGTACTTTTAAGCTTCCGCCAGAAAACATTTCTACGTTTTTAGCGAATTGAGCTGCAACTTCACCATTTGGTGAACTAGCAGTAAAGTGAGTTTCAATCTTTAAAGTCTTTGCGTTAGCAG
>Ga0233432_10001275_pt1 | contig 24371 bp, 24 predicted proteins | sample SI_122_August201_6_FD_179870 | JGI IMG/M metagenome (GOLD analysis project Ga0233432, IMG submission 179870) | Seawater microbial communities from Saanich Inlet, British Columbia, Canada - SI_122_August2016_10_MG | ecosystem: Environmental > Aquatic > Marine > Inlet | place: Canada: British... | reverse complement strand
TTCCAGTTAGTACATTGTTTCCGCCAACAGTTAAACTGGTAGAGAAAGCTCCATCTTGGGCTCCTATTGTACCATTAACATCCAAGTCGTAACCTGGATTATCGGTTTTTATTCCAACGTTTCCGTCATTATAATAAATTTCTCCAGCTTCAGTTCCTTCTTGCCATTTCCCAAGATTAGCTCCATTAAAAGAAATAGAATCAGAGTCTCTGCCGGAAAATGAAAATCCTTCGCTATTTGTATAAGTTAAAGAAACCTCATCTCCAGTTCCCCATGTAATTCCCGCATCAACCAAAGTTTCCGAACCGGTATTCGCAGCGATTTCAACATTATGATCTTCAACTTTTAATGTTTCCGTATTAACAATAACTTGTGTTCCTTCAACCCTCAAGTTTCCAGAAACAATAAGATCATTCTCAACACTAAGATTTCCTCCGTCTTTTAACTCGATACCGTTTCCTGCGTCATCTTCTATTCTAATTCCGCCAGAATCTTTCGCGGAAATCTTTTGAGACTTTAATCCATAATTATCATCAATTTCAATATTTTTACTTGATACCCATGCATCGTTTAAATTATTATATTTTATATATTCTTCGCCAGCATTTGTTTGAAGATATAATCCAGCATCAAATCCTGCATCTGCACCGTTATAGTTTAAATTGATTGTTTTACCTGAAATTCTAAAGTCAGAGACGTCAAACTTTCCAGTTTCTCCCGCTACAGTTAAACTGCCATTCAATAAAGTGTTTCCAATTACATGTAATTTTGAGCTGGGATTCTCTGTGCCAACTCCGATGTTTCCTGCGGTATAATAAATTTCTCCAACTTCAGCTCCTTCTTGCCATTTGCCAAGATCAGATGCAGATCCAGTTAATACCGAATTACCCTGAACATACAAACCCTCGGAAAAGTTACCGCTACCAACAACATCCAAATCATAAACTGGAGATGTTTGATTGATACCCACTTGACCACCGTCTTTAATAAAAATTCCATTTCCCGCATCATCTCCGACAACTAATCCACCAACATCTCTAGCTCTTAATTGGTCAGCTTGAAATTGCATATTATCAGCAAGCCTAACATGCTCACTAAATTCCCATGCGTCTGTAGCATTACTCCAGGTAATTGTTTTGTCTGTCGTGCCTTTAAGAGTAATTCCTCCTCCATCTGCAGTAATATTAGTTGGACTATCTACGCTTCCAAGTTCAATATTTTTGTCGTCTACAGTAATTTCGTTACTGTTAATCGTGGTTAAAGTTCCATCTACGCTTAGGTTTCCTCCCACTTTAACGTCACCAGTGACATGTAAGCTCGCTTCAGGAGCAGTTGTTCCAACGCCTAATTTGCCGCCGCTAATTCCAATTATTGCTTCTGTTTCTTCTATAAAAGAACCATCTCCGCTTTTGATTAAATATACTTGATTTTGTGCCATGATTTATTAAAGGTTTTATTTTACGACGACTTTTCTCATGTATATTCTATACACGATCATCGCTCTAACTAGAAACAAAATAGCGAATGAATATTTTTTTAAGTTCAAAAGGGTAGGCCATAAAATGTAATATAAATGTATCTTCGTTCAATAATCTTGGATCTGTATTAAATTCATTCATTTTAAATATTTTTCGATTAAATCCAAATCCATCTGATTTTTTTAATACGTCGCACAATATTTCTTGATCTCCTCCACTTGCATATAATGAGGATTTATTGCCATTAAAGTTCATCCATTTTTTTATTATATTCTTTGTATAATTATGATTTCTAAAAATAACAATTCCACTATTAAGCATAGAATTATTGCCGATATCTTCACATGCTATAATTTTTTTGGTTGATGAGCATTTAGATAAAATATCTTCAAATCGTTTTTCGGGATTAAATATAACCGTATCAGAATCCATCCATATAATATCTTCGTGATCATCAAAGTGATTTAGTATTGCGCGCGCTTTTGACCAATTTGCATGTGCATTTGCGTCAAGCTTCTCGCGATATACATAAAAAGTATAACCTTGTTTTTCGCAATAATCTTTAATACTCCTCTCGGAATACTGTGCGTAATCTGCGATCTCTGGAGTATATAAACTTACTATCGCAATTTTCTTTCCAGAATTATAAACGCTAAATTTTTCATCACTCGAATCAACTTCTTTCATTTCGCAGCAAAGATATTTAAATATATCATAATCTTTAAAATTCTGCCATTGATCTTTAAGTTGAATGAATTGTTGTTGTTTTGTTTTTAGGTTATTATTAGGCTTATTCGGTTCGTCGATTATGTTTTTAATTTTTACAGTAATATTACTTTTATATTCTTTCCACCAATCGCGCAGTTTACTCGAGTAATCTTCCTGCCAATTAACCTGCTTACTTAGATACTCTATGTCTGCCGCCGCCTTCTTCCAATTGGATACCTGAATGAATGGATGGTTTTCTCCAAGCAAATCGCTCCAATAATCGTCCTTAACCACAACAGGTATTGATCCAGCTTCTATCGCTTCGTATAATCTAAAAGTATCAACACTACTGTTCCCGCGGGGACACGGAGTAAAAATAGATTGCTCTAATATTTTTTTATAATCCTTAGTGCTTAATGAATCATCTGACTGCCAAGCAGAATTTACATTGCAATAATATTCACCGTTAGTTTCCTTGAGAGCGTTAATCATTTCGGCCCTCTCGCCTTGGGCATGAACCTGCCCCATAAAACACCAGATGTATTTTTTATTCACCGCAAAATCCCTTTTTGTACCCCAAAGGAATGAAAGTTACATTATCTGCGACCGCATCCTTTCTATAATATTGTCGAAATACATGTTTAAAGTTTTCATAATGACCTATTTCTGCGTGGCAATGTTCATCACTAAGATGAATTAAGATACAATTATTACATTTATCAAAATACTCTTGAAACTGCTTTTGCCTATCGCTTAAAAAATTCCTATGCTTTTCGGGGTACGCGTTTAAATTTTTTGAAAATATATCGCTATATACAACAATACTACCATCTTGCACAGTTTGCATTTTCGGATCAAATATTTTATCATACTCAACGCCACCAAACAACTCATCAATAAAATCTTCCTCAAATAAATCATCAGATAATATAATCATTTTTTTCTTCTTTTCAGCGTGAACAGCCGAATTCTCTCTCCATGCGCAAGTCCAATATGTAACAGCATAAGCCTCAGGGAAACATTTTTCTGCACTCGTATCCCACTCCTCTCTTATTGAATTCTTGGCGGCAGAACCATCTGTATCCCAACTAATAGGATAAAATATTTCAGGCTCCAGAATCTTCATGTTCTTAGGCTCAAGTCTTTCAAGGCACCTCAATAAAAACACTGGGCCTGTAGCAACTTCTGGAGATGTGTGATTACCATGTGCATCATATTTATATTCATGTAGTAAATCTACGCAATCAAGCCAAAATTTTTCTCCTGGCGCAGAATATTTAAATGCATTAGGTATTACATTTTCATCAATCTCCTCGCCAGTCTGTTTCATTTTCTGCTTACCCAATACCATTATCTCTCCATCAAACAATTCATCCAACGGCTTTAGGCATCTAAAATCTAAATCAACATATATACCTCCATACTTGTGCATATAAAAGAATCTAGCAATATCAGCTTTATCAACACCCTTTTCGTATGAATTATACAAATCGAGATATTGAGGATAATGATTTTTAACCAGATTCAAGTTATCTTCGTCAGTCCAAAGTCTATAATCCCATTCTGGATTTTTCTGTTTCCAAGAATCAACCCAATGCTTTTTATAAATATGATATGGAATATTTTTATCCTTCCAGCTTTGGTGAATGATTTTTGTTATTCCATTATCGGCAAATCTTGCTTTATCATTTCTTATGTCTGATTTTTCATCTACTTCGATATTACCTCCTTCTTCATGAAGTTGATATGTCATTAATGGATTTAAGTGATATACAGAAGTTGGCGCGGAAAACAATTTATTCTGATCAAAAAAGCGAAGCATAAAAAAATCTAAAGGCCTCTCCATTCCGAATTGTTGAATATACTGACACATAAGACTTGCAGCATTCTTACTAACAATATAAGAGCATGTAGTCATATGCCAAAAATGATCATCCTCAGAAAAGAAGTTATTGTTTTTTATATTGTTAAAGTAATCATTGTGAGGCTTTAAAACTTCATGGTATTGAGGTTTATTCCACGGCTGACATCCCCCAAGATATATTAAATTATAATCCTCAGGAATATGCTTGCTAAAAACTTGATTCCAGAATTTAACAAATCCTTTTTCAAAAACAACATCATCCTCTAATACTAAATAATTTTGAGCATTTTTATCTTCTATTAATTTCTTCCATAATCTATAGTGACTTAGTGCACAACATATTTCAGACTTACTTCTAGAACTCCATGTTTTTGGAAATAGAGTTTTTATTTCATCATTTACTTCTATAGTTTTACCGTCAGCGGCGGAAAACCTTTGAGTAAAAAAACCTGTATTTTTATATATATGGTGCAACCGATCTAACCTTCTATCAAGATTTATGACATAACTTTTGTCTATTTTATTCAGATCTGTATTCATGTGCTGATCATTTTCAATTCCTATAAAGTCAGATACCTGATTATTAGCGCGATGAAGACAAAATAAAAAATTATGCAATTTACCAAGATTTAATTTATATCGCTCGACGTGTTGCTTTAAGTATTTTTCTGCGTGATAGTATTCTGGATTTTTTTTAATAGCAGAATATCTTGAACAATAAATAGCGAGAGCAAGAATATTTTTCGCGACAGCAAATCTATCATTCAAGCCGCCAAATTGACCGTAATCTATTTTAGGAAATACATCGTAATATGGAGTTAATAAATCCACATCCTCATTCAAACAATTAATATCAAACGAATGAGTGTGAAACAAATCGCATCGCGATAAAATAAAAACATCATATTCAGAAGCAATGCGCTTAAAATTATTCCAAAAATACTCTAATCCATACAATTGTTTAAGAGAATTTTTTGTTGAAATCTTAGAGTTTTCACCCCAGGCTTCGCCGAAATCAATTAATTGATCTGTAAGCGAATCAATACTTTCTTTATTATCCCTAGATTCATTGTCATAAAAAATTCTTTTGAAATCAAAATACTTTTCAATGCTTCTGTAATTTATATTTACATTATTACCTTCAGAGTTTTCCTGTCTAGGGCTAGTATATCTTCCGCACTTACTAGTGGTTAAAAAATAATCAACATCATGACCCTTTAACTTACTACCTACATTTTGCTCAAATGCCTCATACTGTTTCTCATCAAAATTTTTAACTTGTCCAAAAAATATATAAGCTACTTTACTCATGTTTCAGCAATTCAATATAACCTTTAATATTATCTTCGGAGTGCGGACTAAAGTTTTTCAAAAATTCTTCAGCATCTTTCTTGTAGGCATTAATTGTAGAACTGTGATTTTGTATTGCATTTTTTAATTGCTTGGCTCCCATCTCAACATCGAATTCCGGATAATAATATCCAACATTTTCTAACCTCGGAGAGTTGTGAACTAATGGCAACCCTAGATACAGTACCTCGAAATGAGAGTAATTCAATTCGTTATAAAACTGGTGGCTAACTACTGTACTGCCAAACTTACTTAAAGCATCCAATGAACCCCATCTATTATTAAAAAAACATTTTTTTGTATTCTGAACTATTTCAAATTTATTCATTAGTTTCTGAAAGAAAACATTATCCCTAATTTTATTGCACCCAAAAGCATTTACATTACCAAGTTCTTCTGGAAAAATCTTATTAAATCTTTCACAAATAGCTAAAGGTATAATGCAATTCTTTAAATGAGATATATTTGGCTCGAATATACAAACATTACTAACTTCTTTTTGCTTAAAATCAGGGCTTAAATCTCTATCTTTAAGTTCTTTTATTTTTTGATCCACAAAGAAATTGTCCCATATATAAGGGGCGACAAATACATTTTCTGTATCATAATATGTTTTGATATATTCTTTTGAAAATGCGTGGTGAGGAGATATCCAAACCTGATCTAATCTATCCGGTTTCTGAAGAGGTTGTTTGCCACTTTTAATATTGCAAATACCATAATGAATATCATCCATAAGTTTATTACCAAAATGAACTAGTATAATTTTTAAGTTAGGATTCCTTTTCTTTAATTCGTCATACATTTCTGGAAGCAAATCAAAGCCAGCTACGATCACTACATCAAAAACTTCATTTTTATCTTTCAGCATATCATCCAGCAGCATCCCCTTATGATCTTTTTGAAGTTCGTGAGACGGAGGCTTAAACGTTACATAATAACAATCGTTTCCCGCTTTACTAAGCAGGCTATACAGAAAAACTATATTCTGCTGCATTCCATTAGCCCAAAAGGCTACCGACATATCTAAAGTTATAGCAATTTTCATACAAATAATTTTTTATACCTTTCTATTACAAGTTCATTTTTTGGAGAGTATCTGTGCAAAACTTCTTGCGCAGATTTTTTATATTGTTCTAAATTTTTATCGTGAAACGTTAACGCTTCATGTAAAGCCTTTGCCCCTAGTTGGGTTTCATAATCTGGGTAATAATAGCCCGCGCTCTTTATATACTCGGAATTATGTACGAGTGGTATGTTAAAATATAAAGCTTCGAGATATGTATAATTTAACGCATTAAGTAATTGATGAGAAACAATCACATTACATTCTTTTGCGAAAATCAAACTTATCTTTTTCCTATCAGCGAATGTTATTTTACCTTTTTTAGTTATATCTAAATTCCACATTAACGAACGAAAATACTTTTTATCTCTTATAGACCCAGAGCAATAGACGGTTACATCTTCAAATAAATTTTCATATTCACTCATTAACTCTTCGACGATAAAAATAGAAGGAATACAATTTTTTGTCATATTTAAGTTAGGCTCTACTATTCCAATACGTTTTTCTTGCTCTGGATTATATTCACAACCAAAACCGGCCTGCTTAAAAATTTCCGCATGAATCTTAATATATTTATCATCCCAAATATAAGGTAATTCAAAAACTTTTTGAGTTTTGTAATACGTTTTAAAATATGCAAACGAAAATTCATAATGAGGAGAAACCCACACTTCGTCAACTTTATAATTATCAATACATACATTGTCCCACTTGGATTGCTCTATATCTGCCAGCAACCTATTTCCATAATGGACATGTATATTCTTGCAATTTGAATTTTTAGCTTTAAGTAAATCTATATCCTCTTTGGAAACAACCCATCCTGTCTGAAGAATATAATCCACTTTATCAAGATCCCACATCTCCTTTCTCTCCATAATGGGTATACCTGCTGGAGGGTCAACGCACTTATCTATATTATGATTTAATACAATAATAGGGTTATGCCCAATATCCTTTATTAATTCTGCTAGAAATACAATGTTTTGCTGTAAACCATTGCAAAAAAGACCTTTATCAAAACTCGCGGTTAATACAATATTCATGTCCCACAATTTACACGGTAAATTAGTCTCGGTGTATAGAAATATCTAAAAAATTCCCAGTTTCTAACATTTGGTCAGAAAATGATATATTAAATCCTGTTGTTGACACATTATAAGTGTTGTATGCGTAAAAGAATTCTGATTGTTCGTCCAATCTCAAGGAGACTAAAACCTGAGGAGGAGTATTATAACTTGTAGCATCTCCTATGCTAGAATAATCATAAGATAAAGTGTCAACTCCCGTAGGAATATTTAAAGAAGTAGAAAAAGTTCGCTGGGCATCAATAGCATCATTTAAAGTTTCTCCAAGCTTTCTAATTTTAACCCAATCTTCAGAATTATTTTCTCCGGTTTTTTCGTATATAAAATTTGTGTCAGAATCAATATAATGAGAGCCCACAATACCAGCCGCCTTTAAACTTCCAGAAGGTGGCCCTACATCTGTAATTAAGGGCTTTCTTATGCCCAAGTTGGCATTTACGAAAGTTTCAAACGCGCCCATTTCTTAGTTCCTCCTATTACTATGAAATAAAATCGCAGCAGAATATAAATCTAAATTGTGCTTTAGAGATAATTCTTGAATTTGTGAATTGACATCAAGCGATTCTATTTCATTTGGATTAGTAATACAACTTTGTAATTGATTTTCCCAACTATCTTCCAAAGAAGCGAGGATAACGGATTCACAAAGTTCGTCTATCATTGTTTTTTCGGTTTTCTTAAGGCTTTTCTTGTTTAACTTTTTTCGCATAATCTTATAGCCTTGATTCCTCAATTCTTCTGTGGCATATATAATGCCTTGAAGATCTTGTCTCGAGTACAATTCCTCTGCCGAAGAATTATCCTGAGGAATACCTGAAGTTCCAACGGGCCTACCTACTTCTTGTGTAGTTTTAGGATCTGAAGAATCGTTGCCGATTTCAGGCTCAATCATGGGAACTCCACCAACAATCGGATTATACATACCCTCCTTTCTTTGCTTTATATATTGTTCTTGCGCAGCTTGCATATCTCTAGGTTTAGGATAAGAGCCTTTCTCTAAAACATCCATACCCTGCTCTGGAGTAATGATTCCTAACTCCATTAATCTAGTAGCAACTCTTTGAAGTTGAACTTCATCTTTAATATCAGTCTGCTCAAATTTTACAGTTGGATATTTCCTGAACCCTAAATTTTGACAAATCATTTTAACTTGAGGTTGCAAGAAATCGTAGACGAACGCATTTCTAGATTCTTCTAGTCTTTCTAAAAATATTTTTGCTTTTACCTGAGTATTACTGTACCTTTCATCTCCAATAATTACATTCTGCAATCCCTCTTTAATATCGTTATTGATAACTTCGTATTTTGATGGACCAACAACTTTACCAATATCAGGAATAACAAACTGAGCTTTAGTAGTATAATCGCTGACAAGAACCCTGCCAACGCTTTCATTCTTAAATAGGTTCTGCATTGCCTCCATGTTCCTGGGGTTGATCCCACCTTTATCAGGCTCAGCTCCCATTGTTATTAACAATATTACATTTTCAATAGTTCTGCAAATTGCTTGGTCAATCTGTTTTAGTTCTAATTTAAAATTAATATCATCCAGTACTGGATATCCAAAAGGAATTGCGAAAGGTTCATAGTCTTGTTTTTTATAAAAAGAATATACAAGATTACCGGGATCAAGTTTTATTCTTATTCCGTCACTGTTATACTTTCCAGTCCTAATCTTTTCTTTGGTATCATCGCTTAATGCCTCGTAGACCTGTTGATCATACTCGGTTTTCGGATTCTTTAATCTCTCGATATCGTATTCAGACAATATCTTTTCATATAATCCTGTCTCAAAAGAAGATCCTTTTGTCGCAACAATATCATACGGATTAAGCAAAATATATTTAACAGGTAAATTTCCAGGCTTTAAAGATAAATCTGATCCATAAATTTTAGTTATCTTATCAAAGTCTGATTGGCTAAAAGTTCCGTCAACTCTATATAAAAATATATTTCCACTTCTGTAATATTCTCTAAAATATTGATCCTTTAAGTTCCAAAGGTTAATTCTTTCAAACCATTTATAAACAAAGTCCCTTGAGTTTTGAGTTCCACCTTCAAGATAAATATTTGAGTTTGCGAATTCAGACATAACATCTATCGCATTTCTAAAAACTGCTATGTTTGCGTACGCTTTCTGACAAAGTTCAATGGTGTCCCTAACATTAACTCCGTCAGCGCCGTAAACATATGGAAGCATTCCCCCTGATATATTAGAAAATCTGTGTTTTTTATCAGATTTATGCGCTACATTACGTCTAGAAGCAAAATCCTCTGAACCAGATTTTGTTCTACTATAGGCTGCCTGGGACTCTACATAATACGGCTCACCCGACGAAGAAGGCCCAATTAAGGGAGAATTTAAAATATCATGAAGACTATCTTCATCTTTATCAAATTTCTTCCAATAATCAGAGCGCTTAACATATTTTCTTTTGCTCATCCTTTATGGTACACAAAAGTTAAAGCAAAGTCTACTAAAAGTTAAAAGTTAACTTTGAGACTTTTAAAATTATGAAAATGTGTATATGTAATTATGTCTGACAAAAAGAAAAAAAGATGCACCGTTATCACTGAAAATGGAGAAATCGGAGGTACAGTCCTTAACGAATACGAAGAGCTTGGAGGTGCAGATGATGGAGCTTTATTCGCTGTTATCGAATTAGATAACGGCCAACTGATTACAGTAAAAATGTCTGAACTACTAGATATTTAAAGTGTAATTAAATCTTATGAGTCAACATAATACAGATCCAAACTTTAGATACCCTAATGACAATAGAGATTCTACTCCTGGAGAATTTGATTATCCGTCTCAGCAAGAAGTAGACCCAAGTGCTCAAAAAGGAGATAGAACTTATTACCCAAACGATAACGGCGGTTATTATTCAAACTCAAATCGAGACAATATTTCAACAATAGACTCAACAAACAAAAAACAACCACCAAATTCAAATTATAAAATACCATGATCTTTGCTATTTTCACATTGCTTTCAGCGTTAAGTATTTCTGTAATCGCTGCTTATTTTAGTATAATAGGACTCGCCACAATCTTCCCAGGTTCAATTGAAGCTGTAATCGCTATGGGTGCAGCCCTAGAAGTTGGAAAAATTGTTGCAGCAATCTGGCTTCACAAAAACTGGAAGTCGGCGCCAACAACTTTAAAAATTTATTTATTCTCTGCGATTGTTGTATTAATGGGAATTACAAGTATGGGGATTTTTGGCTTTTTATCAAAGTCTCATATTGAACACGAACAAAATAGTATAAAATCTCAAGCTTTAGTAGAACAAGTTGAAACTAAAATTGAAAGAGAAAATGAATACATACAAAGACAAAAAGAATTAATATCTCAAAATAAAGAAAAAAATCGAAATCTATCAGATAAAAGTTCTGAAAATATAGAACTAGAACAAAAGAAAATTTCGCAATTAACAGAGCAGTTAGAAAAAGACATAGATCTTGACAATAAAATGCTTCAACCAATTCAAGCAAGAATCAATCAATTAAATGAAGAACTAAATGCGGTCAAAAATAAATCAGGCGGATTATTCTCTAACAAAAAGAAAGAGGTGGAACAAAAAATATCAGACCAAGCCTCAGAAAGAGAAGAATTAAGTTCAAAGAAAAAAGAAATAGAAAATAGAATTTCTAAATATAGAAATGAAACCTCAAATCTTGTGTCTGAAATAAGAAAAAGAATACAGGACTATCAAACAATAGGATTTGAAAAACCTGAAAATGTAGAATTAAAAATAGAAGAATTAAATAAAAATATCTCAGATGCATTAAATCGCATCGATGATCTTGAAAGGCAAAAATTTGACCTTGATGACGGATCAAGACAATTAGAGGCAGAAGTTGGACCAGTGAAATATGTTGCAGAACTTATCGCAGATTTTACAGGTATGGAATTTGATATAGGCAAAGCAGTAAGAATTGTAATAATTATATTGATTTTTGTATTCGACCCTCTTGCCGTATTACTTGTATTGGCCGCTCACATAAGTTTAAGTAAAAAATTCCCCAAAGCGATGCAAGACGAAGCTATAGTATTCGAGAAAATCGCTGAGCTTGAAGCTCAACAAAAGATGTTAGAAAAAGAACAAATAGACATTGAGGAGCGCAAAAAAGATATAGAACAAGAAAAAAAGATTATTGAACTACAAGAAAATCAAGTTCAAAAATATCAAGGCGAAATATGTGAAAATAAAGAAACTCTTCGTAAATTAAAAATAGAATCTCAAAGAGAACTCCTTAAACAGGAAGACACTTCTACGATTTCGGCAGAGCTTGAAGAATTAATATCTCAAAAAGAAATAGCTCAAGAAGAAATTAAAGAAATAAAAATCAAGAAAAACAAATTACTAGATCGCGCCGAAGAAACAATTAAAAGCGCGAAAGAGATAAAGGCTGTATTAGGCGACCACAATAAACACAAGGAAACAATCGCAGAATTAAAATCAGAAATATGCATTAATCTTGAAGAATTTAAAAAGATAAAATCTCAAATTGAAGTATTAGAATCCGACAAGCAATGTCTCGAAACAGAAAATATAGAATTAAAAAATAGAAAAATACCTGATCCAAATGAAGACCTGAAAAACAAAATATCAAGTCTAATTGATCAAAAAAATAAACTTCTAGAAGAGAACTTGTCTATTAAAAATAAAAAAATGCTAATCACTCAAATTCACGCATTATCCAATAATATGTATGAACTAGTTGTTCCATCTGTATTAGGAGGAATTCATAAGTTCGCAAAAGAAGATAATTTCAATCAAGTTCAGATTTCCAGCTTTACTCAACTCGCACACGATCTTGATGCAGAGTGCGAAGAAAGACAGGAAGCTAAATTAAAATTAATATTTAATAACAAAATAAAAAACATGATTGACCCAAGAATGAATAATTCTGACTTCAGAAAAAACAAGCCAGAATATACTTTTTGTCCTTGACTTTCATTACATATAATGCTATAGTGCTTGTGTGAAAAAGTTAAACAAGCGCGACCTTATTAAAAAATTCGTAATCGAACCCAAGAGTCAAAAGAGAATGTTCTGGGCTCGAGAGATGAAGCTATTAAATGATTTAATGTCAATTTTTCCTAATGAGGATTTTTGGCAAAAGATAAATCTACCCAAGGTTTCATCGCTAGCGATATTAAGATCTGAGTACGGATTAAATACTTTAAAAAAATTATACCTTGAGTTTAATTATAAAATTCCAGAAAAAGTAGAAATACCTCTTGGAGAAAAATCCGGAAAAGATAAATTAATCTCGAAAAAACCAAAAACAATACGACAATTCTTAGATGAGTAAAACAAAAGACATACAAACTACAGATCAAATCGCAAAATTTCTTAGTGACAAAGACAACCAAAAATATCACTACAACTTCTGCGAATCAGAAGAATATAAAATTCCTAGCGGCAGCCTTAATCTTGACATAGCTTTAGGTGGAGGACTTCCTGGTGGCGCTCATAGATTTACAGGAATTAATGAAGGGGGCAAGACAAGCTGTGCTATGGCATTTGCTAAAAATTTCCAAAAGCACTTCGGCAAAAAAGGTATGATTATATACATAAAAAGCGAAGGAAGATTTAGCCCCGAAATGATCGAAAGGTCTGGCATTGATACTAATCCAGAAAAATTCTTTTGCTTTGACTGTAACATTTTTGAAAAGGTGTTCGAATTAGTGCGTGAACTTGTTTTTAATAATGACAATGATAAGAGGTATATGTTTATCATTGATAGCGTTGATGCGCTTTGTAGAGTAGGTGATATTGATAAACCATTTGCAGAAAGCGAACAGGTGGCGGGAGGAGCATTAATTACATCCGTCTTCTTAAAGAAGATGGTTTTGCCAATTACAAAAATGGGGCACACAATGATTTTAACAAGTCAAGTTCGTGTTGAAGTTGCAACGAACCCGTATGCCGCTAGAGGCGGGCCGAAAGTCAAACAAGCAGGAGGAAATGCAATCAAACATTACGCCAACTTTATCTTAGAATTCGAAGAGAGGTACAATTCTGATTTAATTTTTAAAAATCCAACCGCAACAAAACTAGATGAGAAAGGTGAACCGATTGGACATTACTGCAAGATTCGCTTTAGAAAAAGCGTAAATGAAAAAACAGGATCCACAGTAAGATACCCTATTAAATATGGTCAAAAAAATGGAAAGTCAGTCTGGCGGGCCAGGGAAATTCTTGACATGCTATATCTTTTTAATTTAATAGATAAAAAAGGAGCTTGGATATCCGTATCAGAAGGTTTAATAACTGAATTAAAAGACAAAGACCTAGAGATTAATGAAAAATTTCAGGGAGAGCAAAGACTTATAGATTGCCTAGAAGAAAACGAAGCTCTTGCAGACTTTCTTTACGAAGACTTCAAGAATTTAACTAATGCGCTTTAAAACTTTAACAGGCGCAGTCCGCACTGTTAAGAAAGCTAAAAAGCATTTGATAGACTGGGACGGGTCAAGTAGAAGTAAAATACAATTTAATGCAAAACAATTCTTAAAAAAGTACTGGAGCAATCATATTGTATTTGAAGAGTTTCCTGTCGCAGGAACCAAACTGTCCCTCGACTTTTATAACGCTAATAAAAAAATAGCAGTTGAAGTACAAGGAAAACAACACACAAAATATGTTCCATTCTTTCATGGCAAAAATAAAATCAACTACCTTAATCAATTAAAAAGAGATAGAGATAAATTGAAATTTTGTGAATTAAATGATATACAATTAGTTGAAATATATGACGGAGACGAAGTGAATGAGAAACTTTTCGAAAGTTTTGGTGTTATTTTGTAGTTGGTGTAATATATTATATGAGCGACGACTTTATTGATCCAGAAAATTTATCGAGATTTAATTTGCCAGAAAGTATTCTTAGTCAACTATTTGAGTTCACAGGGTCTAATTCGGGAGATAGCGGCTTTATACTATCTTTCGTAAACCAAGATGGACTTCCTTCAATTATAACAAAAGCTAATTCCCCAATAGTAGAAATGGGTTTAAGAAAAGCTTTAGAGCAATATTTAGAGCAGGTTTCTGCTCAAGAAATAGAATTAAATTTACCGCCTGAGTTCGGCGACGAAGAAACCCCTTGACTTTTTAAGTTTTCTGTGATACCATGTAAGAATGGTATATTCACACGAACTAGAACAACACTTAATTGCGGGTTTAATAAAATACCCAGAAAGCTATCCACTGATAGCGGCGTTTATCAATCAAGACGATTTTTACGACAAGAACACGATCGTAAATAAAACAATCTTCTCTATCCTAAGGCATGCTTTAGAAGGAGGAGACGCCCTTGATGAAGTTATATTAACGCAAAGAGTACAAGCTCTTAATATTTCATTCGAGGATAATATTAACATCGCAGATTATATTAAAGCATTATCTATGCGACAAATCTCAAAAGAGGGGGTATTAAAAGCCGCACAAGAACTCAAGAAAATTACGGTCAGAAGGGAGATACATAATGCATCCGTAGAAGTTGCAAAGAATATGAAAAATATGTCCCCCGGAGCAACCTTTGACGATATAGTAAGTGAAGCAGATAAAATATATAACGACAAAATAAATCTTTACGAAATTGGGTCGAATAAACCTGAAAATTTATTTGACGACATGGAAGACTTTATTGAAGAAAGAGGTAATAATCCTATTGATGAATTTGGATTGATGGGACCGCACCAAAGAGTAAACGAATTATATGGATCTTTATTTAGGCCTGGAAATATTACTGTTGTAGTAGCTAGAGCTGGAGTGGGAAAAACTCAGTTTTGCATGGACTTCTGCACAAAAGTTTCGGCGCTTAATAGTAATGTTCCAATTTTACACTTTGACAATGGAGAAATGAGTAAAGAAGAATTAATAATAAGACAATGCTCGGCTCTGTCAGGCGTACCCATGCACTTGCTTGAAACAGGTAGATGGAGACAAGCTGGAGATGAAGTAATAGCTAAAGTCAGAAGCACATGGGCTAAAGTAAAAGATTTTAAATTCTACTACTATAACGTAGCTGGCCACAGTATAGACAGCATGCTTAATATTATTCGCAGGTTTTATTACTCTGAAGTTGGAAGGGGCAACTCAATGCTCTTTAGTTTTGACTATATTAAAACTACATATGAAAGGCAGGGCGGGGCAAGTAGTTGGGAAACGGTCGGCAGAATGGTTGATAAATTCAAACAATTAATACAAAAAGAATTATGCTTCAATGGAAAACCTACAGTTGCAATGCTTACAAGCGTACAAAGTAACAGATTAGGTATCACTAATAATAGAAGCGCAGATAACGTGATTGACGATGAAAGTATAGTGTCTCTATCAGACCAAATAACCCAGTTTTGTTCTCACTTATTTTTATTGAGGCAAAAAACTATGGATGAAATTCAAGAAGAGCCTGAAAACTTTGGAACTCATAAATTAATATGCCTAAAATATAGATGGTTAGGTAAAGAAGTTCACAGGGCGCTTCAGCCAGTAGAAATGCCAGACGGAAGCAAGAAAAAGAATTACATCAATCTTCATATGGAAAACTTCTCGCTAGAAGAAAGAGGTGACCTCCAAGATATGATAGACCACATGCAGTCCGCTGGAGTCGGAGCATTAATGGAACTAGGGGAAGAGGTACCCAATCTATAATGAACCCTGAAAAAATTAAAGACTCTCTTTTGCAATTAGGGTATAAACTAGCCGACCGCGGATCATATTGGCAAACAAATGCCTTATTCCGAAACGGTGACAATAAAACGGCTATTCAAATTTACAAAAATACAGGAGTATGGAAAGACCACGTTCAAGACAGCTCTTTCTCTCCATTTAAAAGGCTTGTAGAAATAACGCTTGGGACGAATGACCCTAATTCGATAAAACAATATATAGAAGAAGATGACCTCGGGTCCAATTACAATAAAGTAACATCCTCAGAAAAACTAGAAATGGAAGAAATATACCCAGAAAATTGCCTCGAAAGGCTACTACCTCATTATAAATTTTACAATGACAAAGGTATTTCAACGGAAACTTTGCAACACTTGAAATGTGGTTACGCAACAAGTGGCAAATTAAACAATAGATTTGTTTTTCCAATTTATAACGAATACAATCAAATTCATGGATTCTCCGGAAGAGATATGTATGTATCGGGAGATCGTCCGAAATGGAAGCATGTTGGCAGAAAGAAAGGTTGGATTTATCCATTGTATGTAAACGAGAAGACTCGAGATGCAATCAATGAATCGGGACAGGTTATTTTCGTAGAAAGCATAGGTGATTTATTAAACCTACATGAACACGGATATAATAATGTTCTCGTAACTTTTGGATTAGATGTGTCAACAAAATTAATATGCTCAACACTATCATTAAATGTAAATCAAATAGTTTTATCTTTAAACAATGATATAAATTCTGACAGAAATAGAGGATTAGAAGCTAGTATTAAAAATTACTTAAAATTATTAAATTACTATGATCCGGATAAAATTTACATATGCTTACCTACTGCAAAAGATTTTGGAGATATGAACGATGAACACTTTAATAAGTGGCAAAATAAACTATCATCACTAGACGCGAAAACACAACAATCTTTTATACTAGAAAAAATAAATAAAATACATAAATTATTGCCAAAGACTTTATTAAAAAACAAAAAAATCATAAACAATGAGTGAACTAACAAAGCTTTCGGCGAGTAGAATTAAAACCGCACAAACATGTAGCTGGACTTATTGGTGCAATTATAAATTAAAACTTCCTGATTCGGGCAATGATGGATCAAGTAGGGGAACAATTTGCCACAATGTGTTCGAGCTTCTTGGAGATAAACACAAACGCGAATATAATAAAATAATAAAAGACGGAACAATCTGGAATACCGAAATAGTTGCCTCTCAAGTTAAAAAAGAAGCTGAAGAACTTGACGTAAGCGATAAAGAAAACCTTGACCTGATTGACGAAATGATTGTGAACGGATTGCGCTGTGATTTTTTTGGTGATGAAAATGAAAAACCTGCACTGGCAGAATCAGAGCGCTTTTTTGATCTAGAAATCGATAAGCCTGAACTAGGAATAAAATACGCAATTCGCGGATATATCGACAAACTATTCGTATACAAAGACAATTCGGTAATCATTCGAGATTTTAAAAGTAGTAAATCGGTATTCAAAGGAAAAGAAATAACAGACAATCTACAAAATTTAATATATTGCCTAGCAGTAAAACATTTGATGCCAGAAACAGACCCGCAGAGTGAGTTTTTATTTTTGAGATTTGACCTCGAAACAGATCTTTTGGGCAACACAGGTAAAGGTCGCTTAAAAATGGATAAAATTACTGATGAAGAACTGGAAGGATTTGAATACCAACTTACGCAATTCCAAAGTTATCTTGATAATTTTGACGAAGAGACCGCAAAAAGCAATCTCGCAGCAAAGCAAGACTATCCAAGAGACGGCACATTCGGAGGTCCACTTGCATGTGGTAAAGATGGATACAAAATGTCCCGCGGAGAACCCGTGCTTGACAAAAATGGAGAGCCAATTGTTGCATTTATTTGCCCTTTCAGGAAACCTCGAGAATACTGGGCGCTCAAAGACAAGCATGGAAATTTAAAGAAGACAGCATTTCTCGAAAATAAGCATGAATTACAGGTTGAAGATGGCGAAGAAATTGTTAAAATGAAATATGACGGCTGTCCACATTGGCAAAATAAACAAGTCTTAGATGATTTCCTCGACTAAAAATTATATCGCCGCAGGAATAGTGGCTCACATGAAGGGCTTAGCTTTACTTGGGCGACGCAGTAAAAATTGCCACAACCTATCAGGACATTGGTCTATGCCTTGCGGCATGATTGATCCAGGTGAAAATCCCGAGCAAGCAGCTCGTAGAGAATTTTTTGAAGAAACAGGGGTTAAAGCGTCAGGAGAGATAAAATTTCTAGATGATTTCATTGTAAAAGAAGACAAGTATTTCGCGCTATTCTCAATGGAGATAAATGATTTAATTTTTCCATCTAGCGAAGCTATCGATGCTATAGAACACGAGGAATGGGGCTTTTTTAAAATAGAGAAAAAATCATTACCCATGCCAATGACAAAAGAAACAAGGAATAGTATATTGAGGTTAAAATGAAACTTGCTTTACTCACATCTTATTTCTCAAAAAAAATTCACCCCAACAGCCCGCAGGATAATTATGTTGTTGGTCGCAATGCAGATGGCCGCGTATCAAATAACGAAATAAATTATATCAAACCATGGTATCAATCAGTCGATAAACTAAAATTAAATGGCTTTGTTTTTCATGACAATTTATCAGACGAATTTGTAGAACAATATACAACCGATAAAATAAAATTTATCAAAGTTGGTGATTTTGAATATAGCAATAATGATTATAGATTTTTTTGTTTTAGAGATTTTTTACAAGACAACGAATTTGATGTTGTGTTCCACAATGATGCATCAGATGTAACAGTCGTAAAAGACCCAATCGAACTAATCAAACAAAATCCTACAGTAGATTACTTTGTTTGCAAAGATAGTATCAATTTAAATCAATTCGGATATCTTGCGGCACATCAACAATTTAATCTTGAAGATCTTGTTTTGTTTATGGTAAACTACAACAACTGGGAGCTCATTAATATGGGAGTTGTTGGCGGAACATATAGCAACATGCTTAAATTTTATAACAAGTTTTGCGAGGTCAGAGAGTCTATGAAAAACCCTCAATTCAATGCAGACATGTGGATACTCCAATACCTTCTTCGCTCACAACTTCAACCCTGCGAATTTATGATGGGCGACCCAGTTTGCAGTGAATTCAAAAAATTTCAAAACGACAGAAAAGATGTCTACTTTATCCACAAGTAAAATATTAGTATGTATTTATACTTGCGAAAAAGATCTCAGTTCGCTCGAAAAGTTAAAGTCTACAGATTGGTATAAAGATATATCAAGTAGGAACAACTTTCAAACGATCGACGTCTTTGCGGATGAATCGATTAACTCAGAATACAAACTAAACAAGAACACCCTTACAGTTAAAGCCGAAGAGTCTTACGATAATCTTTGTATCAAGACATACAAAATGATACAAGCGTGCGATCAATTGTTTGAGTTCGATTACCTCTTAAAAATAGACTCTAACATCATTGAAAACAGGCACAATAAAACAAGTATGTTATTTTCTTTTGAATATTTTTTGGAAAAGTTTTATAATTCTGGTGTGATAGGAGAATACAATGGATTAACACCGATCGCGGGAAACACTATCGAGTCATTCAGAAACTGGGCAAACTCAAAGAGTCTCTTTGTTATGCCAGAAGTAATAGTGTCAGAACTAGGAAATAATCGCTGGCCAAAGTCTTACTGGGCGGGAGGTTGCTATTGTTTAGGTAAAAATTCTATCTCTAAAATACTGCAACAAAAATGCCTTTTCGATAAATTTAAAAACCTTATGGGTGGATGCGAGGATATGTGCATAGGTTCAATTTGCATGAATTATGAATAAATCAACTGCATTAAATAATCTAATAGATTTATCAAATATTCTTGAAAAATTTCAGGTAAAATTCTGGATTCAAGACGGAACTTTACTAGGCTACTACAGGCATAACGACTTCATATCTCACGATACTGATACAGACCTAGGAATTGACTTTTCATCATTTAACCCTAAATGTTTATTGGAAATTCTTAATATGGGATTTAGCATTAAGCACATATTTGGCTACATAGAAGATTCTTTAGAAATAGCGTTAGAGAGAAATGGAGTGAAAACCGATTTATTTTTTCATTATATAATCGGAAACAATCAATATCACTGCGCTTTCTTGAATGATATAATAAGGATTGATTATATTTACAAAAAATTTAACACAAAACAGATCGAGTTCTTAAATCATAAATTTCCCGCTCCAGAAAATGAACTCGATTATATAAAAACAAAATATGGCGATTGCTGGATAATCCCCGACAAAAAATGGCACTGGGCCTATTCCCCAAGAAATCATAAAAAAACTGATATTATTATAGATAAAAACATCTCAATTCAAAAATTCAACAAGTGGATAAATAATCAACATGGAATATAAAAAAATAATTCAAAAAAAATCCTTTGAAAACAATCTTAAATACCTTAATAATGAGATTAAAGAGGCCTTGGAAAATAAAGGTGTTCCAGTCAAAATCATAGGAAATCTCTTTTACCCTCATACCCCAGGACTTTTTTTTGAGCAAGAACTATACCATCCAATGCACGAAAAAAGAACAAGATACTCTTTGGCAATGCAAGGTAAAAAAAATATGTTTGAAATAGGAATAAATGGAGGACATTCGAGCCTTCTTGCGCTAGAGTCTAATCCAGACCTATGTATAACTGCAAACGATATAGCTAGCTTTTATCATCCGTGTCCAGACAGACATCCAGAAATTTACGTAAAGGTGGCTTGCAGAGTTTTAAAAGAATTATATCAAGAAAGATTTGACTATATTATCGGAAATTGTCTAGAATCAATACCAAAATTCACTAAAGAAAATCAAAGCATTTTTTTTGACGTAATACATATAGATGGAGTGAAAAACACATATACTAAAGATTTCAACAATTTATATAGAAATATGACAGAAGACTGCGTAATCATCTTTGATGATATGCAAGACCCTCAGGTATCAAGGCAAGTTTGTGACTTAATGAATCATCATAAGATTGTAAAGCATGAAAATTTTCCAAGAATGAAAGGATCAAGTTATACCCATGAGATAGTATCTGTTGTCAAGTGAAAACTAAAACTATATTCTTATATTGGGATAATAAACCAAAAACTAAAACCCCAGAATACATAAATCTATGCAGGAAAACAATTTTTAAAAATTGTGGTAATAATATCCAGGTATTACTTATAAATAAAAATAATCTATGCGACTACCTAGAAAACATACCAGAAAATCTCTTTAAGTTAAAAGAGATTGCTCATATAGCAGACTATGTAAGGGTAGCTCTACTCGTTAAATACGGAGGAATTTGGCTAGATTCTGATTGCATTTTATTAAAAGACATGAACCCTATATTTAATTTACTCAAAAAATATGAATACGTTGGTTATGGCTGGAAAGAAAACCAACCTTCTCTTGGATTCATGGCCTCCGTCAGGAACTGTAAATTCCTGCAAGACCACTTAAACATCATAACAGAGAAAATAAATTCCAGCAAAACATTTAATTTTAATTGGTCTGGACTTGGATATGACTCTTTGTGGAAAATAGCGCCAAACTATAAAGATAAAATGTATTTATTCAGCCATCACTATTTTTCTCCAATACATTGGGAAAACTGTATAGAGGACTTTCTTGGAAAAGACTTTCAAAAAATAACAAAAAACTGTTTTGGAGTTATGTTGTTTAATAAAATTTTCTCCCAATCCCTACTCTTAAATTCGAACAGTCAGGATATCATGCAAGGATGCAATTTACTTTCGCACCTTTTTAGAGTCGCTTTACAAAAATGAAAAACATCATAACATATGGAACATTTGATACCTTCCACTACGGACATCTAGAGTTATTAATAAGGGCGTCTAAACTTGGAAACAGACTAATAGTTGGTTTATCTACAGATGATTTCAATGCAACCAAAGGTAAAAAATGTCAATTTTCTTTTAATAAAAGAAAAGAATGGCTTAATGCAATTTCTTTAGTTAATATTGTCATACCAGAAGAAAATTGGAATCAAAAATCGCTAGATATACAAAAATATAACATAGATTGCTTAGTCATGGGTGACGATTGGCAAGGTCAATTTGATTTTTTAAAAAAATATTGCAGTGTAATCTATTTACCTAGAACAAAAAAAATATCAACCACTCAAATTAAAAACATCTGCAAACTATAATTCTCCTCTTTTTTTGTTAATATCATACAATGAAAAAAATCATAGTAACAGGCGTAACCGGTCAAGACGGCAGTCACATGGTAGACTATCTATTAAAGAATACGGACCATATAATATATGGAACCGCTCGAAGATTGAGTGTGAAAAATCACGAGAATATCTTGCATTTAGAAAACGAACCTAGGTTCAAACTTATCAACATGGACCTAAATGATGCTCATAGTATGCGTGATGTAGTAATCGATCTGCAACCCGACTACTTTATTAATTTTGCAGCTCAATCTTTTGTCGCAGGTAGTTGGGATTATCCTATTCAAACATGGGATACAGATGCAGATGCAGTTCTTCATATACTTGAGTCAATCCGAAGATTCGCACCAAACTGTAAGTTCTATAATGCTGGATCAAGTGAAGAATTTGGGGATGTAATTTACAGCCCTCAAGACGAAAAGCATCCTCTTAGACCTCAAAGTCCATATGGCGCAGCGAAATGTGGAGCCAGACACTTGGTAAGAGTATACAGAGAATCATATAATTTATATGCAGTGCAAGGTTGGCTTTTTAATCACGAGGGATCTCGAAGAGGCTTAGATTTCGTAACGCGAAAAATCAGTAACACCGTTGCTAGAATCAAATTAGCAATCGAAAATAAAAAACCAATTCCAGTTTTAAAATTGGGGAACCTAGAAGCAAAAAGAGATTGGAGCGATGCCGAAGATTTCATGGAAGGTGTTTGGTTAATGTTAAACCAAGAAACACCCAAGAATTATGTTTTGGGTAGTGGCGAAATGCATACAGTAAGAGAATTCTTAAATGAAACTCTTAAATATGCAAATATTAATTTTACATCCTCTGGATCAGAAGATAACGAAAAATATCATACTTTAGATGGAGAACTAATTTTCGAAGTTGATCCTAAATTTTATCGACCTGCAGAAGTTCACGAATTGTGTGGAGATTGCAGTCTTGCAGAAAATGAAATGGGATGGACGCGAAAAACCGACTTTCAAGGACTTGTTCGCAAGATGTATCAAAATGATTATATGCAATTAAGCAGATGAAAGAAAAGAAAATTTTTGTAGCAGGCCATAATGGAATGGTCGGCTCAGCCGTTCTTGAACATTTAACTAAAAATGGTTATAAAAATTTATTAACAAAAACTCGCAGGCAACTTGACCTAACGAAACAAAAAGATGTAGAGTCTTTTTTCTGCCGTGAAAGACCTGATGCAGTTATTATCTGCGCTGCAAAAGTTGGAGGTATTCTTGCCAATAACACATATCGCGCAGACTTTATATATGAAAATTTACAAATAGCAAGCAACATTATACATTCCTCCCACAAGCTTAATGTACAAAAGTTAATTAATTTAGGTAGTTCATGTATTTATCCTAAAGATGCAGATATACCAATTGTTGAAGAAAGTTTATTGACTGGCGTGCTAGAAAAAACAAATGAACCATATGCAATTGCAAAAATAGCAGCAATTAAATTATGTGAAAGTTATTATGAACAATATGATAGAAATTTTTATTCAATTATGCCTTGCAATATGTATGGGCCGCGAGATAACTTTGATCTAAAAAGCTCGCATGTTTTACCGGCTCTCATTAGAAAAGTACATGAAGCCAAAGAAAATGGTGCGAAAACGATTGAAGTTTGGGGCTCAGGGAAACCGTTGCGGGAATTTTTATATGTCGATGATTTGGCAGAAATGTCGACGCGTTGTCTAGAGTCTGTCGATGCAATCGACGTATACGAACAAGGAATCTCTCACCTTAATTGCGGATCTGAAGATGAAGTCTCTATTCTTGAATTAACAAATATAATACAAGATGTCGTCGGCTATACTGGCGAGATTGTTTTCGACAGCTCAAAGCCTGATGG
>Ga0233432_10001273_pt1 | contig 24425 bp, 16 predicted proteins | sample SI_122_August201_6_FD_179870 | JGI IMG/M metagenome (GOLD analysis project Ga0233432, IMG submission 179870) | Seawater microbial communities from Saanich Inlet, British Columbia, Canada - SI_122_August2016_10_MG | ecosystem: Environmental > Aquatic > Marine > Inlet | place: Canada: British... | reverse complement strand
GTGGTCATACAAACGAGGAGCCGCCGAACCTCCGGTGGGCGAGCTGAGCCATTTGCTTTCTATTGGCGATTCAAGGCGACAGTTCGGCGGGTATCATCACGAGGGGACGGGAGTGAAACCTCGGGGACCATTGCCTCAGATCGAAAATCAGCTTATGCGAAGTCTGGTCGTGGGGATGCGTTTCGATGCCCCAGATGCTGGGGATCCGTACCCCTACCGCACGTATCATTCCTATTTTGTTAATCCTGAAAATGGAGACTGGGCCTTGTACGCATCGGGTCGGCAATTTGCGGAAAAGCCGAGTCAATTTGGTGGATTGCGAGAACCAGGAGCGTTTGTCGAGGTGCCCGGGCGCGTGGTGTCGCAGCGGACCCATCAATCGCTTCGAAGCGCGAGTTATCGTGGATGGGTACAGGATCTCGCAGGAGACTGGCATCCAATTGATATGATGAATGGAACCGCAAAGCTGGGAGAAATCGCTCCTAAGCGTTGGGAGTTGTCGGATGATGGATGGTTTCGCATGACGACGGGAGGGATGATCTACCGCCGCTTTAAAACGAAGAACAACGATGTCGTTCATACGCCGAATTTTGAGTTGCCCGACTACATGCAGGCGAAAGCGCTGGAGAAGTTTAGCGACCATCCTGTATCAGTCGAAATTCATAAGGTGGCTATGAACTCAGGGGGAAATCTAATCGTGGATTTCGAGCTCGCAGGAAACGAAGAGTTGGCCGAAGTGATTCTACACTACGGTCGTCAGGATGGTCTAACGCTGATTTTCGAAGACGGGGATCAGCCATCGAAGTGGGAGGGGACTGTCTCGAAGCGCTTTAGGTCGGGAGAGCACCGGTGGGAGATTCCCGCTTCAGCGACGATTGGTTTTTCGAGACAAGGGTTTTGTCGCCTGTTGGTTAATGCAAGCGAAGGTCGTTTCTGGGCACTTGAAAGCAGCGTGTGGAGGAGCCGTTAAAGGAAATTTCATCTGCTTTGATCGAGTCCGTGATTTCCAGGAATTGCTTGAAAAGCAAGATTCGCAAAACGGATTTTCTACCAGAGTTCTTAGGATTGGATCTGAAAAATGGCTTTGATGATCAAGTTTGGTTTGAGCGCCATTGCCTCTCAGTTTGGCAAAAAAGGCTGGTTAGGTTTAAACCGCCGTGCCAGTGTTCGACCAATGCAACGCATCTACTTCATTATTGCTTTAGCAACGGGACCTCTTGCGTCGGCTGTAGACTTTGAACGGGACATTTATCCGATCTTCGAGGAACACTGCATCGAATGCCATGGCCCGGATAAGCAAAAATCCGAATTCCGGATTGATCAGCGGTCTCGCGTGCTGAGGGGGGGCGATAGCGGAATTCCCGGAATCGTGCCGGGGAATCCTGTTGAGAGTTTCCTGATTGAAGTCTTGAAGGATCCGGATCCCGAGTTTCGGATGCCTTCGGAAGCGGACCCATTGTCCAGCGATCAGATTGAACTGATCGAGGCCTGGATTACGGAAGGCTCTGAATGGCCTGGCCAAATGGATGTCGTCGTTGAAGAGGTCTCGTCGGATCACTGGTCTTTTCAGCCGGTGAATCGTGCCGAGTCGCCTGTCACCGCGGAACAGGCGATTGATGCGTTTTTGTTGGAAAAGCTCGACGAGGCGGGGCTTTCGCCAAATCCTGCCGCTGATTCGCGTTCGCTGATTCGTCGCGTTTCGATCGTCTTGACGGGATTACCTCCGGTGCCGGAACGCGTGAGGGCATTTCAGAAGGCTTATGCCGCAAATCCGAGTGCGTCGTATTCGGATCTTGTTGACGAGCTTCTGGCATCTTCTCATTTCGGCGAGCGATGGGGTCAGCATTGGTTAGACGTTATTCGCTGGGCGGAAACGAATGGTTCGGAGTCGAATCTCTATCGCAAGAACGCTTGGGTGTACCGCGATTATGTTGTCCGAGCGTTTAATGACGACAAGCCTTACGACCAGTTTATTCGCGAGCAAATTGCGGGCGATTCGATGGATGCTGGAGAAGCTACCGGCTTCCTTGTTTCCGGCTCTCATGTTCCTCCGCAATCCGTTGGACGGGAGGAAACGGCGATTCGGCAGGCTCGGGCTGATCGGATGGATGAAATCGTACAAACGGTGGGTGCATCGATGGTCGGAATGACAATGGGTTGTGCTCGGTGCCATAATCATAAGTTCGATCCAATCACGATTAGCGATTACTATTCGATGACTGGTATTTTCCAGGACATCGAATTCGGTGGACGTCGACCGGAGTATTCGGAAGACCATCCGAAGCGGCAAAAAGCGGCGCCGTTGTGGGAGGCAATTGCCGAGCAACGCAAGATATTGAAGAGCCTAGGGAATTGGGAAGAGGATTGGGGCGGATATCGAGAGTTGTATTTCGATTCTGTGAAGACGCGGAAGATTCGAATCTCCTTTCAGACGCCGAATGCCAAGATCGACGAATTGGAAGTTTTTGGAGACAAGGAGCGTCAGAAAAACCTGGCACTCGCTTCAAACGGAGCGACTGTTGATGGGCCGATTGAAATGTTCGGCGATGTACGGACGAATTTCGCCTATGCGAATGATGGCGAGTATGGGGCCTTCGGGTTGCAGCTCAAGGCTCCGAAAAAGAGCGACGAAAAACCTTGGGTAGTGGTCAGTTTCGATGGCCCGCAGGAGATCAATCGTCTCCGCTTGAGCTCGAATCGGGAATACTACTATGAAGTGGATTACCAGTCGGTGGAGTTTCCGATGGGCTTCTCCAATTATCGTCTGGAAGTAGAAAACGAGGCAGGCGATTGGGTTGAAGTAGCCTCTATTTCTAAGATAAATACGGCTAATAAGAATCAACCAAAGCGAGCGGCGGCGATTGCAAAGATAGCGACCGTGGCCGAGAAGCTTGCCGAAGTCGGTCCGCAGGTTAGCTTCGTGGGACGATTCGTGGAGCCGGTCGTGACGCGCGTATTAAGTCGTGGCAGTCCGGAGAGCCCTCGCAACGAAGTCATGCCCGCTGCGCCGATGATATTGGCAGGGGACTTAGGCTTGAGCTCGGATTCCACGGGCTCCGAGCGTCGGGTGCAATTTGCCGATTGGGTCGCCAGTTCCGAAAATCCGCTCACCGCTCGTGTAATGGTAAATCGGATATGGCATCACGTCTTCGGTATGGGGATCGTTCCGACGACGAGCGATTTCGGGAAAGCCGGCGCGTTGCCGAGCCACCCGGAATTATTGGATTGGCTGGCTGCGGAATTCGTCGAGCCAAGTACGTCCGGTGGGGAACCCTGGTCGGTTAAGGCGCTGATACGACTCATCGTAATGTCCGATGCCTTTAAACAATCGAGTCAACCGAATGACGCCGGCCTTGCGGCGGATGCAGGTTCGTCGCTCTTGTGGCGCTTTCCTCCTCGCCGAGTCGAAGCAGAGGTGATCAGAGATGCAGTCTTGCTCGCTTCGGGTTCGCTGGACGATTCGATTGGCGGGCGTGGGTATCGTATCCATAACACGAAGAAAACGTACTCGCAATGGGAGGTGGTGAATAACTACGGCCCGGAAACTTGGCGGAGAATGATTTACCAAGAGCGTATGCGACGCGTGGACGACAATATGTTTACGGCCTTCGACTTTCCGGATTGCGGGCAAGTACGGGCTAAACGACCCATTTCTACGACGCCTTTGCAGGCGTTGAATTTGCTCAATAGCAAATTCGTTCAGGAGCAGGCCGATCGGCTCGCGGAGCGATCAATCAAGGATTCGGCTGATGACGATCTCGAAGCGCAAATTCGTCGCAGTTTCCAACTGATTTTCAATCGAGACCCGGACGACGAAGAACTCGCGGCTTCCATCGAAGTGGTGAAGGAATCCGATCTTTCGCTCGTCTGCCGCTCGCTGATCAACTCAAACGAATTCGCCTTTTTGCCTTAATATCATGGATAATCTCGCAGAACATATTTCTTCCCATGGTCGGGCTTTATTGAATCGGCGCGATTTTCTCCGTCAAAGCGGAATGGCTATGGGCGGTATCGGATTGACGCAGTTGCTCGCTCAGGACGGCTTGCTTGCGTCGGACAACCTCACCGTGAGTGGAAAGACGCCGATCCGCCCTCAGATCGACCCGAACAATCCGTACACTCCCCGCGCTTCTCATTTCCCTGCGGCGGCCAAGCAGGTGCTTGTTATCTACTGTCCTGGCGCGGTGAGCCATGTGGACACCTTCGACTACAAACCGGAGCTTACGCGATTTCACGGGAAGAAACCGCCCGGAATTCCGCAAGTGACCTTCGAAGGTCCCACTGGAAATATAGCCAAGCCGTTTTGGGATTTCAGACCGCGAGGCAAGAGCGGGAAAATGGTCTCTGACCTACTTCCCCATTTGGGTGGCATGGTCGATGACTTTAGCTTTTTCCATTCCCTGAATACGCAGACGAGTGCTCATCCTCAAGGTGAGAATTTTTTCAATACAGGGTTTACGATGGAGGGCTTTCCTTCCTTTGGGGGATGGGTGACCTATGCTCTAGGAACCGAGAATCAGGAGTTACCGGCATTCGTGGCAATCAACGACCCACGGGGCATGGCTCGTTCCGGAAAGAATAATTTCGGGAATGGGTTCCTTCCGGCGGCTTATCAAGGAACGGATTTCAATGCCAAGAATCCGCCGTCTAATCTCGCTCGACCGAATCGGTATTCGCCAGCCGATGATAAACGGACGGTTGATTTACTTAATCGACTGAATTCGAAGCACCTCGAGGGGTATCCCGATGATGCTGACTTGGCAGGCCGAATCGCTAGCTATGAACTCGCTGGCAAGATGCAAGTATCCGTACCCGATGTTATGGGACTTAGTCACGAGCCGGAGAGTATTCACAAGGAATACGGAACGGATAGCGGTTCGAATACAAAACGCGAGTATGCCAAGAATTGTATTCTTGCTCGAAGGTTAGTCGAGAAAGGCGTTCGCGTAGTGCAGCTGTTCAATGGTAGCGATCCCTCGGGCGGCAATGGAATTACGAATTGGGATTCCCATAATGAGATTTTGAAAACGCATGCGATGCAAGCCGAGATCATGGACCAACCTACGGCGGCGCTTATCCACGACCTCAAGCGTCGCGGACTTTTGGACCAAACGCTTGTAGTGTGGTGTACTGAATTCGGTCGTATGCCATTTTTGCAAGCGAATGGAACCGGCCGTGACCACAACCCGGATGCCTTCACCTGTTTCCTTGCCGGAGCGGGAGTGAAAAAAGGATTCAGCTACGGAGAGAGCGATGAGTTTGGATTCAAAGCGGCAGTCGACCCGACCAGCGTATACGATTTCAATGCGACCGTTCTTCGTTTGTTAGGTCTCGATCACGAGCGTTTGACCTATTATCATAACGGACTCGAGCGTCGTCTTACGAACGTTCATGGCCAGGTTGTGAAGGAAGTGATGGCGTAGTCGGTCGGAATTACGGAAAAACTCAATTCGCCGGCTTGGCACTTTCTGGGTGCATAGGCTTCAGCTTAAGCCTAAAGAGCAGGGTTGCTTTCAAAACCCACGCGAGTCCCTCGCTTAGCTAGGTCGCAGTGCGGCTCAAAGAAGATTTTCAGTTGAGTTGAACCCTATGGGCCGGGCAGGACTGATCCGTGTTGCTCGGGTTGTTTCTATAGGTTTGCTTTGCCTGCCCAGGTTGGTTCTTTGGTTTGCATGAATGGTTCGATCAGGATTGGGGCGTTGGCGTTTGCAGTTTGTCTATGGGGCGTGTCGCTTCGAGGGAATGAGGCGTTTGAGGCGAAGTCTTTTAGCTCTCCGAATGGTGGGTCATTGCTTTATAGAATTCACAAGGCCGATGGCCTGGAGGGGAAAGCGACCGGTCCGCTAGTGTTCTTTCTACATGGCGCTGGCGAGCGAGGATCGGATAATGAAAAGCAGTTGAATCATGGGGTGTCGGATATTTTAGCGTACGCCAGAGCGGATGGGATCCCGGTTACGATTGTCGCACCTCAATGCCCTTTGGGTAAACAATGGGTGGACACGCCCTGGGGAGATCTTTCGCATAAAATGGATAAGGAACCCTCGGACTCAATGCGTATGGCGATGGAGTTGCTTGACAAAATTATAGAATCGCAACCCGTGGATCGGAAGCGAATCTACGTGACGGGTTTGTCGATGGGTGGGTTTGGAACCTGGGATATTATACAACGCCAGCCGAAGGTATTCGCCGCAGCGATGCCTGTTTGCGGCGGTGGGGATCCCGCTTTCGCCAAGAAGTTAAAAAAAATGTCACTCTGGGCGTTTCACGGCGATAGCGATACGGTTGTGAAGACTCAGCGTTCCCGAGACATGATTGACGCTATCAGAAAGAAGGGCGGAAATCCGCTTTATACGGAATACAAGAATACTAAGCACAATGCTTGGGAGCCGACGTATTCAGATAATACTGTCCTAAATTGGTTATTCGAACAGCGTAGGTAGTATTCCGGGCCTACGAATTTTGTAGATTGTAACTGATAAGTGAATCATCGGAGAAGGTAGTAAACTACACTCAGTCTAGTTCTTCAAGAAACACGTTGCGAAACGAAATGTTGCGGCCGTGGTCTTGGAACTCGATGTGTCTGGAGCGGGGAAGGGTAGGAGCTGTTTCATGGTACTGGTGATTTGTAGCGAATTTCGTTATACGAATAATTCTTTGATTGCTCCACTGCTGTCGCCGTGAGAATTGACGTCTATTCCGCTTCCTTGGAGGAGACTAAGCCATAAGTTACAAAGGGGGGTCTTGGCGCCTTCCATGACCAGATGGCGACCATGTTTCACGCCTGCACCTCCGCCTGTTATTATTGTCGGACAATTCTTCAAATAGTGGATCGACTCGATATTGCTGCCGTAGCTGAGGGAAACGTTGTCGAAGAGGCTGCTGCCGTCGGGCTCTTTGGTAGCCTTGAGCTTATCGATCAGGTAGGCGAGTAATTCGGTCTGCTTTTCGTCCCGCATTTCCGCTACGCTCCGTCTCGCTCCATTCGTATAATGGCTCATGTTGTGGCCTGATATTGTCGCTCCTAGGCTTCTGATAAATGTATCCACAGGTTGGCGATAGGTCAGGACTCGGGTCGCATCGATTTGCATGGCAGCGACCATGATATCGTACATGAGTTTGACTTCTTCGTAGCCGACAATGGCGTCTTGCGGTTCTTCCAGTTCGGTTGGTCGGCGTTTGGGAACGTCTAGCCACTGTTCTTCTTTGGAAAGTCGCACTTCAATCTCGCGAACGGACTGAAAATACTCGTCGAGCTTGTCGGTGTCGTTGACGCTGAGTCCACGGTTCATGGTTTTAGCGTTTTCAAGGACCGTATCCAGAACGCTGCGTCGTTGACGAAGCATGGCTTGGCGTTGAGCAAGAGGCGTTTTGTCGTCTGCGAAAAGCTTGTGGTAGGCGGCTACCGGGTTGTTGAGCCCTGCTAGTGGCTTGCCTTGACGGTTCCAGGCCAGCGAGAGCCCTGGACCGTGGCCTGAGCCTTCGGCTTTATCGCAACCGAGTTGGATGGATGTGAAACGCGTTTCTTTTCCGAGGACTTCGGCAGCAACCTGGTCGGCAGAGATGGTATTGGAAAAGCTTTGCCCGGGCTCTGCATAGCGATTGGCGCCAGTGAGGTAGAAGGTGCTGCCCCAGTGCGCTTCATCCGAGAACTGATTGGTCAGCTTTTGGATAATCGTTAGGTCCTTTTTGTGACGCATTAGGCCTTTGAGCCCAGCGGGGAGAGTGTAGTTAGATCCCGTTGTATTGATATCCGGATACCAGGATTCTTTAGTGGGTCCCCAGCCGAAGCTGAGAAACATCATTCGCTTTGGCGGAGTTGCCGCAGCGGAAGCGGCTGCGTATTGAAACTGTTTGGCTCCGAATGACTCGAGGAATGGTAGAGTTAAAAGAGCACTACTGCTTCGCAAAAAGGCGCGTCGGGTTGGGCTTTGGGGAATTTTCATGATATTAAATGTTTATTGTGCCCACTAATTACGCTAATCGGCAAGGATGATAAATTGGATGATGAGGGGCGAGCGTCGGTAGGGTCTTATTTCTGTTTGAATTGTTGAGATTGCACGAGGGCGTGGATGAATGCGCTGGCGTCGTATTCTTGGTGTCGGGAGCTGGCGAGAATTTCCTCGGCTAGGTCGTAATCGGTGAACCCGTATGGGCGGCCGAGGCCGTATTCAATGAGGGCTTCGGTGAAGCCTCGAGCGAAAGCGTCTTCGTGCTTGGCGATTTGATCACGTAGCTCGAAGTAGTTGGAAAATGGGGTTTTATTAGGAAGGATGCCACTGGGGTCGATTGGGTGGTACTTCACTTTTTCCTTCACTTTTTTCGAGTCGGTTTCAACGCGTTCAAGTTCACGCCATTTTCCAACAGCGTTGAAGTTCTGAAGGCCATAGCCGATGGGATCGATCTTTCGGTGGCATTGGGCGCATTGCGGTTCTTCCATGTGGGCGATTTGGAGGTCGCGGGCGGGAAGGAGGTCATCGGCAAAACGGCTGAGCTGAGGCACGTTGGCTGGGGCTGGCGGTGGCGGATCATTGAGGAGCTTTCGCATTACCCAGGCACCACGTTCTACGGGCGATGAGCGTTCTCCGTCGGAGCCCATGGCCATCACGGCGACGGTTCCAAGAAGACCGCCTCGTGGTGATTCCGGCGGGACTTTCACTTTGCGGAACTGGTGCCCTTCGACACCTTCAATGTCGTAGAAATCGGCGAGGAGATCATTGATCACAACGAAGTCGGATTTGAGCAATGAGCCGATGGGGAGCTTTTCTTGGATGAGCACATTGATCGTGTGAAATACTTCGTCGCGAGCAGCGATTTTAATACTGTCGTCAAATTCAGGATACAATTCGTAATTGAATTGAAAGAAATCGAGTCGGTCCATCGTAAGCCATTGGTCGGTGAAACCGCTGATGAATTCCCAGGCTTTAGGATGGTCGAGCATACGTTCGGTTTGGTGCCGCAAGCCGTCAGGCTTGCTGAGTTCTCCGCAGAGTGCCGCTTCGTAAAGGGCCTCGTCGGGAGGCCCGCTCCAGAGAAAGTAGGAAAGGCGAACTGCGAGTTCGAGATCGGCTAGTTCGCGTTTCTCATCGTTTTGTCCGGGTTCTTTAAGGAAGAGAAAGGCAGGCGACGCGAGCACGACGGAAAGCGGTTCTTTGAGTGCTTCTTCGAAAGAATCGCCTTCGATTCTGCGGTTGCGATAAAGGACGGTCAGTTTTTTGAGGAAACTTGGTTTAGGGTCTTGAATACGGAAGGCTCTTTGGGCGAACCGTTCAATGATTTCGGAAGCATAGCCATCGCTTGGCTTGGCATGGGGTCCTTTGAAGAAGACGTTGTCGTAGTAGGGCGATGGCCATTGTTCTACGATTGGTCCTTCCCATTCCACCCAGTCGATCCAAAGAGCGGGATTAGTGGTAGCGTCTCCATTTTTTCTCGCTTTTTTGAGAGCGAAACGTGCGGCGTTGCGACTGTTGGGCTGACGTTCTCTTAAACCAATTTTACGACTTTTGGAGGAAGTGACTTCGATTGGAATTTCTACAATTTGCGGATTGTCGAGGGTACCGGTGATGCACCGAGCTCCCATGACATCCAGTTCGCCCTGGAGACTCGATTCCTCGATCGTGCCGTATTCAAGAAATTTTCTATGAGATGGAGCATCTTCGAAAGCGGCAACTCGAGCACGCAGACGGTAACGTCCGGGAGCGGCTGTGGGAGGGAGAGTCGTTCGATCCACGTAGGCTCCTGGAGTAGCGACGTAAAACACGACGCCTGTCTGGGAATCAGGGTGGTCAAGGAACCACCTATAAGCGGGCCCTTGGTTTTTGAATTGACCCTCTTCGAATCCCACTCTAGCCGAATCGATAAAACCGAAATCAGTGGGATCTTGAGTCTCGTCTTTGCGCCAATCGGCGGCTCGTTCGTTCGCTTCGAATAGGCGCTTGTAGCGGGTCTCGGCTAATTCCCGAGCATCGACTTCGGGTTCACGTTTTTTTTTAAAGAGCTTCGGCTTTTGGGCGACGAGAGATTCGTCTAAAACGCGACGAGCGATTTTGAGGTACTGTTCGAATTGGTCGCTAGAGAAGAAGAGTGAGGAGCCGACTGTGTCGAATCCACCCGAGGATCCGTCGTTTGGTAATTCGTCTGCGCTTACTTTTACGCCGAGCAAATCTTCGAGCGTGTTTTCGTATTCGCGGCGATTGAGGCGACGCATGGTAATGACTCCGCCAGAGTCGCTGAGGATTTTTCGAGCGGTGACGAGCTGGTGAGAGAGATCGTCGAGAAAGATGGTTTTCTCGGCCCGCCCAGGTTGCGGTTCATCGTCGGGGGGCATTTCGCCGGAGTTCAAGGCATTGAGTACCTTTTGCCATTTTTCGGCGGCTTCGAGGGTGTCTATATTGAAAGACAGTTCTTCCAGGTTCATCCCGCCCTCCTCGGTAATCGAATCATGGCAATCCAGGCAGCTCTCATTGAGAAAATCGAAATGGATTTCAGGCATGACCGCCTCGGGCACGTCGGCGGAAAATGCGAAAGGCGATAGGCAAAGCGGGGCAATTGTTATGAATGCGCGAAAGCTGTTCATGTGGATGCAGTGATTGAATTTCGGGCTAATTCTTAGGGAACAGCTTTTGGTAAGCAGCCATTAGTTTCGGGTCGTATACCTTTTCCTTTTTGCCGGCCTTACGGAATTGAGTTTCTTTGAGTATGGGGTCTTTGGCCATTCCGCCTTGGCCCTTATGTCCGGGGTAGCTCATGGGCAACCCGAGCCCTCCGAATACGATCGGATCGGATATGGGGTGGGCGAGGTCGCCGAAATTGAAGCCGTTTTTTTGGTGTACTCTAGGTGGAAGAATGATGTCGAACAGCCCTTTTTGGGCGTTTATGAGTTCGACCTTGAATAGAGGAGCTTTGCTGGTCCAGATATCGTAGAGACCTTTGGCGAAAATCGTCCCTTGGAGCCTCTTGTAATCGGGTATCAGCATTGGCACGGAGATCCGATAGGTTCCCAATTTGTGAATGATGTCGGCGAGGGATTGGTAGCGAATGTTGTGGTGGTCGTGCTCGATGAGCGCAAATCCGACGCGTGAATCCTCGATTTCCGCGGATCTGATGTGTTTGGGGTCGAATGCTTCAATTGCTTGTTCGATTCGATCGGCTTCTTCTGTTGAGTGAATGCCTTCGATGAACATGCCGAAGGTTTTCCAAGAAGGTTTTCCTGCGCCGAAGCTGGCACTGGAGCAGAGCAAGAGAGGGCAGAGTAATGAAATTGCGAGAGTGTATGGTTTCACGGATCACTGGGTGGTTTGCGGTGTCAGTGTCGGTCTTATAGTGAAAAATTCTTTCCGACGAGTGCAAATTGGACCTTTGATCGTGGTTTTGAGTGTTTTGGCGACTGATCCTTGGCGGTCGCTAGGAGCCGCATCGCGAGCCAAGAAGGATCAGGCTTCGTCAGAAATAGGGCATCTAAGTTCAATTTCTAATCCTTGTTTTGGGACGCAGGAGTCATTCTTGTTTCCTCCGGGTAAATACATCGAAGCTCTTGACGGGGGTAGCCCTTTGTGGGCGAAGACTGGTGCTTCGTTGTTCGATTTGCAGTTCTCTTTAGGATAATTCGAGGGGCAGGCGATATGGCTGTTGATCATTCCTTCTTAATCCGCGAGTATCCTATCATGTCGGTATACATTGTCATTCGGGTAGATATTCGCGACCGGCAAGCATACGGGGAGTACATGCTCCATACGCCTCGAGTCGCGAACCAACACGGAGGGCGTTTCATCGCGCGTGGCGGGGAGACGGAGACATTGGAGGGGGAGAAAGAGACACTTAGAATCGTGCTGGTCGAATTTCCGTCGATGGACGATGCGAAGCGGTTTTATCGCTCCGAGGAGTATCAAGCGGTGAAGCAGCTTCGCGAAGGCGCGGGCTCCGCGCAGTTTGTAGCGGTTGATGGATACCCGGTCGAGGATTGGGATAAAGCGCTTGAAGTAAGTAAAGGGTTAAGTTTATGAAATCGAAATTGTCGATTGCTTTAATATTTGTATTGGTTTCATCGCTACTTGCACTTGGCGACGGCGAGGTGAAGTTGCCTAAGAAGAAAAACTTTCATCTGTTTTTGTTGGCAGGCCAGTCGAATATGGCAGGTCGGGGTACGGTCGAAGAACAGGACCTAGTGGTGCATCCACGGGTATTCGCTCTTGATAAGGAGGGAAATTGGAAGCCTGCTGTAGCTCCAATGCATTTCGATAAATCGGTTGCTGGGGTTGGCCTTGGAAAGTCGTTTGCGGTTGCCTTGGCCGAACGAGACGAGAGTGTTTTCATTGGACTGATCCCTGTGGCGCATGGAGGTTCGCCGATCGAGTCTTGGGAGGTCGGAGGTTATCACGAACAGACGAATGGGCATCCGTATGACGATGCGGTCAAACGCGCACGAAAGGCGAAGAAAGATGGTGTTTTGAAAGGGATCCTCTGGCATCAAGGCGAGTCCGATAGTCGCCCCGAAAGGGCGAAGGCCTATAAGCTAAAGCTAGATGATCTGATTAAGCGTTTTCGCAAGGATTTGAGAGTTCGTAAGGTTCCGTTTGCGATCGGGCAGTTGGGGCAATTCCCCGAAAAGCCTTGGGATGAATCGAGGACACTTGTCGATACGGCGCACAGGCAAGTTGCTCACGAATCGCCGCTGGTTGAGTTCGTTTCGTCAGATGGATTGATCTGCAAGAGCGACAACACCCATTTCACCTCGCAATCGCTGAGAGAATTTGGACGGCGATTTGCAGAAGCGTATCTAAAGATTGCTAAATAATTGATTTCAAAAGTATGGGTATTGAGGATACAGGTCGTTTACCGAGGATTTTGGCCATCGGGGCTCACCCGGACGATTGCGATATAAAGGCTGGCGGATGCGCTATTCTCTGGGCGAAGGCAGGCTGCGCGGTACGTTTCGTTTCGACGACGAATGGCGATGCGGGTCACCACGAAATGTCTGGTAAGGAATTGGCGGATCGCCGTAAGGCGGAAGCGGAAGCAGCTGGGCGAGTAGCCGAAATAGAGTATCAGGTGTTGGATAATCGGGACGGACAATTGGTTCCCGGATTGGAGCAGCGCTGGGAGTTGCTTCGACTGATTCGTGAATTTCGCCCGGATCTTATTTTGACTCACCGACCCAATGATTATCACCCTGACCATCGGTACACCTCTCAGCTGGTCCAGGACTGCTCGTACTTAATTAGCGTTCCGAATCTTTGCGCTGATACACCGTGCTTGGAGACTGCTCCGGTGATGGCGTATTTTTGGGATGAGTTCAATAAACCACTCCCGTTTAAGCCGGATGTCGCGGTTGATATCGATTCGGTGTTGGATACGAAAATGCGCATGCTGAATTGCCATGCATCGCAGTTCTACGAATGGCTGCCCTGGATTGATCGGCATGGTATCCAGATACCGGATGATCCGAGCAAGCGATTGGATGCGTTGGCAGAATTTGTCCATGGGGTCACTCGGCCAGACGATGATGCCCGCGATTTGTTGAAACGCTACTATGGGGATGGTCGCGGCTGCGGGGTGATCAATGCGGAGACTTTCGAGGCCTGCGAATATGGGGCTCCGTTGAATGGAGCCGCTATTAGGCGGTTGTTCCCGTTTTGAGGAAGTGATATTGGGGGTTGGATTGTCCACCCAAGTTTCTAGCGTAGATACAGCATTGTCGCAGGTAGCGGCCGATCTGAGGTATTTGCTCTCTACGCAAAGCGGATGATGCGGCGGGCGTTTTGGGAGAAGATTTTACGTTGGATTTTCGTGCTGGGGGAGAATTGCTTTAGGTTGGCAATTTGCTGGGATCCGGAACAGGCTTCGCCGATTCCTACGATATCGGAGCAGTCGGTTCCGAGGCATAGTTTGTCCTGATGCCTTTCGATAAACGCTACGGCGTGTTCGGGATCGCGGGCAAGGGCATTCCTGCCGGAGCCAGCGGAAAGGTCGGCGTACATGTTCGGGTAATCGGCGAGGTAGCGATCGGTTAATCCGCCTGGGGTGACTTTACCTTTTGGATACATAACTGATTGGTCGTGGTTGGCATCGATATTTCCCCACCAGGTTTGAGCGTGGCCGATGAAGTTTACCTTCGGGAAACGCTCGAGGACCTTGTGGAATCGTTCGAATCCCAAGTTGTACATCTCGTGCTCGAAATGGATCAGGACGGGAACCGCGTATTCATTTGCCAATTCGAATATTCGAATCATGGGGTCCGCATCGCACGGCATGTTGAACTTGAGTTCGCCGATTCCGACAGCGCCTTTCTTTAGCCAGCCTTCCATTGTCGCTACGGCGTCTTCCTTGTCGGGAACTTCGTTGCAGAAATAAACGAATTTTCCAGGATGATTTTTGGCGTACGTGGCGGCGGCTTCGGTGACTGAGACTCCGGCGGCAAGGCCGTTGGACTTGCCCAGATGGGTAGAGAACATTGTAAGTTGCGAAGCGGCGGGCAGGAGAACGCTACGAGTGATGCTCATCGTTTCCTGGTGCTTCAGGAAGTCTACGTCGTTTCTGCCTGAATAGCTAAGATGTTGGTGAATATCGATCACCTCGTTTTTGCGTCCGCAGGCTGTTGCCAGCCCGGCCAGACCGCAGGCTGTCGTTATTGTGAATTGTCTTCTATTCATGGGGATTGGGTAAGGAATGAATACTAGATACGAGAATACGAATAGAGTTTAGTTACGTTTTATCGTAAGGCCAAGGGGTGAATGGGCTGCGTTGTTGGTAATTCTCTGTTTTTGCGGCACGGCCCGAGTGCCGGTCCAAAGCTAGTTGGTCAGACCGTCTGGAGAACCTCTTCCTCGTCTTCTTCCTCTTCGGTTGCGTGCGGGTCGATGTTGTAAAGCCTGCATAGTAGCTGCTTAATATCGTCTCCGATCAGGACTAGGACGGGGATTAGAACCAAAGTGATCGAGGTGGCGAAAACGATGCCCCAGCCCAATGCAATCGCCATTGGGATGAGAAATGCCGAGGAGGGTTGAGGGTCGAACATTAGGGGAAGCAATCCGAAGAATGTCGTTAGCGAAGTTAATAAGATAGGCCTGAAACGTTTTACTCCCGCGAGTCGGACGGCTTCGCTCAACTTCATACCCTCTTTGATCCTCGTATTCATAAAATGGACCATTATCAGACTGTCATTTACGACTACTCCAGAAAGGGCCATCATTCCGAAAATGGAGGATTGATAGAGTCTGGCTTCGCCACCATTCCAATTGAAAATCCAGGCCATAAACCAATGACCCATGATGGCGCCAACTACTCCGAAAGGGATGGCGGACATGACTATAAGCGGTTGAAAATAACTCCGTAAGGGAATTGCGAGAAGCACGAAAATCACAGTCAATACGAGGTAGATGCCGATCGTCATTTCTTTATTATTGTCTCGTGCCTCGGCGGCCCGGCCACTCACGTCGAATCTCATGCCCGGGTACTGGGTCGATATGAGAGAGGGCAGAAACTCTTCGAGGATCTCGACTTCTATGGATTCGATATCGAGCTTGTTAGTATCGCCGTCGGCGCTGACCTGGATGATGCGGTTGCGGTCGATTCGCCTGATAGAGGGTAGGCTTTCCCCGGGAACGATTTGGGCGACTGTTTCAAAGGGTACTTCCGTGCCATTGACGGTTCGGATCATCATACTCTGGAGGGAAGCTAGCGAACGTCGATCCTCTTCAGGGTAGCGGACCATGACGCGTATTTCGTCGCGATCGCGTTGAATACGTTGGGCTTCCGAGCCGAAGAATGCCGAGCGGATCTGTTGAGCCAGGTTGCTAGCGGTCACGCCGAGAAATTCGGCTTCCGGTTTCAATTCCAAATTGTACTCATCGTTCGCATTCTCGTAAGTGTCGATAATATCGAACAAGCCATCGTAGGATTCCAGTTTCCTTTGCAGATCTAATGAGGCTGCCTTGAGCAAGTCGATGTCGGGATGGATTAGTTCGAAGGTTAGCGCTCCTCCGGAGCCTCCGCGTTCGAAGGAAAAACTCAGGCGTTCGGCTTCGGGAATGGGAGGCACGAGCTTGCGTAGCTCGTCCACGAGATTACGGCTGCTGTAGCCGAATTTCTGCGATGCCGATGCAGAGACTTCCAAAATGACTTCGCCCAGTTCGTCGATTCCTGCTTGGTTTTCGCCGGAGGAGAACGGGCTACCCCCGAAAGGTTGCCCGCCTGCGGTGGCGAAGATGTTTGGGATGACATCGGCTCCGAATCGCTCGTTTACGTCTTTCCTCAATTTCAAGGCGGCCGTTTCGATTAGGTTTACCTTTTCTAAAGTCGTTTCGAAATTGGTGCCCGAGGGCATTTGCAAGGTGATCGTGGTAGTGTCGCGAGGCGTGCTCGGTCGTTGTGTATAACCGATCCTTTGTCCTAATACTAGCCCGAGAAACAGTAGCAAAACGCAGATGAAGGCAGAGATCGAAACGTATCGATTGATCAAGGCCCAGTTGAGCAGGGGACGATAGAACTTTAATATGCTTTGTTGCAGCCCTTCGGAAAAGAAGCGCTGGAAACGGGTGAACGGGTTTTTGGATATTTTAGTATCCATTAGATGGGTGCAGTGCTTTAAGTGAGCTGGAAGAATGAGCTTCGACTCGACAAGCGAGAACAGCAATACGGGTATGACGACTAGTGGGATATTCGTGAAGAATGCCCCAAAGCGTCCGGACATCAAGGTGAGGGGATAGAACGCGACCATCGTGGTAATGATGCCGAATATAACCGGGACCGATACCTCTTGAGTTCCTTTAATCGCTGCGGTTAGTGGCTTCGAACCCCGCTGCATGTGTTGGTAGACATTCTCGCCGGTCACGATCGCGTCATCGACCACGATTCCAAGGGTGATGATAAAGGCCATGAGAACCACGACGTTTATGGTCACTCCTAAAAAGGGCAGCATGAAGAACGAACCCGCGAAGGCGATAGGAATGCCCCAGGCGACCCAGAGGGCCAAGGAAGGACGAAGAAAAAGCGCAAGAATGCCAAGGACGAGTACGAAACCCAGAGCGGCGCTTTTGGTCAATGTACTGAGGCGAGAGCGAACGCGTTCTGAACTGTCACTCCAATAGCTGATCTTGATTCCATCTGGAAGTTGGCTCTGCTTGCGCTCGACGAAGGCTTTGATGCTGTCCCCGATCTCCAAAATGCTTTGCGATCCGGTCCGGAAAACATCGATGGCGATTGCTCGAGAACCGTTATGCCGGGCGACGATTGGGGTTTCGTCGAAGCCATCTATCACTGTGGCGATGTCGCCGACTTTAACTTTCGTGCCGTTTTCGCGGATCAATAAGGTAATAGCTGAAAAATCGTCGTAATTGTAGGCCTGTTGGTCCGTCCGCAGCAGTATTCGACCAGAATCGGTTTTGATGCTTCCAGCTGATAGGTCGATTGAAGAGGCTCGAATCGCTCTCGTTACCTGATCGAAGGAGAGGCTGTATTTGCGCAGCGCTTTTTCGGAAATCTCGATCGCGATCTCGTAGGGTCGAGTTGCCTTGAGCTGGGCCAGTGAAATTTCGGGTAGGTTGGATACTTCATCCCGTATTTGCTCGCCCATTTTCTTGAGATCCTTCTCGGTCAGGTCGCCGGCTAGGACCATCGTAATCACCCGCTCAGCGCTGGTTCTCAGGCTAATTTGGGGACGTTCGGCTTCAGGCGGAAAGGTGCGGATGGTCGAGACTCGATTAGTGACTTCGTTCAGCTTCTCATTTAGATCGTAACCCTCTTCGAAATCGAGAATGACCCGTCCGGTGCTGGAATTGGACATGGCATCCATTTCCTTGATGCCCTCGATGTCGTGCAGCGTTTCTTCGAGTCGCAATACGATGGCCTGTTCGATCTCCCTCGGCGTGGAACCGCGATAGGAAACCGTTACGGTAATTGTCCGGTCTGGCACATCGGGAAAGTCCTGGAGGATGATTCGATCGGTGAGGGACCAAATGCCGGCCCCGAAAATCGCGAACATTAGAAGATTGGCGGCAACTCCATTACGGGCGAACCAGGCTATAGCTTTGTACATAAATTGTGAGGTTGGGTGGCTCTAAGCTCTGTGTTGAGTCAACGAGCACTATCGAAAAGAAAACGATTAGGGGGACAATATAATTTCGAAAAATGCTTTCCGTAAACCCGAATTCGTATGCAAACTAAGGTAGAGAGAACATTTCCTGAAAAAGAGAACGGTATAGGCTCGTTAAAGTTACGTTCGGGAACGATGAGCCTCTAGGATGTACTCAAACATCCAAGGCTGAGACCTATGAAGAATAGCTGGCTCGGCTAGAGCATGGCGAGCCAAGTCTGACTATGATCTAATTGTCAGTCGTGTAGGTGAAATTCGCAAAGTAGGAATCCCATCCCCAGGCGCCGATGGATCCGGGACATCGAGTCCAATTGATTCGAATTGGTATTGAGCAGAGCCCTACAAATGGAGCTTTCTTGAGTTTGGCCTATTTGGCATTCGCTTCGCTAAGCAATCGGTTGGAAGTGGATATCGTGTAGTTGCGCATTGGTGCGTTGAAAGTGCTTTCGCCAACGATGGCGAGCGCTTCTCCCATGAGGCGTTTGGCATTCTTATCTTCAGGGCGAAGACGAATAACATGTTGGGCAAGTTGAGCGGCGCCTAGCGGATCGTCTTTACGCATTGCTTCTTTGGCCTTTGTCATGAGCACGTTGGCGCCTCCGACTAAGTCAGCCATCCTCTGCGATTGTTTGAGGGGCGACTCGCGGTGCAGGTTAAGAGCGTCGCCGTCGAACCATCCTAGATCTTGAGCATAAATGTCGCGAATCGTCCCTTTGACGCTGCCGTAGTAAGGAGCGAGGTAGTCGAGCTTCGCGAGGTGTGGAGGCAAGGCCGCGTACTCGACGAGTTCGTCGGGCGTGAGGTATTTTTTGGCTCCTTCGATGGTCTTGTCGTACACGTGTTTTAGAGCTTCATGGTAATTGGCTAGAATCTCGCTCGCGTTGTTTAGCATTGGGGTCGTGTGACCTCCTACGAGGTGCTTGGGGCCTTCCTGAGCCATTTTATCGATGCTGACGATCCAATCGCGGATCGAACGTCGAGCAGTGCCGCGAAGGGGGTATACATTGGGCCAGGACTGGTAGAAGTTATCGCCCGCGAAGACGACTTTTTGATTAGGCAGCCAAACGTAGAGTTGGTCGGCCGTTTCGCCGGGAGCGCTGACAAGGTCTATGGTGACGCCTGAGATTTCAATGCGTTTCCGGTCTTCGGAAAAGGTATGCGTGGGTTCGATACGCTGGGCCCGGCGTGGAGTGCCTGATTGACTGGAACCATCGACCATCATGCTATTGGTAGGGCGGCGCGCTGGCGGGATGGCAACGCCTACGCCGATTTTTTGCTCGGGCTTGAGGTCGAAGCCTTGCGTATTAGAGGAACGAACTCCTCCGATCAGCCCAGTCAAAGCATTGCGTGCTCCTTCTGACCCGAAATTGGATCGAGCCCAAACTTGGATGCCTTTGTCCGATTCGTAGAAGGCCGGCGCGCCATTGTAGTGATCGCCGTGGCTATGAGTGTAGATAATAGCTTTAACGGGCTTGTCGGTGATCTCTTCGAAGGCTTTTCGTACGCGGCTGGCCATAATGGGCATCTGACCGGGATCTACGATGATGATCCCGTCCTTGCCGACGATCATGGAATTTGCGGTCACTTGGTAGCCAATAGCGGTGTAGACGTTGTCGGCGACTTTAATGATCTTCGGTTCGAACATTTTGTTGCGTTCCAGAAGGCGCTGCGTGGCGTCGCTCTGGGCGTGAGCCAATTGAGCGACGAGGCCGATGGAGAGGGCAACAAGAACGAGTTTCGGTAGATCTTTGATTTTTTGATTCACTGAATGCATGGGGTTATCTTCGAGAGAGTGTATGGGCGATTTTGGCTGCAGGTTATTGGGTATTAATCCGAGGATTAGCTGCATGCGTTAAGATTGCCAAGCTTTGTTTGTATGGCATGAAGATGAACGGAGGGCGGCTATTCATGATTCCGATGAGGTGCAAATGTTTTTATTTTGAATGTTTGAAGGTGGATTGACTGACCTTTTAGGGCAATGAGGAATATCGATGAGGATCCTAGTTGCAGAGTATGAGAAGAGGCTCGCCGATAAAATCAAGAATCCACGCCATTCGAGTTGGTATTGGATTTGTCATCACAACAAGAAAATCTTCGATCGGCCTAACGGCATGAGTTGCAAATCGGTTTTCGTTCCTCAACATGGCTCTTTGTGAATATCATCTTACCGCCCATGATTGGAAGAACGCTTTCATTAAAATCGAATTCGCCGAATAGAGAGCCTTCTCAGTTAGGATCGAAAAGCGTTGGGATTCGGTGCTTGTTTTTGACGCCGATGATCGCCGCTCCTCTGGTTTGGATTATTGCTGCAATGTTGCCGAAAGTCCATTCCGCTGAAGATTTCGCTGGGAAGATCGGTCGAACGGCTGCCGATTCAGTGCCAGATCCGCTGGTTGAGGTATCCGCTCCGGAGGGGGCTCCCAATGTAGTCTACATCGTATTGGACGATACGGGCTTTGGTGACCTTGGTTGTTACGGTTCCTTGGTTTCGACGCCTCATATGGATTCGTTGGCGGCGGCAGGACTGCAGTTTAACAATTTCCATTCCAAGTCGGTTTGCTCGCCGACTCGGGCGTCGCTTTTGACGGGGCGTAATGCCCATTCCGTTGGGATGAAGGAGCTACCGGGCAATGATCAAGGTTATCCGCATACCCGGGGACAGGTGACGGCCGCCGCGGCGAATATTGCCCAGATTTTGCAACGTAACGGATTTCACACGATGCTGGCTGGCAAGTGGCACTTGGTTCCTAAAACGGAGTTGAGCGATGCGGGGGATCGGACACATTGGCCGCTTCAGAAAGGCTTTGATCGCTTTCATGGTTTCCTGTCAGGGTGGAGCGATCAGTATCGGCCGGATCTGGTGATCGATAATCGAAACGTCGATCCGCCCGAGGACCTAGACTATCATTTTTCGGAGGATATCGTAAGCCAGTCGATCAAGACAATTGGAACCCTCTTGGACGATCGGGGAGACGAACCGTTTTTCAATTGCGTGACTTTTGGAGCAGTTCACTCGCCTATTCAGGTTCCCAAGCGTTACATTGAGAAATACGCAGGGATGTTCGACGAAGGTTGGGATGCGGTGCGGGAACGACGCTTTCGCAGGCAGCTTGAAATCGGGCTGATTCCCGAGGACTCGAAGATGCCGCCTCGCAATCCAGGGGATCCCGCCTGGACGGATTTGAATAAAGTCGAGCAGGCGGTGTTTTCTCGATTCATGGAAGCCTATTCAGGCTACCTCGAACACACGGATGATCAGATTGGTCGCTTGATTGGTTTTTTGAAGAACCGGGACGTCTTCGACAATACGTTGATCGTCTTGATTTCCGACAACGGTGGCGCGCCGGAGGCGGGCATCGAAGGCAATTTCGAGCATCCCTATAGCGGTAAGCTGACGGTTGAGCAGATGTTCGATCGATTGGATGATCTTGGTTCACGAGCATCGCAGCCTCAATATCAACGCGGCTGGGCGATGGCCTCCTGCGCGCCCTTCAAGTACTATAAGCTCTGGCCTTTCAATGGAGGCGTGCGCACGCCAATGATCGTTTCTTGGCCAGAAGGAATCCGATCGCCCGGTCTGCGCGAGCAGTTTGTTGACGTAATCGATATCACTCCCACGGTACTTGATATTCTGGGTATCGCGGTGCCGGAGGAGTTCGATGGCGTCGCGCAAATGCCACTACAAGGGGCGAGCCTTAGAGGTGTATTCGAAAGCCCAGACGCGTCGGCTCCACGCGATACGCAATTTTTCGAATTGTGGGGTAGCCGCTCAATTTACCATCAAGGCTGGAAAGCGGTTGCTTTTCACAAGGACGGTACGGATTTCGATATGGATCACTGGGAGCTGTATTATCAGCCGGACGATTTTACGGAATCGAATAATCTTGCGGCTAAGCGCCCTGGTAAACTGAAGGAACTTCAAGCTCTTTGGTGGAGCGAAGCGGCCAAGAACGGAGCGCTACCTTTACTCGAAGCCCTCGGCGGACGGACTAAAAGTTACGATCAAATTTTGTTGGAAAATTCGCTGTAATTCTGGGGGCTTTCAGTGATAGGGGGTAATGTGTTCAAAAATCGGTGACAAGTTTTTCGGGTTTTCGAGGTGCGACCCGTTTGGGCCTTTGCAGAAAAGGTTGCCCCGAGGAAGCACGGCATTCATTGTTGGGGAATGAAAACCGCTTTACTCCGAGCGCTGAGAGGCTCGACCACAATCATCGCTATGATGTTAGCGATGACCGGACTTGCCGAGGATTCGGCCAAAATGGGCGCTCGCCAAGCGCTGTTCATCGGGAACAGCTTTACCTATGGGGGCGGTTCCGGCGTTCATTACTACCGAACGGACACGGTGACGGATTTAAATGGTGGAGGTAAGGGAGGGGTTCCGGCTCTATTCAAGGCGTTTACGATTCAAGCAGGACAAAATTTCGATGTGAGTCACGAGTTAATTGGCGGGTCGGGAATCGAAACTCATTTGGAAAAGAAATCGGACGTGGTCGCTCGCCCTTGGGATTTTGTGGTGATGCATGGGTACAGCACTCTCGATAAGGCGAACCCGGGTGATCCAACAACGTTGATTGCTGCTGCTAAGAAAATGGCAAAATTGCTTCACCAGCAGAATTCCGACGTTGAAATCTGGCTAGAGGCCACGTGGTCGCGGGCGGATCAAACGTATTTAGAAAATGGTAATTGGTATGGGGAAGATATCTTTCAAATGGCCAAGGATGTGCGGAGGGGCTATGATCAGGCGGCGGCATCGTCGCGGCATATCAGAGGAGTGATTTCCGTTGGGGAGGCTTGGAACCGGGCGATGGCATCCGGAGTGGCTGATTCGAATCCCTATGATGGGATATCCTATGGCCAAATGGACTTGTGGACGCACGATCACTATCATGGTGGGACCGCAGGGTACTATCTTTCCGCTTTAATGGTCTTCGGGGAGCTAACGGGGTTGGATCCCCGCTCGTTGGGACCAAGAGAGCGTAGTGCTAGCGAAATTGGCTTGTCGAGGGATCAAGCGGCCGCTCTCCAGGCGGTAGCTTTTGACGAGCTAACAGCGCAGGGGACTGCGGTGGCTGCGTTTGAGAATGTGAGTTCGCGCTGACGAACACCGAATGCGAGGCGGTGGAATCAACTAAAAAGTTAGTATTCAGAATGCTTGCATCAGGAATTGACTAAGGGAACGCGACGAATATTCGTTCTCCCCATGATACCATGTAGATCGCTCTCCTTGTTTTTAGTTTCGTTGGTCGCGCTTTTGGTAGCGGGCTGTTCAAATCCGGCTGATAAGACGGATTCCGCGATAGTCGCGGATGCAGTGGAAGGCGTAAAGGCGGTCGCCAATGCGAGCACGTACGCGATCACTGCGGGTTCGAGCTTATCATTCATTGGCTCTAAAGTAACCGGAAGCCAGACAGGCGGATTCAAATCCTTGGAGGGAACGATCGCTGTCATGGGTGGGCAGATTGTTCCGCCGAGTAAGGTGACCATTGATATGAATTTATTGTACTCGGGTAGCGATCGCCTCACGAGACATCTCAAGAGTGCCGATTTTTTCGACGTGCCGAATTTTCCTACGGCAGAATTCGCGGTAACTTCCGTTCAGCAGGCAGCGAGCGGTTTGGAAATGACAGGTAACCTTACCTTGCATGGCGTCACCAAAAGCATCTCTTTTGCGCCTGAAGTGAGCGTTACCGATTCCGAGGTTTCCTTGACAGCGGAATTCGATATTATGCGATTCGATTTCGGTATCGCCTTTAAGGGTAAGGCAGACGATCTCATTCGAGACGAAGTCGTCATTGCGCTGGACGTCAAGGCGACGGCGGAATAGCTCCCTCCATCGAGGACAATTATTTATAGCGGCCGACCTCCGGCCGGCTACTGAACGACGAGGTCTTTCAGGCAGGTCCTCGACTTGTATTAGAATAATGCCCGCTCGGAGATCGGTCGCTACCTTATTATTAATTCGGGGTTTACTGTGGCATTACGTCTTTCGCCCAATCTTCGTGTAGCTTTATAAGGTGGTCCACAAGCTTAGGGTTTTCGTCCGCGTGATCTTCGACCTCGGGGTTCGCTTCGGCGATGTTGTGGAGCGAGTAGGCCATTGTCTTTTTGTTTTTGTTGAAGGTGGCGATGAGTTTCCAGTCGCCTTCGCGCACGGCCCAGTTGTCTCTCCAGTCGAAGTGCAGCACCGAGTGTTGAGTGGGTGCGGTCGGGTTGTTGATGATGGATATCATGCTATGGCCATCGAGATGAGCTTTCGGTTTGGGGAGGCCGATAAGGTCGACTAAAGTGGGCAACCAATCCATGACCGTGACCGTTTGATCGCGAACTTCGCCTTGAGGGA
>Ga0233432_10001265_pt1 | contig 24557 bp, 21 predicted proteins | sample SI_122_August201_6_FD_179870 | JGI IMG/M metagenome (GOLD analysis project Ga0233432, IMG submission 179870) | Seawater microbial communities from Saanich Inlet, British Columbia, Canada - SI_122_August2016_10_MG | ecosystem: Environmental > Aquatic > Marine > Inlet | place: Canada: British... | reverse complement strand
AGCCTATCCAGGGTTCGAATCCCTGTCCCTCCGCCAAATATCCATATAAATCAATATGTTATAAACATTCGAAGATTGCGTATAACTACTCGTATAAAAAAGACCCTTCTTTCAATTTCGCGTAATTACAAGCAATCGCACGCAGTTTAGAACGTAAATTATCCGAGATCTTAGCAGAGCGGGTCCTTCCGGAGCCTTTGTGTTTAAGGGTTTTTCGAAGGTCGATCATTTCCTAGCGTACAATTTTTAAACTTGATAATTTCAAATGGTCCCACACCACCCAGGTCCAGCCCGATCTAGATTTCCGAGTGATGGCGATATCTGCCATGAGCAGCCACCATCGTCTAGGGTCTGATATTCAGATGGCACGAAATCACCCTTCTCGAAAACAGATTTGTAGCGCTGACAGTATTTTTCCTAGCTGGTAAAGCAGTCATCTACCAAAAACCTGGCCTTAAGATCGGCCAAGGTCAATCATTGGGAAGACATCCGGAGCCAATGCTTGATACTGCTTCCTGCTCGGGGCGCGAATTCACCGATAAGGCAAGGGACTTACTCTTCCCCAAAGCGTTCAACGATAAACAGGTTTCGATCATCAACCGCTTGCAGCAGAGCGACAGTTGCGTCGTTCAAGGCCCCCCTAGGACGAGGAAAACTCACACCATTGCCAACATCATTTGTCACTACCTCGCCGAAGGTAAACGAGTGTTGGTGACGTCCCAAGAGAGACTACCCCTGCCTGTTTTTCATTGGCGCAGAGAGAAACCAGCAGCCATGGACTCCATCAGTCATGACAATGGCTCGCTGGTGCGACGTCCATCGACGGATTCCGATCGAAAAAACCCACCGGTAGTAAGGTGAAGCCTGCATATTCTACCGGCATGATCGGCCAATCTTCCGGACGCGGTACATGGGTTACGCCCAGGCAATGCCAAACCACCAGATCAGTATTTTGGATCGAACGGTTGCCCGCCGTGTAGGCCGGCAGGCCCGCACCGCCAGAGTGTAAATTGGAGAACGGTCCTGCCGCCGCGTCGAGTTCATCCGGTGCATATGGAGTAACCCACAGATTGTGCTTGGCAAACCCGCCACGTTTGGCGTGCAGTGATCCCTCGCCAGCCAGCATAGTGGATGATGCCTGGGGCAACAGCTTATAACCAACCGGATTACCGTAAGCGTTTTTTACATTTGGGTTTACCACGCGCCAGTTCCGACTGCGTGATGGATCGATATTGCGCATGGCTTCATCCTCTGTGCGCAACACTCGACCCACGGAGCGAAAGCCTGAATTGTGAGGATTTTGATCCCCTACTGGCGATGGCTCTACTTCCATCTCGTAGACCGAGTTATTGGTACCATCCACATTGAAATCCAGCCGGAAACAGAAAATGTGCTGGTGGATAGGCGAGCTCATAGTTGCCGCGACTATCGGTGCGGAATCTGTCGCCTCCTCGGTCACAGAAACCCCAACCATCCCCGTGAGCTTGACTTCCATTTGGATCGTGCCGTCGAGGTAAAAGTACCAGTAAAAACCGTATTCGTAGTTACCCAAAGTATGAATCATGCTCACCACTAGGCGCCGGGAGCGGCGCACTTCTGGCGATGGCGCGTCTTTAAGTACGTTGGTGTGCTTCCACAGGATGCCGTAGTCCTCTTCGTGCATGCATACCGCGTTTTCAACCTCTACTGGCTCTCCGTCAGGACGGAGAATGGTGTTGTTGAAGTAATGGATTTCACCCAGGCAATCGCACCCTAGTTTCAGTGAATTAGCGCTTTGACCGAGCGCTGCCTCGCCAGCATCGAGGGCGTGCTTCCAGCTGTGCATGGGCGACGCATCACCATAGGGGACAACCATGTCTGCCAGCGCTGCCCGGTATAGTATCGAGCGGTCTCGCCCGTCGTCATCGTAACGCACATCATGCAACACCAAACCCTCTATGGGCTGCACCGAGATGCGGAATTGCCACTTTTGCCAGCGCACGAAGCGGCCGTCCACGTCAAAACTCGGTCCATCCGGTTGGGTAATTATTAGAGGCTTTAGATCCTTGCGCAAATTTGGTACGCGATCCGCCGCGTACTCGGCCGGGTCTGTGGGAATGGGGGCAACACCGTGATCTTCCACAATTACCTGTCCACCATCGACGTCCACCATCGCGACAAGGCCTTCGAGTGGTCGCGCATAAGGGTTATCGTCAGGGTGCTCATGAAGAAACGCAATCGCACGAAAAACCCTCGCATTCGGCTTCATTTCCGGTGGGCGAGCCCCGGCAACCCAAGGCTCGATATGCACCAAACTAAAATCTTCGATTCCGCGCTTCTCAAGCGCCGCCACCCATTCGTCGTTGGCAGCCAACACTTCAAGCATCTTGCGGTAGTCCGAGCTATTTATCGGCGCCTGCCCGTCGTCGATCCACGCAAATGCGGTAACCTGCGAGCTGGTGAGCGATACCCGCGCGTCAAAGCTCTGTCCTTGCTCCCGGTCGTGGCCGATTAGGCGCACAACGCGATCAAAAGAAGCGCCTTTTTCGAACCCAAGAACCAAATCCTTGGGGGGCTCTGCGGCGTAACCGCAGGAAAACATGGTGTTTTGGCTCAAGTTGCCGCTGTCTCGCAGAATTTTGACCGAGCAACTGAGTTCGTCAGCGCTACATGGGTCCAGTGGATGAAGCTCTAGGCGCTCGGCGGTTACATTCATTCAATTTCCTCCTACATAATTTCCAGATAGTTGCGAGTTGGCTTCTAATGATTCGCGGAAGGTCCCACCAAAACCCCGCCATCTACGGGCAACACGGCACCAGTGACAAACGCTCCAGCGCGACTGGCCAGGTATACGCAAGCTGCGCCCATATCCTCCGGTTCACCAACCCGCCCAACGACCGGTGATCTAGCCATCGCGGCGCGTCCTTCCTCGGTTGCTAACACGTCATCTAACATGCCGGGAAATGGCCCGGGTGTTATAACGTTAAACGTGATGTGACGACCACCTTCACGGCCGTGGTTATTGCCCAGGCGACCGGCCCATTGGCGTGTCAGTTGAATCAGACCCGCCTTGGTAGGACCATAGGCCCAGTCATCATCCTGGGGGATGCGTACCCCATCGATAGACGCTATATTGATGACCGTCGCGTGGGAGTTAGCAGTACCTGCTTTGCCCAGCATTTCAAGACAAGCTTGAGTCAGGGCGAATGGTGCACGGAGGTTCATCTGAGAGGCTTGATCCCAAACCTCCATTGGAAATTCCTCGAACGGATGCAGTAGATTGCCGACCGCCGCGTTATTTACCAACACATCGAGTTTACCTTCCCGTTCTTTCAATTCATTGGCGAGGCGCTCGATCTGCTCGTCTTGGGCAAGGTCTGCCTGCAAGGCTATGCACTCACCGGGACCCTCATTGGCCAACTCTGACGCGATCGACGACAAATCTCGGCGAGATGCGATATATACCTTCGCTCCCCCGGCAATAAAGCCACCCGCGATGCCTTTGCCAATACCGCCACCACCTCCGGTGACGCATACAATTTTCCCGGAAACCCCGAATATATCTTTGAAGTTCATACTGTTTTCTCCATCACCCGGTCATCTGCTCCGACCTTGTTGTTACGCCTATCGAGCGTTAGTCAAATGTTCCCGCTGACCCCTTGTGTCAGCAAATCCTCAGCATCGCGGCCCTTCACCCAGCCTAGATGCGGGCTAGATCGAAACCCGAGGAGCTGGCGCGCTGGCAGCGACAACTGCTGTGCCGCATCGGGCGACACGGCGATGTACTGGTTCTCTTCCTGCCGGACCCAGTCGACAATGTAGGAGAGGAAGAAGCCGACCCGACTTTCAGCGCGTGTGCTGGTATTGGCACCGTGGAGACTTCGCGATAACCAGAGGACCACCGACCCCTTGGGCATCACGGCCTCGGTAATCTCGTGCTCCTGTGCCACGCGCTCTTCGGGCCAGTGATGGCTGCCGGGTACGAGACGGGTTGCACCGTTTTCCCTGGTGAAGTCCGTCCCTGCCCACATTGCCGACATGATGAACTCGGGCATGTTCGGGAGGCCCTCGACGAAGGGTTGATAAATGGCGTTCTCCCGATGAAGAATCTGATTTTTGCCCCTTGGGCCGCACAGCTCGAGCATGACAGAGGCGCCAATAGTGTAGTGGTTGCAATTCGGACCCTGGCCAGACTCCGCCGCCTTGTAGATAACCTGCGTGCTGCCGCGATCGTTCTGCGCGACCGACGAAAAACCGCTTTTTGACAGCGTCTTCGCCGCACTTCGGGCGCTCGGGCCCATGGGGACGAACGGCAGAAGCATTGCATCGGCCACGTCGAGTACCTTTGGATGAGCGAGCAGACGATCGGCAAACAGCGGGCTCGCCGCCGCCAGTGCGCCAATCGTTTTATTCCCCTTCGGCCAAAGCTCCGAGTTCGACTCAAAGTCTGCTGCCACCACATTCGCCTCGATCTGGGCATAGACACCGTCCATCAGCTGCTCCGGAGCGAGACTTCGAATGATGACGCCGCCATCGCGCTTCAAGGTAGCGACGATGTCTGTAACGGAGGCGTTCGCGCCGAAGCTTGTTAGTGTGGTTGTCATCGAATAATCCTTGAAGGGGTTCCTATAGCCGCGCCAGCTTTACGCGACAACGACGTGCACACGGCGAAACTTCCACTCGCCGGCGTTCTGCTTGACATAGTCTTCATGGTAGCGCGCGGTCGCCTGCGGCCAACTACGGTCCGTTGCGCCTTCAATTCCAGACTCAGCCGAGATGAGGTACCAGACGCCGTGTGCGCGATCCCCATCGACCTCGATCAGCGGGTTGGCGGCGATGTGCTGCGTCTTGCCCATGAGATCCGGGATTCCGGCAAAGAGCTCCCGGATCGCTTCTCTACCCTCTGCGCTTCCAGCTCCTTCCGCAACCCAAATGCCATCTTCCGCGAACAATGACGCCATGGCGTCCGCATCGTAGCTTTCATGGTCACAGATCTCACAGTACCGAGCCTTCAGTTGTTTGATGGCTTCGATGTCTTCTAGTCGAGTGATTCGTTTCTGGAGGTCTTTCAAATCCATACAATGGCTCCTCTCGTGGTTCAGGGTTGGCGCTTAGGGTTTGTGTGACCCCTACGCATACGGGTCGGTCGTGGGGTCGTCAGAGGCGCGGCTGATACCATCTTCCAGAAGCTCGCGTTCATCGTAGTCGGGTCTCGTGAGCCCGAGCACGCGTTTGAGCTCCGGATGACGATCGAGCAGTTCTGGCGATATCCGGGCCGAATTGGGAATGTAGCTGCTGGCGTTGCTTCCTTGGATGTGGGGCCGGGTGTGGTTCTCATTCAGATGAATTCGCAGGCCGGGGCGGGTCCGCGGCAAAGAGGAGTGAAACGTTCCCCCCTGCCAGATCACCACCGAGCCCGCCTTCGCCTCGAGGCGCACGAGCGGATAGGGCGAGTTGGCGATGTCGGTGTCGTGGGGCAAGACTCCATGGCCGTAGTGGTGACTGCCTGGGACTAAGAGAGTTGGACCGTCGGCTTCATCGACCACGTCGGTGCAAACCCACGTACAATTCAACCGATGGCAGATATGTCCGACGCCCATCGGGATGCCTTCTATGACCTGGTCGATGTGCAGTGGTAGTTTGTGGAAAATTGCGGAGTCGTCAGCAGGGGCGTCGGCGGTCGCGCCCTTCAGGATGAGAAGGTTGTTTCTGTGCACTGCTCCCTGGCCCAGCATCAGGCGGACCAGCGCTAGCTTCGCGGGGTTGGTCGCTGCCTCGATGAAGACGTCGTCCTCGTCGAAGAACGGATCGTCGAAGGCCGCAGTGATCGTCGAAGTTCGATAATCGATCGAGACGTCGTTCCTCGTCTCGTACGCGGTCACGGCTGCGTCGCGCAGTCGCTCGATCCACGCATCGGTCACCTCGAGGTTCTCGGGTGAGACCACGGTAAAGCCGTAGGTCATCAACTCCACGGCGTTTTGGGCGATCCCGTAGCGCTCGATGCCGGACATAATCGAATCGAGGCTCGGCATGGTATATCGCTCTGCAATGTTCATCCTTTACCCTCTCCAGTCTAAAAAATTACAAGTTGGTCCGGGACACCCACATCGGTGGGCGCCCAAATATCTTTAGAAAATGTCTCTAGAAGAAGGAATTAGGCTCAAGATACGCCGGCTGGGGACCCTCGGCCCCGAAGCCAGTCATGTCGTCCGCACCGACAAAAAGCGCAAACTGCCTGCTGCGGCGATCGAGCACCTCCTTCGGTACGGCACGCTGGTATTGCTCGACCGTCTTGAGGGCACGATTGAAGAAGGTGCTGTTCAGGACGAGCCGCAACCCGTCCGTCAGCTTCGGGTAGGCGGGTCCATGCCAGGTTGCCCCCTTCCAGAAAATGAGCGAGCCCGCCGGCGCGTCCACCGGAACCATGTCCTTTAAACCCTCACCCGGGTAGGGCAGCCGACCGAGCTTGTGGCTGCCCGGCACCATCGCGATCGAGCCATTCTCCTTCGAGTAGTCCGTCAGGGTGTAGGCGCAATTGATCATGAGATTGCCGCCGTCCAGCAGGCTCCCGTCGGGCCAGCGTGGCGAGTCGGAATGCAGTGCATTGTCCAAAAACTCCTGATCGAGCTGCGAATCGTCTTTCCACTTGACGAGCGAATTCAAGCTGGAGAGACGAGCCTGTCCTTTGAGCGTGTAGTTGACCAGCGCCCCCAAGACCGGATTCTCGATCCACTCTTCGAATACCGGATCCTCGAACAGGAGATAGAGCATAGCGAAGATGCCGCCGCCGTAGGCGAGGGCCTCTTGCTTTCCGGCATTGCCGCTCTGACCGATACTGTGCTTCACGCCGGTTTTCTCTTCCGCCAGTCGAAGCAGGGTATCCCTGACACGCGCGTTGAACTCCGTTGGTGCAACCAGCTCTGGAGGGATGACCGTGTATCCGCGAACCTCCAAGTCGAGAATGTAAGGCTCCAGGCCCAGATTCCGGATCTGTGCCAACTGAGCGTCCCCAGAATCCAGGACCCCGGGCGTCTGGAGCATCATCCCCAATTGACTCTCGGACACCATTTTTCCGAGGTTCGACTGCTCAGGCGGTTTTGCTGATTGCGCAACTCCTGTCATTTCCAAGCTCCTCCATATTGGTAGCTGAACTCCAACCCAATTGTACGCGGCCGGCCGAAGCGGATGCCGGTTGAGCTAATCTCGTAGGCGATGGCCTCGTCGGCCAGGTTTTCGCCAAACAACGCAATCCGCCATGAGCTGTCGGCATTTCTCAGCGTGAATCGACCGTTCACCTGGTGGTAACCAGGGGTCTCAATGCTGTTAGTGGCATCATTAAAGGAGCTAGCCACGCGGTACCAGTCTGCTCGGGCATCTAAACCCCACCCATTGGTGACGGGGAAGCTATAGGATAGTGACGTATTCCAACTGTATTTTGGGCCATTGGGTAAACGATTACCCTCCATGATGATGCCGCTGTCCAAAATAATGGGACCGGAATTCAAGTCGTCGAGTTGCGCTTCGTCGTTGATGTCGCCGCCAAATGTAAACGTGAGCCGGTCCGTTAGCAGCGCGGTGAGCTCCATTTCAATGCCCTGACTGTGGGCCTGATCACCGTTAAAATTGACGGCGGTGGGCGCCCCAGTGTGGGGCGGCGTGGTAGAACCCTCGATAAGATTATCCTCCCACTCCATGTAGTAGAGAGCAGAGGTAAGGTTGATGCGACCGTCCCAGAATTCGGTCTTAACTCCGACTTCGAAGGTGGTGACGCTATCGCCGTCCGTCTCCGCGATGTCGCCAAACTCTGCAAGAAAAGCATCCAGGCCGGGAACGAGACCTGCAGGTAGCAGCCGCCCGGAATCTACAGCGGTTTGAAGGTCTGAATTAGCCAAGCCCTGGCGAAAGCCCTCGGCCACGGTACCGTAAAATAGCGTCTGGTCCGTGGGATGCCAGCTCAAAATGGCTTTAGGTGACACGAAAGTATCGGAAAAACCGGTATTGCTGTGCACGAGGTCCGTGGAGGCGCGAGAGATGCGAGTGCCCAAGGTTAGATCCCAGGCCTCGTTGAAGGCATAATTCACTTCCCCATAGGCCGACGTTTCCTCTCGTTCAGACTGCGTTTCCATGCTCCCGCCTAACAATGCTCCTATTAGAGGAATCGTCGCTTCGAAGCCGGGGTTGGGAAGGAATAGGAAGCCGAGGAAGTTGGGCCCATCTTTGCCATTAATGGCGCGCCCCTGGGAGTGGTGAAGCCCGATGGTCCACGACCATTGACTTTCGTTTTGTGAGATCAGTCGAAATTCCTGGACAAAGCGATCGCTGCTGCGCCCCAAAAGGTCACTACTGAGGCCTCCCGCTGCAAATGCGCGACCAGCAGGCAAAGTGGGATCAAAGGTCGGGAACCCCGGGGTGCGAAAAAGCAGATCGATCAAGGGCTCGAAAAAAAGATCTACATTAATCGCGGAGAATTCCTCTGCGAGCTCCAACTCGCGTTCGGTGTAAGAGGAGGCAGACACAAACTCAGCAAAGCCCAAATCGTACCGAACCGTCAAACTGGCTTGCTTTTGTAAATCTTCACCCTCATTCGGGAACACGGCGCTGGTGAGCTCGGTGTTGCCGTAGGGGAATGTTCCGCTGCCGGGTCCGCCGAAGATCGTTTCCGAGTAATTGCCCATCAGGGCCACTTCCAGTTTGTCCATGGGGTGCCAACTCAGCTTGATGCGGGCACCCTTTTCCTCCTGAGTATCGACATCGTCTTCGTTACGCGGCGCGGCAATATCCAGTATACCAGCCTGGTCACGGTAATAGCCGGAAAGGCGGACGCCCAAACGGTCCTGAATGAGCGGTATGTTCACCAGGGCATTGAAGCGGGTGCTCAGGTCGTCGCTTTCGCTGATCTGCGCGGCATTGCCGCCAACTTTGAAATCAAAGGTGTTCAGATCAACCTCTTTGGTGATGTAGCGTATGGTGCCCCCGACACTGCCTTCGCCGTAAAGCGTGCCCTGGGGACCCTTGAGGACCTCCACACGCTCCAAGTCGAACAGAGCGCCGGCGATCTGCCTGGTACCGCCGTCGTTCTGGTCGGTTACAGGGACCTCATCTACATACACCGAGACCACGCTGGTGCCCCCAATGGGGGTCAGGCCGCGAATCGAGATAGTGTTGAAAGTACTGGTACTGCTGCGATAGGACAGTGACGGCACCGATTGGTACAGGGTTCGGATGTTGGTGACGCCTTTGTCTTCCAAAAGGTCATCGGTCAAGGTGGATATGGCGATGGGCGTGTCCATCAGCGCCGTATCTCGGTAGCTTGCGCTGACTATGACTTCCTCAATTGAATTGCCATCCGCGCGTGTACTGCCCCCGGCTTCGGCGGCTGTCACCACCGCGCCGGAAGTGGCAAATAGGGTGGTTGCGATAGCCGTTCCGATTCGGCCAAATCTGGCCCTCTTTTTATTATGCATTGTATCTTCGCCCTCATTCTGCGTGGTTGTAGACACCTCACCTTGTTCCATCGGTGTCACCGTCAACACACCCCAGTCGTTGATGCGACCTTGAAGTCGGGTTGCAGCCAGCAATCTGGTCAATGCGGCTTCAACCGTGAACTCGCCATAGAGTCGGCGAGTGGTTACCCCACGCACCTCCTCTGCGACGAACAACAAAGACACTTCAGCCTGCTTTACGAATTCATTCAGCGACTGTTCGGCTGACTGTTCCGCTATGTCAAACCGATGCAAATCGCTGGCCATCAGCAGGTTGCTCAAACTCAATAAAAAAGCCCCGAGCAAAGTAGATCGAACCACCTTTAGGTATGTCTCTTTAGGTATGTCTGGGGAAATATGACAACAGAGAACAGAAAATCCACCATACGAAGATCCGCTACCTTAGATAGGCCCTCAGGGCGTGTAGCGTTGTAGATAAACAACATCACCGTCTAGTTCCGTTACGGTGATATTGAAGTCGGCGGCGAGGGTGCTTAGCAGCGCTGCCGTATCGCCAGTCCGAAAATATCCGCTAAATGCCAGATCTCGCAGACTGGGATCGGAAATCACAATTTCACGCGGTGTGTAACGAGTAACCTCAGCCACCACGGTAGCCAACGACTCATCAGTGAAACTGAGCATACCGTCGCGCCAGGCAAGACGCCCCGACAGCTGCTGCGGGTCGAGGGTTTGCAGGGGGTCAACCGTCACGCCATCAAACACTACGGTCTCACCGCTACTGACTTGCACAGCCGTATCGATTGTCGCTGCGGGTTGTAAACGCGCAGCGTCGCTCTTGGAGCGGACAACGGCGACCCGACCTTCACTGACTGTAACGCGCGCGGAGTCTGTCGTTTCGAGGCGTACGGCAAACGCAGTGCCAACCGCGATCACTTTACCAACTCCCGCTCGCACGACGAACGGCATTTCGGCATCTGGCGCAACACTAAAGAACGCCTCCCCCTGCAGCAACCTGAGAGAACGCGCGGCGTCCCCATAGGCAACCTCCACATGGCTGTTGGTATTAACATGAACTTCTGACCCGTCCGGTAAGAGTACAATGCGCTGTTCGCCAACAGCGGTGACGTATTGTCCATTGGCAGCCCCAAAGGTGGCATCAGTCGCCGTCGACTGTAAAAACCAACCCAGAGCGCCAAACAACACGGTAATGCCAGCTACCGCAGCGGCGCTCGCAACCACCCTAAATTGACTGTGACCCTCGCTGCCCAGTACATCCTGTTTCTGGACTGAGCCCAGCGCCCGGTTAAGTGAAAGGATAGCCAGTTCATCCCAATCAGATGCCACGCGCTCCAGCGTATCGCGATGCTGCTTGCTGGTTCCGGCCCACTCCCTTAGAGATGAGAGATCCGCGGCGCTTAGATGACCAGCATCGAGTTTTGCAATCCAGCTGGCCGCTTCACTGACCAGCTGCCGGCGATTTGGAAAATCAACAATTTGGTTACTCATTTCTTCTAGTGCTCATTCAGCTTGGACAGCGCTATCTGCGCCAGACCCTTGGCAATATGTTTTTCTACTGTACTTTCTGCAATACCCAAACGCCGGGCAATTTCCCGCTGCTTCAACCCATCCACATGCCGCAGTAGAAAAACTTCCCGTACTCGCGGTGGTAGCCGATCGACCACTGCGCTTGCCCGCTCCAGACGTTCAATAATGGCCGCTTTTGCAGCCGCGCTGTCCTCATGCTGTTCCCGTTCTGCTGCAAAGACAGCTATCGAGTCAAGATCCGCTACTGCTTGGGTTTTATGTCTGTTGCGACGGGTTAATTCATTCAACGCCAGATTCTTGGCCGTCTTATACAAAAACGCTAGAGGCATCTTGATTTCAGTCGACCGTTCCGCTTCGAATGTTTTGATGAAAGTCTCTTGCAGTAAGTCTTCGACATCCTCACTAGCCTCAAAAAAACGGCGCAAAAAATGGCGCAGAGAACCGGTGTTGCTTTGAAAAGCGTCGAAAACTGGTGTCTTGCTGGTTTCCGGTAACAATTTCATTCGCACTCCCTCCCATGGCCTTCGGTCAGAAGCTAAAGTCTATAATCGAGTGTACGCCAGCGCAACGGGCGATCAAGTCTGGAGATGGTTTAGGTCGGTAGTCGATAAAAAATAAAAGATGTGGTGGATTTTCTGTTCTCTGTTGTCACTATTTTTTCTTTTGACGCTATGTTCATGCCACCCCAGTGCAGGGTGGCTATTACTGACTGAAGGATAATCCAAAATGGCATTGGTAAGAGGTAGGCTGGCAGGAAAAGTCGCACTGATCACGGGAGCGGGTCAAGGCATCGGCGCGGCGGTCGCGCAAGTCTTCGCAGCAGAAGGTGCTCAGGTTTTGGTGGCGACGCGTACACGGGAAAACGGGCAGGCCTGTGTCGACCAGATTATCGCGAGAGGCGGTGAAGCAACTTTGGAGGTTGGGGACTTTGGTGACCCTGGTACTTCAAAAAGAGCAGTCGCAAGCACCGTGGATTGTTACGGTGGTATCGACATCATGGTGCACAATGCGGCGTCCTTTCAGGACGACCCTATTGCCAACTTTTCTGAACGCAATCTGGAAGAAGTTTTCTCTGTTAACTTGAAAGCATGCTTTCGGTTGTCAGCTGCCTGTCTTCCCCACTTTCGAGCGCGCGGACAAGGTCGCTTGCTGTTTACCTCGTCGGTCACAGGGCCGCGTGTTGCGATGCCGGGGATGTCCTACTATGCAGCTTCAAAGTCAGGTATGAACGGGTTCATCCGTACCGCCGCACTTGAGTATGCGCGTGAGCAAATCACCGTGAACGGAGTGGAGCCGGGCTATATCCGCACACCTGCCTTGGAGACAATGGGAAAAGAGACTCTCGAGCAGATGGCACGGTTTATCCCCAAGGGCTATTTTGGCGCGCCTGATGACATCGCTCACGCCATGCTCTTTCTTGCATCCAATGAGGCGCGTTACATAACCGGACAGACTCTGGTGGTAGACGGAGGTTCCACTCTTCCCGAAAGCCCACTCTTTGTTGACGACCTCGAACAGATGAGCAACCAGCTAAGAGAAAAAAAATGAATGCTGAATGACACTGCTATCAATCATCGCTGCGAAGGTTATTCAACTCATCGAAGTTCGGTTTTAGATTCTATCAGAGGCAGGTAGTTCTCGGTAATCATCGTGCCATTTTTTAGTGGGCGGTCAAACAAATAGGGGCCGGTAAGCTCTCCCCGGTTCAGCAAACTTTCAGAACCTGTTTGCCCAGGTTCCTGCCCTCAAATAAGCGCATCAATGTCGCTGGGGCGTTTTCGAGCCCCTGCTGAACATCCTCGGCCATCACCAGTTCTCCGGCGGCGGCCCACCGCATGAGCGCCTGCTGTCCCTCCATCATCCGCTCCAGGTGATCGAAGAATATAAAACCCCGCAGCGTCAGACGCTTCGGTGGTGCCCAGCGCAGATTCGCCGGTCCCGGCGGAATTTGTGCCTTGTCGTAGGCCGAGATGGAGCCACACAAAACAACCTGACCGGAGAGCGCCATCGCGCCCAGAGCTGCATCCAAAATAGGCCCGGAAACATTGTCGAAGAACAGGTCGATGCCCTCCGGGAATTCCTTCTGTAGCCGCTCCTCCAGATTCCCCGCCTTGTAGTCAATAGCCGCATCGAGCTTCGCTTCCTCGACCAGCCAGCGGCACTTTCTCTCTCCTCCGGCGATTCCCACCACTTTGCCGGCGCCCTTCAGGCGCGCAATCTGCGCGGCGATCGAGCCCACCGCTCCCGCGGCGCCACTAACCAGTACATTCATGCCTTCTTTCAGCTCACCGATCTCCAGCATACCAACGTAGGCTGTGAGTCCCGGTGATCCCAGCGCACCCAGCACGCGTTGCGGCGGTACGTCGTCTGGCACCAACTGGTATTGCTGCCAGGGGTCGTCACTGGACCCTGGCGTCACCGCGTAGTCCTGCCAGCCAAACAAGCCCAGCACTAGAGTACCCACTGCAATGTTCGGATCCCTGGAGGCAATCACCTCAGCGACGCTCTCGGCTCGCATCACTTCGCCAATCTGCACTGGGGGGGCGTAGCTCCCGACATCGTTGAGCCAGCCGCGCGCTGCCGGATCCATCCCGATCCATAGATTGCGCACCAGAATCTCACCCTCGTCGAGCTCGGGGATGGCCTCCTCTACAAATTCAAAATGGCTTGCGTCGACCTTGTCGGTCGGCCGCGAGCGCAGCCGCCACTGGCGATTTACATCGTTTGTCATCTGCCTCTCCTGATTACATTACCGGACAAACCCTGGTGGTCGGCGGAGGTTCCACTCTTCCCGAAAGCCCACTCTTTATCCAAGACCTTGACCCGATGAACAACCAATGAACTCCGTTGCGTCGGGAGATCAGATCGTGCATATCGTCGAGTCCCGTGCCGCACGCCCGGTCTCGGCCGAGATGAGGTAACAGACGCCGTATGCCCGACCCCCATCAACCTCGATCAGAGGATTGGCAACGACGTGCTGTGTCTGGCCGGTGACTTTCGGGAATCTGGCAAAAAGCTCTCGAATCGCTTCTCGACCCTGAGCCTTTCCGACACCTGCCGCGAACAAACTCGAGCAACCGTCAAGTCGGACTGGGGAGGTGTGACAACAGAGAAAAGAGAATCCGCCATATGAATGTCCACTGACGTGGATCGACCCTTGGCGCGCGCCTCGCCTGCTGAAAATATATTCGTTGGCTTCTATAGAGGATTTCTCGATTTTCATTGTCACACCCTGCGAGGCGGTTCTTAAAGAGCATGCCGGATCGTCCCGGAGGACACAGCCATGACCCAGAGCACAGATTTCGACCCCGCCACCGCCAGCGCCCTGGAAACGGCTAGTGCTGTCCGCGCTGGCATGATCTCCGCCGTTGAAGCCTGCAATGCCGCCATCGAGAGGATCGAATCCCGCGACGGTCCCATCAACGCGGTCGTGGTCCGCGACTTCGATGCGGCTCGCCAAGCGGCGGCCAACATCGACAAGACTCGCAGCTCAGACGACGAGCGGCCCTTCCTCGGCGTGCCAATCACTGTGAAAGAGTCGAACGACATGCAGGGCCTCCCCACGACGTGGGGCATGGAGGAACTCAGGAGTTACAAGCCGAAGGAAGACGCGGTCGCGGTCACGCGTCTGAAAGAAGCCGGCGCCGTCATCCTGGGCAAGACGAACCTTCCCTTCTCCTTAGCCGACTGGCAGTCAAACAATCCGATCTACGGCCGCACCAACAATCCGCACGATCTCTACCGCTCTCCGGGCGGCTCATCGGGCGGATCTGCAGCGGCTCTAGCCTCCGGCATGGTGCCGTTCGAGGTCGGATCGGACATCGGCGGATCGATCCGCGTCCCCGCCCATTTTTGTGGCGTATTCGGCCACAAGCCGACCTATGGAATTATCTCTTCGAAAGGCCACCATTTTCCGGGTGCGGATGGTGTCGATGTACCGCTTTCTGTCGTCGGACCCATGGCCAGAACGGCAGATGACCTTGAGATCGGCCTAGATATCCTTGCCGGACCTACGGAAGACATCGGCTACACGCTTGATCTTGCGAAACCACCCTTCACGAAGCTATCGGAAACTCGGATTCTCATTCTCGACGACCATCCGCTTGCTGCGGCAGACGCTAGCGTGCGCGATCCGCTCAATCATCTGGCGGAGGAACTATCCAGACTGGGTGCAAATGTCTCACGTGACGCAAGCATTCTGCCGGACCTCGAAAAGCAACACTCGAACTACACCAGGATGCTCAACACAACGCTCACACGCGGTGTTCCGGGCGCTGAACCGATCGACGCTCACGCCTGGATGGAACTGGTGGACGAACAGATGCGCGTCACCCGCGCCTGGCGCGCTATCTTCGAGGAGGTCGACGTGGTGCTCACGCCACCCGTTGGAATGTCTGCCTTCCCCCACAAGGACGGTACTGTGTGGGACAACCAGAACCACATGATCAACGGCGTTCCCGAAAGCTTCAAGGCCCAGCTCGCCTGGGCAGGACTGGCGCTATTCCCAGGGCTTCCGGCCACGATCGCTCCAATCACGACAACAACTGAGGGCCTGCCCGTTGGCGTGCAGATCATCGCAAAACCTTTTGGCGACAAGATTTCCATCGCCTTCGCGCAGGGTCTGGAACAAGTAGGACTGGCGGAGGCAAAGCTCGCGCCTGGATGCGGCAAAAGCACACCTTGAGCCCCCAAACGGTGCCGTTAGCACCTATTTGATAGACCCCTTTTCGTGAATTCGCAGTGAATCGCCCCAGAAATCCCGCGGCCGGTCACTGCGTGCCCGGTTCTCTCATTCGAACGGGTCGATGCCGCTCACGGGCGCCGCCACGCCGGCGACCGGACCCCTGAGGCCCCACGGGATCTGATCAGTGAGACCCATCATCGCGGCGAATCGCACCGGGTTGCGCTCGAGCATCTCCATCGTGGTCGTGAACTTGTAGGGCTCCTGTGCTTCGAGGTACGCTCGACCGTAGAAGAGTACGAGCGTGCGGCGCTCGCCGTCAATCGTGCGGGGCAAGCCGCCGTGCCAGAGGCCGCCGTGCCACAACACGACCGATCCGGCCGGCGCCTCGATCGGCACGACCGACGGGTCGTCACACTCGAGCGGGACGTGGTGCGGGGGATTCCCCATACGGTGGGTGCCCGGGACGACGCAGAGGCAGCCGCCCTCGCGGGTGTAGTCACTGAGCAGCCATGTGACGTTCGCTACCTGTGCCGTCTCGGGCCACGGAAGGGGAAACTTTCCGACGGCATCGGCATGGATCGCCAGCGCAGGTGCGCCCTTGGACTTGAGTAGCGCCGTGGACTGATTGAGCTTCGCGTGGTGGCCGAGCAGGTAGGTGAGCAGTGCCAGGGGCTTACGCTGCAGGAGCACTTCCTCGAACACGGGGTCCTCGGCCACGAGGTGGAAAAGCACGCCGTCTAACTCGTCCTGAAGGTCGGTGTCCTTCGGGTTTCGTTGCGTGCCGACCCGGTCGATCGCCTTGTTCATGCGCTCGACGAGGTCGCCCGCTTCGAGCTCCTCCGGAGTGAGCACAGTGTAGCCGCTGGTCTCGAGTGCAACCACATGACGGTCGAGGCCGAGGGCGGCGATTTCCTCGCGAACGGCATCGGCGGCCTGGTCGCGGTTGGGCAGCTGCTCGCTCTTCAGGCGCTCGGCGACGTAGGCGCGCTTCGCGTCAAGATCTCGCAGCACTTCTGTTAAGCTCTCGGTCATCGCGGTTCCTTAACTTGTGACATCGATGTCGCCGGCAATCCACAACTTGCTCAGTCTCAACAACAGTACGCCGATCAAGGTAAATCGAGCGACCTATAGTTAGGTCTGGCGAAATGTGACAACAGAGAAAAGAAAATCCGCCATATGAAAATACACTGACGTGGATCGGCTCTCAGCACGCGTCGCCCGCTGAAAATATATTTGTTGGCTACGATAGAGGATTCTTCGATCTCCACTGTCAGTATGTACGAGGCCATCTGATCTGTACGATTCAGGTGTACCATTTACGCCTCATTGAAATGTAGCAATGGGCGCGCACTGTTTGTTTTCAACCAACTGGACAAACAAAAGTACAGAGAGAGGACATGCAAATGAGTGATACCAGTAAGCCAGCATACCTTGTTGTTTGTGGCACGTTTCTTGGCGGCACACTAGACCCAGAATACGCTAAGCGCGCGACAGCACCTGCAGAAAAAGCGCAGCTTAAGGAGATTGCGGGCGGTGCCATTAGCCAGCAGGTCAAGGTGCTCGAGGGCGAACTGCCACCCGGCTCAACGTTTTTCGGGGTAGATCAATTCCCCTCTATGGCGGCGCTGGAAGAGTTCTACTTTTCCGATGCATATCAAAGCGCAATAACTTTCCGCAAAGACTCGGTGGAAATGAATTTCCTGATAGCAGTCGACGGCATTTCTGATGCAGAGCATGAAGCTCAAAAGCAAGCAGCCCTGGCCGCAGCCAAAAAATAACTTAACCGGCGCCAACATCCACCCGGACCCTCACTCAATTCGTCCCAACCAGCCAGGTCATCCCGACCGAAGTGGAGGGGTCTCGATTTTCGTGGCGAGCGAGATCTCGCCACTACGGGCCTTTGGCCCTTCGGCCCTTCGGTCGAGGAGACAAGTTCTATTGTTGGACCTCAGGCGCTGGCAGAGCTCGCCTCAGCTGAAGCTGACGTTGAAAAGGCAGAGGCCGACCTTGCACGGACTGTGATCCGTGCTCCCTACGACGGACTGGTGCGGGAAAAGCTCGCTGACTGGGGGCAGTATGTTGGTGTCGGTGCACAACTTGCCCGCAAATGGACGAAGGGCTGCACGGAGTTAATGACGAAATTAAACGCGAATCAGGCCGCACGGATGATGACGTGCGCCACATGTTCGCCTACATCGCCGATGGCAATCAGGGCCGATTCCAGGTTGAGCTGGCCAAAAGCGAAGACGCGCGGCAACGCCGAAGGAAGTCGAACGCCGGTGGCGCGATCGGATAGGTGAGATTGCCGGCACCAAGGAAATGAGATTCTCTTCGGGTAATAAAATGGGTGGCGGCCCGCCGATTGCGGTGAAGCTACAAGGGCCCGATTTCCAATTGGTCGAAAGTGCAGCGGGTGAACTCGTTAAGCATCTGCGTGCCTATAAGGCCTTTACGAGATTGAATCCTCTGTGGCCGTGGGGCCAGAGGAGATCAAGCTTAAGATCAAGCCGGCGGCAATTGCCCAGGGCATCACTCTCGTGGATCTCGCCAGACAGGTGCGGGAGGCGTTGTATGGTGCCGAGGCGAAGCGTATTCAACGCGGCAATCGGGAAGTTTTAGTGATGAAGCGCTACCCGCGTGACGAGCGGCAGTCGCTCGGTAATCTCGAGAATATGTGGATTCGCCTACTGTGCCGGTCCAATACATGTGACACAAATCAGACACCCCGTCGATGGTGAAGGTACTCGTTTAGCGTCATCAGATCCAGTGCTCGATGTGGGCGGTAATCGATGTAGAGATTCTGGTAGCGCCGAAGTGATTTATTGATTGCTCGAAGTGTCAGCGGGTTTTCATAAAACGGATAAAACCCGGCACGCGAGGTACCGTTTGCGCGCTCGACACAACCATTGTATTGCGAGCGTTTCGGTGGCAACACGTACAACGGTATCTGCAGAGATTGGCAGGCGTTCTCGACCTCGGCCATAAATTCACTGCCACCATCGACCTGGATCGAGATTTGAGGGAAAGGCAGGTCCTTGATGAGATCCTGCAGGAAGCGCTTGGCGTTGACAGCGGTGGCGGTCCTGTAGGCACGCATCACCATCTGTTTGCAGGTCGGACCGACCGCTTTGAACTCTTTGATCTGTGTGGCGGCGCCCAGATTGACGCTCATATGATCGATCTGAACGAGTCCGCCCGGGGTCGATGTATCGCGCTTCGTCTGATATCGCTACCGATTCGCATGGTCACGCAGGTCGTCATACGTCGGGTCATTGTGTTAGCCACCAACCCAGTCCAATTCATCGGGTAGTTTGCCATGCTCCATTGGGTCCGCTTGAGCGTGCCTTTCACTGCCTCTCCTTCAATCTCGTTCCTAGTCTAGGAACGCTCGCGCAGTATCACACAAGCGTTGCACGTGCGGTTGAACCTTCGTGTTATCCAAAAGCTCAGGACGGCCGTTGATCCAGCCCAACCATACCAAGGAACGGATCAGAAAAAACATGGGTAGCTGCTCTAGCGTTGCTAGGTGGATCGGGCGCACCGCACGGTAGCCATCCATCAGCGCATCCTGAATCTCGACGAATTGGGCATGATCCCGGTAGTCGTGCAATGCGACGGCGATATCGTAAAGATGCCAGCCATAGCCACAGTCGTCGAAATCGATCACGATGATACCCGCGTTGTCGACGAGCAAATTGTAAGGGTGTAAGTCAGCGTGGATGAGACTGAATTCTTCATTCGATACGCCGAAATCGGTGAGCCGCGCATGGATCTTTGATCGAACCGCGACCAGTACTTTGGCTTCTTCACGGCTCAACTGTGGGGCTAGCCAAAATTGGCCCCACAACGGATCCTCCCCCATGAGACCGTCGGCGTCCCAACGTCTACGGGTGAAGCTACAAGGTGGCTCCCAAGCCGTAGCTTGATTGTGAAACTGAGCGATGATCGTGCCGAATTGGCGAAAATAGTCGAGCATTGCGTCGTCGTTGGCATCCTGGATCAGGCTACCCAGCGACACCCCATCAAACCACTCAATCAGGCTGACTTGCAGTTCTTGCTCGGTGCCTGCGAGCAACACTTTCGTATAGTTTTCGTTCAACCTGGTTTTGCGATTGCGCGGTGTCCTGGCACCGGATTCGTTTAGAGCGGTCGTCCATGCACATTCAGCGTTGAGTTCATCTAGCGTGTTGTAACCAGGCCGGTGCAGGCGCAATGCATAGTGTGGAGGCGTTGTTTGCTCAACCTGGAAAACGACGTTCTCGCTGCGTGAGACGAGTTTGAGTTGCGCAACATTAAGATCCCATGATTGCAGAACCTGTTCTGCGGTCGTCGTCAGTTGTTCATCGGTATACGGCACTCAGGCGGCTCCATAAAGCGTCAACACGACGTCGCGAAACGCATTCAGAAATGCATCTGCTTCTGTGCGTCCAAAAACGAGCGGCGGCCGCAACTTAAGTATGTTGCCCAAGGCGCCGGCGTTGCCCATCAAGAAACCTCTGTCCTTCATGGCGTTGATGACATCAACCGCCCCATCGCGGTCGGGGGTCTTTACATCGCGGTCGCTCACCCATTCCAACCCGACAAAAAGTCCCTGACCACGCACCTGCGCCATGGGTTCGATGATTTCGCAAAGCGGTTCAAGTTGGGCGAGCAGGTAGGCGCCTGTCTCTTGCGCGTTCTGGCGCAAACCGTTTTTCTCGATTTCATCGAGCACAGCCATGCCGGTAGCCGCTTGCAGCGGGCTCGAGGCAAAGGTATTGAAGTAGGGCGATTTGGAGCGATATTGCTCGACGAAATCACGGGGCGCGATCACACCCGATATCGGAAAGCCGTTGCCCATGGGTTTGCCCATCGACACGATGTCCGGTGTTACCTGCATCGCCTGGTACCCCCACCACGAACCCGAGCGGCAAAAACCGGACTGCACCTCATCGACAATGAATACGCCGCCCGCTGCACGAACCAAGTCGGCCGCCTGACGCAGGAAGCCTTGAGGAATGTCGGGCAAGCCTTCGTTGGCGAGTAACGGACACACCAACATGCCAGCCAACTTGACCCCGGCCTCATGTAACTCGTCAATTGCTCGGGTCACGTGGGCTAGGTATTGGGCGCACAACGCGTCTTCATCGAGACCCTCTGCCAACGGTCTGTACTTCTGCGGATACGGGATCGAGCGAATATCGGGATAACGGGTTTGGTCGGTTTTAGCGCGGCTCAGCATGCCAACCTGCGCACTGTTGCCATGATAGGCCGCATCGGTACAGATGAATCCACGTCCACCGGTTACGATCTTCGCCATGGTCATCGCGATTTCGTTGGCTTCGGTGCCCGAGCAAGCAAAGACGGTGCTTTGCAGATGTTCAGCATGCAGTCCGGCCAAACGTTGGGCATAGTCGAGGATGCCTTCGTGCAGATAGCGGCTATGGACGTTGAGCGTGGCGGCTTGTTTGTGCATGGCCTCGACGACGTGTGGATTGGCATGGCCAACGCACGGCACGTTGTTGTACATGTCAACATAGCGTTTGCCGTCGGCGTCGTACAGATAAGCCCCTTCGCCGCGCACGATGTGGACAGGTTCTCGATAAAACAGCGCCGCGCCGCTGCCGATCAGTTGATTGCGGCGTTCGATCAATTCTGCGTTAGTCATGTGCCCTTCTGTATGGCCTGAATACGATATGAGTCGCCCCGGCTCGGTTGTTGAACCAACCCACCAAGGTCGACGTTGCGAACTCAACGTCCTCGAAGATCCGCCAAGGGCCCGATGACGGATCACTGCCGTTTTAAACGACCCATTGATGGTCTCCACCGGTGCGTTGTCGTACGAGCCACCAACGTTGCCGACCAAAGGTAGTCGAAGTGAACTTTAAAGAATGTCTGGGACAATGTGACAACAGAAAAAAGAAAATCCGCTATATGAAAATCCACTGACGTGGATCGGCCCTCAGCGCTCGTCGCCTGCTGAAAATATATTCGTTGTCTTCTATAGAGGATTTCTCGATTTCCATTGTCATACCCGAGCGGAAACGAGCTAAACCGACAGGCGCTGAGATACGCTCGATCATCAACAGAGCGAGGCAAAAGCGTTATCGTCGCTCGCCTGGGTCAATGTCCGTGTTGACGTGGAGTCGGCAAAATGCGTAAAGCTCATCCAGAAGGAGATGCGATGACCAGCACGGTTTCGATTTTCGAAGGCAGCGCATTTGTACGCGCAATGTGGACACGATCGAACTGTCTGTTTGGTTTGATTCAATGCGGCCAGCCCCGCGCTGGCGATCGACCACGTGTACACGATCTGCCTAAGACGACGATTCAGTCGCCGAGACATCAATGAGCGGAACAGATCTTACAGCTGCGAGCGCCCCGCGCCGGCTGTCGATACCCGTCATGTTGGCTTTCGGAACGGGCAACATCGGACATTCTGCGATCCACTTTGGCATCTACAGCCTCCTGCTCTTCTTCTACCAGCAAGTCGTTGGCCTCTCTGGAACGATGACGGGTATTGCGCTTGGTATTTCTGTGGCCTTCGACGCCGTCTCAGATCCAATTGTGGGTGGCTACTCCGACCGCCTCAAGGGCCATTTCGGACGCAGGCATCCCATGATCGCGATCTCTATCCTCCCAGTCGCAATCTTCTTCATCGCGCTATTCAACCCACCGGAAGGGCTTTCAGAATTGGGCAAGTTCATCTGGCTTGTCGTGTTCGCCGCGCTGGTGCGCATGGCGTTGACCCTCTACAGCATTCCACATCTCGCGCTCGGTGCCGAGATGGCCGGCGACTACCATCAGCGCTCTACCCTGTTTACATTCAGCAGCATCATCGGCGGCATCGGTGGGACGCTGTCTGGCATCGCGGTGTACTGGCTCATCTTTCCAACGACAGCAGAGTTCGACCCGGGTCTACTGAATCCTGATGGCTATTCAGTATTCGCCTGGAGCGCGGCGGGGATCCTGACCGTTTCACTCCTGATTTGTGTATTCGGTACAGCGCGGGAAATTCCGCACCTACGCGAACCGCAAGTCACCAGCCAACTGTCTCCATCGGCTGTACTGGCTGACATGCGCGACGTCTTCCGGGATCGCGACTTCGTGGCGATCTTTGCGGGCTTCCTGCTTTGGTATCTGTTCAGCTTCGTCGAAGCGGCTGGCGCGCCGTACATGGGTCTGCATTTCTGGGGGCTGAAGACGGAACAGTTGGTATACACCAGTATCGTGGGGCTTCTGGCACTACCACTGTCATTTCTCCTGGTGCCGTTCATAACCCGCAAGTTCGACAAGAAGACCACACTGATCGGCGCGGCACTGGGGTACATCATCCTGCCGAACGTTCTGATTTGCCAGCGGCTTTTGGACGTCCCCTGGTATCCGGAAAACGGTTCACCCTGGGTGCTCATCAACTACCTCATCGTGGTGTTCATCAATGTGTGCAACGCGACAATCATCACGGCGACCTACAGCTCGATGTGTGCGGACGTGGCCGACGCCCATGAGCTGCGGACCGGAAAACGGCGCGAAGGTGCCATCTACTCCACGCAAGCATTCGCCGGCAAGGCGGCTGGGGCGGTGGGTCTGATCATTGGCGGCGCGGTGCTGGACTTCATCGAATTTCCGACCAACGCACTGCAAGGCGCGGTGCCAGCCGATGTCATCTGGAGTCTCGGCTTGTTCGTCGGCCCCGCCACTTCCATCTTCAGCGTGCTCGGAGTGCTGTTGTTCCTGCGTTATCAGATCGACAAGACACGACATCAGCAGATCATCCGTGAGCTCGAAGCCCGGCGACCATAAGCACCTGACGCTCAACGAACGCATCACAGTACATCTTCGGGACCAGTCATTGAAGCAATCGAACGTTCACGCACCCCTTCTGCCTCACGTCAGAATGCGTTGGAGTGCAGATCAGGCAGCAATTATTCATTCGATTCATCTGTTCGATCAAAACAACGGCACAAAACATCACGAAGCACTTGCCAACCGATGGCTTTCAATAATGAAACAGCGCTTCACTCATGAATCCGGATTGTTTCAAACAGAGGTCATGAACTGTAAGGCTTATTCGAAAGAACCACGCGGTTGCGCAGGTGCCTACCTCATTTACTACATGAGCGCCTTTGCGCCGGAAACCGCCGATGAACAGTGGGCCTTGTATAAGCACAACCTGATGACCACTAAGTTTGGCGTTACAGGCGTCAGGGAGTACCTCCCAGCATATCGCGGCCGCTGGACGCCCGATTCCGGTCCAATCATCAGTGGCATTGGCGTTGCCGCATCAGGGCTAGCGCTTAAGACCGCCGCACGAGTTGGCGATCTTGAGACCTATGACCGAATTGCGCGCTGCGCGGATCCCCTCATAGCCACGTGTCATGCCATTCAGTCGATCCCAATATTCGGAATCGTTGGGAAGATTGGCAGTGACCTGCTGGCCTCTTCCGTCAGACTTACGGCGCAGATTGAGGCAATTCGCGAAAGATCTAATTCCAAAGAATGCGTCTTAAACCCCACGCCAGATTTCGAACAACTCGTCAACGAATTTTAAAACACAAAATTTTTCAAAAAAATTAAAAAAGAGGCAGAAACACAATGGGCATATTAGGAATTCTATTTATTTGGATTTTTTACCGCGCAATGACGAGCGAACGGCGCTCTCTAGCAAGACAAAGGCGAGTCGCTGGCTAAGAGCTCCATCAGGTGCACGAAAACCCGTTGGTTCGGTGTCGTCGGAATCGCCGGCAATTGGGGAAACCGCGTTTCTAAGAAATCGACAATCGTAATACTGTCCTGCAAGACCTCACCCGTCGGCGTCTGCAATTGCGGAATCCGGTGACTGCCCGAGGCGGGTCGAACCTGGCTACGAAACATGGGATCGCTCGGCAAGCGTTCAACAAATGGAATCGCTTTCTTTCTAAGATAAC